>JAEEGL011029467.1_pt1 | contig 39713 bp, 32 predicted proteins | sample 9134231 | NCBI WGS metagenome assembly JAEEGL01 (sample SAMN16246548, study PRJNA631951) | gut metagenome | biome: gut microbiome; feature: rumen; material: fiber-attached | host: Bos | place: Iran: Karaj | collected 2018-10
CTCCCCATTTGGTAGAGACATCCCCGTTGGCGAACTCAATGAGGTCGAGGGCATCCTGGATATACGGCTGGAGCTCATCAACTGGGACATGGGCCGAAACATCGTCATTCTGGAACTGGCACGCCAGGCCGACGCTTACGATAGGAAGCGGTTCTGAACCAATTTCCTCACTCAGGAGGAAGAATTCGTAGAAGCCCAGTCCGTAGCTCTGGTAATAGTCAGGGAAGAAGCGATATGCAAAGGTGTACTGCCAGCGGTTCTGGTTAAGGGGACGGTTCTCCACAGGCCCGATGCTATTCTTCCAGTTGTAGCGGGTCTCGAGTTCGGTTCCTTCAACGATGCAGCCTCCCGGGAACCGGAAGATTCCAGGATGAAGGTCGTAGAGAGCCTGAGCCAGGTCCTTCCTAAGGCCATTCTCGTGGCCCATCCAGGTATCCGTCGGAAACAGGGAAACGTGCTCCAGGTCCACCGTGTTCCTTTTACCGGCAAGGAAGATCCTCAGGACAGCCTTGTCCAGGGTTTCATTCGGAGATAAAATAGCCTGGTACTTCTTCCACTCTCCTCCGGAAATTTCCAGGTTCTGCTGGCAAAGGAAGTCCCTCTCTCCAGCCGAAGCGGTGTTTACCAGTTCTATCCTGAGGTCAGCAGTTCCGCCATCCGGAACCCTGGCCCATACGGAGAAACGATAGGTCTCGCCTTTCTTCAACCCTATCCCGAAGAATCCTTCATTGTCAAGACCTGTCCATTTGTGGGAATGACCCGGATCGGAGAGCCTGACATAGTGGGGATTGCGATCGAAGGGACCGTCCTCCAGGACTTTCACACTGCCAAAAGCCTTCCAGCCTTGGAGCGGGTCCGAAGGGAACTCGAAAGAGCGATTCTTTACAAGCTCGGCATACAGTCCGCCATCAGCCGCGAAGTTGATGTCCTCGAAGAAAATCCCGTACATCGTCTCCTGGATGGGAGCACCGACCTTACCCAGGTCGATATCCATGCGATGAGGCTGCGCATGAAGGATCAGGCCCCAAAATAGGATTGCGACTACAAAAAATCTTTTAATCATAATATATGCAAAGATGTTATCAGTTCCAGTGTTACTGGACTGTTATCTTCGCAAATCTATGAAATCTTTCTGGAATTAATGGTTACCCCAGCAGATGGATTGCCAGGCCGGAGCGGAGCTTAGGCTCGAACCATGTGGTTTTGGGAGGCATGATGTTGCCGCTGTCAGCGATGTCCATGAGCTGGGTCATGGAAACCGGATAAAGGGCGAATGCAACCTTCATCTCACCGGAATCCACACGGCGGGAAAGTTCGCCGAGCCCCCTGATGCCACCCACGAAATCAATCCTGTTGTCAGTACGCAGGTCCTTGATACCGAGGATCTTGTCCAGGACGAGTCCGGAAAGGATGGTCACGTCCAGGACTCCAATCGGGTCACTGTCGTCATAGCGGCCGGGCTTTGCGGTAAGGCTGTACCACTTTCCACTGAGGTACATCGAGAAATTGTGGAGTCCGGACGGCCTGTAAGGCTCGCCGGCCGAAGCCGGGGACACCTCGAAATCCTTTCCGAGAAGGTCCAGGAACTCCTCCTCCGAATGACCGTTCAGGTCACGGACTACACGATTGTAATCCAGGATCCTGAGCTGGCTCTCCGGGAAGCATACTGCCATGAAGAAATTGTATTCCTCATCACCGGTATGGTTCGGGTTGAGAGACTTCTTTTCTGCGCCGACACGGGCCGCGGCAGCTGTACGGTGATGACCGTCTGCGACATAGAATGCATCCACCTCGGAAGAGAAGATTTCGGTAATCCTCTCTATATCAGCCTGAGAGTCGATCACCCAGAAAGTGTGGCCGAAACCGTTCTCGTCCGTGAAATCATATTCCGGAGTCCCGCTTGCGGCCTTCATCATTATGGAAAGCAGCTCTGGATTGTCCTTATATGCAAAGAAGACAGGTTCGATGTTGGCGTTCTGGATGCGCACATGGATCATGCGGTCATCCTCCTTGTCCTTGCGGGTCAGCTCGTGCTTCTTGATCTTTCCGGTCATGTAATCCTCGGTGTTCGCACAGAGGACAAGCCCGTACTGGGTACGCTCACCCATTCGCTGGGCATAGACATAATAGCAGGGCTTCGGGTCCTGCACCAGCCAGCCGTTCGCACGCCAGAGCTTGAAATTCTTCACAGCCTCGTCATAGACCCTCTGATCATGGTCCGGAAGGATGGGATCGAAGTCAATCTCAGGCTTGGTGATGTGAAGCAGGGACTTCTCCCCTGCCATCTTCTTGGCCTCTTCGGAGTTCAGCACATCATACGGAGGCGCAGTGACCTCAGTCTCGAGGCCACGGGGAGGACGGACGGCAGCAAAAGGTCTAACGTTCATATGCCCGGGATTCTAGCGGTTAACCTGGAAGCGAGTGCAGCCTTCGGCAAAATATGCCACGATCTGGCGCGCAGCGGCGAGTCCGGCATTCACGTTTGCCTCCTTGGTCTGGGCGCCCATCTTCTTGGGAGTAGCGAAGACCCTGACCCCGAACTTCTCGCAAAGAGCCTCATAGTTGGACGGCATCACATCCGTAACATATTTCAGATCAGGACGTTCCTCCAAAGCTTTCTCCAATCCCGCCTCATCGATAACCTCCTTGCGGGCTGTATTGATCAGCAATGCTCCCTTAGGCATCCTGGAGATCAGGTCATATCCTATCGAGCCAATGGTCTCGGGAGTGGCGGGTATATGGATGGACAGGAAATCGCTGGTGGAATAAAGCTCCGCAAGAGAATGCACAGGAGTTGCTCCGCCTTCGATTATCTTCTCGTCGGTGAGATAGGGATCGATTGCCTGGATCTTCATTCCGAGGGCTTTGGCCTTGGCTCCGACCAGCCTTCCGACATTTCCGAAAGCCTGGATTCCGAGAGTCTTTCCCTGAAGCTCGATTCCTGCGGCCGGAGTGAACTGGTTCCTGGACATGTAGATCATCATGGCAAGCGCCAGTTCTGCCACTGCATTGGAATTCTGGCCTGGAGTATTCTCCACTACAACCTCATGTGCAGTGGCAGACTCGAGATCGACATTGTCGAATCCGGCGCCTGCACGTACCACTATCTTGAGTTTCGGGGCCGCCTCAAGCACAGCGGGAGTCACCTTGTCCGAGCGGACTATGATGGCATCTGCATCCGCCACGGCGAAGCAAAGATCAGCCTCAGATTCATATCTCTCCAGCAGGGCCACTTCATGACCGGCCCCGGTGAGTATGGCTGTTATGCCGTCCACGGCTTCTTTGGCGAACGGCTTCTGGGTTGCAACTAGAACTTTCATGATCCTTGTCTGGTTAGATGTGTTTTTCCTCAAATCCCTTCATGCAGTCTACGAGAGCCTGGACATCTTCGATAGTCGCAGCATTGTAAAGGGAGGCGCGGAAACCGCCGACTGAACGGTGACCCTTGATGCCGACTATGCCACAAGCTTTTGCATCGGCCAGGAATTCGTCCGCGAGGTCTTCCTTTCCGGGAGCCATCACGAAGGTCACGTTCATTATGGAGCGGTCTTCGACATCGGCAGTTCCCCTGAAGAAACTGTTCCGGTCGATTTCCGAGTAAAGCAATGCAGCTTTCTTCTCGTCGAGGGCATGGATGGCGTCGATGCCGCCGATGTCCTTGAGCCACTTCAAGGTCTCGTTCATCACGAAGATGGAGAACACCGGAGGAGTATTGAACATGGACTCCTTGTCGATGTGTACGCGGTAGTCCAGCATGGTCGGGATGTAGCGGCTGACCTTTCCGAGAGCGGACTTGCGGATGATCGCGAATGCGACTCCGGCAGGACCTGCATTCTTCTGGGCGCCTCCGTAGATCATGGCATATTTCGACACGTCGATCCGGCGGGTCAGGATGTCAGAGGACATGTCTGCGATCAGAGGCACCGGACAGTCCATATCGGTCTTTATCTCCGTTCCCTTGATGGTGTTGTTCGTGGTGATATGGAGATAGTCGAGATCCTTCGGAATATCGAATCCCTTGGGAATGTAGCAATAATTGCGGTCGGCGGAAGATGCGACTGCATATGCATTGCCGAGCCCCTGGGCTTCGATCAGGGCCTTATGGGCCCATGTGCCCGTGTCGAGGTAGCCGGCCTTCTTCTCCAGGAAGTTCATGGCGACATAGAGGAACTGGAGCGATGCGCCGCCGCCGAGCATTACAACCTCATAGTCGTCCGGAATGGACAGGAGCTCCTTCCAGTTTGCACGGACTTCGTCCATTACTTCGCCCCATTCCTTGGTGCGGTGGGATATAGAAAGGACCGAGACACCGGTACCCTTGAAATCCTTGATAGCGTCTATGGACCTGTCGTAAACCTGCTGCGGCAACAGACACGGACCAGCATTGAAAACATGTAGCTTTGACATATGCTTACTATTTCTTTTATAGCTTGTAAAGATAACCTATTTTAGTGAAAAGTCCAAAGTTATCGGGAGTCAGGTGTTTCCCATGTCAGTCCGGAGATGTTGCCGGCGTTCTTGATGAAATCTTCTTCGAGGGAGAGCCTGACCCTCACTTCTACACTGCAGTCTTCCTCATATGACTGGGCCCGCATCGGAAGGGACATCGACTTGACCATGGACATGACCGCAGGCATTGAAGCATATCCGAAATTCAGACGGACCCACTTCCCAGCCACTTTCTCCACGACCTCGGCATTGGCGATCGCGTCTGCCGCCGATGTCTTGTAGGCCTTGATCAAGCCGGGGACTCCCAGTTTGATCCCCCCGAACCAGCGGACTACCACGACGAGGATATCACTCAGGCCGACCGAATCGATCTGCCCCAGGATCTGCCTTCCGGCTGAACCTGAAGGCTCACCGTCATCGCTCGCGCGGAACTCTTCTCCACGGTAGCCGAGCCTCCAGGCAAAACAATGATGGCGGGCGTCATGGTACTCTTTTTTAAGGGACAGGACGATGCTTTTGGCTTCGTCCGCAGATTCAACCGGACAGGCTATGGCCAGGAAGCGGCTGCCCCTGTCCTTGTAAAGCCCCTCTGACTGAGCTCTTATGCTCCTGTAAGTGTCCATCCGGGAAACGAAAATAGCACAAAAAGGGATGCTGAGCAAAAAAAATGACTATCTTTGATAGTTGGAACGAATTATTACCTATTGAAGTTTATGGTCTACACTTACACTGTTACTCTTGAGGGCATCAAAGGATTCCGGAGGGTTTACAAGGTTAACCCCGACACGACATTGTACGATTTCCACAAGAAGATGGTCTCCGACATGGATTTTCCCAGGGACCAGCTCATGCTCTTCAAGGCGCTGAATGAATCGGGTGGAGTCGTCGCACGGTACGGCATGTTCGACCTGGGCAGCGGAACTGTCGATGAAGTAACCCTTGAGCAGACCATTACGGACGGAATCCGTTCCTTCGTATATTTTTACGACGCCATAAACAAGAAGAAGGTCATAGTAACCTTCGAGTCGGAAGACGAGGCGGCTGCTCCGCTTTCCGGCCCTACTCTCGACCCGTCCTGGAACAAGGGTCCGAATCCCGTAGAATTCGAAAACGGATACGTTGCATATGAAGACCTCCCCGATGACCAGAAGCATCTGCCGGGTGAATCCCTGTGGAAGAAGAGGCTGGCCGAAGACGGGGTGGCCGGAGGAGATGAAGATGAAGACGACATCGACCTCGATGAAGAGGGTGATGACGCCGAAGAAGAGGATGACGACGAGGACGGAAAGGAAATCTACGACGAATCTGAAGGCGTAAATCTCTAGCATATGCCAGGGACTCTGAAAATCATTCTGGGCCCCACAGCCGTAGGAAAAACGGATTATGCGATCCAGGAAGCCCTTTCCGCGGGCTCTCCTGTCATATCCTGTGACTCACGGCAGGTTTTCCGGGAGATGACCATAGGGACTGCCGTCCCTGATGCCTCGCAGCTGGCTGCGGTAAAGCATTATTTCATACACACCCGCTCAGTCACTGAACCTTACACTGCCGGGATGTACGAGCTGGACGCCATCGCCCTGATAGAGTCCCTCTTCGCACAAGGCCACGAAACCCTCGTAATGGCCGGAGGCTCGATGTTCTATATTGATGCTGTCTGCCGCGGACTCGACGACCTGCCCCCCGGAGACCCGCAGATCCGCTCTGAACTTGCCGGCAGGCTTGAAAGAGAAGGAGTGGAATCCCTCGCCCGCCAGCTCTCGGAACTGGATCCGGTGACATATGACGAGATAGACGTTTCAAACGGGCGCCGGGTGATACGCGCCCTGGAAGTCTGCCTTGCTACGGGAAAGCCCCTGTCCTCATACAAGACCCGCACCCCCAAGCAAAGGAGTTTCGACATAGTAAAGATCGGGCTGAGGCGCCAGAGGGACGACCTGCGCGAAAGGATTTTTGCACGCACCGGACATATGCTCGAAGAGGGGCTTGAGGATGAAGTGCGTTCGCTCCTCCCCTACCGCGGCCTTACCGCGCTGGACACCGTCGGCTACAAGGAAATGTTCGCCTACCTCGACGGGGAGTGCAGCCTCCAGCAGGCAAAAGAGGCCATATGCTCCCACACCTGGAACTACGCGCGGCGCCAGATGACATGGTGGAAACGCGACCCTGAAATCATATGGAAAGACCTGACATAAAAACCGTTATCATGCATATGCGCAAATTTTGTCCACTCTCCGTCCTTGCAGTCCTGCTCCTGATACTGGCAGGATGCGGAAGCATTAAACCTCTCGCCAACAACTATCCAAAGCCTAAAAGAAGTGTCCGGCTGATGACCTATAACGTCGGGGCATTCGGGAAATATTCCGAGAACAGCACAGAAATGGTCGCAACGATGATCAAGGAACTCGGAGCGGACATAGTAGGCCTCCAGGAACTTGACAGCTGCAACACCAGGCACAACTGGAACCAGGTCAAGGCCCTTGCCGAGGCAACAGGAAAGTGGAACTGCACCTTCACGGCGGCGATGCCCTACAGGGACGGTTCCTACGGGGTGGGCATAATCTCCAGAAAGAGGTTCGGCAAGAAATACGACCTCCACATCCCGAAGGGAGAAGGAGGCGAACCAAGGGCATGCTCAATAGTGGAAACGCCTGATTTCGTGTTCGCAACAACCCATCTGGACCACATTTCGGACGGATCCAGGATAGCCGGAGCAAAGATCATAGACGATTTCCTGTGGAACAGATACAAGGATTCAGACAAGCCGGTGTTCCTGTGCGGAGACATGAATTCATCCCCCAGCGGAGCAGCGATTGCCTTTTTTTACACCCATTTCCGCAACCTGGCCGAAGGCTGCCCCGGCACATACCCTTCATCAGGAGCCAAGAAATGTATCGACTACATCTTCTGTCTCAGGAACAAAGCCTCAGTAACAGTAACGGGTTTCGATGTCCCCACAAAATACGACAAGGCAGATGCCGCGGTTGCCTCGGACCATCTGCCTGTGATCGTAGATGTAAAATTCTGAAAAACTGTTTTCTATTTCACCAGGTGGCGCTTTGCGAAAGCTATGTAGTTACCCCAGTCATACTTGGTGATAGCGTGACCTCCTGTCCTGATGTGGTATCCGACACTTCCGCTCATATCCGGAGTGTCAGGAGCAGGCATGGTGTCTAAAGCCAGTCCTTTCTTGCCGAAAAGTGCATAAACCGGAGTCAGGCTCTTTGCACAGGTCCATTCCCCTTTGGGGTCAGCCCACTGGTCCTCGGTAGCACTCGCTACATAGAAGGGCCTCGGAGCGAAAGTAGCGGCCAGGCAATTCTGGTCACCGGGAAAATCGGCCTCATGTCCCTTGTATTTCTGGAAATCCGGGCAGAACCAGTGCGGGAAATTAGTCGCGATCACTTGGAAGGTCTCACCGAAAGCACGCCTGGAGATGGCTGCTCCGCAGCATCCTGAGTCATTGGAAACCATCATGGCGAATCGCTTGTCGTTGGCACCTGCCCACATTGCTGTTTTGCCCAGGCGGGAATGGCCGATGACTGCAACCTTGGAAGCATCGACTGCCGGATCTGTCTCCAGATAGTCCATGATGCGGCTCAAAGCCCAAGCCCATGCGGAAATCGCACCCCAGTCTCCGCCTTTGTTGTACCAGCTCCTGACTCCCTTTTCGGTATTCTTCGGGTCGTCAGGCTCAATCTCATCTCGCCATGCGGTAGCCACACAGAAACCCGATTTCACGACAAACTCGTATTCCCAGCTGCTTTCCGACCTGCCGTTGTAGGTCAGTTCGTTGCCGTAGAAATTGATGCCGGCGAATGCCGGGACCGGTTTAGCCGCTCCAAGGGGGATATGAAGCAAAATGTCGAACCAGTGCTCTTCTCCCTTGTCCAGAAAAGCCCTGACGACTTTCCTCTCTGCTGCCCCGCCGTACACGGTTTCCCGGCTGAGCACCTTGAAATGAAGTCCTTCCGGACGTGCAGGGATATGGCCGTACATCTGGTCTGCAAAAGTCTCTACGATTTCAGGAGCACGTTTGCGGGTCCACTGTCTGGCGGACTTGACGGTCTTGCCGTTGTTCATCACAAGGGGATCCGGGAGAACATAAGCCGGGACCTTGCTTTCATCATAATTCGTTTCCTGGGCGGAAGCCGGCACTCCTGCCATAAAGGCGGCCATGCAGGCTGCGGACAGGGCAAAGAAAAAACTGCGGAATTTCATATGCTTATAGATTTAGTGTCCAAATAACTGTGATCATCATCGCCAAAAGCAAAGGTAATAAAAAAAACCGAAGTCGGAGGCCGGAGGCCGACTAAGCCACCGCCCCGAGGGCGGGGGTTTGGGGGTGGGGTAACGTGGAAGAATCGGCGCTCTGCGCCGTATTCCACGTGGGCAAACAAAAAAAAGGCTTGCCGCTTGGCAAGCCATTTTCGTAGCCCCACGTGGAATCGAACCACGATTTAAGGTTTAGGAAACCTCCGTTCTATCCGTTGAACTATGAGGCCATCAACCGGAAGCCTTCCGGAAAGGTTTTATTCAGCCTCCTTGGCGATAATCTGACGTCCGCGATAATAACCGCACTGAGGGCAAACCCTGTGGTATATCACGGTCGCACCGCAATTGGGGCATACGCTCAGGGTCGGAACAACTGCGAAGTCATGAGTCCTCCGCAAATCCCTTCTCTGCTTCGAATGTTTATGTTTCGGATGTGCCATTGTTAAATATTTTTAATTATCATAATTTCTTGTCCAACAGTCCTTTAAGGGCGGAGAAAGGATTATTGGCCGCAGCCTTCTTCTCCTCACTCCCGCCATCTGTCTTGATAAACTTCAGAACTTCCGGATCACAGCCTCCGTCCTCATGAACCTTGTGAAGCGGAACGGAAAGGCATATGTAATCGTAGATAATCTGATCCATCTCGATGGAGTCGCTGTCCATCCCCACATAAACCACTTCGCGTCCATCCTCTTCCTCAGGTGCAGACTCAGGCTCGTCCCCGAATCTCACTGCAAGGTGAAGGTCAGTATCGATTGCCATTTCCAGATCCCCGAGACAGCGGTCGCATACTGTCACGACTGAGCCGCCCATATGGCAGTCAATGTCGATCCTGCTCCCCCTTTTTGCCGCCTCAGCCTCAACCTGAACGTCACAATCGCGGATTTCTGAATTACCAAAATCTGTAAAGAACTCTTTGCCTACATGCCAGGGGAATTTCTTCCACTCCCTGTCCAATCCATTCAAAGGAATAATGTAGTTTTCATGCATATGCCTTCAAAAGATTTTAGGGGATGCAAAGGTAAGCATTTTTTTTCTGAATGCAAGCCTCATGCGGCAATTTTCACTCAGAATTATTCTGCGGAATCAGCGGTGTCACCGCGGCGCTTACGCTCAAGCGGATCGAGGAATATCTTGCGGATACGCATATGATGAGGGGTCACCTCTACCAGCTCGTCCTCACGGATGTACTCCAGCGCCTCTTCAAGGGTGAATTTGACCGGAGGGGGCAGTATGATCTTTTCGTCCGAACCTGCAGCACGCACGTTGGTGAGCTTCTTGGTCTTGCATATGTTTACATTCAGGTCCCTCTCACGAGTGTGCTCGCCAACAACCTGTCCTCCGTAGATGTCCTCTCCCGGATCCACGAAGAAACGTCCCCTGTCGAGAAGCTTGTTCATCGAATAGGCTATCGCCTGTCCGGTCTCTATCGAAACGAGGGAGCCGTTCACCCTGGCGTCGATATCCCCCTTGTAGGGCTGATACTCCTTGTAACGGTGCGCCATGACGGCCTCTCCCTGGGTGGCGGTCAGCAGGTTGCTCCTCAGGCCCATGATTCCCCTGGTCGGAATCTCAAAGTCCAAAAGTGTACGGTCACCGCGAGGTTCCATACGTACGAGGGCTCCCTTGCGGCGTGTAGAGAGTTCGATAGCGGTCCCGACGAATTCCTCCGGAACCTCTATGGTCATTTCCTCTATAGGTTCGCACCTGCGTCCGTCAATCGTCTTGTCCAGGACTTTCGGCTGGCCGATCTGGAGTTCGAATCCCTCGCGGCGCATTTCTTCGATGAGCACCGAGAGATGAAGCACACCGCGGCCGTAGACCACGAAGGAGTCGGCATTCAGTCCTGGCTTCACCCTCAAGGCCAGATTCTTCTCGAGCTCCTTGTCAAGGCGCTCCTTTATATGCCTGGAAGTCACGTATTTCCCGTCACGTCCGAAGAAGGGGGAATTGTTGATCATGAACATCATGCTCATGGTCGGTTCGTCAACGGCGATGGGAGGAAGGGCCTCTGGATTCTCAAAATCGGAAATGGTGTCTCCGATCTCGAAACCATCGATTCCCACGACCGCACATATGTCTCCGCATTCCACTTCCTCGACGTTGGACTTGCTCAGTCCGTCGAAAATCATCAGCTGCTTGATCTTGGATTTCTGGATCTCCTCGTAACGCTTGCAGAGGCTCACCTGCTGGCCGGTCTTGAGAGTGCCTCGGGTAAGCTTGCCGACTGCGATACGTCCGACATATGGGGAATACTCCAGTGAAGATATCAGGAGCTGTGGCGTTCCTTCTACAACCTTGGGCGCCGGAATTTCCTCGAGGATGGTGTCGAGAAGAGCGGTGATGTCCTTGGTAGGACGGCGCCAGTCCGTTGACATCCAGCCCTGCTTGGCGCTTCCGAAAATGGTCTTGAAATCCAGCTGCTCCTCGGTGGCGTTCAGGTCGAACATCAGGTCGAACACCTGCTCCTGTACCTCGTCCGGATTGCAGTTCGGCTTGTCGACTTTGTTAATGACCACAATGGGTTTCTTTCCCATGCTGAGAGCCTTCTGGAGCACGAAACGGGTCTGGGGCATGCATCCCTCGAAGGCATCCACAAGAAGGAGCACTCCGTCAGCCATATTGAGGACCCTCTCGACCTCACCGCCGAAATCGGCGTGGCCCGGGGTGTCGATGATATTGATCTTCACTCCCTTGTAAGTGACCGAGACATTCTTGGCCAGGATGGTGATTCCCCTCTCCCTTTCGATGTCGTTATTGTCGAGAATGAGATTCCCGAGATTCTCCGGCCGGCGCACCAGATTGGCCTGGTAGATCATCCTGTCTACCATAGTGGTCTTCCCGTGGTCGACATGTGCGATAAGTGCGATATTCCTGATTTCTTGCATTGGAGTCTGTTTCAAAAATAATTTACAAATTTACTCATTTCCAATGAAAGGCACGGTTATTTTTTGCGTTTTTTGCTAATTTTACGACATAAAGCATTTCAATACAATGGCAAAGATAGTCTTCCTGGATGCCGCCACCCTTGGCGACACTCCCCTCACCCCGATAGAAGAATGCGGTGAACTTGTCACCTACGGAACCTCGACCCCGGCCCAGGCCCTGGAAAGAGTCGCTGATGCCGAGGTGGTAATCACCAACAAGGTCCGTATAGACCGCGCCCTGCTGGATGCCGGTCCCGGGATCCGGCTCATATGCGAGGCCGCTACCGGAGTCAACAACATCGATGTGGAAGAATGCAGGAAGAGGGGCATACCGGTCAGGAACGTGGCCGGTTACTCCACCGATGCCGTCGTACAGGAGACATTCATGCACATCCTCTCCCTCATGGGGAACGGCCCTTACCTTGACGCGAAAGTCAAAAGCGGGGAATACTCCTCGAGCAACATTTTCACCGACCTTTCAAAGCCGTTCTACGAAAGCGCCGGAAAGACTCTGGGCATAGTCGGCATGGGGACCATCGGTTCGAAGGTCGCACGGATCGGGACCGCCTTCGGAATGAATGTCATATATTATTCTACCTCAGGAACTTCCCACTGCAAGGACTATCCCTCGGTCCCTCTTGAGGAACTTATGCGCCGTTCGGATGTCATATCCGTCCACGCCCCGTATAACGAGCACACAGCAGGCCTCATCGGAGAGAAAGAGCTGAAGATGATGAAACCCGGGGCCTTCATAGTGAACATGGGACGCGGAGGAATCGTCGACGAAGCCGCACTTGCCGCCGCGATCGACGAAGAGGCCATAGGCGGAGCGGCGCTGGATGTCTTCGAGAAGGAACCCCTCCCTGCCGACAGTCCGCTTCTCCACACACGGCACCCGGAGAGGTTCCGCTTCACTCCGCACACAGCCTGGGCCAGCGTAGAGGCCAGGGAAAGGCTGGTAGCTTCAATAGCCGGGAATATCAGGAAAGGCTGGTAGCCTTATTCTCCAGCCGGGACACCAGGGAGATCAGGAACGCACCGACAACCCCTGCGACGAGCGATCCGAGAAGGACCGCGATCTTGCCCATGTCACGAAGCCTGGCAGTCACTTCCGGCAACTGGTCGGAGAATGACAGGGTGTCCACGAAGATGGACATGGTAAAACCGATTCCTCCCAGGCAGGCCACCGCGAAAAGCATCTTCCATGTCGCCCTGGACGGCATGGCGCCAACCCCTGTCTTGATTGCGATGAAGCTGGCCAGGGTTATGCCTACAGGCTTTCCAAGGACGAGTCCCAGGAATATGCCCAGGCTGACGCTTCCTTCCACGGGAGAGAACTGGAATATGTTGAAATATGCCGGGTCGCTGATGGTCACGCCGGCATTGGCAAGTGCGAACAGCGGCATGATCAGGAACGTAACCCACGGAGAAAGCATATGCTCCATCCTGTCGGTCATTCCTATGCAGTATTTGCTGATATGGCTCAGGTTGCGCAGGCAGTGCCTCTGTGGCCCGTTCGGGAAGTCTCCGGCCTCTTCGATAAGGTCATATTCGGAGAGCCTGCGGCGGTACTGGTCGCGCTTCCTGTAATAATATGCCCTGTTGTACCTGGGCTTCATCGGTATGAGGAAGGCCATCACCACCCCGCACATGGTAGAATGTATTCCGGCATAGTAGAACAGTATCCACACCAGGATGGCGTGGAAGAGATAGAAGGATGGACGCTTCTCGCCGAGGCGGTTGATGAGGACGACCAGGAGTATCACAAGGAATGCGATCCCCAGAAGGAGCAGGTTGATACTGCCTCCGTAGAAAATGGCGACCACAAGGATTGCGATAAGGTCGTCCGCGACTGCAAGGGTCGCAAGGAAAACCTTGAGGGACAGCGGGACGCGCTTTCCAAGCATGGAAAGGATACCGATCGAGAAGGCGATGTCGGTCGCGGTGGGAATCCCCCATCCCGACGATGCATATGTACCGTGATTTATTACTGTGTATATTACTGCGGGGAATAATACACCTCCGAAAGCGGCTATCACGGGAAGGATCGCCTTTTTCGGCGTACTCAGTTCTCCATGGTCCATCTCGCGGCGGATTTCCAGGCCGACCGAGAAAAAGAAAATGACCATGAGGACGTCATTGACGAAATTCAGCACGGTCATGTCCCTCGGGAACATGAAACCCCTTCCGGAGGGAGTCTTCACGCTGAATCCGAGGTCAGTGGCAAGGAATGAGTGGTAAAGGTCCCTGGTACCGGGAAGGTTTGCCAGCAACATCGCTATTGCGACGCAGGCCAGAAGGATTAAGCCCTGAGCCCAGGGCTGTTTTGAAAACCTGCTGTTCCTCTTGTTGAAATTTCGGACTCCGCGGGTCCAGGAATAAATCGGGATAAGTCTCATGTTTTGCACTTCAATCTTGAAAAGGGGCAGCAAAATTAGGCAAAAAGAACGGAACGGAAAATTTTTTAACTAGATTGTTACTAGAAGTGTTGATAACTTTTCCCTTTTCACCCTTGACAAGATGCCTGCCCTTTTGCTAACTTTGTCCAGCAAATGATACCTAATCATGTTCGGATTGCCCGAAGCAGTCCGAAATTTTTAGCACCAGACTGTACTGAAACCAATGTCGAAAGGCTTGGAAGTATTTGAAATATAAAGATTTAACCACAAGCTAAATTTTACGATTACCATCATGGATGTAAGGAAAACCAATGGCACTTACGAAGAGTTCGACCTCGAGAAACTCAAGAGGGGAATCAGGCTCGCATATGCTCACACCGGACAGGTCTGTCCCGAGGAAGTAGTCGTCTCCATTACCGACAATCTCTACATTTACGACAAGATTTCCAGCCAGGAAATCCGCCGTCAGGTAGTGGACTCCCTCATGTCGATCAACAAAAGGGTCGCCCTCGAATACATAGAGACCTTCGACGCTGGACTCGACCTCCGGAAAAAGCGCGACTTCATCCATGACTACATCAAAGCTTCCAACGCGGCTTCCGGTTCCAAGTTCGACGCCAACGCCAATGTCACCCGCAAGAATATCGTGACCCTCGGCCAGGAACTCTACAAGGAGAACAACATCAAGCAGAACCGCTACATCATGACGGACAAGATCAAGGCTCTGTACGGCAGGTCCCTTGCCAAACAGTACCTTGCCGACCTCGAGTCCCACGTCCTCTACAAGCATGACGAGAGCGGCACACCCGGCTATCCGTACTGCGTCGCCGTCACCATGTATCCGTTCCTGGTGAACGGTCTCCGCGAACTCGGCGGAGTCTCTGTGGCGCCGACCGACCTGAAGTCCTTCTGCGGGGAGTTCATCAACCTGGTGTACTCCATCAGCTCCCAGTTCATGGGCGCCGTGGCTACTCCGGAATTCCTGATGTACCTTGACTATTTCATCCGCAAGGACTACGGCGACGACTACATCTACCATCTCGACGACATAGTTGAGAACAATCGCAAGCAGCGCACACTGGAGAAGGTGATAGACAATAGCTTCCAGCAGGTAGTCCACTCCATGAACATGCCTGCGGGCAACAGGGGTTACCAGACCGTTTTCTGGAACATCAGCTACTTCGACGAGCCCTATTTCAACGGCGTCTTCAAGGATTTCTATTTCCCCGACGGCACCCAGCCCAAGTGGGAGACCCTCTCATGGCTCCAGAAGCACTTCATGAACTGGTTCAACGAGGAACGCAACCACTACATCCTTACCTTCCCTGTCGAGACCATGGCCCTCATGACCGACGGAGGCGACGACTTCGCCGACAAGGATTATGCGAACTTCACATCCGAGATGTGGAGCAAGGGACACAGCTTCTTCTGCTATCTCTCCAACAGCCCTGACAGCCTCTCCAGCTGCTGCCGCCTGCGCAACTCGCTCAAGGACCTGGACCACAACGACGAGGAGCACAACCACACCACCCACCAGTACTCGATGGGTACCGCTTCGGTATCTACCGGAAGCAAGTCGGTGATGACCATAAACCTGAACCGCCTCATCCAGAACGCCACCCGCAAGTACTTCAAGAAAGAGAAGCGCATCGACCTGCCGGCAGGAATGGCCCTGGATCCGAATTCATATGACAAGACAAAGCTCTACCTCTACATCCAGGAAGAGGTGACCGAGGAGACCGAGCGCGTACACAAGTACCAGACGGCTTTCAACGAGATCATCAAGGACTTCCTCAAGGCCGACATGCTGGATGTCTATCGTGCCGGATTCATCGACATGAAGCGCCAGTACCTTACGGTCGGAGTGAACGGAATGACCGATGCTGCCGAGTTCCTGGGACTTACTATCTCTCCGAACGATGATTACAAGGACTTCGTCAACATGCTGATGGAAACCATCAACATCAGCAACCGTAAGGACAGGACGAAGGACACCATGTTCAACACCGAGTTCGTCCCCGCCGAGAATCTCGCCGGAAAGAACTACAACTGGGACCGCAAGGACGGCTATTTCGTCTCCCCGAAGCACGTCATGTATTCTTCCTATTTCTACAATCCGGAGGACAGCAGCCTGTCGATCATAGACAAGTTCAAGCTCCACGGTGAGGAATATGTGAAATACCTCGACGGAGGAAGCGCCCTGCATATGAATCTGGACGAGCACCTCACCAAGGAGCAGTACCGCCAGCTCCTCAATGTCGCAGCCCATTACGGAACGAACTACTTCACCTTCAACATCCGCAATACGGTCTGCAATGATTGCGGCTACATTTCCAAGGACACCCTTTCGGAGTGCCCGAAGTGCCACAGCCACAATCTGGATTACCTGACCAGGGTTATCGGCTACCTCAAACGCATCTCCTCCTTCGCCGAAATACGCCAGAAAGAGGCCTACCAGCGCTTCTACGCCGAAGAGCCCGCAGAGGTTAAAGTAGAGGCATGATCAAGTACCTGCCCGACAGGGTCTCGATAGTACTTGAGGAAATCCCGGACAGGGTTTCAGTGGCTGTTGACATCACCAACTGCCCGGAAAACTGTCCGGGATGCCATTCTCCCTTCCTCCGTGAAGACATAGGAGAGGAACTTACCTTTGAACGGATCGATTCCCTGATCTCCGATAACTTCGGAGTCAATTGTTTCCTCCTTCTAGGCGAAGGACGGGACCACCAGGCCCTCGTCCGCATAGGAAAGTATATCTCCGAAAAATACCCGGGAATCGCTCCCGCCCTGTACTCGGGACGGAACCAGGTGGAAGATGACATATGGCAGGTCTTCGACTATGTCAAGCTCGGACCATATGTAGAAAAAAAAGGTCCTCTCAACGAGAGGACCACTAATCAAAGGCTTTATCATGTCCATTCCGTCATCTCGGCAGGAGCCGGAGGAAGTGCGGCCATTCGCCGCGTAAAGGAGGACATAACGCCTGTAATCTGGCGCAGGAAAAAAGACTAGAACCTGAAGGATATCTGCAGGTCGGCAGTGCTGTAGTTGTGCTTTCCTTCTGCCAGGCGACGGTCATTCACGAATGAATAGATCCCCGAGATCACCAGGTTCTTGGTGAACATGTAATCAGCACCGAAGTCATATGCGGTGTAGCAACGCTCCCAGGAAGCATTGTCCCTGTAAACGTCGTAACGGGCCTTGAGGTGGAAAACGTTCTTTACCACCGGGGCGATGACTGTTGCATACCATGCATCTGACTTGTCGCCGAGGACCTCGTTGAGGCTGACGTCACTGCTGCCGTAACCCGATTTGAAAGCATATCCATAGCTGTGGACATACTCTGAACGGAAGGTCCAGTCGCTTACCAGATACTCTCCGGAGATGGCATAGCGCTGACGCTTCAGGGTGACATCACCGCGGGTGTAGCGGCCATCCCAGCCGAACATACCGATACGGGCGCCCTTTACGGGGATGAACCACAGGCCGCCGATGAGATCCTTGTGACTGTTGGCATCTTTCACATTGATACCCTGGCCATTATAGAGGCCTACCTGGTAGTGGATGAACGGATGGTTGTCAATCTGGAAAAGATCACCCTGGAACTGGAGACCAAGGTCACGGCCGTTGCTGGCGTGCTCGCCGATACGGTCATTCATACCTGCCAGTTTGGAGGTGGAAAGGCTATATCCGTAGAAACCCTGGTCTATCGGGTTCATGGGGTTCTCGAAGGTGAAAGCCCTCTTGAACTGTCCGAACTTGACACAGAATGCCTTGTACTTGTCCCACTCTATGAAAGCATCTACGATGCGGGGACCACCGATTGAATTGCTGGTACCGTTGACCTGGATCTGGAGACGGTAGTTGAAGTCTCCGAGGATCCGGCCTGCCGCCTGGACCCTGGCGATACGCAGTGAAAGGGTATTGTCAGGCTTTGCTCCCTCCAGGGAAGTGTAATTGTATTCTCCGATGACGAAACCACTGATCTTGGTGGTAACGACAGGGGCCTTCTCCTGGGATGCCTGGGAAGAGGTTTCTGTCGTTTCTCCTGCAAACATGGAAAAAGACATCAGGGAAGCCGCAAGGGCTAAGAACAATTTTTTCATGATAGAATATGATGAGTTAAACTTATGCAGCGAACGGGAAAATCTTTGTGACCCAGAAGAATCCGAAGATAAATCCCACTACACCTATGATAATTCCTATTTTGGCCATTTCCTGGGTGTGGACCAGACCGGTGGATGCCGCGATGGCATTCGGAGGTGTGGAGATCGGGAAGCACATTGCTATGGATGCGCAGACCGCGATAAAGACAATCATTGCACGGGTGCCTCCCAGGGCAAGGAATGAAACGTTGTTTGAAGCAGCAGGGTCCGCCATACCGGTAGCCACGACTATCAGGATCGGGATCAGGAGAGCTGCCGTCGCGGAGTTACTGATGAAGTTCGACAGGAAGTAGCAGACCAGGCCGGCGATCACAAGCACGAGGACCACTGACATGGAACCGAAAGGTATGGCCTCGATAAGGACCTTGGCGAGGCCTGTGCCCTGAAGCGAAGTACCAAGTGCGAATCCTCCGGCGACGAGCCAGAGTACGCTCCAGTTGATTTCCTTTATGTTATCCTTCGTGAAGATTCCCAGGGCGGTGAGCACTGCCAGCGGGATGAGCGCCACGACATTGGAGTTCACCTTGTGGATCTGCTCGGTCATCCAGAGGAGGATCGTACCTATGAATACAATCCAGACGACCTTTGACTTCCAGTTGTTCCCGTGTTTGTTCTCCGGTATCTCAAGGACGACCTTCTTTGCCTTGAACGGGAAGAAAACCTGAAGGAGGAACCACGCGAACACAATCATTATGATCACGAATGGAATCATATGCTCCATCCATGTCATGAAACTGATATCATATCCTGCATCAGCGAGGAAACGGACTGCCGTCGCATTGGGAGGTGTTCCGATCGGGGTTCCGATACCGCCGAGGTTGGCGGCTACCGGAATGGCAAGCGACAAGCCTATCTTTCCGCGGTCATCATTGGGGAGGACTGAAAGGACAGGAGCCAGGAAAGCCAGCATCATGGCTGCCGTCGCGGTGTTACTCATGAACATCGAAAAGACTGAGATCACGATCAGGAATCCGAGGAGAACCGTTTTCGGATTCGTTCCGAACGGCTTCAGCAGGACCCTGGCCATTGTCACATCCAGACCATATTCCTCAGCTACGATTGCCAGCACGAAACCGCCCATGAAGAGCATGACCACCGGATCGGCAAACGCCGCCATCAGCTGCTTGTAATCTACCAGCTGACCGTACTCCGGCTTGCATATGAATCCCAAGCCCTTGTTCGATACCGTAAGAAGAGTAAGGGCGATGACCACAAGGGAGGTGGTCCAGTTGGGGATAATCTCGAATATCCACATCAACGCCGCGAAGGCGAAGATTGCGATAACTCTCTGCTGAACTGCAGTCAAACCGTCAATACCAAAGAAACTCGTCGGGACAGCCCAAAGGAAAATAGTGACAAAGAGCACGATGGGCAACAGGACAGAATACTTTACATTCAGTTTTTTCGATGACATTTTACTACTATAATCAATCTATATGTATCCTGAATAATCAAGTTGCAAATTTAATCATTATTTGGCTATTTCCTATAAAAAAGAGTCCCGGCGAGAGGCCTGAGATTATATCTGGAAGACATGGATTCCCCATATGCCCCTACACTCCGTATAGCCATGAAATCGCCGCGATGGCACTTGTCGATTGACAGGCCCTTTCCGAAGACGTCGGAGCTCTCACAGATAGGTCCTACGACATCATAAAGTTCCTCCGCTTCGTCGGAAGAAAGGTTCTCGATGCGATGGTAGGCGTGATAGAGGGCCGGACGGATGAGTTCTGTCATCCCGGCATCAAGGATGGCGAACTGCCTCGTGACTCCTTCCTTTATGTAAAGCACTCTCGATATCAGTGTGCCGCACGGAGCGACAACGCTGCGTCCCGGTTCGAAATGGACTGTCTGTCCGGGATCCAGGTCGAGATGGCGGGCAAAGGTTTCGAAATAGCCTTTGAAATCGGCGATGGACAGATGGTTGGGATGCTGGTAATTGATTCCAAGCCCTCCTCCTACATTGAGGTCTCCCACAGGAAGGGCGCTGCGCTTGAGCCTTGAGGTGATTTCATTGACCCTGTTGCACAGGGCTACGAAATCGGCCATATCCAGAATCTGCGAACCTATGTGGAAATGCAGTCCGCAGTAACGGACGTGCTTCATCCCTAGAACCATACGGAGAACTGATTCCAGTTCCTCGTGATATATGCCGAACTTGTTTTCCGCAAGACCTGTAGTGATGTTTGCATGAGTATGAGCTCCGATGTCCGGATTCACCCTGATGCTTACAGGCGCCACTGTTCCTGCCTGGGCGGCAAGTGAGTCTATGACTTCAAGTTCAGCCTCGGACTCCACGTTGAAGCGGGATATGCCAAGACGGAGGCCCAGTCGGATCTCTTCGTCTGACTTCCCCACCCCCGCGAAGACTATTGACTCTGCAGGGAAGCCCGCCTCATATGCTGCGGCGACCTCTCCTCCGCTGACGCAGTCGGCTCCCAGCCCGGATTCAGCAATGACCTTGAGGATTTCCGGATTGGAGTTGGCCTTTACGGCATAATGCACCTGGAAACCGGGGAAACGTCCGGCCTGAAGCCTGACTTCCTCCAGTGTCCGCTGCAGAAGATCCATATCATAGAAATAGAATGGAGTCTTCATGCCCCGGAAGCTGTCTACCGGGAAAGCTCCTTTCAGCATTTCTCAAAGAGGTTTCTGCGCAGGGCTTCCATTGCGCGTTTCTTGTCTTCCTCCTTCAGCAGGAAGGATATGTTGTAGTTGCTTCCGCCATATGATATCATCCGGACCGGAATGTCCTTCATGGCATCCAGGACCCTGGACTCGAAGCCAACATTTTCCCATTCCATATCTCCCACGACACAGACGATGCACATGTCCAGGTCGACGGAAACGGTACCGTAGCGCTTGAGGTCGTGTATAATGGAGCTGAGATGGGTGGTGTCATCTATTGTCATGGAGACCCCGACCTCGGAAGTACAGATCATATCTATCGGAGTCCGGTAGCTTTCGAATATCTCGAACACACGGCGCAGGAAACCATGTGCCAGGAGCATCCTGGAGGACTTAATCTTGATGGCGACGATATTGTCCTTAGCCGCGACGGCCTTGATAACCCCGTGGTCGGGATTGTTGTCGATCAGGGTTCCCTCGGCATCCGGGTTCATTGTATTGAGCAGGCGGACGGGGATATTTGCGAACTTGGCCGGCTGTATGCAGGTAGGATGGAGGATTTTCGCCCCGAAATATGCCAGCTCGGCAGCCTCCTCGAACTGAAGATGCCTAACAGGACGGCTGTCGCGCACCACCCTCGGATCCACGTTATGCATTCCGTCTATGTCTGTCCATATCTGGATTTCCTCCGCATTCAAGGCAGCGCCTACCAGCGAGGCGGTATAGTCCGAACCTCCCCTCTGGAGATTGTCTATCTCATCCTGCGCATTTTTGCATATGAATCCCTGTGTCAGGAACACTTCAGCCTCAGGGTGTTCCGCAACAAGCGGCGCAAGGCTGGAAGAGATATAATCCGAATCGGGCTCGCCCTGCTGGTTGAGTTTCATGAAATCCAGGGCAGGAAGCAAAACCACCTTGACTCCCTTCTCCTCCATATAGAAATACATCAGGTGAGTGGAAAGCAATTCACCCTGAGCCACCAGGATCTTTTCCTGGGTGGAAGTGAAGAGTTTCTTGGTGAAAGTCTTGAGATAGTCGAGAACATCCTTCACATACTGCCCGGCCTTTTCCCTTGCGGCATCAGTCCCGTACAGGCGGGAGACGACCCCCTCATACTTAGCCTCGAGAGAAGTCAGGGTGTCAATGGCGCCCTCCTGGTTGCGGTTCAGGAGATAGCCGGCGACTTCCAGGAGCGTGTTGGTAGTTCCGGACATGGCAGAGAGGACGACAAACGGCCTGTTTTCACGGCAAATCAGTTCCGCCACCTTTTTGATCCTTTCCGGGGACCCGACAGAAGTCCCCCCGAATTTCATGATTTTCATCGTCAGCGCTGTTTAACGTTTCAGGTTATCTGATTATTGCTTTGAGCGCTAAAGATAAGAAAAATCCTGTTATATCCGGTAAGGGACTGTCCGGAAAACCCATGGACGCCCGTGTCCTTGTGAACGGGTCCCGCCGCAAAACGGCGGGGGGATGAGCGTCAGCGAAGGTTTTCCGGACAGTCCCTTACCGGAAAAATCTAAAGTCTACAGGGAACTAGATGACTCCCTGCTCAAGCATTGCGTGGGCCACCTTCATGAAACCTGCGATGTTTGCGCCCTTGACATAGTCGATCTTTCCGTCCGGCTGCGCGCCATACTTGACGCACTGCTCATGGATAGCTGCCATGATGTGATGGAGCCTCTCGTCCACCTCGTCAGCTGTCCAGCTTAAATGCTCGGCATTCTGGGTCATTTCGAGACCTGAAGTAGCAACGCCGCCCGCATTCACGGCCTTGCCGGGAGCGAAGAGCATTCCGTTTTTCTGCATCCAGTGGATGGCATCCGGCTGGCAGCCCATGTTGGAAACTTCGAAGAGGGCCCAGCATCCGTTGGCCTTCAGCTGTTTTGCATCCTCGAGGCTGAGCTCGTTCTGGAATGCAGATGTGAAAGCGATGTCAACGGGTACTATCCAGCTCTTCTTGCCTGCGATGAACTTCGCCTTGTCCGGGAACTTGGTAGCCATATCCTCGACCATGTTCCTGTTCGAAGCACGCATGACGAGCATGTAATCAATCATCTCATCTGTAATTCCTTCCGGGATCTCGCAGGCTCCGTCAGGACCGCTGATGGCGACAACCTTCGCACCAAGCTGTTTGGCCTTCTTGGCTGCTCCCCATGCGACATTGCCGAATCCTGAGAGGGAAATCCTCTGCCCCTCAAGGTCCTTTCCGATCCTCTCAAGTGCCAGGTGGGCGAAATACATCGCACCATAGCCGGTAGCCTCCGGACGGAGGATGGATCCGCCCCATGTAAGGCCTTTACCTGTAAGGACTCCGGTATTGTACTGACGGGCAAGCTTGCGGTACATTCCGTCGAGGAAACCGATTTCGCGGCCGCCGACACCGACATCCCCTGCAGGAACATCCTCGTCGGGACCTATGCAACGCCAAAGCTCCAGCATGAAGGCCTGGCAGAAGCGCATGATCTCACCATCGCTCTTCCCTACCGGGTCGAAATCGGAACCGCCTTTGCCACCACCCATCGGGAGGGTCGTAAGCGCATTCTTGAAAGTCTGCTCAAAGCCCAGGAATTTCAACATCGAAGGAGTGACTGCCCTGTGGAAACGGAGTCCGCCCTTGTAAGGACCTATGGCGCTGTTGAACTGTACGCGGTATCCCAGATTGGTCTGTATCTCTCCCCTGTCATCAACCCAGGTGACACGGAAAGTGTAGATACGGTCGGGTTCGACCATGCGCTCGACTATCCTGGCCTGCTCGAACTCAGGATGCTGATTATAGACATCTTCAATACTCTCAAGTACTTCCTGCACTGCCTGAAGGTACTCGTTCTCTCCAGGATGCTTTGCCTGGAGCATTGCCATGATTTCACTGGTTTTCATGATTCATGTTATATTTTGTGATCAGTTTTTACTTTATCTCCCACGTCGAACCGCTGTGAAGCAGGTCATCGACGCAATGTATGTTCGATGTGCGGGTCACGTCCTTAACCTGGTCGCGGACTCCGTCATCATATGTGACGTCCTTCACGTCCCTGATGACACCGAGAGCCACCGGGAAATCGGGATATTTCATATCGGCGAGCATCATATGGATGCCTGCGTTCTTGCAGTGGGCATCATGCACTAGCACATCGTCAAGGGTGAAACCGCCTTCTCCTATGGTAACTACGCGAAGGCCCATTCCATTAAGCACCAAGCCCTTGTCATGGTTCTTGCCGAAGACCATCTTCTCTCCATGGCGGAGTACGATAGTCCTGTCCTCGCGGACGGAAGGATCGGATATGCTCTTATGGGCCCCGTCATTGAATATGACGCAGTTGGTAAGCATTTCCATAACGGAGCAGCCGTCGTGGAGTGCTGCTGCGGTCATCACCTCTTCGGTCAGTTTCAGGGTCACGTCAAGGCTGCGGGCGAAGAAAGTACCCTTCGCACCGAGCACCAGGCTTCCGGGGTTGAACGGGTGTTCAACGGTTCCATATGGCGAAGTCTTGGTTATGGCGCCGAACTTCGAGGTCGGAGAGTACTGGCCCTTGGTTAGGCCGTAGATCTGGTTATTGAAGAGGATGACATTAATATCCACGTTGCGCCTTATGGCGTGTATGAAGTGGTTTCCTCCGATAGCGAGGGCGTCGCCGTCTCCGCAGGCCTGCCATACGGTAAGCCAGGGATTCGCCACCTTTATACCGGTGGAAATCGCCGTAGCGCGGCCGTGGATCGAATGGAATCCATATGTATCCATATAATAAGGAAGCCTTGACGAGCATCCGATACCGGAAACCACAACATAGCGCTCCTTCTCATAATTGAGGGACTGGCTGACCATCGGAAGGGCTCTCTGAAGGGCGGCAAGGACGGCGTGGTCGCCGCAGCCGGGGCACCAGCGGACTTCCTGGTCCGATTTGAAATCCTTGAATGATAGACTTGCCATATTACTCGAGAGCCTTATTGATTGCGTCCACAAGCTCACCGACCAAGAAGGGCTGGCCCTGGACTTTGTTGCACTTTAATATTTCAATCTCCGGGAAGAGGGTACGCAGGTATCCGGCGAACTGTCCGCTGTTCAACTCGCATACGATCACTTTCCCGAAACTTCCGAGAACCTTCCCGGTGTTCTTCGGCACCGGAAGGATGTAATCGAAATGGGCATATGACACCTCTGCACCTGTCTCGCGGACCTCATGTATAGCAGATAGGATGTGACCATATGTTCCGCCCCAACCGACTACCAGAAGCTTGCCTTCCTGAGGTCCGTCCACCTTGAGTTCCGGAATGTAATCCGCAATCTTCTGAACCTTGGCAGCCCTTTCATCAACCATAAGCTGATGGTTCTCCGGGGCAGACGAAAGCACTCCGTCATGGTTTTTCTCAAGTCCTCCCACACGGTGCTCGAAGCCTTTCTGGCCAGGAAGCGCCCAGCGGGGCACCAGGGTCTCGGGGTCACGCTCGAACGGCTTGAATTTCCCGTCCGGGGGAAGCTTGGTAGCGAAAGGCGGCTTGATCTCCGGATAATCCTTCATGGAAGGGATCAGCCAGGGCTCGCTGCCATTGCCCAGGAATCCCTCGGAAAGCAACATGACAGGAGTCATATGCTCGAGGGCGATCTTAGCTGCCGAGAAGGCAGCATCGAAGCAGTGTGCAGGAGAATGCGCTGCCACGACGGGCATAGGACATTCTCCGTTCCTGCCGTAGAGCGCCTGGTTCAGGTCAGTCTGTTCAGTCTTTGTCGGAATTCCCGTTGACGGGCCGGCCCTCTGTACATCAACCACCACCAGGGGAAGCTCAGTCATTACGGCCAGGCCGAGAGCTTCGGACTTAAGTGAGAGTCCAGGCCCTGAAGTAGTCGTCACGGCAAGGCTTCCTGCATATGAGGCTCCGATCGCCGTGCATATGCCTGCTATCTCGTCTTCGGCCTGCATGGTTTTCACGCCGAGGCTCTTGTAGATAGCCAGTTCCTCGAGGATCGCAGTAGCCGGGGTTATGGGATATGAGCCGCAGAAAAGCTGGAGATGAGCTTTCTCCGCAGCGGCCATGAGTCCCCATGCGGTAGCCTGGTTCCCGGTGATATTCCTGTAGAGGCCCTTCTTCAGATTGGCCGGAGCGATGTGATAGGTGTCCGGAACCATCTGGAGATTAGACGCATAATTGAAACCGTCCTTCAGGACTTTCTGGTTGGGAGCAACCAGTTCAGGATGCTTCTTGCCGAACTTTCCTTCAAGATACTGGAACACGTAGTCGAGAGGCCTGTCGAAAATGAAGCAAGCCATCCCGAGGGTGAACATATTCTTGCACTTGTGGACTGTCTTGGGATCCAGACCGCTGTCCTTAAGGCTTTCCGCAGTAAGGGATGTGATGGGAGCCGCTATGATGTTCCTGTCTTCTACCTTAAGTTCGAGGAACGGATTGTCCGTCTTGAACCCTGTCTTTTCCAGACTTGCCTCGTCAAAGGCATCACTGTCCACAAGGATCATCGCATTGCGTTTGCACCACTTGGCATTGGCCATGAGCGCGGCAGGATTCATCGCCACTAGAAGGTCACAATAGTCTCCCGGGGTAGTGACATTCTCACTTCCGATGTGTACCTGGAATCCCGACACTCCGGAAACGGTGCCCTTGGGGGCGCGGATCTCGGCCGGGTAATCGGGGAAGGTGGAAAGTTCATTGCCGTAGATGGCTGAGGTGTTGGCGAAAAGGGATCCTGTCAGCTGCATCCCGTCGCCTGAATCTCCCGCAAAGCGGATTACGACATCCTTGGCGTCAACAACTTTGTGTTTCATTTAAAAGTCGGAACAAATGATTCTTATAATTTTTCGCAAAAGTAAGTCTTTTTAATGACAAAATGAAACAAAAAAAGACCGGATCAATAATAATCGATCCGGTCAAATATTTTATATGATTAAAATTCTATTCCTGAGCCTGGGTCTGGGCAGCTGCCTGCAGTTCCTGCTGGAGACTCTCAAGGGTACGACCTTCCTTGATACCGAGAGCCTTACGGGCTGCGGGGGTGAGGTCCGTACTCTGGGAAGGATCGAAATAGAGCAGCTGGCTGACTTCGAAGACATAGATGTAGTGTCCTGCCTTTGCGAGTTTGTCAACGGTCTCCTGGGCTTTCTTCTGGATGGGGGCGAAGAGTTGCTGCTGTTGGTTTGCAAGCTCCTGCTGGACATTCTGCTCAAACTCCTGGATCCTCTGCTGGATGTCAGCAAGTTCCTTCTCCTTGCTCTCACGGATAGCCTGGGTCCATGTAGAAGCCTTCTGCTGATACTGCTGAGCCTTTGACTGGAATTCCTGGATCATGCTCTGGTCAGTCTGCTGAGCCTCTTTCTGTGCTGCGGAAAGCTGTGCGCGGGCAGCATCGGCCTCGTCGGTAAGCTGGATCAGTTCAGTGAAGTTGACGTGCGCGAATTTGGTCTGGGCGCCCGCAGCTACTGTGAGAAAAGCCATAGCGGCAATTAAAACTAACTTTTTCATATCCTTTTTAATTTGTTATTCAACTAAATGTTTTTGATTCCGGACTGTGCATGTAGCAATTATCAGACCACACTAGAATTGTTGACCTATCATGAAGTGGAAATGGCTCTTTCCATTTGAAGTATGGTCGTCGAAACCGTAGCCCCAGTCAATACCCAGCAGACCGACGACAGGCAGGAAGACCCTCACGCCGACTCCGGCCGAACGCTTGATTTCAAACGGGTTGAAATCCCTGATGTCAGACCAGCAGTTTCCTCCCTCTACGAAGCCCAGGACGAAAATGGTCGACTGCGGCTGCATTACCACCGGGAACCTCAACTCGACTGTGTACTTGTCATACACATTACCTGCGGAAGCATATCCCAGCTGGTTGTATTTAGTGTTGGCATATGGAGTGAGCGAGCCGTTCTCATAACCCCTGAGGGCGATGACCTCGGTTCCGTAAGAATCATATCCCGACATACCGTCGCCACCGACATAGAAGCCTTCGAAGGGTGAATAGCCCCAGCGCCTGTTGTAATAGCCGAGGTAGCCGAACTGGGCCCTGGTCATGAGCACGAAATTGCCGAAAAGCTTGGTGTAGGTCTCCGCGTTGAATTTGAACTTGTAGTACTCGATCCATTTGTACCTGTGCTCTCCGGTCCAGGTATCATAGTCTATGTCCTTGTAACTGTGAACCTTCGTCGGCTTTCCGTTTGCGTCCAGGTTGCCCCAGTCCTTTTTCCTGAGAAGGGAATATGGCGGAGTCGCCTGCAGGGACAATGAGAAGTTGGAGCCCTGGCGCGGATAGATCTGCTGGTCAGTGGAGTTACGTGAAAGGCTGGCGATATAGCTTATGTTGTGGGACATTCCGTTGTTGATGATGAACGACGAAGATGACCAGTCTCTCAGTTTGTAAGTCTGCCATGACAAGCCGTTATAGAGGACGAAATAGTTATCCGGCCACTTCAGGCGGTTTCCGATTCCGGCCTGGAATCCGAACACCTCGAAACTCTTGTCATTGTTAAGGATGTTGTACTGGAGGATGGAGTTTGTCATCCTGGAGTAATAGGCCGATATGCTGAGGGAAGTAGGTTTCTTGCCGAAGAGCCACGGCTCTGTGAATGATGCGCTCAGCGAAGTGTAGTAACGGCCGTTGGTCTGGAAATGGAATGTCAGGTTCTGGGCGTCTCCAAGCGGGACTGGCCTCCATGCAGTTTTGTCAAACAGGCGCCTCGAGGAGAAGTTGTTAAAGGACACACCGGTAGTCACGACGAATGTCCTTCCACCCCATCCTCCGGAGAGTTCCAGCTGGCTGGAAGGCTTCTCCGTCACATTGTAAACAATATCTACTGTGTTATCCGCCTGGTTGGGAAGGATGGAGTAACCCTTGCTGGCATCAGCGATAGCCTCCGGATCGAACTGTCCCAGTGAAGCGATCTCACGTATGGAACGCTCGAAATCGGTCTGGCTGAACAGGTACCCCGGACGGGTGAAGACCTGGCGGCGGACAACTTTCTCGCTGGTAAGGTCGTTACCGTTGATTATGATGTTGTTCAGGGTCGCCGGCTTGCCTTCGGATATGCGCATTTCAACATCTATGGAGTCCTGGGTGATCGCCATCTCCACGGGAGTCACGTTGAAGAACAGGTAGCCGTTGTCGCGGTACAGCTTGGACACGTCATAGTCATTCTGCTTACCGCCACCCTGAAGGCGTTTCTGCATAGTTACGATGTCGTACGGATCCCCCTTCTTGACAGAGAGGATCTCGTTGAGGGCATCGGTAGGATAGACGGAATTACCGGTCCAAGTGATATTCCTGAAATAATATTTCTTACCTTCATCGACATAGAAATCGATGGCAAGGCGGTTCGGTTTGTCGGGAAGGGTGTAGATCGAGTCCTTGATTATCCTCGCATCCCTGAATCCCGCCTCATTGAAAGCACTGATGAGTGCGCTCTTGTCATTGGCGTACTCCTTCTCCTTGAATTTCTTCGTCTGGAAGAAATTGTAGATCTTGGCGGAGTTGGTCTTCTTCATCGCCTTCTCAAGCTTGAAGTCGGAAAGGGTCTTGTCCCCGATGAAGTTGATCTCCTTGATCCTGACCCTGGTGCCCCTGTTGACCGAGAAATTCACCTTGATGGCGTTCTTGATCACAGTATCCTTCCTCACCTCGGGAGTGACAGTGCAGTTGAGATAGCCTTTCTCTGCGTAGAAACGCCTGATAATGTCGCTGGATGTCTTTCCTACATACTCGGAATATTCTCCTCCCCTCTTGAGATTGAGCCTTTCCTGAAGATCTTTGCGCTCACCGCTCTTTACTCCTGTGTAAGTCCAGGTGGACACCCTGGCCCTTTCCTTGATTCCGACGACGAACCAGGCGGAGTCGGCATTCTCGCTGAGATGGTCGATCTTGATGGAAATATCCTCGAAATACTTCTGGGCCCAGAGCCTGTCGATGATGGAGGATATGTCGTCTCCCGGGACCGTGATTTCCATTCCCTTCATCAGGCCTGTCAACTGGATGATCTGAGAGGAGCTGAAATAGGTGTTCCCTTCCACGGACACACCGCTCACGATATATTTACGGGGATTGTTATAGTCAATCTCTACTCCGGCCTTCTCCTGCGCACTGAGTGCGGCAGGCAGGATCATGGTCAAAGCAAGCAGGATTGTCTTTATGGCTCTCATCAAGGCTCTATTCACAAAAAATATCTTGCAAAGATAATCTAATTATTTCACTTTACCATAACGACGGTCACGCCTCGAGAACTCTTCGATGGCATCCGTCAGCTCTTTTTCGCGGAAATCAGGCCACATTATGTCGGTTATGTAGAACTCCGAATAGGCAGCCTGCCAGAGCAGGTAGTTGCTTATCCGCTGTTCGCCCGATGTCCTTATGATCAGGTCCGGATCCGGAATGCCGGCCGTTACCAGATAACTGTCGAAATCTTCCATGGAGAACTTCCGCTTCGGATTCGCAGCCATGTCAGCGGCCATTCTCTGAGCCGCCTGGAAGATGTCCCATTTACCGCTGTAGCTCAGGAATATGATCAGAGTCATGCCGGTGCATGAGGCCGTCTTCTCTTCCGCAGAGCGGATGGAGTTCTGCACAATAGGATTGAGCCTCTTACGGTTACCGAGGACCAGGACCCGTATGTTGTTCTCCACGAAACGTCCCAGCTCAGCCGTAATGGAATCCACCAGAAGGTCCATAAGCGCGGAGACCTCCTTTACCGGCCTGCTCCAGTTCTCCTCCGAAAAAGCGAAGAGGGACAGATACTTGATTCCGGTTTTAGCTGCACATGTAACGCAGGCCCGTACGCTCTCGCGGCCTTCCTTGTGGCCGCTGACGCGCTCCAGGCCCCGCTGCTTCGCCCATCTCCCGTTCCCATCCATTATGATGGAAACGTGGGTAGGGATGATTCTGTTTTCCTCCATATGGGATCCCGCTGCTTAAAGGTTCCTTATATCCTCTCCCCAGAAAAGTTTCGAGGTGAGGGCCTTCTCGAAATTAGACTCGGTCGGGCGGATTCTTCTGAGCGAAAACTGTGCCACTGAGATGGAAAGTGATACTCCGGACGGAACAGTCATCGTACGGTTGTCCATGGTCAGAAGCGCCTTCTCGTCCCGTGAACGCAGTTTTATGCCGATCCGGGAGCTCTCGGGCACCACCAAAGGCCTCACATTCAGGTTATGAGGGGCGATAGGGGTAATCAGGAGAACCTTCGACTCAGGATAGCATATGGGTCCTCCCGCGCTCAGGGAATAGGCCGTGGAACCGGAACTGGTCGCTACGAGAAGGCCGTCGGCCCAATATGTCGGGAGAGGCCTGCCGTCCACTGTGACATCGATTCCTATCATCCCGGCGCCGAAACGGTGGACCGAAACCTCATTGAAGGATATAGGCCAGAAGCCCTCGATCTGCGAAGTGTCAAAACCGGAGACCTTCGTCTCGATAAGGGTGCGGTCCTCGAATGTGTAGTTTCCGCTCAGGAGCGAATCCACTACATCCTCCGGCTTGTTTTCCGACAGGAAACCCAGCCTTCCGACATTCACTCCCATCACGGGGATCCCCGAATCACGGACGCGCTTCGCCGCGGAGAGGAACGTTCCGTCACCCCCCACCGCCATCACCAGGTCAGTACCTTCCCTCAGGTCTGCATATGTCTTGACAGGATAGACGCTTATACCTGCCTGGCGCATCCTTTCAAGAAGAGAGCTGACGCGGGGGTCTTCCCGCAGTCCTTCTTTTTTTATATATATGGCAACAGTCATGGCGCTTCGTATGAATTTCCAAATTTAGTATTTTTTGTGCAAAATGCATATTTTTGCAAATCGAGAAGACTATTTCGAAATGACCAGACTTAGCGTAAATATTAATAAGATAGCCACTTTGCGGAATGCGCGGGGTGGCTCCATGCCGGATGTAGAGAAAGCGGCACTCGACTGCGAGCGTTTCGGCGCCGAGGGCATAACCGTCCACCCAAGGCCTGACGAAAGACACATCCGCTACTCTGATGTAAGGCTCATCCGACCGACCCTAAAGGTTGAATTCAACATAGAAGGCAACCCTATCCCCTCATTCGTATCCCTGGTTAAGGAAGTCGTCCCCGACCAGGTGACGCTTGTACCGGACGCCCTTTCTGCCATCACATCCAACAACGGATGGGACACCATAGCCAACAAGGACTTCCTTACGGACATATGCAAAGAATTCAAGGACTGCGGGATACGGGTTTCCATCTTCGTCAATCCGGACCCGGAGATGGTGGAAGGCGCCGCAAAATGCGGAGCGGACCGAGTCGAACTCTACACGGCCGGATACGCCGAGGAATATCCCCTTGACAGGGAAAAGGCCATCGCCCCCTACCTTGCCGCAGCCATCCGTGCACGCGAATGCGGACTGGGACTCAATGCCGGCCACGACCTTAACCTGGAGAACCTAGAATACTTCATCCGCACGATTCCCTGGACCGATGAGGTCTCAATAGGCCATGCAATCATATGCGATGCCCTATACATGGGGCTCGAAAAAACTATCTCCGCATATCTGGAAAAGGTTAAGATATTTTAGCTATCTTTGCGGATTGATTCATCTCTCGTTAATTTAACATTTTATATGATATGAAAAACACATCACTCGTTCTCAGCGTCATCGCCCTTGCAGTGGCGCTCATCTTCGGAATCCTTTCCATGACTTCAAGGGACGGAAAGAAGGTCCAGGCCCCCGCAGCCGGGGAAAATGCGGCCGCAGGTGCAGTTGCCGGTTCAATCGTGTACTACAATCTCGACAGGGTGCTCAATGAATACGACAAGGCCAATGACCTCCGCTCCATAGTGGAAACCAAGGTGAACGGAATCAATGACGAGGTAAACCGCAGGGGAAACAGGCTCCAGAAGGATGTCAACGATTTCCAGGACAAGATCAACAAGGGTCTCCTCCTCCGCAGCGATGCCGAGGCTCGCGGACAGCAGCTTTCACAGCGCCAGCAGGAGTTCCAGAACTATGCGAACCAGAAGCAGCAGGAGATAATGGAAGAGCAGCAGGTTCTCACCAACCAGATCGCTGACGCCATCAAGCAGTATATCGACAAATTCATCGCCGAAAAGCGCTATGCTATGATCATCGCAGTCCAGGGAGACATCCTTCCCATGCCGATCAACGCAGCTGACAGCACTTTCGACGTGACCGACGAGCTCCTCAAAGGACTCAACGACGAATATATCCTTACCAAAGGCAACACCGCCAAGTAACAGCTACCTGAGAGATTGAAGATTGCCATATTATCGAGTTTCTTCCCCCTGCGTGGCGGAATCGCCCAGTTCAATGCTGCACTGTACACAGAGCTGGGAAAGGAACACGATGTCAAGGCATTCAATTTCTCCAGGCAATATCCCGGGATCCTCTTCCCGGGAAAGACACAGTACGTAAGCGCACAGGATAACGCCGTCCAGGTCAGCGCAGAAGCTGTCCTGGACACTGCGAATCCACTATCCTACGGGAAGGCAGCGAGGGCTGTCAGGAAGTGGGGACCGGACCTGCTCCTGATGAAGTATTGGATGCCCTGGTTCGCCCCGTCCCTGGGATATGTGGCGAGGCATATGGCTCCACAGTGCAAGGTTGTCCCCATCCTGGACAACGTCAAAGCCCACGAGAAACGGATTTTCGACACTGTCCTTACGAAGTACTTCCTCGGGGGATGTGACGGCTTCGTCACCATGTCAGAAGAAGTGACTTCCGACCTTCTCGCCCTGAAGCCCGAAGCGAAATACCTCCTGCGGCCCCATCCGCTTTACTCCCATTTCGGCGAACCGCTCGCCAAGGAAGAAGCCGTCAGGCGGCTTGGCCTCAAGCCGGGGCTGAAGACCCTCCTGTTTTTCGGATTCATCCGCGCCTACAAAGGTCTGGACATCCTTCTGGACGCTTTCGGTATGCTGGATGACAGTTACCAGCTGGTAATAGCAGGAGAGCCCTACGGATCTTTTGAGAGCTACGGAAAGATCATCAGTTCATTGCCGGCAAGGGACAGGATACATGTCTTCACCGATTACATCCCGGACTCGGAGGTAAAAGTCTATTTCTCCGCAGCCGACTTGAGCGTCCTCCCCTACCGCAGCGCCACCCAGAGCGGAATCTCATCGGTCTCATTCCAATTCGAAGTCCCCTCCGTAGTGACTCCGGTAGGCGGCCTGCCTGCCAGCATAGGAGACACCGGCACAGGACTCGTCACCAAAGCCGTTACAGCCGAAGCAGTAGCTGAAACCGTCAGGACCTATTTCTCCTCCGACGCAATCCGCAGCAAGTGCAAGGAAAACATACGCCGGGAGAAAGAGCGTCTTTCATGGCGCGCTTTCTGCAAGGCATTGACTGATTTCTCGCAAACACTTTAGAACAACATATGCCGCAATGAAATACGCCCTCCACATATTCTTCTCAGCATTCCTGCTGGCCTCTTCCGTGAGCGTCCCCGCACAGACCTACACGCAGACGCCGGTAACGGTCTCCAAGGACAAGATCCGCGGGAGCGACGGAAACATCTACCTCTCGCACGTCGTGCTTGAAAGGCAGACCCTGTTCTCCATCAGCAAGGCATATGGAGTGACTGTCGATGAGATCTGCAAGGCCAATCCTGCCCTCCACCTTGAGACAGAGTCCCTGAAAAAGAACCAGATACTCCAGATTCCCTTAGCCTCGTCAAGCCCCAGGGAAGAAGCCGGACAGCAGCCGGAACAGGCACCTGAACCGGCTGCATCCCAGGAAAAACGGCTGCAGGATTCTTCCCAGCAGGACGACGAGTTCATCAAGCACACTGTCAAGTGGTTCGAAGACCTGGATGACATCGCCCTGAAATATGGCTGCGATGTAAAGACAATAATGCAGATCAACAACCTGACCAGCGTAAAGGTGAAGAAACGTACAAAGCTCCTGATCCCCAAACATCCCGAACGCTGGGGCGGTTCCACGGCTACAGCTGCCGCCGAAACAAAAACCGCTGAAGTTGTGAAAGCCGCTGCGGACCAGGCGCCCGAGGCTGATGACAAAGAAGTGAAAGCCCCGGCCGACACCGCGGCCGCAGTCAGCGGTGAGCAGCAGAAGTCCCCTCTGGGAGGGATCTTCGACTGGCTCCTCTTCAAGGAGAAAAAGGAACTTACCGCTTCGCTGCTCCTCCCCTTCAATTCGAAAGGCACTCCCGATCCCATGTTCATGGATTTCTACTCGGGAGTAATGATGGCGATGAGGGACCTGAAGGCGTCAAACGGCATCAAGACCGACCTCAACGTTTACGATGTTGCCGGAGGAAGCCTGCCCGTCCAGGGAGACAGGCTTGGGAATGAAGACCTTGTGATAGGTCCGGTCAGCGCAACCGACCTGGGGAAAGTTCTGGAAAGCGGAATAGGCTCAACTGCAGTCATTTCCCCGCTTGACCCGAAAGCAGAGGCGATAGTGGAGAACTACGGCAACCTGATACATGCCCCGGCACCGGCGGCCGTTCAGTACCTTGACCTGATGGACTGGATCAGAAGCGACATGACAGGAAGTGACAAGTTCATAGTCTTCACCGAGAAAGGAACCACACCCAGCGCTTCTATGAGCCTTCTGCAGAAGGACATAGAAGAGTCCGGAATCCCCAGTTCCACAATTTCCTACGGAATCCTTGAAGGCAGGAACCTGACCGGTTCCATGACTGCCCAGTTTACAAAGGAAGGCATCAACAGGATAGTAATCGTGTCCGAGAGCGAGGCTTTCATCACCGACGTAGTCAGGAACCTCAACCTGATGTCTCACCTGGAGTACAAGATAATCCTCTACGCTCCGGCCAGGATCCGTTCATTCGACACCATAGGAGTAGAGAACTTCCACACTGTCTCCATGCATGTCTCATGCTCCTACTACATCGACTACAACAGCCAGAAAGTTAAGGATTTCGTCCTCCAGTACAGGGGGCTCTTCTCGGCTGAACCGTCCCAGTTCTCCTTCCAGGGCTACGACATCGCGACCTACTTCCTTTCCCTGGCATCCAAATACGGGAACCACTGGCAGCAGGCCCTTACCAAATTCAACGGGCAGGGGCTCCAGAGTGATTTCAGATATGACTCGGATCAGCCGCGTGTAAACCAGGCTGTCAGGAGGATAGTCTACAATCCGGATTTCAGCATCACCCTGCTTAAATAGCATTTGGAGATGATCATCAGAAGCAAAGCACCGCTCAGGCTTGGACTTGCAGGAGGCGGCACGGACGTGTCCCCCTACTGCGACCTGTACGGCGGACTTGCCCTCAATGCCACCATAAACCTCTATGCGTACTGCACCCTGGAAGATACATCCGACGGGAAGCTCACCATCAATTCATATGATTCAAAGTGCTTCAAGAGCTTCCCTCTGACTTCCAGGCTGGAGATTGACGGGCAGGCGTCCCTTGTCAAAGGAGTGTGCAACAGGATAATGCAGGATTACGGCATCCAGCTGCCCTCGATGAAGATCACCACCTACAACGACGCCCCTGCCGGTTCCGGACTGGGGACCTCTTCGACAATGGTGGTCTGCATCCTGAAAGCCCTCGTGGAAAAATTCGCACTTCCTCTGGGAGACTACGAAATAGCACGGCTCGCATATGAGATCGAAAGGACCGACCTCGGACTCAGCGGAGGCCGCCAGGACCAGTATGCTGCATCCTTCGGCGGATTCAACTACATGGAGTTCATGCGCAGCGGCGTCGTGATAGTCAATCCATTGAAGATCAAGAGGTGGATCATCGACGAGCTGGAAGCCTCGATGGTCCTGTACTTCACCGGAATATCCCGTGAAAGTGCCAACATCATAGACCTCCAGAAGAAAAACACCGAGGAGGGAAACTCCGAGGCAATAGAGGCCATGCACAGGATCAGGGAAAGTGTCGACATGATGAAAATCGCCCTCCTGAAAGGGGATATGCACGAATTCGCCTCGATACTCGGTCAAGCCTGGGAAGACAAGAAAAAGATGGCAGGCCCGATCACGAATCCAGGGATACAGGAAGTAATGGATGTCGCCAAAGCCTCCGGAGCCATCTCCGGGAAGGTCTCCGGAGCAGGCGGAGGTGGTTTCATCATGTTCATGGTGGATCCTGTCAGGAAAAAACAGGTAACAGACGCCCTCGGTGCCCTAAGCGGCTTCGTCATGCCATTCCAGTTCACCGACGGAGGCGCCCACGCCTGGAAAATCTATCCGACGGACAGCGTAAAAGACCTGTAAACATATGATTGACCAACTCATAGAACGCTATCCTGTCCTTGCGCACTGCAGCGGCGCAATCCTCAAGGCATATGAGATCCTTGCCACGTCCTTTTCCAACGGAGGCACCCTCCTGCTGGCCGGGAACGGAGGATCGGCGGCAGATGCAGAGCACATATGCGCGGAGCTGATGAAAGGCTTCCGCAAAAAGCGCCCGCTGGCTGAAGAAGAGAAAAAGGCCCTCGTCGGAGCGGATCCCAATATGGGAGAGATACTCTCCGACAAGCTCCAGGGCGCCCTTCCGGCTATAGCTCTAAGCTCTGATTCACCCCTTGCCAGCGCATATGCAAACGACTGCGACCCTCTCCTGGCATATGCCCAGCAAGTCAACGGATACGGACGTTCGGGGGACGTCTTCTTCGCCATAAGCACCTCGGGAGAAAGCCGTAACATACTCTTCGCCGCCGTAACGGCCAAGGCCAGGGGCATGAAGGTGATCGCCATGACCGGAAACAGGGACAGCTCCCTCTCCAGGCTCGCAGACGTCTGCATCAAAGTTCCCCAGACAGAGACCTACCTGGTACAGGAACTTCATCTTCCGGTCTATCACTGTCTCTGCAACATGCTGGAAGAGAAATTCTTCGCCGAATGAAAACAGTAATCATAGCCGGGGGGAAAGGGACCAGGATCGCCTCCTCCTTTTCTGAGATTCCCAAGGCGATGATACCTGTCGAGGGGAAGCCAGTGATCCAGCGGCAGGTCGAAATGGCCGCATCATATGGTTTCAAGGATTTCATATTCCTCACCGGTCATCTCGGAGACGTTATCCGCGACTATTTCAAAGACGGTTCTTCCCTGGGGGTGAACATCACCTACTGCCAGGAAAAGGAGCCTCTAGGGACAGCGGGTGCCCTCCGCCAGGCCAGGGAACTCCTCACTGAGGACTTCTTCGTCTTTTACGGCGACACTGTGATGGACGTGGACATGGAGCATATGCTCCGCTTCCACAGGGAGAACCGCTCTGACGCCACTCTTTTCGTCCATCCGAACGACCATCCATATGATTCCGACATTGTCGAAACCGACTCTTCCCACAGGATAACCGCCTTCCGCCTTAAGCCCCATGAAGAAGGATTCATCTCGAGGAACCAGGTCAACGCCTCACTCTTCATCCTGTCTCCTAAAGTTGTGGACGAGATACCGGAAGCTGTCAGGCTGAACCTGGAAAAAGACATATTCCCCTCATGCCTGGACAAGGGGATGAGGTTCTTCGGCTACCCCTCCGCAGAATACATCAAAGACATGGGCACTCCCGAAAGGTATGCAGAGGTGTGCGCAGACGTCCGTAGCGGAAGGGTCGCAGCTTTGAACCGCAGGAATCTCCGCCCGGCAGTCTTTCTGGACAGGGACGGAGTCATCAATGTAGAGAAGGGATTCCTGAGCCGCGAAGAAGACATGGAACTGATCGAAGGCGCAGCCGGGGGAATCGCCAGGATAAACGCTTCAGGATGGCTGGCCATAGTGGTGACTAACCAGCCGGTGATAGCCAGGGGCGATTGTTCCTGGGAAGAGCTGGGCAGGATCAACGCCCGGATGGAGACACTTCTCGGACAGGAGCATGCCTTCGTTAACGACATATACATATGCCCGCATCATCCAGACAAGGGTTTTCCGGGCGAAAGGCCGGAATACAAGATAGTCTGTGATTGCCGGAAACCCGCTCCGGGTATGCTTCTGAAAGCCGCCGGAGACTGGGGCATAGACCTCTCCCGCTCCATCATGATAGGAGACCACGACAGGGATGTAATGGCCGGAGAAAACGCAGGAGTGATGGCATCTGTCAAGATTCCGTCGAATGAGCCCTACGCCCTGTCAAAGGTTCTGGAGGAATATCTGTAATCAATCGGATCCCAGAAGGGATTTGGCATTGGCAACGGCGGCAGGAGTGATCCTGGATCCGCTGAGCATCCTCGCAATCTCCATCACCCTGTCTTCACCGTCGATACGGCGGATTGTGGTGGTTCCCGATTTCTCCACCAGATAATGCGCGCTGCCCTTGGCCGCCACCTGGGGCAGATGGGTTATGGCAAAGACCTGCATGTCGCCGCCCATTGAACATATCATTGAGCCCATCTTGTCTGCTGCGCTTCCCGAAACTCCGGTATCGATCTCGTCGAAGACAAGTGTAGGCATATCGGAGTAGCGCGCCATCATAGCCTTGAGGCTCAACATGATCCTGGACATCTCTCCTCCCGAAGCGCACTTGGCTACATCGATAGGGTCCTTTCCAGATGAGGAGAAGCGGAACAGTACGGAATCCTGGCCGGAGGAAGAGGCAGGACCTTCGACGACGAGCACATCGAAAACGGCTTTCTCCAATTCCAGGGTGCGAAGGGAACCTTCTATGGCTGAAGCGAATGAAGGAGCCGCAGCAGCCCTGGCTTCATGCAAAGCCGAGCATATGCTTTCGAATCTCTGTTTCTCTGCGCTTATCTCTTTTTCAAGTTCCCGGCACCTCTCTTCGAGTCCCTCCGAGTCGGAAAGCATCCCTCCGAGGGAATCGCGCTTAGCGATCAGGGAAGCGATGTCATTGCATGAGAAGCGCTTCATAAGGTCATAGAGAAGGGACAGGCGGTCACCGACCTCCTGAAGCCTCTGGGGGGAAACATCTATCCCCTCATCCGCTTCCTCTAAAGTGTCAATGATGTCA
>JAEEGL010944313.1_pt1 | contig 39712 bp, 29 predicted proteins | sample 9134231 | NCBI WGS metagenome assembly JAEEGL01 (sample SAMN16246548, study PRJNA631951) | gut metagenome | biome: gut microbiome; feature: rumen; material: fiber-attached | host: Bos | place: Iran: Karaj | collected 2018-10
AACGTATTTGTCATTATTCATATGCAGGGATTATCCTGCAAAGATACAAATTCAAATCGTCGCGCTCTAAAAACCTCTGCAATTAATTAACTCACAATAATTTCAAAGAACTTTCACTGATTTTTAGTGGACAGCAATGATATGCAATTAGTCTTAATTTATTTCAATCCTACAATTGCATTAACCGATACTCCATTTGAGTTTGTTAGTTGAAAGTAATACTTATCACCATCAATATGTCTTAACATATTTACGTCGGGATCGGCATATTTTGTCTCTTTTAAATAATTGATGCTTAATTCAGCAATCTCTTTGCGCCCTGTGAAACGAGGTTTGCAAATCTCTTCTATTGAGTCACATATCCATTTAATATATTCAGCATTATTAACATGACGAGTGTGATCCAGAGATGAGTATGGTACATCAATATGTTTAAGCAGCTGAAGATCAGATGGCATAGAAAGCTTTTCTAGCTTCTCATATTTTGTTGCGTGTATATTCTCTTTCTCGTATACTGCAATGATTTCGTTCAAACGACATACACGACGTGTGTCGGTGTTCAAAATCACCCAGTTGGATGCACTTGAGGCGCATATATCACCTTTTTCGTCTATAAGCTGATAATCGCGTGGCGCAATAAGTCCGTTATCTTGTTTTGCCCATGTTTTCAGGGTAAGCTTCTCCCCTGCTGTCGGCAGACGTAAAATATTGTAATATACGTGAGTAAGTATCCATGCTTTATGCTCTTGTTGAAGGTTGTTGAAACCTACTCCAAGTTCGTCGGATTGGTCACCGGCGACATCTTGGAAAAGACGAGCAAGTCCCCATAGCGTAAGCTTGTCGTCTTCGTCGCAGATAAGTGTCGACAGTGTGAAATTTTCTGTGTATATCACTGTTATTAATTGTTGTTGTTGATAGTATTGTTTATGAAGTCGAAACGATTACATTCTCTCAGGAACATCGATGCCGAGGATGGCCATAAGATTTTTTATTCCAGTGGACACTGCGTTGCACAGCCTTACTAAAAACAACATTCTTTCGGGATCATTCTCGCGAAGGATTGGTGTGTCTTGGTAGAAACTGTTGAAAGCTTTGGCAAGGTCGTATGTAAAGTTGGCAATCATGGCGGGACTATATGCTGCTGCTGCCTGCTCGATTACGCCGGGCATGTCATGGAGTTGTTTCAGAACTTCACGCTCTTTGTCATTGATGGATGTTGTGGCTGGGACTTTTTCCAAGGAGACACCCTTCTCTCCCACCGCTTTACGTATTATTGAACGGATACGTGCGTGGGTATATTGTATAAAAGGACCGGTGTTGCCATTAAAATCAATGCTTTCGGCCGGATTAAACAACATGGTTTTGGTGGGGTCGACTTTGAGAATGAAATATTTGAGAGCTCCGAGAGCTAGCATGTGATATAGTTCGTCAAGTTGTTCTTGATTCATATCCTCGTTTTTACCTCTCTCTTTACACATTTCTGCGGCGGTTTGTTCCATTTCAGAGATAAGGTCATCGGCGTCAACAACGGTACCTTCTCGTGATTTCATTTTGCCATTGGGAAGTTCCACCATACCATATGAGAGGTGGTATACCTTCTCCGCCCAGTTGAATCCAAGACGTTCAAGAACAATTTTAAGTACTTGGAAATGGTAGTCTTGTTCATTTCCGACAACATATATGAGTTGGTCGGCTCCAAATTCACGTTGGCGAAGCAGAGCGGTTCCAAGGTCTTGCGTCATATATACCGAGGTGCCATCTTTGCGGAGAAGAAGCTTTTGATCTAGGCCTGCATCGGTGAGGTCGCACCATACCGATCCATCCTCTTTTCGGAACAGTACTCCCATGCCAAGTCCTTTTTGTACCAGTTCTTTGCCAAGGAGGTATGTGTTGGATTCGTAATAAATCTTATCGAAGGAGACTCCCATTCTCTTGTATGTTTCGTCAAAACCGGCATAAACCCAATTGTTCATCTTCTTCCACAGTGAGCGAATCTCCTCGTCTCCTTCCTCCCAGCGTTTAAGCATCTGCTGTGCTTCGACCATGAGAGGCGCCTCTTTTTTAGCTTGCTCTTCTTCCATGCCTTTTTCCATGAGAGCTTTAATCTCTTCTTTGTAGTGGCGGTCGAATTCGACATAGTATTTGCCTACGAGATGGTCTCCTTTCATTCCTGACGATTCGGGTGTTTCGCCGTTTCCGTAACGTAGCCATGCTAGCATTGATTTGCAGATGTGTATTCCGCGGTCGTTGACTAGGTTGACTTTCTTGACGTTGCGACCGTTGGCGGTGAGAAGTTGCGAAACCGACCACCCAAGCAAGTTGTTGCGTATGTGTCCTAAGTGCAGTGGCTTGTTGGTGTTTGGTGAGGAGTATTCGATAACTACTGGCGCCGCGTTGCTGTCTACATCCTTAAGACCGAATGATTTGTCGTCAGCAATGATGTTGGCAAAATTGAGCCAGTATGAGTCGTCTATAGTGAAGTTAAGAAAACCTTTTATGACATTAAAATCCTTTATTTCATGAAGATTTTGAGCTACAGCATTGCCAAGTTCGTTGGCTAAGGCTTCAGGAGCTTTGCGGGCTTGTTTAACGTATGGGAAGACGACGACAGTATAGTCGCCAGAGAATTCTTTTTTTGTCTTTTGTAGTACTACGCTGTCTGCTTCGATATTCAAACCATACAGATTATTGAGCGCAGAAGCCACAGCATTTTGTAATTTGCTTTCAATCATGATATATTGTGGTGTTATAATTAACGATATTATAAATTTGAGAGTCGTTTGTTTTTTGCATAATCAATATCTAAACAGCTCTCTTTGAGGTGTGTCGTTGTCGTTGTTTCTGTTCCAAGGGGCATTGAGTAGAAAGCCTGTACTTGGCGCAGGGGTAATGTCGTAGTGTATGTTGCCTTGTGGATTGATGAGTACAAACCAAGGATATGCTGTTATCTGGAAATGTCTCAGCAAGTCATAGTTGCCATTGTAATGCAGCCATGTCCAATCATAGTTTTTGCTGTGACGTGAGTTTTTCAGAAAATGAAACATCTTCTGAAATTCGCGGTCGCAAACTATTGTGATGAATTCCACGCTGTCGCTATTGCTATATACTTGGTTTTTGAAGTGAGCCATAGTTTCCATTTCTGAGATTGAGAAAGGATCGTCAACGCGTATGAAGGCTATATATAGCCATTTACCTTTTTTCTCTGATAGGTTGACAAGGTTTTTGTCAACATCGGGAAGAATAAAAGAGATCTCTTCTGGCTTTTCGGTGTTGCGCAGGTGAAACGATGCCAAAATGTTGGCTGCGATTTTTTTGTGTTCGGGAAATTTTGTTCTGGATGATAGTTTTTCTATCATCTTAACGACCATAGCGGCATCATAATACTTGAAATTGTAAAACGACTCTTTAAGTGCTTGCAATGCTGCCAATTCTCTTATTTGTTCGTGGCGAAGCAATGGGTCCATACCGATGGAGTCGATGTATGTTTCGAGATCGAGATTGTATACCCAGTGGGCAAGTCGCTGCACAGGAATGTCTTTGGTGCCTTTCGATATGCTGTTGGCGTAAAGTTCGGCGAAGAGCGACATATAGTTTTCGTCGTGATAAAGAATTGGGTGGTTGCGGATGTATTTATTGATAAGATTTTTTCGAGAGTCAAGGTGCATTGTATATCTCAATTGGGCTAGCTGATATACTTTATATCTAACAACAAAGTCGTTGGTTGTGTCGGGACATAGTTTGTTGATAGTTTCCACCAAACTGTCGAAATACAATGCCGATGGTTTGTATTTGAAGTCAAAATAGAAATAGTTTTTATCAATAAAGCGAGCAATGACACGGTCAATGCTGTCTATCTGAATGTTAATGTCGTCGGAAGAGACGTTTTTAAAGATTATTGGAAGTGTCTCGGGCTCCAAAAAAACATTGCGAACCTCGTCAATATCCCATTTAAATGTGGGTATTTCCACATTATAGTCTTTGCCTGGCTCTACATAAAAAGATTGTGAAAAATTCTCTATTTGAAGAGTGACCATCATGGGGTAATTAGACCAGCAGCGGAGGTCGAAACGAGAGTCTTCGCCTACACGAAACGTGTCGAGTAAAACCTCATGTTTCGAAATTTGGTCCGACACACTGTAAAGCTCAACCCTCTTCCCAATTGCATTTGCTATAGTTCCTTTTATTGTAATATTCCTCTGAGCTTCAGATATATTACACAAAAGAATTAAAGTGATAATTAAAGATATGTAGCGTTTCATTTCTATCGTTCTTCATTCAATATTTTAAACTGCAAATTTACGATTTTTTTTTATGTTGAAGAAAAGTATTTTTATAAGGTTTATGTCTTGAGAAATTTTAGTAAATTTGCATTTTGTTATCAACTTTTGAATATAAAGACATTTTCAAGATGAACAGAAAAATAGCTATCTTTTGCGGATCATCTGTACCCCACAATATGGAGTATTTAATTGCGGCTCGTGAACTTGGCACCCTTTTGGCCAGAAATGGTGATACAGTTGTCTATGGAGGTTCAAATTTAGGCCTGATGGGAGAAATCAGTGGTGCTGCCATGAAAGCAGGAGGCAATGTGATAGCTATTATACCTTCATTTTTTAGCGAGGATATCATCATGTCGCAACCTGTCACAGAGCTGATTAGGGTCAAGTCGATGGCGGAACGCAAGGAAATGATGATAGCCATGTGCGACATTTTTGTTGCTTTGCCCGGCGGCATTGGCACTTTGGATGAGATACTTGAAGTGATGGTGGCCAATCAGCTGAAACAGACAAAGAAAGCGGATGGCACTCCCTTGCCCTGCGGCAAACCAATATGTCTTTTCAATCCCGATGGTTTCTTCGACTCTTTCTATGCTATGATGGATAAAATGGGCGAAAATGGCTTTTTCCGTAGCGGCAAACGTCCCGAGGTGTCCAACATACAGACATTGAATCAACTTATGTCGTTTATTAATGGATGACAACCGCCAATATATTGCTATTGACCTAAAGTCGTTTTATGCTTCCGTTGAATGTGTGGAGCGTGGGTTAAATCCGTTGACCACCAATCTTGTTGTAGCGGACTCATCGCGAACCGAGAAGACAATATGTCTTGCAGTTTCACCGTCTCTCAAAGCTTATGGTATTGGAGGCAGGGCTCGGCTATTTGAGGTTGTTCAGCGCCTCCGCGAGGTCAATGTCGAAAGGCAGTTCCATGCCCCTAATTTTCGTTTCTCGGGCAAATCGAGCAATGATATTGAGTTAAAAGCAAATCCAGCTCTAGCTTTGGATTATATTGTCGCCAAGCCTAGAATGTCATTCTATATCGAGTACAGCACAAGGATATATAACCAATACTTGAAATTTGTTTCTCCGGAAGACATTCATGTGTATTCTATCGATGAAGTTTTTATCGACGTTACAGATTATCTAAAACTATATAAAACAACAGCTCACGACCTTGCGAGGAGGATGATAAGAGCTGTGCTTGAAAGTAGCGGCATTACTGCCACCGCTGGTATTGGCACCAATATGTATCTTGCCAAGGTTGCTATGGACATAGTTGCCAAGCACATCCCTGCCGACAAGGATGGTGTACGTATTGCTGAACTTGATGAGATGTCTTATCGTAGAACTCTATGGAACCATCGCCCACTTACAGATTTTTGGCGTCTTGGTAGAGGTATAGCAAAAAGGTTGGAAGCTAATGAGATATACACCATGGGTATGTTGGCGCGATGCTCGGTGGAAAACGAGGAACTATTGTATAAACTGTTTGGTATCAACGCCGAATTGCTTATCGATCATGCCTGGGGATGGGAGCCTTGCACCATCGAGATGATAAAAAAATATCGTCCAGAAACTAACTCTTTGAGCCAAAGTCAAGTTCTGCAATGTGCCTATACTTGCGACAAGGCCCGGCTCGTGACTCACGAGATGGCCGACAATATTGCCCTTGGTCTTGTGGAGAAACGTTTGGTTGCCAGTGCATTGGTGCTGACAGTGAACTATGATGTTGAAAGTCTTTCCAATCCTTGGATAAAGGGCCGGTACAAAGGTGATATTGTTGTTGACTATTATGGAAGAATGACACCTAAGCCTGCCCACGGCACATTTAATCTACCATTCCCCACTTCTTCGTCAAAAATTATAACGGATTCGTTATTGGCCCTTTACGACAAAATTGTAAATCCTCAATTACTAGTGCGAAGAATAACTATAGGAATAATAGATGTTCTCCCCGAGAAAGGAGGTGTCGTTGATTCGTTGCCCCAAATGCAGCAACTTGATTTGTTTACCGACTATGAAACGGTGAAGTGTAAAATGAAAAAACAGGAGGAGGATATTGTAAGAGAACGCAAAATGCAGGAAGCCATACTCTCTATCAAGAATCGGTTTGGAAAGAATTCTATTCTTAAAGGCATGAACTTTGAAGAGGGAGCCACTGCCAAGGATAGAAACCGTCAAATTGGCGGACACAGGGAATGACATTACTGATGACAACATATACATTGTGGAAGCATAAAAAATAGAAAAACAATTCGGGTGACTGATAGACATTTTAAAACCTTTTAATCATTATTCTAATGGAGGCATTTGTTTTAGCGGCAGGAATGGGAACACGACTGAGGCCTTTGACCAACGATAGACCTAAGGCTTTGGTTGAGATAAATGGTAAGACATTATTGGAAATTAATCTATTAAAGATTGCAGCTGTCGGTGTAAAACATTGTGTTGTCAATGTCCATTATATGGCCGACAAGCTTGTTGAATTCATTGAGGCGAGAGAATGGCCAATGGAAGTGACAATTAGCGACGAAAGAGATATGCTTCTTGACACTGGAGGTGCTTTGAAACATGCATCTCCCCTTTTCTCTGGCAAAGAACCTGTGCTTGTTCACAATGTCGATGTTCTGTCGGATATTGATTTGACGGAATTATTTGACTATCATCGTAAAAAAGGTAATCTTGTAACTCTCTTTACCAAAGATCGTGATAGCAAACGAAAACTACTTTTTGACAAAACGGGACGTTTGAGAGGCAGAAGTGGATTATCTGATGAGAATAATTTTATACCATTGGCTTTCAACGGTATATCGGTCGTCGATCCAAAGCTGTTTGACCTCCTGCCGGCCGATGATCATCCATATCCCATTATTGACTGTTATGTCGAATTGTCGAAGACACACTCCATTGGTTGCTATACTTCATCATGCCAATGGCTTGATGTAGGTACCCCAGAGGCGGTGGAAAAAGCCAAGATGTTATGGAAATGAACTATGATGATATAATCAATCTGCCACATCATGAGTCTCGTAGGCATCCTCGTATGTCGATGCTTAATCGCGCCGCTCAGTTTGCACCTTTTGCGGCTTTGACTGGCTATGACGACGCTATAGAAGAGACGTCACGTCTTACTGACAGAATGATAGATCTCGACAGCGACGTTAAAGTGGATTTGGACAGAACGATGGCTCTTCTCCGTTCAATATTGGACGATTCGGGCAGCTTGCCTCAAGTCACTATCACCTTTTTCATTCCCGATGTCTACAAAGATGGCGGCAGTTATAACACAATCAAAACCAGTGTTAAAAGTATTGACGACGTTGAACGATGTGTCATTCTCCCCGATGGTCAGAAAATTCCGATTTCCAACATTGTGGATATGACAATAAATACGAAGTGAATTAATCTACAAGTGGATTATGTCGCAATAATACGGATGAAATGATGCTAGTTTTTTTTAATTAAACCATTTCCTTATTTGCTGTGCAATAAGATTCTTAAAACGTCGTTAATTATATTATTTTTATAGATTAAATTCAATATATACACTATCATGAGCAAGATATTAGTGACTGGAGGCGCCGGATTTATCGGTTCTCACACTTTGGTAGAATTACAGCATGCTGGTCATGACGTTGTTGTCGTTGACAATCTCAGCAACTCGTCGCCAGTGTCGTTGCAGCGTGTTGCCGCAATAACAGGACGTGAAGTTGAACTATGCAAAGTGGATATACGCGATCGTGAAGGCCTTGAGTCGGTTATGAGCAAACACACCTTTGATGCTTGTATTCATTTTGCGGGGCTTAAAGCTGTTGGCGAATCGGTAGAGAAGCCTTGGGAATACTATGACAACAATATCTGTGGTACCCTCACTCTCATCGATGTGCTTCGTCGTCATAACTGCAAAAACATAATATTCAGTTCTTCCGCCACCGTATATGGTGATCCTATAGAGATACCCATCACCGAAAAATGTCCTAAAGGTCAATGTACTAATCCTTATGGGTGGACAAAAAGTATGTTGGAGCAAATACTTATGGACATTCAAAAGGCCGACAATGGATGGAATGTTGTTTTGTTGCGCTATTTCAATCCCATCGGAGCTCATCCGAGTGGCACCATGGGCGAGTCGCCCAACGGCATACCCAACAATTTGATGCCCTATGTCACCCAGGTTGCTATAGGCAAACGTGCTGAATTGGGTGTCTTTGGCGACGACTACGATACCCCAGATGGTACAGGCGTGCGTGACTATATTCATGTCGTTGACCTTGCTCGTGGCCATGTGGCCGCTCTTAAAGCCATAGATAGAAAATGTGGTTTGGCAATATACAACCTCGGCACTGGACATGGATACAGTGTGCTTGATGTTGTTAAGGCGTTTGAGAAGGTTAATGGTGTTGCTGTCCCCTACTCTATCAAGCCTCGTCGCGCCGGCGATATAGCCACATGCTACAGCGATCCAGCCAAAGCCGAACGCGAGCTTGGTTGGAAGGCTGAGTACGGCATTGAGGAGATGTGCCGCGACAGCTGGAACTGGCAGAAAAAGAATCCTGAAGGATATGTTGAATAGTGTTTTGAAAATCAAAAAAATATCTTGATATGAGAAAAGTAATCGCATTGTCTTTGTTTGTCGTTTTTTCAATTATGGCCTTCTCCCAGGATAAGTACTATAACGACAAACTTGACGGAATGAAACAAATACAGGCGGCTACAATGCTGGCTCAACAAAGTGGGCGCTATGTCCTTTGTCAGGTTGGTGGCAATTGGTGTCCATGGTGCATTCGTTTTGCCCAGTTTGCTACAACAGACAGCGTTATTGCTCCTATGATTGAGAAAAATTTCATATATGTCCATATCAACTACTCGAAAGAAAACAAAAACGTTGAAGCTATGAAATATCTTGGTAATCCTGCACGATTTGGATTCCCGGTATTTGTTATTCTTGACGACGAAGGTCGTCCGATACATATCCAAGAGTCGGAATCGCTAGAGGAAGGTAAAGGCTATAGCAGAAAGAAAGTCGAGAAATTTCTGTCGCTATGGACAAAGAAAGCGGTAACGACATTGAAATAATACTCATTATTACCACATGAGACAAGGGCTCCTAAATATATGTCTACCCCAAAAAGCGACTGTAATATACAGTCGCTTTTTTTTTGAAAAAAATGTGCAATAGAATAATTTGTGACCTATAGGTCTTAATAAATGCACCCATTCAAAGAGGTAGTCAAACAAGAAAGAAGCCATGAATTTGTTCATGGCTTCTTTCTCAAAATGTAGTATTACTTTGTTGGCTTGTAGCTACGATGTTATTATAGAGAGCTGTATGGTATTGAGAAGGTGTCGCCTTTACTCATATCGCCAGTAGACAAGCCTTTCTTGAGCCATTTCATACGTTGCGCCGAGGTTCCGTGGGTGAACGATTCGGGTGTGGCGTAGCCACGAGCATTCTTTTGCAAATAGTCGTCGCCGATTTTTTGAGCGGCATTAATAGCCTCCTCCAGATCACCATCTTCAAGTGATCCAAACATTTTATTTTCGTGATATCCCCACACACCGGCATAGAAATCGGCGAGGAGTTCTATTCTTACGCTGATTTTGTTTTTCTCTGTCTCACTAACTCTTGACATATTTGAATGAGCCTCGTCGAGAATGCCTAGCAGGTGCTCAACATGGTGTCCAACCTCGTGGGCTATGACGTAAGCGTAGGCGAAATCGCCGCCAGCGCCAAGTGATTTTGGCATCTCGTTGAAGAAATCAAGGTCGAGATATACACATTCGTCTGCAGAGCAATAGAAGGGGCCCATGGCAGAACTTGCTTGACCACAACCGCTTTGTACGCTGCCATGGAAGAGGACCATTTTTGGCGCTTTGTAGGTCTTGCCCATTTTTTTGAACTGTGCAGCCCAAACATCTTCTGTACTGGCAAGTATTTTCTCGGCAAAATCCTTTAGCTGCTCTTCTTCTGGCGTGGGAACATACTGTTCTGTTTGTGCGTTCTGACCACCAAGTTGTTGAATTACTTCTGACACTTGGGATGGATTGCCGCCCATAAATAATGCTATCAATGCGGCGATAATGGCACCGCCAATACCGAAGCCGGCTATTTTGCCGCCACTGCTGCGTCGGTCTTCAACATTTGTACTTTTACGTCTTCCTGATAAATCCATGGTGATTGGAATTTAGAGATTTATGAATGGTATTAGATTAAGGACAAAAGATGAGAATGAGGATAATGAAAAAAAGATTTTATTATTCTGCATTATCACTCTTATGATTATCTATTTTTTTCGTTATAGATTATTGCTTGGCGTTTTTTGTGAGTTTTATGGCTGCCCAGTCGTTGCGAGTCTTTTGAAGTGAAAGAGTCATGCCGAGGGTGTTGGCTTTCTCGACAATGACAGGAATGTCATGTTCGTAGAAACCGCTCATGAAAAGGGTTCCTCCAGGGTTGAGAACATTGATATAAGCGTTCATGTCGTGCAACAGTATGTTGCGATTGATGTTGGCTAGGATGACATCAAAATGTTTGTCTTCGGTAAGTGATGAGGCGTCGCCAAGGAGTGTGCAGACAGAGACATTATTGCGTTCAAAGTTCTCTTTGGCATTGCTGAATGCCCATTCATCGACATCGATGGCTTCGACGTATGCGGCACCTTTCTTGGCAGCGAGGATGGCAAGGACACCGGTACCGCTACCCATATCGAGGACTCGTCGACCTGCTACATCTTCCTCTTCGAGCAGAGAAAGCATAAGATATGTTGTAGAATGATGCGCTGTTCCAAACGACATTTTAGGCTCTATCTCTATCTCGTATTTCACATCGTCGCGGTGTGGGTGGAAAGGGGCTCTGACCCAGCAGAAGCCTTCGACAAGGACAGCTTGGTGGTTTCGTTCCCACTCCTCGTTATAGTCTTTGTCGGGTAGTTCCGATGCCGTAAATGAGCATTCAACCTTGTCGTCAATAGCACGAAGTTCGTCGATACAGCTGTTTACGAAATCCACATCATATTTGTCGGCGGGAACATAGGCTTTCAAGCCATCGTTGGTGTTGATGAAACTATCGTAGGGACCTTCATCGCCCATGTTGTAGGTTAATATGTCGCGATATGGGTCTTTTTGTGAAAGTTTTATTTCTACTTCGATATATTTCATGAGCAGTTATTATTTATAAATTTGTGTTCTTTTTTGTGGCGTCTGAATTTTTTTAGCATTCTTTGCCGGGAGTGATTTTTAGTTTGTCCCATGGGTATTCGACCTTGGTAAGGAAAAGGCCTTGTGCTGGCATGCTCACGCCTGCCACGCAACGGTTTTTAGCTTCGATAATGGAGCGAAGTCCTGCTATGTCTAGTTTGCCACGACCCACATCGAGGAGGGTTCCTGTTACAGAACGAACCATGTTGCGCAAAAAACGGTTGGCGGAGATGGTGAATACCAACTGCTCCCCCACCGTGTCCCAATGAGCCTCGCTGATATGGCAAATGTTGGTTTTGTTGTCGGTGTGTAGTTTGGCGAAACTAGTAAAGTCATCGTATTCCATGAGCACTTTGGCGGCTTCATTCATGGCGTCAATGTCAGGTGAAAAATAGATCCTGTTGTATAAACCTTGAGCAAAGGGAAGTCGCTTGGTTGACACATGATACTGATAGGTACGCGAGGTGGCGAGAAAACGGGCATGAAAGTTGTCAACAACAGGAAAGATGTCGAAAATGGCTATGTCAGGAGGAAGAAAACTGTTTAGTTTGAAGACAAGGTTATTGTCGATAGCCACATCGGAGTCAAAGTGGGCGAAGAAACATGATGCGTGGACACCCGTGTCGGTTCTACCACACCCTACAATGGCGATAGGGATACGCAACAAAGTGGTGAGAGCTTGTTCCAGAGTTAGTTGCACAGTGGGAAGGTTTGGCTGCGTTTGCCAGCCGCAATAGTTTGCTCCATTGTATGCCAGATGTATAGCGTATCTCATTATGGTAGATTGTTGTTAAAGCTTTGGAAATTGAATTTAGAAGTTGTCGTCGGCAGGTATTGGGGAAATCTGTTTGCGCAGCTCTTCGATGACAAGCATCTGGTAGGCAGGTTGGGTAGTGTCGGAATATAGGTTTTTGTTGCTCTTGTAGTTCTCGGCTTGATAGGAAGCAGCCTTGTCGAAGAGGTTATTGGAAATGGCTTTTTTTATTTGTTCCAAATCCATTTTACCCTCTTGGTAGTCGTTTTTTTGCTTGTCGGTCAAATATTTTGATATTTTATTGTAGTAGTCCTCATCAAATTGGTTGTTCTCGGATGAGAAATGAGATTCGAATTCAGGCATGTTAACCCATCCTGTGATGGTGGTTTCGAGAAGAGCAATTTTCTTTTTTGTCTTGTCGGTATAATAGCCCAAGAAAGCGTGGCAGGGCTCGACAAATATGATAGGGTATAAACCTATCTTTCTCATGATAGATGAAAAGAAGACACAGGCATCGATACAGTTGGCTTGCCTGTTTTTATAAACATCACCGAAAAATCTTATGTGTTGTGAGTTTGACGATTTTGAGCCGTTTGAGGTGCAAGATATAGAGGAATATGCCAATCCGCGATTCAAAGCATAGTACCAGATAGCTCTCATTTGGCTATCTACTTTTTTCTCGTTGCTTGAGCCATCGAATTTTGTCACCATGCCTTGCGACAGTATTTCACGAAGCATGCCGTCTATCATGGGGTGGTCTTCGTTGACATAAGCTGCGAAAAGCCAGCGGTAATCCCTATAGGTGCCATCTTTACCCATAAGAGAAAGAAGACATTCGTTTATGGGTCGATAGTTGAGTCTTATGTTTTTGACGTCGACCTCCTCATCGTTTATATAGCATGTGAATGTTATATCGACATAGCCTTGTTGTCTTAGACGGTAGATGTTTTCGTATTTCCATTTGATGACGGGCTCGTAGGTGTAGCGAATTCCTTTGCGAAGCAAGGTCTCTTGTGTAATACTCACATAGTTGAGGACAGAAGAGTCGGCAACAATGCGCAGTACAGAGTTGTTTTTTGGGGCAGTTACGCTAACAGAAAACAGAGGCTTCTCCACATTGCCACCATAGCTTGACATAGCCAAAAGCATTGACGGATAAAGGATGTTGTTGAAATCGGTGTCGTATTCGGCGACAAAATCAACATCTTTTGGATTGATAGTCTTTTTTAAAGCGGCTTTGTCGCATGAAAGGAACAACAAAGGCAATGTAAGGAGGATAATGAGTTTTCTGATAGCCATGATGGAAAGATTTGATATTAGAGTTTTTATTTGCCAAACAGTCCTGCAACCAACACTATTATCAGAGCCAGAGGTGCTACAAAGCGGGCAAGAAAGTAGTAGAAGACCTTAAAATAGCCTATCTTAAGAGTTTTGTGATTGGATAGTTCATCATAGATGTCATCTTTGTTCATGAACCATCCAAAGAAAATTATTGTCAGCAAAGCACATATAGGAGGCAAGATGGTTCCTGTCAATTTGTCTAGTAAATCGAAGATTTGCATATTGGCTATCTTGAATCCACTAAAGATGCCGTCGCCAAAAGAGAATGAGGCTATAACGGCAAGGACAACTACTGCCGCCGACATGACGATAGCAGAAATGGTACGGCCGATTTTTTCGCTCGAAAGCCATTGTGTCAATGCCTCGAGCAACGAAATTGCCGATGTCAATGCAGCCAAAGAAAGCAGGAGGAAGAAAACGACGGAGAAGATACGTCCAACGGTACCCAACGAGTTGAAGACAACGGGAAGTACTTGATAAACCAAACCAGGACCTCCTGTCGGGTCTTGTCCGCAAGCAAAAACAGCAGGGAAAATGGCAATGCCGGAGAGTACGGCAATGGCAAAGTCGCAGATTGTAATCCATATAGACGACTTCATAATGTTGTCATCGACAGGAAGGTAAGAACCATAAACGATCATAACACCCATGCCCACCGACAAAGAAAACAGAGCCTGCCCAAGAGCTGCAAGAATGCCTTCGCCAGTAAGTTTGCTAAAATCGGGGTGAAACAGATATGCCAAGCCCTCGGAGGCACCATCCAAAGTCAGTGAACGTACGCACAAAACCAATAACAATACCACAAGTATTGGCATCAACAGTTTTGATACACGCTCAATACCTTTTTCCACACCACCAATAATGACAAAAGCAGTAAAGACAAGGAATAGGATAACGAACAATACCGGTCGACCAGCAGAAGAGGCAAACTCGCTGAAATGTTTGCCGAAGCCATCGTTGGAGATACTTGCCAGGGTGCCGGTAAGAGATTCCCAGAAATAGTTCAGTGTCCAACCTGATATGACAAGATAAATGGCTAAAATTAGGAAGCATGTTATGAGACCCATGATACCCACATAGCGCCAACCTTTACGTTTGGGTTGCAGTTTTGGATATGCTTTTACAGGGTCTTCACCTGAGCGGCGTCCTATTACAAATTCGCTCATCATCAGCACCATGCCGATAAAGAATACGAAACAAATATATACAAGCAAAAAAGCACCTCCGCCATATTTGCCACATATATAAGGGAATCGCCAAATGTTTCCAAGTCCAACCGCGGATCCCGCCGCTGCCATAATAGCTCCAAATGAACTACTGAAGCCTTCTCCTGTTTTTGTTGCCATGTGTCGTTATTGTAGTTTTAATGGTTTAAATATGTATTTTTTAAGTCGATAGATTTTATGATTTAAGTTATTCAGATGTAAAAGGGTTTAATAGTTTAAGATTCTAACATTGTTATTTTTATCATAAAGAGTCAATTCTGTCGGGGTTCGTGTTGACAAATTCCGCCCATGATTGGCGTGATGACTTAGAGTTTCTTTTCTTGACAGATTTCAGTTGCATCCTAACATCGGCAAGAGGGTGAGAGCGCTCCATGAAACAAGTGTATGCTACAGCGAGAGCGTCGGTAGCGTCGTAATAATGTGGCTCATCGGGGAAGTTCATGAGCGATCGCAACATCATAGCCACTTGCTCTTTTGTCGCAGTACCGTTGCCTGTGACAGTTTGTTTTATAGTCGCAGGCTCATATTCCGAGAAAGAGAGGTCGCGACTCATTGCAGCTGCTATGGCCACCCCTTGGGCGCGCCCCAGTTTGAGCATGGATTGCACATTTTTGCCAAAGAAAGGAGCCTCTATGGCCAAATGGTCGGGATGGAAGGTGTCGATGATGCGAAGAGTGGAATCAAATATTTTGCGTATTCTCAAGTTGTAGTCGGCTATTTTTTTCAGGTATAATACATCTAGCACCACAACACGAGGTTTGTCGGCGACAATTTCCAGTACGCTGTATCCTAGTATTTGGGTGCCAGGGTCTATGCCAAGAATTATTTTTTCGACTTCGTTGTTTCCCATTGAAAAGTTGTGTTGTTCACTATTGTAGTTGAGTTAATGAGCCTCAAGCCAGTTTTGTCCTATGTCAATACCAACCTCGACGGGTATAGATAGAGGCAACGCGTTGACCATCTCGTGTTCTACAATTTCCTTAACAATGTCAATTTCACTGTTTAGTACATCAAAGACAAGTTCGTCGTGAACCTGAAGAATCATTTTGGATTGCAAGTTTAGTTCCTTGAATTTTTTCCAAACACGTATCATCGCAATCTTTATCATGTCGGCGGAAGTGCCTTGTACAGGCATGTTGACGGCGTTGCGTTCCGCAAATTGACGTTGAGCGGCATTGCGGCTATTGATGTCGTAGAGATATCGACGGCGGCCCAAGAGTGTTTGTGCGTAGCCATGTTCACGAGCGAAAGCTATGTTGCTGTCAATATACTGTTTTATGGCAGGATATTGCTGAAAATACTCTTCTATTAGAGCCGCAGCTTCTTTGCGAGGTATATTAAGTTGCTCAGAAAGGCCGAAAGCGCTGATGCCATATACAATGCCGAAATTGACCGACTTTGCGTTACGACGTTGCTCCTTGCTCACCTCGTCGATGTTAAGGTGGTATATTTTGGCGGCAGTAGCGGCATGGATATCATAGTGGTTGGCGAAAGCGGCAATCATATGTTCGTCGTTTGACAACGAAGCTATTATTCTCAGTTCAATTTGAGAATAGTCAGCGGCAAGAATGCTGTGTTCGTTGTCGCGAGGCACGAAAGCACGTCTAATCTCGCGCCCTCGCTCTGTGCGTATAGGAATGTTTTGCAGGTTGGGGTTAGACGAGCTGAGACGACCTGTTGCTGTTACTGTCTGATTATAGATAGTGTGAAGACGACCCGATTGACTGTCGATGAGTTTAGGGAAGGTGTCAAGATAGGTTGAAATCAGTTTGTTTAAAGATCTGAATTCGAGTATGAGAGGAATAATAGGATGACGGTCGGCAAGTTTCTGCAATACATCCTCGGCGGTGCTATACTGCTTTGTAGCTGTTAGAGGAGGCTTGTCGGTTACTTGCATTTTATCGTATAGTATTTCGCCTAATTGCTTAGGCGAACTGATATTAAATGTTGTCCCAGCAAGTTGATATATTTCTTTCTCGATGCCGTCGCGTTCTTTGGCGAGGTCGGCGGAGTATTTGGTCAATACGTCGACATCAATGCGAACACCTTCGCGTTCCATGTCGACAAGTACATCGACTAGAGGAATCTCTACTTCTTTGTATAGTGCCAGCATGTCGCTATCGAGCAGTGATTTGTACATGGGTTCGTAAAGACGGAACAACATTGAAGCCGCTTGACAAGGGTAGTCGTCGTCGTTTTCGTCAAGTTGTTCTCCGAGGATACTCGACACTATGAAATCGAGATAATGGCGAGCTTCGGAATTGATAAGATAGTGAGCCAATTGTACATCGAAAACATCTCCGCATATAGATATGTCGTGGTGAGAGAAGATATTTTTCAGTTGCTTGAGGTCATAACATATTTTCTTGGTCAACTCGTTTTCCATGGCTGCCTGAACAAACGAGAAATAGTCGTTTTCGTCGAATGGCAGATAAGTTACCTCCTCAGGGCTAGTGGCAAAGGCAAGACCTTTCACTTGATGGCTCTTAGAGTCTTGATCGATGAAGATGGCGAAGTCTTTGTCTTGCAAATCGGCCAATATCTCTACCGTGAGTGTTTGATGAGTGGCTTTTGAAGCAGTTGTCGTCTGAGAGTTAGAGTCGATGATGGCTGGTTGATCGAACAGAGATGCCTGAGAAGGGTCAGGTTGTGATACAGCCTTTGGGCGCGTTTTGCTTTTGTTGGCGGCTATCACTTTTTCGGGAGACAAATTGCCGTTGGCGGTTTTCACCCTAAGGTTAATTTTTAATGCCAAGTCTGGGTCGGTGACGGTGAGATCGGTATATATTTTTCTTGCAAAAGCCTTGAATTCCAATTCGGCAAAGAGGTCAGCCAACTTTTCGTAGTCGGGTTTGTCATAGACGAGAGCTTTTTCGTCAAAAGGCACGGGGACGGAGCGGCAGATGGTGGCAAGCTCTTTGGATAGAAGAGCTTGGTCTTTGTATTCTACTACAAGATTGCGTAGCTTTTCGTTGCGTATTTCTTCGCTGTTTTCAATCATGTTTTCCACACTACCGAATTGAGCTACTAGTTGTTTAGCCTTCTTTTCGCCCACACCAGGAATGCCAGGAATGTTGTCGATAGAATCGCCCCAGAGGCCAAGAATATCGGCGACTTGCTCGGGTCGCTCAACGTTGAAGGCGTCGCACACCTCCTTTACGCCGTAAATGCTGTCGGGGCGACCCATGCGACCAAATCTGTACAGATGTATACAAGGAGTTACAAGCTGTGCGAAATCTTTGTCAGGCGTAACCATCAGAACCTCGTCAAAATTCGCCTCCTCGGCGTGGAAGGCAAGGGTGCCAATTATGTCGTCGGCTTCATATCCAGCCTTAGTGACCACAGTGATATTGAAGCCTTCTATGACACGGTGTATGTACGGCAACGCATTGCTTATATCCTCGGGCATTTTGTCGCGGTTGGCTTTGTAAAGTTCATAGCGTTCGTGGCGAAAAGTAGGCTCAGAGAGGTCGAATGCCACAGCGCAATGCGATGGCTGCTGTTGTTTCAGCAGGTCGTAAAGAGTCATGGTAAAGCCCAGCACGGCAGAGGTATTCATGCCTCTGCTGTTCATGCGCGGATTGTGGTTGAGGGCATAGTAGGCACGATACACCATAGCCATGCCGTCGATCAACATTAGTTTTTTCATCCTAATTGAGAGGGTTGGCGGTTAGTTCGTCGTATTCGTGACGATGGCGAAGAATGTCACAAGCCAAATTCACGGCATGACGGAAAGACTGTTCGCTAGCTTTGTTTTTGCCAGCAATATCGTAGGCAGTGCCGTGAGCTGGCGATGTACGGATGATTTCGAGGCCGGCAGTGTAGTTGACGCCTTCGGTGAACGACATCAATTTGAATGGAATAAGCCCCTGGTCGTGGTACAGAGCTAGAACACCGTCGAAGTGGTTGAAGTCGCTGCTACCAAAGAAGCCGTCGGAAGGATAAGGTCCATAGACAAGTATACCATTGTTGTAAGATTCGTCAATGGCAGGTTTCACCACCAGTTCGTCCTGGTTGCCAATAACACCGTTGTCGCCGGCATGAGGGTCAATGGCAAGAACGGCTATTTTGGGCATAGGTATGCCAAAGTCGCGTTTCAGAGAGTTGTGCATTATCTTTATTTTGTTCATCAGCAACTCTTTGGTGATAGCGTTGGGGACATCCTTAAGAGCCAGGTGGTTGGTGACGATGCCAATGCGGATTCGGTCGCAAACCATCATCATAAGCGAGTCGCCATTGAACATGTTGGAAAGATATTCCGTGTGTCCGGGGAAGTCGAAATCGGGCGATTGAATATTCTTTTTGTTGATGGGGGCGGTGACAAGAACGTCGACAATACCCTCTTTGAGGTCGGCACAAGCTCTGTCGAGAGCCATACGGCTGAGGGCTCCTGCTGTTTCTGTTGATTTGCCAAGCTCAATTTTAATTTCGTCGGGTACAAGGTTGACGACGTTGAATTTCTTCTCTTGAGCTTGTGAGGCACTTTGAAGTGCAGAGAAATTGAGTTCTTGATGTTGAGGAGAAAGAAGTTTTTTGTGATATGAAGCTACTTTGGTTGAACCATACAGAATAGGGGTGCAGTGTTCAAACATGCGGCTGTCTGAGAAAGCTTTGAGAATAACTTCATATCCTATACCATTGATATCACCGTGAGTTATGGCGACTTTTATTTTGTGCGATTCTGTTTTAGACATTGTTGTGTGATGTTGATTTTGTTAGCGACTAATTGTAATAGAACTAAAGATCTTGTTTTGGTTATGCATCTTATTGGTTGTTTGCTTGTTGGCAAGCTTCGTAGGTTTGGAAGAAAGCGTAAAGCAAGCGTACTCCGAAACCAGAAGCACCAACGCCATAATGGTGCTCGCGTTTGCCATAATACGCCACACCGGCAATGTCGAGGTGGATATATGGATGGTGAGCGAAATGTGCCAGGAATCGGCCAGCGGTGATGGTGCCGGCGTTGGCGTGGAGGTTGCAGTTTATCATGTCAGCGACATCGCTCTTGAGCAATTCATCGTATTCTTTCCAAAAAGGCAGAGGAGCAAGGCGCTCACACACCTGTTCGCCAACAATACCCAAAAGGCTGAAAGGTTTTTCAGCGTCTTGTTGCATGGCGGCGATGACATGGGTGCCAAGTGCCCTTACAGCCGCGCCGGTAAGAGTGGCGGCGTCGATGATAAGCTCAGGGTTTTGTTGGTCGGCATAGGCGATGGCGTCGGCGAGGATAAGACGTCCTTCGGCGTCAGTGTTGGTGATTTCCACTGTTGTGCCATCATACATACGAAGTATGTCGTCGGCGGCGTATGCGTTGCGTCCTGGGCGGTTGTCGGTCAAAGGTAGGAACGCCATGATATGGACAGGGAGATGGTTTTCGGCGGCAGCAAAAAGAGTTGACGCCATAGTAGCAGCACCAGCCATGTCGGATTTCATTTCCACCATGTGGTCGTCGGGTTTGATGTTGAGGCCACCGGTATCGTACATAATACCTTTGCCCACGAGAGCCACGGGTTGCTTGTTGATATGATTTTCGGGTTTGTATTCAAGAACAACGAAGCGAGCCTCATCGTCACTACCGCGATTTACAGCAAGCAAACCACCCATGCCTAACGATTCGATCTTTTTTTGACCCAAGACGGTACATTTCACGTTTCCCACTCGTTTGGCTTCGGCGGCAAGAATGTCGGCGAATTTTGGTGCGTTAAGGTAGATGACAGGTTCGTTGACCCAGTCGCGACAAGTGTCAATGCGACGCCATAACTTAAGGTTCTCGTCAACAACGGCAGGTTCAAGGATGTGCTGTTCGACGACGATATCCTCAATTAGTTGTTCTTTTTTCTTTTTGTATTTGTCAAAGCGATAGTTGGCCATGTGGAAACCTTCCAAGAAAGCCACGGCCTCTTCGGGGATAATGCCTTCGCCGGTAAAGTATATTCGATTGGTTTTTTCCTCTACGAGAAGTGCTTGGATGTGAGCTGCGGCTTTGCGCAGTTTCTCGAGAGCCTCGACATTAGGCATCTCGCTGTCAAAATTCTGCACATATATTTTGTGCGGCAGACGGTTTAGAACAACGAGAGCGTTGGGATCCTCTTTCCTTTTAGCTTCCACATAAGCCAATTCGTCTTTTTTGAAAGGCAAAGAACGAGAGGCAACATCGTTGCCATACAAGAAAACAAGCGAATTGTTCAGCTCGTTGTATTTTATTTTTTCAAGTGTTATATTCATATATGCTGAGTTAATAAAAGTTTGTTAATGATGTATGCGTTTTTAGTAGTTCTCGTCAAAGAAGATTATTACAAGATAAAAAACAAAGAAATATAATAACCCTCTGTTTATCGAATGTTTGTAGTTGTCAGTTAAGGTTAAAAACAATTTGCAAATTTACACAAAATCCTCGGCTCAAACGTATATATATATTAAAAAATATTTTAATGCAATAATGGAATAAAGACGATGATTTGTTGTTTTGTCATTTCAAAGCGAATAATTGCTTGATTCATATTGTCTAATCCTAGTGAAGTCAGTCACTAATGACATGGTGTTTTGCTGAGGTATAGCCATAAAAAAAACAATAATTATAAAAGCAAAAAGTAGGAGAAAAAACCAATGGCCCCCTCCTACTCTATTGTATTGTAGTATCTGTATGGCTATTATCCTTGTTTTATTATATATCAAGAAGACTTTTTATCCTCATGCCATAGCCGCAACCTTTTAGAATTTAATCATATCTTCGAAGTTAACTTTCTTAATCTCACCGTATTTTGAAAGATCCTTCATATTCATTTTTTTAGCATTGCCGGTTATAAAGATAGCCATAGGGCGGCCTTCGACATATTTTTTGTGGAAAGCGCGCAAATCGTCGTATTTCATATTCTTGATCTCGTTTGTGATTTCAAGACGAGGGTCGTGGCCTATTTTTTCCACTTCCTTCCAGTATCTTACCTGAGAAGGTAGCGAGCGGAAAGTGATGTAATTAGAGTTGCGGGTGGAGACGAGGTAATCGCGTACCGATTCAAATTTCTCTTTGCGGTCGGGGAATATGAGCATAATGTCGCGCACAGCAGCTACGCCGTCGTTGGTTTTGTCGCATTGGGTGCCGAGGTAGCCGTAATAGAATGCGGGGTACATGTTTTTGCGGTTGTAATGGAATTGACCATAAGTGCTGTAACCCAATGAGCGGAATTCACGAATTTCCTGGAAAAAGACACCCGCCATGCTGCCGCTCATATATTCGTTGAACATAGTGCAAGCGGCGCGGTCGTTCTCGTAATCGAAAGGAGTTGATTGAATACGAAAATCGATGTCGCTCTTGAGGAATTTTTTGTTAGTGCAGTAGTAAACGGCGTCCTTGTCAAAATTGCGAGGTATGCGGGTGCGCTCGTGATCAATGACAGTCACATCATCTTTGACAAGACCAAATTTTCGTATTTGGTCGACGATTTCAGTCGGGTCGGAAGTGCCCACATAGGTTACGTATCCGTCACGACCGAAGATGTTGTTGAGAATGCCAACAAGGTCGTTGCCGTTCAGGTCACTCAGCTCTTCGATGGTAGTATGGTCAATGTATTCTGATTTGTCGCCATAAAGAATATAAGTGAATAGAGCTTCTGTCCAAATGGAAGCTTCGTTCTTTGAAGCTCTCTTGGATGCTTTGAGCTCGTCGACGATGTTGTCGAGTTGTTGAGAGTCGTGACGAGGATGGCTAAACTTGAGATGTATGAGGTCCATGATTTTGTCGCGGTTTTTCTCCATGCCGCTGATATCTATCCAAGTGTAGTCGTAGTTTGAGCCGATATTAAAAGAGCCACCAAGCTTGTCAAGTTCAATGTTGAATTGCTGAAGAGATAAATCGATTCCATTTGCCGAGTCTTTGACACCGAGGTTATTGAAATAGCTGTTGGCGACCTCGATATTGTGGTTGTCGGCTTTGCCATAATGGTAGAATATTTTGATTTGGAAGAGATCGTTTTTGGGGTTCATCGTGGCATACAAGTTGCAGTTTTTGCTTACAGCCAATGTTTTGACATCATTTTCGAAATCCACAACTTGTGCTTTTATAGGGGAAATCGCTCTTTCGGCAATATGTTTTGCAAAGGGTGACTGCTCGCCTTTGTTTTGAGAATTAAGATGATCCCAGTCGGGTTTAATTGCAGCATCCTTTTTGGGGAAACCCATACGAGAACGTACAATGGTGCAATGTTCACGATTGAAGTATTTTTCAGTCACAGCCATGATATCTTCACGACTAAGGTTTTGTATACGCTCGTTGTCTTTTAACCACTCCTCATAGCTGCTGCCGGTAAGTTCGAGAGTTTGAAGGAGTGATGCTATGCCTCGGTAGTTTTCTAATGTTTTTTTGCGTTCGACCAAGCGTTTGGTCTTGATGCTTTCCAGCAGATCGTCGCTAAAACGACCTTGTTTAATGCTGTCGAGGGCGGCCCAAATGAGTTCCTCGGCCTTTTCATGTTTTTGACCGAGTAATTGAGGAATATAAATAATAATGTTGCTGCCAGCATCCTGCAGCGAGAAAGGCATAAGTTGCGCAGCCATGAGTTCACCCTTGGTGACAAGTTCGTCGAGAAAACCGTTTCCACCCGTCAAAATACTGCTCATCATGTCGAGAACCAGTTCGTCGGGGTCGTTTGCTTTCACACCGGGAAATACCATTATGCCCGCCTTGATAGGTGTTTGTTTTACGGTCTTCACAACTTGTTTGTCAAATGTAGGCAAATTCCATTGCGGTTCCTTGACTTTCTCGCCCTTAGGCCATATGCTAAAATATTTTTCAGCCATCTGCAAAGCCTCATTGGTTTCGAAATCGCCGACAAGGACAAGAGCCATATTTGAGGCCACATAATATTTGTCGTAGAAACGCTTCATGGCAGAAGGTTGTGGATTTTTCAGATGACGATCCCATCCAATGATATCGCGACTGTAAGGGTGTTCGCCAAAACTTTCGTTGAATATGTTGCGTTGGAAAGTGTACATCATCTGGTTGGCGTAGAGGTTGCGTTCTTCATACACGGCTTCAAGCTCACTTTGGAAAAGACGGTAAACGGGGTTGCGGAAACGTTCGGCATAAACATCCATCCAGTTTTCCAATTGATTAGAAGGCAGAATATTGTAATATACTGTGTAGTCGTATGTTGTTCCTGCGTTAAGGCCTGTGCACCCCATTTGTTGCAGAATGGCGTCTGTTTCGTTGGCAATGGCATACTTGCTTGCCTCAATGTTCAGACGGTTAATCTCAAGCTGAATATCATGACGTTTGCGAGCCTCTTTTGTTTTCTGCATCAAGTCGTATAGGTCGCTAATGCTGTCAAGATATGGTTTCTCTTTCCCCCAGTCGGTTGTGCCAATACGGTCGGTGCCTTTGAACATGATATGTTCAAAATAGTGAGCCACACCCGTTGCGGCGGTGTCTTCATTTTTTGAACCAGCATGAACCACTATCGAGCCATATATTTTAGGCTCAGAATGATCTTCACAAAGGATGACTTTCAATCCATTGCTAAGATAGAAAGTGTTAACATTGAGTTTGTCTTGTGCAGTGGCCGATATAACGGCAAAAGCAAATGCAAAAGCTAAAAATGTCTTTTTTATCATAAAACAAATATTACTGTAATAAAGCTAATTATTTATTATAATTGTTATTCTATATTTTTTTTTCAGATTGCAAATTTACATTTTTTTCTCAATAATGACGCCAACAAAATGAATATGTTCGATAAAAAGGTGAAACTTCTCACCACACATAGTTGTCCTTTCTTTTGTTATAAATGCCGATTTTTGACTAATTTTGCATTTCGTTTAAAGAATAGAATCTATGTTATATATAGTTGATAATCTGAAATTTCATATTCGTTACTAGGTTTCAAGATTATTTTTTTATTGATAATACAGAATAGTGGCTAAAAAAAAGTTCGATAATAGAGACAGTATAGACTTTGGCAGCAACGATATCGCGACATTGTTCCGACGTTTCTTCTTCCCTACCCTGTTGGGAATGTTGTTCAGTATGGCCTTCGTTTTCACAGATGGTATTTTTGTGGGTCATGGCATAGGTCCTCGCGGTCTTGCCGCAATCAACCTCATAGGTCCCATAATGATGCTTATCAACGGTATGGGCATGATGTTTGGAATGGGAGTCAGCGTTGTCGCAGCCATCCATTTGTCGCACGGCAATGTCAAGGCTGCTCGTATCAACACATCGCAGGCGTTCCTCGCCGGCATTTTTGTCTCATTACTGCTTGGTGCAATATGCTATATATTCCCAAATTCGGTGCTCATGTTGTTGGGTGTCGGTTCCGATATGTATGATGCTGCTTATGAATACTATATATGGTTTATACCCACATGTCTTTTGATGATGATAGAAGGCATTGGCCTTTTTGTCATCCGTCTCGATGGCTCACCACGCTACGCCATGATCTCCAATATAATACCTTCTATTATCAACATTGTGTTGGATTATGTCTTTATTTTTCCTTGCAAGATGGGATTGATGGGAGCTTCGTTGGCAACCGACATAGGGGGCTTTGTGGCAGTTGTGATGGTGGCATATTATATGTTTTTCCGCGCAAAAACATTGAAGCTCTACAAGCTTAAAATGACTTTTATGAGTTTGCGATTGACACTTCGCAATGTGTCTTATATTGTCAAAATGGGAGCCTCCGGTTTTGTTGGCGAATTGGCGGTAGCGGTTACAATGCTTACAGGCAATATCATGTTCAATCATTACTTGGGTACGGATGGCGTATCGGCTTATAGCATAGCTTGTTATTTGTTTCCATTGATATATATGATTATTAATGCTGTCGCCCAATCGTCTCAGCCAATCATCAGTTACAATTATGGTTCAGGGCAACATTCAAGAGTGAGGGAAACTGTTAAGTTAAGCATGATAATCAGTATATTTTTGGGTTTGTTAATTACAGTTGTTTTCTTGCTGTTCCCGTCCTTTATAGTTGGCATTTTCATTAATGAAGACAGTCAAACAGCCATCATTGCTTCAGATGGACTTCCCTACTATTCGCTTGGCTTTGTTTTTCTTGCAATCAATATATGCATGGTGGGTTTCTATCAAAGTATAGAAAAGGCAGGTTTGGCAGTTGCTGTCACCCTTTTGCGAGGCGTATTCCTGCTTGTACTAGCCTTCATCGTAATGCCTATTTTTCTTGGCACTCTTGGATTGTGGATGGCAGTACCCATTGCGGAATTATCCACCACACTTGTGGTCATGATTCTTTACGTTGCCAGAAAACGAAAAGACTCTTTTTGACACAATCATTGTTGATATAAAGAAGCCATCGCCCAACTGTGATAAAAGAAAAACGCAGCATTTGACGGCTGCGTTTTCTTCACAATAAAATTATGTTAACATGAATGGTGCTCTCGTTTCTATTTTAGAGGCAATGCTTTAGGTGATTGTTTGTTGTGTTAACAAATAATATGTCGTCCTCTTCAGGTATAATCTGTATTCTATTAATATTAGTGATAAAAAGTTGATTTTTTTTACTAAAGCTAGAAAAAAAATCGTTGGTTTATTTATAGCTCGTTCAAGCAAGAAAATAAAACAAATAGAATGAAACATAATTGTTTTTTGAATAAATATTTGTGAATCGGCTATAGTGGTACAATTTTTAAGAGCTTTTCACGTTTTATTTAGTTATAAAAAAAATCGTGAACATATATTTTAACCGTAAGTAAGTGGATATAATCAATATATTACCAGACAGCGTTGCCAATCAGATAGCCGCTGGAGAGGTTGTTGACCGACCAGCTTCGGCAGTCAAAGAACTGCTAGAGAACGCTATGGATGCTGGAGCCACCGAGATACAACTGATAATAAAAGACGCAGGACGCACACTAATACAAGTCATCGACAATGGTTGTGGAATGTCGGACGTTGACGCTCGACTCTGTTTCGAACGCCATGCCACATCCAAGATACATCGAGCCGACGACCTTTTTGCCATTCGCACCATGGGATTCCGCGGCGAGGCATTGGCGTCGATAGCCGCTGTGGCTCAAGTGGAGTTGAAAACCCGTCAGCACGACAAAGAGCTTGGCAGCCAAGTCGTGATAGAAGGGTCGGAAGTCAAAAGTCAGGAGCCATGCACCTGTAGCCCTGGTACATCTATAGCTGTCAAGAATTTATTTTTCAATATTCCGGCAAGGCGCAATTTTTTGAAAAAAGACAGTATTGAGCTGTCGCATATCGAAGAGATTTTCAAACGGGTAGCGTTGCCAAACTACAAGGTGGGTTTTAGCTTTTACAACAATGGCCGATTGCTATATGACCTCAAACCCGGCAATTTTGCCCAACGCATTGCTGGAGTGTTCGGCTCGTCGTTCAACCAGCGCCTCTACCACATCGAAGAGCATACCGAACCTGTATCATTGAATGGCTATATAGGCAAGAAAGAGTATGTCAAGCGTGTTCGAGGCGAGCAATATCTCTTTGTCAATGGACGTTTTATAAAACATCCAGGACTTTCCGCCGCCATAGAAAAGGCCTATACCGAACTGATACCCGAGCGAACCTACCCAGCCTATTTTGTAATGCTCGACGTTGACCCCCAACGCATCGACATCAATATCCACCCAACCAAGACCGAGGTTCGTTTTATAGACGAAAGTGTCATATTCTCCATACTTCGTGCCGCTACAAAGAAGTCGCTGGGACAATACTCATTGGCAAATGAGTTGGAGTTTAATCCCTCTACCGAGATAGATTTCACACCCATGGCAAAGGGTCATCTGCCCGAATCGCCACAAGAGTCGTTCAATCCCAACTACAATCCATTCTATGCCACCCATGAACATGAGAAACACCATGAGTATTCAGAAAGCACAAGGATGGATTTTGCCAATTTCTTCGGTTCAAAGACAATTGTCGACACAAAGCCACAAATAGCATTCGAGGAAAACCCCTTCGAACCACAGGACAAAACACTATCGGCGACAACCACATCGGCGACAACGACACCTATCAATTATTTGAACCAATATATCATTACCACGCTAAAATCGGGGATGGTTGTCATTGATCAACAAAGAGCACACGAGCGTATACTGTACGAAAAGCTATTGTCGCGTACCAACGAGGGGCCGACATCGGCACAGCAATTGCTTTTCCCTGTCAACTGTCGTTTCAACGCTTCCGACAGCGAGGTGCTTAGCGAACTCATACCGGACCTAGAGCGTCTTGGCTTTGTCATTTCACCACTCGGTCAAAACACCTTCGTGGTTAGTGCCGCGCCCCATGACACCAAAGAAGACGAGCTGCAAAACATTTTGGAGCAAACCATCAATGAGTACAAAAACAACATGATGCAGAAGTTTAACGATCGCAACAAGAGCATCTGTCTCAGTTTGGCTCGTCAGATGGCTGTCCATAGTGGCACTGCGTTGAAAGTAGAGGAAATGCAAAAGCTTATCGCCGACCTATTCAGTTGTCAGGCGCCCGACATCTCCCCTTCCGGCAAACGAACCATGTTTATTATGGGAGAGCAAGAGTTGAAAGAAAGGTTCAAATAGTAATCAACAGATTTATATTATTTCATGTCAGAACAATATTCACCACAAGGTTTTAGAATGCTTCCCACAGGAGTAAAGCATTTAATGATAATAAATGTTTTGTTTTATTTGGCCTCAATTGTTGTCGCCAAAACCAACTCCATCGACCTTGACAAATGGCTGGCGCTTTTTTATATAGGTAGTGATAATTTCCGTCCGTGGCAGTATATAACATATATGTTTATGCACGGAAGTTTCGAGCATATTTTTTTCAATATGTTCGCATTGTGGATGTTTGGCTATGTGCTTGAGAACTTTTGGGGCACACGACGATTTGTCATCTTCTATCTGTTATGTGGTATAGGCGCTGGCGTTTTTCACACCTTGGTAACAGGATTGCAAGCCTTGCCGGTGTTGAATGACATTAATTATTATGCCGCCAATCCGTCGCCAGACGCACTTATACAAATTTATAATGATCATTTTGTCGGCAAAATCAATCCCGCGTGGATAACAGAAGTCACCAATGCATGGCGAGTTGGGAATGGATCGGGATATGGAATAATGACAACCGACGCACTTATGCAGGTATACAACCAGTTTGTGATTGGCATACCCACGGTAGGAGCATCGGGAGCAGTTTACGGCATACTACTCGCCTTCGGCATGATGTTTCCCAACGAGCGCATCTATCTCTACTTCCTATTCCCAATCAAAGCCAAATGGTTTGTAATAGGATATGCCGCCATCGAGCTACTGACAGGAGTTGTGGGCACCAACGATGGAATAGCCCACTTTGCTCATCTTGGAGGTATGCTTGTGGGTCTTATTCTGATACTTTTATGGAGAAGAAAAAGGTATTAGTTGTTGGCACAATTCCCTTTTGAGCAATAATCGCCTTATATAATGTCCGAATACAAAAAAGGAATACTCTACGGCTTGTTGTGTTACACCATATGGGGGTTATTCCCTCTCTACTGGCGCATGCTCAATCATGTCGACAGTTTTGAGATTTTGGCTCATCGCATGCTGTGGTCGGGAGTATTCATGGTCGCGCTATTTGTCGGCATACGAGGTGTAAGACTTAAGAATCACATCAAACAGCCACGTCAGTATCTCATGTTGCTGCTGACAGGAGGGCTAATAAGTTTCAACTGGGGACTTTACATTTGGGCAATCAATCATGGATATATATTGCAAAGCAGTTTGGGTTACTATATCAACCCACTTGTCAATGTGTTGCTTGGCGGACTTTTTTTGCGGGAGCGACTAAACAGAGCACAAACCGTCGCACTCCTCTTCGCTTTGGCGGGAGTGCTGTATTTCACTATAGATTATGGACATTTCCCAATAATCTCTTTAGGGTTGGCCTTTAGTTTTGGAATCTATGGTTTGCTGAAAAAGAAGATGGGTTTGAACGCCACCCCAGCGCTAACCGTAGAGACGATATGGATGATGCCTGCCGCTGTGTTGTATCTGCTTATCGCTTATGAAGGTGGCAATTCGGCTTTGAACACTTTTGATTGGTTCACATGGCTGTTGCTTCTCTTGGCGGGAGCGGTGACAGCAATACCATTGTTGCTATATGGGAAAGCTGCGGAGCGAATCACACTTACAGCACTTGGTTTTCTGCAGTATGTGTCGCCTACAGGACAGTTCCTGATAGGCATACTTGTCTACAAAGAGACATTCACAACCGCACATATAGTTTGTTTCTCGATGATATGGACGGGATTGATAATATTCTCGGTCGATATGGTGAGGAGGCTAAAGAAATAGCGGACAAAAAAAGTCAAAAAGCCAGAGAAGAGATGAGAGTGATGTAGTTGAGGTAGTGCTCCAAGCCACAACGATTACAAGTGTCGGCGGGGTCATGATAACCGCCGTAAGGTTGCCCCATAGAGAGAAAATAGAGAGCCGGCATATGTTGGCTAAACCACCAATGATCGCTGTTAGGACGATTTTGGCGATGGCGTATTTCGGGAGCCACCTCAAGCACCTTGTTAAGTTTTTCGAGACGTTCCACGAAGGGAGCTGTTTCGGGTGCGTCGGCATTAAACACCATAATGCCCTCGTCGCCGCCGCAGAACATGTCGATGTTGATAAAGAGCCGCACTTTAGAGAAATCGAACACAGGGTGTTCGACGGCGTATTTTGAGCCTCGAAGGCCGGCTTCCTCGCCGCTGAAGAAGCAGAAAACGTAAGTGTAGTAAGGTTTTTCGAATACAGCCATGCGTGACAGATCGAGCAAAGAAGCCACGCCGCTGCCATTGTCGTGGGCACCCGGGAAATAAACCGAATCGCCCATGGTTCCCAAGTGGTCGTAATGAGCGCCAAACACAATCATAGTATCCACCTCGCCAGGGATATATCCATATATGTTTTGAGTGGCATATTGAGGGTGAAATTGAGTAAAGAAAGAACAGTTAATTTTCTTGACTTTTGGAGGCAGAGCCGATTTCAGGACCTCGATGTAGGCGTATTTGTGCTCGATGTTGGTGTTGGCAGGAGAATAGGTGCTTAGAGCGTCTCGAACGACAATAACCCCACGTGAGTTGAAGGGGTTGCGAAGCTGCAGGAGATACAAAAAATCGTTTATACGTTTCTCATTCCGTTCGTCGTTGCCGACAGCGGCATTAGAGAAATCTATGAGGACGAAAATATTTTCGAGGCGGTCGTTATGTTTGTTGAGGAACTTTTTCAGATTGTCGACATCAAGAATTGTCGCTGCCGGAACCTCAAGCACTTTATGCTCACCCCATGTGGATTTAGACCAAGCCGGAATTCGAAAATCATCGAAGGGTTTTAGCCTTTTGCCGTTGATAGACAGTTTGACAGGGCCCTCCATTGAATGGACGCTGAAAGTATAAGGTTGGAAGTAATTCTCAACCAAGGGTTTTACCCCGAGACGTCTCAACTCGGAACGGATATATTGAGCGGCAATGCTGTCGCCACGGAAAGAGTAGCCTCGACCGTGCATACGTTCAGAAGCGAGCTGGTTGAGAACCTGCCTCACATAGTTGGTGTCTTGAGCGGGAAGAGAAGCGCCTCCTATCAATAAAGCAATGGCGAAAACAAATAGTTTTTTCATTTAAAGTCGTAGATTTACGTTTGCGTTAGGGGTTATGTTTTATTACTAAAAGCCGGGCATTTGGATGAATAGAGTCGGCAGAATGAGCAAAAAGCCAATCACGATGAGGAAGAGTATGAACTTCCACACCCATTTGAGCCAGACGCCATAGGGGATGCGTGCTATGCCGAGACAACCTATCAACACGCCCGAAGTGGGAGTGAGCATGTTGGTGAAGCCATCTCCAAATTGGAAAGCGAGTACCACGGCTTGGCGAGAGATGCCCGTAAGGTCGGCGAATTGAGCCATGATAGGCATGGTGAGAGCCGCTTTAGCCGAGCCAGAAGGCATAATGATGTTGAGCATGGTTTGAAAGGCGTACATGGCGCCCATAGAAGTCACCTCGCCAGCTTTGGCGAGCGATTTGGTAAGGCCATAAAGAATGGTGTCGATAACCTTGCCGTCGCGCAAGACAAAGATAATGCCGCTGGCAAGACCCACCACGAGAGCCGCAGAAAGAATGTCTTTGCAACCAGCCAAAAACAGCTTGGCCAAGTCGTCGGCACTTTGTTTGTCGGCGATGCCGGACAGCAAACCCATGGCGAGGAATAGAGCCGAAATCTCCATAACATACCAGCTGTAGCCGAGGACGCCAACGACGAGATAGCAGATGGTGAATATGAGGAGGTCGAGGATGAAGAAATGTACCGATTTGCGTAGAGCGAAAAAGCCGGTGAGCCAAAACAATACAGCCAAGACAGGCATAAGACAGATTGCGCTGTTGCCGCCGGCAATAGATATGTCGGTTGTTGGGAAACGGAAGGCGCACCAGCTAAGAACAACGCCTATGACGGCATAGACAATCCAAGCAATGCGAGGCGAATGATAGTGGGTAGATTCGGCAGATTGTTGTTGAGATCGCTCGCGCCAGTATTCGTCGATTTTATGGGTGGGAGATTTTTGAGGGTTGCGTTTCACCCAGCGAGCGTACAACAATACAAAGCAGATGCCGATAATGGTAAGAATAATCCAGCAGAAGAAACGGTATTCCAAACCAGAGAAAATAGGCAACCCCGCAATGCCTTGAGCAATACCAATAGTGAAGGGGTTGAGCATTGCGCCGGCGAACCCAACATGGGCAGCCATGTAGCACATGCACACTCCCACAATGGAGTCGTACCCCATTGAAATAGCTAGAGGCACAAATATGACGACAAAGGCAATGGTTTCCTCGCTCATGCCAAAGATGGCGCCGAAAAGGCTGAACATGATCATTATCAAAGAAATGATGATGTTGTTGACACCCAGTTTTCGGAAGAGAGCGAATCGGTTAAGTCTTTGAACGCGCCTAAGGAAAGCCATAACACCGATATCGATGGCGTGACTGTTGTTGAGAATCCAAAAAGAGCCACCCACCATAAGGATGAAGATGATGATGTCGGCTTTGTCGCAAAAGCCCGAGAAAAGAGAAGAGAAGACCTGCCATGTTTGAGGAGAGCGGTCGACAAAATGGAACGAGTCGCCTTTGACGACTTCGCGTTGGCTAACAGAGCCGTCGGCATTGACAACATCGACGGTCTCCCTCACAAATTCGCCGCCCGGGACAACCCAAGTCAGCAGGGCGGCGAAAAGGATAAGGAAGAAAACGATGGTGAAAGTGTGCGGTATTTTCTTCATTAAGGTAATAAGATCAACCGTTTAGCTTTGCAAGACAATCGGAGACATTTTTTTCGATGCGAGCATTGACATCGGTGCATTCGTCGGCTTTGACGAATTTTTCGCCGGTGATGTGCTCGTAGAGTTCGATGTAGCGGTCGGTGATGGAGTTGACAATTTCCGGAGTCATTTCAGGAACAGTTTGTCCCTCTTTGCCCTGGAAACCGTTGGCCATAAGCCACTCGCGGACAAATTCCTTGCTCAGTTGGCGCTGGCGTTCACCTTTGGCTTGGCGCTCCTCATAGCCTTCGGCGTAGAAATAGCGAGAAGAGTCGGGAGTGTGGATTTCGTCGATAAGGTATATTTTGCCGTCGCGTTTGCCGAACTCATATTTAGTGTCGACAAGAATGAGGCCTTTTTGAGCGGCGATTTCGGTGCCACGTTGGAAAAGTTGCAGCGAGTAGCGCTCCAGCAAGTTGTAGTCCTCCTCGGACACCAATCCGGTGCGGATGATTTCCTCGCGAGAGATGTTCTCGTCGTGACCCTCATCGGCTTTAGTTGTAGGAGTGACTATGGGTGTTGGGAATTTTTGGTTTTCGATCATGCCCTCAGGCAAGGTGATGCCGCAAAGCACTCTGTTGCCAGCCTTGTATTCGCGCCAAGCCGAGCCGGCGAGATACCCACGGACGATCATTTCGACACGGAAACCCTCGCATTTGAGGCCCACGGTAACCATTGGGTCGGGTGTGGCCAGTTTCCAGTTGGGGACGATGTCGGCGGTGGCGTCAAGGAATTTGGATGCTATCTGGTTAAGGACTTGACCTTTGTAGGGAATGCCTTTAGGAAGGACAACGTCGAATGCCGAGATGCGGTCGCTGACGACCATGGCCATGTATTTGTCGTCGATGTTGTATACGTCGCGAACTTTGCCCACATAGAGGCTTTTTTGTTTTGGGAAATGAAAATTAGTTTTTACTATAGCTTGCATGATGCAAAAAATGATAAAGGTTAAAGGTTAATTGGTTATATGCTATAAGTTTCGAGATTCAAGTAGATAGTTGATGATTTTTATGTGGTCAAAAAAAAACTAATATTTATAGTTATAACCTATTATTAATTGTTAAAGACTGGGGAAGACCATTCAGGCGTTCCCCAGTCGATTTTTTTTTCAGAAGTACTGAAAAGATTGATTATTGTTCAGCCGGCCAAACAGGTTGCAAATTGCGGTCGCCATAGGCGTCGTCGATCTTGCTGATGGTTGTCCAGTATTTGTCGTCGTGTTCGAGTGGGAAAGCGGCGACCTTGCGGCTGTAGGGATAGTTCCACTCCTCGGCACAGACGACCTGCATGGTGTGAGGCGCGTTGGCGATGGGGTTGTTCTTTTCGTCGTATTTGCCCGTCATAATGTCGTCGATTTCCTGACGTATGCTGATAAGAGCGTCGCAGAAACGGTCGAGTTCGCTGAGAGGTTCGCTTTCGGTGGGTTCCACCATCAGAGTGTTGTGGACGGGGAAGGCGACTGTTGGAGCGTGGAAGCCGTAGTCGTCGAGACGGCGAGCGATGTCGCCGACGCTGACCTTGAGGCTGAATTCGCTGAAGTCGACAATCATCTCATGGCCGCACATGCCGTTCTTGTTGGTGTAGAGAATCTTGTAGTATTTCTGCAGACGAGCGCGGAGGTAGTTGGCGTTGAGGATGGCGTGGCGAGTGGCCTCGGTGAGGCCGTTGCCGCCGAGCATGAGGAGGTAGCCGTAGGTGATAGGGAACAGGAGCGCGTTGCCGAAAGGAGCTGCGGCCATAGCGTTGCCCTTCTTGCCACCGACGTTGTAGATGCAATGTTTGGGCAGGAAGTCGAGAAGTTTAGCGCTGACAGCGATAGGTCCGACACCTGCGCCGCCGCCGCCGTGAGGACCTGCAAAGGTCTTGTGGAGGTTGAGGTGGCAGACATCGGCGCCCATGCGACCAGGGCTGGTGATGCCAACTTGAGCGTTCATGTTGGCGCCGTCCATGTATACGAGACCGCCGGCAGCGTGGATGATGTCGACGATTTCGAGGATACCCTCTTCAAAAGCACCGTGAGTGGAAGGATATGTAATCATGATGCAGCTGAGGTTGTCCTTGTATTGAGCAACTTTTTCCTTGAGGTCGTCGATGTCGACATCGCCGCGGTCGTTGCATTTGACGACGACGACGGTCATGCCAGCCTTGGCGGCCGAAGCCGGGTTGGTGCCGTGAGCCGAAGCGGGGATGAGACATACGTTGCGCTGCGGGTTGCCGCAGTCGATGTGGTAGTTGCGGATGACGGTAAGTCCGCTGTACTCACCAGCCGAGCCCGAGTTGGGTTGGAGAGAGACGCCGGCGAATCCGGTGACGATGGCGAGCATGTCCTCCATTTCCTTGATCATCTGGAGAGAGCCCTCGGCTTGTTCTACAGGTGCGAAGGGGTGCATGCCGGCGAAACGGCTCCAGCTGAGAGGCAGCATTTCGGCGGCGGCGTTGAGCTTCATGGTGCAGGAGCCCAGCGGAATCATGGCGCGGTTGAGGCTGAGGTCTTTAACCTCGAGCTTCTTCATGTAGCGCATCATCTCGGTTTCGCTGTGGTACTTGTTGAAGACGCTGTGGGTTAGGTATTTGCTTGTGCGGAGGAGGTTTTCGGGTATGTCGCCGAAGGTGGTGCAGCAACCCTTGCCGTTGCATTGCAGCAGTTCGGGTTCTTTGCCGGCGGCTTTGGCGAGGACGGTGATGATGTCGTTGATGTCGTCCTTGGATGTGGTTTCGTCAAGGCTGATGCCGATGCATTCCTCGCAGATGTAGCGGAAATTGATTTGATGTTGCTCGGCTATTTCGCGGACGCGAGCAGTGGGTACGGGGCATTGGAGAGCGAGAGTGTCGAAGAAGACGCGGTTGTGCTGTTTGTAGCCGTATTTTTCGAGCTCTTTGGCCAGGACGCCAGCCATAGCGTGGATGTTGGCGGCGATGTTGTGGATGCCTTCGGGGCCGTGCCAAGCGGCGTAGAAGCCGCTCATGATGGCTTGGAGAGCCGAGGCGGTGCAGATGTTAGAGGTGGCTTTCTCGCGTTTGATGTGTTGCTCGCGCATACCAAGAGCCATACGAAGAGCGGGGTTGCCTTTGACGTCGACGCTCCAGCCGATGATGCGGCCAGGGAAGCTGCGTTTGAAGGCCTCGGTGACGGCGAAGAAGCCGGCATGAGGACCGCCGAAGCCCATGGGGAGGCCGAAGCGCTGGTTGCAACCGAAGGCACAGTCGGCGCCCATCTCGCCAGGAGTTTTGAGCAGGGCGAGAGCCATGAGGTCGGTGGCCATACCAACGAAGATGCCGAGTTCGTGAGCCTTGGCTATGAAATCGGTGTAGTCGTTGACCTCGCCGAACTGGTTGGGGTACTGGACGACAGCGCCGAAGAAGGAATTGTCGAGTTTGATTTCGGCGGGTTTGCCGACGACGATTTCGATGCCACGAGGAGCGGCGTTGGTGCGCATAACGTCGAGGGTTTGCGGGAAGATGCAGTCGTCGACAAAAATTTTGTTGACATTATCTTTGACTTGAGCACGGCTGCGGCTGTTGAAGAACATTATCATGCATTCGCCGCCAGCAGTGGCCTCGTCGAGGAGTGAGGCGTTGGCGAGGGGCATGCCAGTCATGTCGCTGACCATGGTTTGATAGGTCATAAGAGCTTCGAGACGGCCTTGGCTTATTTCGGTTTGATAAGGAGTGTAGGCGGTATACCAACCGGCGTTTTCGAAGACATTGCGCTGGATGACGGCAGGGGTGATGGTGTTGTAGTAACCCATACCGATATATGACTTGAACAATTTGTTTTTTTGAGCCAGAGCGCGGCAACGGTTGAGGAACTCATATTCGTTGATGCCGTCGGCGATAGGCATAGGTTTGTCGAGGCGTATGGCCTTGGGGACGGCCTTGTCGATAAGATCCTCCATAGAGGAGACGCCGATGGTTTTGAGCATTTTTTCTTCGTCGGCGGCATTGGAGACGCCATTGTGACGAGCGGTAAAATTATTGGTAATCATCGTATTGTTAATTAATTTTATTATTGTTTTCGTTGATTTTGAAACTACAAATTTACATAAATTTTCGGAAATAAATGTAGATTGGCTTGAAATATATTTCACAAATTATTTCAAGCCATGTAATCAAATAATTTTAAAGAAAGATTGCAACAGGGATGAAGAGAAAAAAACGAAAGAGATTGGGGATGTCATAAGTCCGCTATGAGTCCGCTATGAGTCCGCTATAAGTACTCACAAAAGACGAATGAGGAAAGGCAAAATCATTTAGAAGAGTTACGTTCCTTTAGCCAGGAGCGCATTATTCTCATTTCCTTACGAGAGACGGTAGAATTGCCATAAGTATCAATATATCCTTCGATAATGGATTGAGGTTTGTCGTTGCTATGGCATGAGAACTTAAACAAGTTCTTTCCTAGAGGAATGATGACGAAAGGACCTTTAACGAGAATGTTGCCGTGCATGTCGATAGCCGCTTGCTGGCCGTCGTCGAGAGTGACGACACCAATACCGTTGTCGAAGATGTAGCTGTCGCGGAATTGGCAAGGCACGACAATGTTGAAGTTGCTGTCGGCAAATCCCCACAAGCCATTTTTGTTTATTGCATGGAAGACTGGAGATGGCGCAGTAATTTCATCCTCAAAAACGTCATAATAGTTGATTCCGTCGAAGTGATCGAGAAAGGTGCCGTCGTTATTGTAGACATCAATCTGGTCGTCGCTATAGGACATGATGATGTGCTTGCCGTTGTCGAAAGATAGGGGGGCGTAGGAATATTTGAAAGGGATAATAGTGTCGCCGAGCAAGTTGGTGGCGCCTAAGCCCAAACCATGTATTTTGTAAAAAAAGAGATTGTAGGATTTGAAATCATGAAACAAGTCCTGCATTGCTATGTTACTATCACCAATGGATAAGAGAGTATTCTCATTTTTGTCGATAAATTTCCACATGCCGTCTTGTTTCACCAAGGCTTTGCCATCGAAGAAAGAGCCAGCATACTGATATTTTTCAGCGATAACCTCGGTACCATTTTTGTTGACATAGCCGTAGAGGTGGTCACGTTTGAAAGCTGCAAGGCCATCGAAGAAGGGAGTGAGATAGTTGTAGGTTTTAGTCAAGGCGACCCCATTGAGGTCGGAGATGTATTGCAAATACGAGTCTTTTTCATAGTTAAAGAGCAAATTATCGTTAATCAAAAAACAATAATGATCAAGAGAGCAAGGCACGATAAAATCGCCTTTAGTGTTGATGATGCCGTAAAGGCCATTTTTGGACAAAGAGCAATGGCCGCCGGTGAACAAGCTATGGATGCCGCAAGCGCATTCACCCGATTTGTCAAATTGCAAAGGGAGCACCCAGCGTCCATTGCCGTCGACAAAGCCCATAAGAGAGTCGTCTTCAACCATCAGAAGAGACGAATTCTCTTGAGGGAAGATAGAGTATTGGAAAGGCAAAAGGATTCGCCCTTTTAAATCCACTATACCCTCTCTGTACAAAGAGTCGGTGGCTATTGCCGTTTCGCTATCGACGAGATAATTGACATAGAAATATTGGGATTTCAGTTTTGCCAGAGCAGAGATGATGGCTTTGCTTTTTTTGGGAGAAAGAGGTCTCTCCTGCCCCACGGCCAAAAAGGGGATGAGAAAAAAAGCCACAAAAAGAATTCGGTTCATATTTTATTGTTTTAGATTTACTCTATTGGTATATTATTTTGTGATTTTTTCACATCCAGGGGGAAATATATTCCGATTCGGGTTAACGAAAACAAAATCGTGTTGTGTATCCCAATATATTATTGTTCAATCAGTTTGAATCTCAGACGCCAAGTGCCATTGTTCCAATCGTGGCTGATGATTTTGAAAGAGCCTATCTCGGCGGTGTTGCGCACGTGAGTGCCGGCGCAGGCGCATAGGTCGTAGTCGCCGATGCGGACGAGACGTAACGTTTCGCTGGCGTCGTCGGGCAACTTAGAGAGGTCCACTTCGGGCGGGACATTAGATCGGTCGACAAACTCTATGCTTACGTCGAGATGGCGATTAATGACCTCATTGACCCTAGCCTCAATTTCTGCCACTTGTTGTTCGGTAGGCATGGCGTTGAGTTGGTAGTCGCATTTGCTTTTTTTACGCTCGATATGGGCATTGCGTGATCGAGGGCAGCCAAACATGCGTACCATGGTTTGATTGAGAATATGTTCCGCCGTGTGCATCGGCGGGTACTCCTCTTTATTATGAGCGTTTAAAATAGGTTCTTCCATATTGATATAACGAGAGATATGGGATTATATTGTGCCGCGGGAAGAAAAGTGCGTATTATGTGCATCTCATAACAGAAGCAAAAAGTATCCTTAATCATATGGAAAGGAAAGTACACCGATGAAGAAGTCAAGGAGATACTTAGAACTCTCTCAATTATGGCAGAATTGCAGATTGAGATGAAAAAAATATGACGGAACGTGCTGCACTATTGAAAGATAATGTTGATGCCACACAATAAATGAGAATGTTTCACGTTATTAACTTTACTTAAAGTTAATACTGACAAATGGAATACAAAAAATTATTAGTATCTGATATTATCTATAACAATACCACAAAAGTCAAATGTGATGAACTTTGGCTTAT
>JAEEGL016274881.1_pt1 | contig 39712 bp, 34 predicted proteins | sample 9134231 | NCBI WGS metagenome assembly JAEEGL01 (sample SAMN16246548, study PRJNA631951) | gut metagenome | biome: gut microbiome; feature: rumen; material: fiber-attached | host: Bos | place: Iran: Karaj | collected 2018-10
GATTGCTCACGAAGAGCCTCGATTGCTACCTTGGCCTTGAACTCGGCCGTGTGCTTACGTCTTTTTGATTTTCCCATTTGTGTGCAAAGTTACTATTTATTTTTGACTTATGCACTGGTACGAAAAAACGGGAGTATTATAATATTCTGGGGGATGGAATTGCGAAAAATATGCGAAAGGGCGAAAATATGCGAAAATAATTATCATCTGCGATGATGCAGTCAAGAAGACAAATAACTTGTTAACTTGTCAACTTAAGTAGATTACTAAAACAACTAAAAGAACAAAAGAATCACGAAAACCTTTGTTTGCATTTGCAAGCAAACAATTGGTGAGTTAGAATGCGGAAATAGGCGGAAAAGGCGGAAAGGATGCGGAAATTGGAATATCTACGATATTCTGGGGGATGAAATTGCGAAAAATATGCGAAGGGGCGAAAATATGCGAAAATAATTATCATCTGCGATGATGCCGTCAAGAAGACAAATAACTTGTCACTTGTTTACTTGACTACTTGTCAACTTGTTTACTTATCTACTCGTTTACTGCCAACTCCAAAGAAGATGATTGTGAAATAATAATGCGGCACGCTGCATTCTACACAGCGTGCCGTTGTACTAAATAGACAAATAACTCGTCTACTTGTTTAACTTGTTAACTTGTCAACTTATCTACTTGTCCACTCGTCTACTTTTTAAAACTTTCGCCATACCATCTTATTGACGATGCCGGTGTAACTCTGGATAATCTTGACAACCTTAGTGGAGACGTTCTCCTCGATGTAATCGGGCACGGGGATGCCGTGGTGGCCATCACGACAGAGGCTGACTGCGGTGTCGACAGCCTGAAGAAGGCTGTGCTCATCGATGCCCGCGATGATGAAGCAGGCTTTGTCGAGTGCTTCTGGGCGCTCGGTGCTAGTGCGGATGCAGATGGCGGGGAAGGGATGGCCCACGCTGGTGAAGAAACTGCTCTCTTCGGGTAAAGTGCCGCTGTCGCTGACCACTGCGAAGGCGTTCATTTGCAGGCAGTTGTAGTCATGGAAACCGAGGGGCTCATGCTGAATGACACGGCGGTCGAGTTGGAAACCGCTGGCCTCTAAGCGTTTACGTGAACGGGGATGGCAACTGTAGAGGATGGGCATGTCATAACGCTCAGCCATGCGGTTGATGGCGGTGAAGAGGGAGAGGAAGTTGCGCTCGGTGTCGATGTTCTCCTCACGGTGGGCGGAAAGCAGAATGTAACGGCCTTTCTCCAGTCCCAGTCGCTGGTGGATGTCGCTGGCCTCGATGTCAGCAAGGTTTTCGTGCAGCACCTCAGCCATGGGTGAACCGGTAACGTAGGTGCGCTCGCGGGGCAGTCCGCACTCGGCCAGATAGCGACGGGCATGCTCGGAGTAAGCCATATTGACATCGCTGATGATGTCGACGATGCGGCGGTTGGTCTCCTCGGGCAGACACTCGTCTTTGCAGCGGTTGCCAGCCTCCATGTGGAAGATGGGGATGTGGAGGCGCTTGGCACCGATGACGCTGAGGCAGGAGTTGGTGTCACCGAGCACTAGCACGGCGTCGGGTTGTGTCTCGACCATCAGTTTGTAACTGCGATCGATGATATTACCCATGGTGGCACCCAGATCATCACCTACAGCATTCATATAGACGTCAGGGTCGGCGAGCTTGAGGTCTTTGAAGAACACGCCGTTGAGATTATAGTCGTAGTTCTGGCCAGTGTGGGCAAGGAGGGTGTCGAAATACTGGCGGCATTTGTTGATGACTGCCGCGAGGCGGATGATCTCTGGGCGTGTGCCGACGATGATCAGCAACTTCAAGCGCCCGTCATTTTTGAATGTCTTCATATTGTGTTTATTGGATTGCGGAAATATACGGAATATGCGGAAATGATGCGGAAAAACTTTCTCTATATAAGATTGACATTAGAGTTGAGAATGCGGACGGGGGTCATATATGCCTCATTAAAATTGCATAATAATCCTAATTTGTAGTTGGTAATCGAGAGGTAATTGCGCACTTGGGCTTTATGTACATCCGTCAACTCATTGACAGCCTTTAATTCGACAATAATCTTTTCATAGCATACAAAATCAGCTACATAGAATGCATCCAATTTCTTATTGCGATAATATACTTCGAAACGCTTTTCTCGCTCAAAGGGGATTTTCCTGAAATCAAACTCTATGGAAAGAGCTTCCTGGTAAACCTTTTCTGAAAGACCGGTTCCTAATCTTTTGTGAACTTCAAAGATCGCACTCCGGATATTTGCAGTTTCTTCTTTATATACAATGTCTTGATGCATCATTTTTTACATACCATGAATTTCCGCATTGTTTCTGTATTTTCCGCATTGTTTCCGCGATACGATCATCACACGGGCTCGAAGAAGGTGTCGGGGTGGGCGGGGTCGAAAAGCTCATTGGCCCACATGACAGTGACGAGGGGTTCGGTGTCGGAGAGATTGATGATGTTGTGGGTGTAGCCGGGGAGCATGTGGACGGCCTCGATGCGGTCGCCACTGACGTCAAACTCTATCACCTCGTCAGAGCCGATGCGGCGCTCCTGGATGAGGGCGTGGCCGCTGACGACAATGAAAAATTCCCACTTAGTGTGGTGCCAGTGCTGCCCCTTGGTGATGCCGGGGCGAGAAACGTTGACACTGAACTGCCCGCAGTGAGCCGTGCGCAGCAGTTCAGTAAAGGAACCGCGCTGGTCGACGTTCATCTTAAGGGGAAAGGCCACTTTCTCCTTGGGCAGGTAACTCAGGTAGGTGGAGTAAAGTTTTTTCTCAATGCTGCCGGCGGGTATCTCGGGTATGACGAGCGTGGAGGGCTGGTCGTGATACTGGCGCAGCAATTCGACGATGCGGCCGAGGGTGATCTGATGGGTGACAGGACAATAGCAATAACGGCCGTTGGCGGTGGGCACGACGTCGAGCCCCTCAAACTCACAGTGCAGTTCACGACCTTCGAGGGCATCAAGCATGGAGTCGACGAGGTCATCGATATAGAGCAGCTCAAGTTCCACGGTGGGGTCATTAACCTGGATGGGCAGGTCGTGGGCGATGTTGTGGCAGAAGGTGGCCACAGCGCTATTGTAGTTGGGGCGGCACCACTTGCCGAAAAGGTTGGGGAAACGGTAGACGAGCACCTTTGCGCCGGTCTCTGCTGCGTAAGAGAAAAAGAGGTCTTCGCCCGCTTTCTTACTGCGTCCATACTCTGAGTTGCCGAAGCGTCCGGTGAGGGAGGCTTGCTGCGATGAGGAGAGCATCACCGAGCATGTGTTGCCATGACGTTTCAGGGTGTCAAGCAAGGTGGTGGCAAAGCCGAAGTTGCCCTGCATGAACTCCTCCTGAGTTTTCGGACGATTGACACCGGCGAGGTTGAACACAAAGTGGGCATCGGCGCAATAGCTGTCAAGCAGAGCCGGATCTGTGTCGATGTCGTACTCAAAAATTTCATTGATCGTGATAGCAGGGCGTGTGCGGTCTTTGCCCTCTTTGATGTTACGCAGGGCAGCGCAGAGGTTTCTGCCTACAAATCCTTTGGCACCAGTGACAAGAATATTCATAATGTGGGAGCCTCAACCAATTATTTAGATTAAAAATTAAAAATTAAAGATTAAAGATTTACTGTCCTCATTAGGACTCCCTCCCCTTTGGGGAGGGCTGGGGAGAGGTGTTCTCCCTTTGGGGAGGGCTGGGGAGAGGTGTTTACCCTTTGGGGAGGGCTGGGGAGAGGTGTTTACTCCGACCTTATTTCTTTGGCCCGCTGCTTGGGCAGGAGACCGAGGTCCTCGCGGATGAAGCGAAGCTTGAGCAGGAGTTGCACCATGCCATCTACATCCAGACGGCGAGTGTTGTGACTGTGGTAGTCCTCAATGCGGGCGACGTCCTCATTGCCTTTGGTGAAGAACTTGTCGTAGTTGAGGTCACGGGTGTCGCAGGGGATGCGGTAGTAGTCGCCCATATCGATAGCACGCACCATCTCTTCTCGAGTGACGAGCGTCTCGTAGAGTTTCTCGCCGTGGCGGGTACCAATCACCTTGATGTCGGGGCGCTGGGCGATAAAGGGACGGCCGGTGCCTTTCACCGGCATGTCGCAATAGACGTGCACCAAGGCCTCAGCCAGCACGTCGAGCGTGGCGGCGGGCGCTTTCTGCACGAAGAGGTCGCCGTTGTGACCATGGGTAAAGGCGTAGACCACGAGGTCAACAGCATCGTCGAGTGTCATCATGAAGCGGGTCATGTTAGGGTCGGTGATGGTAATGGGCTTACCCTCAATCATTTGTTCCACCCAAAGAGGGATGACAGAGCCGCGGCTGGCCATCACATTGCCGTAGCGGGTACAGCAGATGGTGGTGGCGCCGTCATCGCCTAGTTCACGGCCCTTGGCCACGGCCACTTTCTCCATCAGGGCCTTCGACATGCCCATAGCGTTGATAGGATAAGCGGCCTTATCGGTGGAGAGCACCACCACGTTCTTCACGCCGTGCTCGATGGCGGAGTTGAGCACATTCTCTGTGCCCAGGATGTTGGTGCGAACGGCCTCAGCGGGGAAGAACTCGCACGAGGGTACTTGTTTGAGGGCGGCGGCAGCGAAGACGTAGTCGACGCCGTTCATGGCGATATCGACAGATGACTTCTCGCGCACATTACCTATATAGAATTTCACTTTGGGGCTTTGCAACGCATGGCGCATATCGTCTTGCTTTTTCTCATCACGTGAGAAAATACGGATTTCCTTGATGTCGGAGTCGAGGAAACGGCGGAGCACAGCGTTGCCAAATGAACCGGTACCACCAGTGATCAAAAGGATCTTGTCTTTGAATACGGACATGATTTTGGTTTTCTTTTCTATTTGAGACTTTATCAATCTGCAAAATTACGAAATTATTTTGATATACCCTTTGGGTGGTGCGATTTTTTTGGAATATATTACTTGTCTACTCGTCAACTAAAAAAATTGCAATAAATATGCGAAAGGGTGAAAATATACGGAAATGATTGCTAGAATGCGGAAAAGTGCGGAAATAGACGGAAAAATGTGGATTATTCATTACCTTTGCAATGAAGTTTTTTAAAACCTTTCTTTTCAATTGTCCTACCGAAAACAACAGGCACATGACATCCATGACCAAAGAAATAGCCACTGAAAAGAGTTAGACAAAGAGTTAGTCGTGGGATAAGACCAAAAGTTAAAACAGAAGCCTGGCTAAGACTCAGGCAAAAAGCGACAAGCGAAAGACGAATAGCCAATAAAAAAAATAGAGCAATGGATTATAAAAAGCAAGTGAAGCTAGCGGGAATGTCCTGCGCAATGAAAGTGAAGATAGCCTGCGTAGCTATTTTGATGATGGTTGGCGGGGCGAAAGTGATGATGGCATCGACCACGCTGCCCATACGGGGAAAGGTGGTGAAGGCGTCGGACGAGAGAATACAGTATATAGGGCGCATCAGCTTCGCCGACAGGGAGGCGCCGGCATTCAACTACCCTGGCACACAGATCATCGCGGCCTTTCAGGGCACATCGCTGCGGATGATTGCCAAGCCCGAAAGCGGTTATTTCATGGTCCAGATAGACGGAGCAGAGCCATTTAAGATCAACTTCTGTTCGCCGAACGACTCGGTGATGAGTCTGGCCACCGCCCTACCCAACGGACGGCATGAGGTGCAGCTGATGTATGTGATGGAGGGCTATGAGCGGAGGCCTGAGTTTCGGGGATTCATTCTTGACGAGGGATGTGACCTTGTCGCTCCTCTTCCGCTGCCCGACAGGAAGATAGAGTTCATCGGCAACTCCATCACCTGCGGCTATGGCAATGAGCGCATGAACCAGGCAGAGCATTTCGACTATTCCACGGAGAACCACTACTACAGTTATGCGTCTATGACGGCCCGCGCCCTCAAGGCGCAGCACCACGCCACAGCACGCAGCGGCATCGGCGTTTACCGCAACTACAACGGTCCGAAGACGGGCAACAATGACTGCATGCCGACGGAGTATGAGTATACGATGTATCAGGACAAGTCGGAGAAATGGGACTTCAAGCGCTTCCAGCCGGATGTAATCTGCGTCAACCTCGGCACCAATGACCTGTCGACGAAAAACTATGACATCAAGTTGTATCGCAATGCATATTTGAAATTCATCCAACAAGTGCGTGGACTGAACCCCAAGGCAAAAATCGTGCTGCTGACGGGTTCGATGCTCAATGGCAAGGAACTGGAGGAGGCTCGAAAGGCTCTTGACTCAGTGAAGAGTGAGCTCAACAAGAATGGCGACGGGGAAGTCTATCGTTTCGATATGAGTCCTCAGACAGGCGACTTAGGTTATGGTGCTGACTGGCATCCCAGTTACTGGCAACATGAGAAGATGGCGGGTGAACTGACTGCATATCTCCGCAGTCTGATGGGATGGTTTTAATAATTTGGAAATAGGAAATGTCTGCGACGAAGGTTTTTTAGTCCCATAAAAGTTCGATTGCGAAAAATATGCGAAATTTTATATTTGATTACGAAAAAAAGCGAAAACAACAAAAAGGACGAAAATGATTGTTTGCTTGCAAACAAATGGTGAGAGGGAATGCGGAAATAGACGGAAAAGGCGAAAATGATGCGGAAAATGGAATATCTGCGATATTCTGGGTGATTGGATTGCGAAAAATATGCGAAAGGGCTAAAAATAGCGAAAATTTTTGTCATCTACGATGACGCACATCAAAAGATAAACAACTTGTCTATTTGTTAACTCGTTTACTTGTCTACTCGTCTACTAATAGATTGTGACTAATGAATTTGGGGCGGCCTTGAAGGCCGCCCCAAATGCGTTATTAAATCAGATTATCTTTTTCGATGTCTTTGAAGTAGCGGTAGGTACCTACGCGCAGTTCGTCGGTGGCGGGCTCGTCGCAGACGATGATGCCGTGCTGGTGCATCTGAAGGGCGCTGATGGTCCAGATATGGTTGACACTGCCCTCGACAGCGGCCTGCAGGGCGCGAGCCTTATGGTGGCCGTTGACCAAAATCATCACCTCACGGGCATCCATCACGGTGCCGACACCCACGGTGAGGGCGTGCTTAGGCACTTTGTTGATGTCGTTGTCGAAGAAGCGGGAGTTGGCGATGATCGTATCGGTGGTGAGGGTCTTCACACGGGTGCGAGAGGTAAGTGATGAGCCCGGCTCGTTGAAGGCGATGTGGCCGTCGGGGCCGATGCCTCCGATGAAGAGGTCGATGCCTCCAGCCTCAGCGATCATCTCCTCATAGTGGCGGCACTCAGCCTCCAGGTCCTCGGCGTTGCCATTGAGGATGTGGATATTCTCTTTGGGGCAGTCGATGTGGTCGAAGAGGTTGCGAGCCATGAAGGAGTGGTAGCTCTCGGGATGTTCTTCTGGCAGGTTGACATACTCGTCCATGTTGAAAGTCAGCACGTTTTTGAAGGAAACTCTACCCTCTTTGTTGGCTTTCACGAGTTCTGCGTACATACCTTCTGGTGAGGAACCTGTGGGGAGTCCGAGCACGAAAGGCTTTTCTGGTGTGGGGTTGGCTGCGTTGATGCGGCTGATGACATGCTCAGCAGCCCATTTTGACATTTTCTTGTAGTCAGTTTCAATAATTAGTCTCATGATGTGTTATGTTTAGAGTATTTTTTCAAATTTCTGTGCAAAAATACTGCGAAGCAATCAAAAAAAAGAACAATTTGCTATTTTTTTTGCACTTTTTGTGCGTTTTTTATTGTTTGGAAGGGAAAGAGGGGGAAGGGAAACTAAGAACGAAGAACTATGAGGAGAGGAGGTGAGAATGCAGGGAGGCAGCGGGGCTCTAACTTTGAGGGAGGGCTGCAACAATGTTGCAGCATAGACAACAACCACATGGTAAAGACAGGCTTGCACTTCTGCGAACGAAGGGGGGGCAAATAGCGAAAAGCAAAAAAACACCCCCCTCCACCTATATATAAAAGGAGGAGGGGGTGAGAGGTAAGGGGTAAGAGATGAGCTCAAACAAGAACTACGGTGGCGCTGCGGGCGGCCTGTGCGCCCATCACCAGCACCTGGGCAATGTCGGCCGTTTTGGAGGGACCGCTGATGAAGGTGCCGTAGCCATAGTCGTTGAAGGAGATGCGCTTGTAAGCCTCGTGCATGTTGTTGACAATCTCCGTCTTTTTGAGCAGGATGATCAGGTTTTCGGAGATGAAGCACACAGCTTTCTCCTCCATGGTCTGCGGAATCCACACGCAGGCATTCTCTGCCACGCCGAAGACGCCGCGTATCACGCCCACGTCGGTGCCGTTGAGTGCTTGTGGCGAACCTATCGTGTCGGGGTTGCGAGTGGCGATGGTCACCTCTGGCAGATTGCTGGCTATCTCTTTGGCATCAGGATACAGTTCTTTGATCAATACGTTGAGATCCTGCCCTGGCTTCAGTTCCACCACCTTGCCGCCCACGCTCTTCGTCATGGAGATAAACTGCTCCAGCGGGTCGGGATAGGTGATGCCCTCGATATCATCGAGGCGGGGCATGTCAAATTTCTGACGGATGTTTTTTCTGTATTTTGACAGAATATCTTCTTTCTTACTCATAGTGTTCAGACTTTATTTTACTTTACCTTTTCTCCACAGCTCCTGGAAGGAGTATCTCGGGAATATCATCATCTTATGGCCGGCAGCCCATGGATTGATGCTGCTCTCCATGAGGAAGCTGGGCACCCAGTTGGCCATCGGTGCGAACTTCATGGCCGTGTTGTAAATGCCACTGCTGCCGAAGAGCATCTTCATGCCCTTGCACATGCGTTTCTTCTCAGCGTTGGCAGTGCCGAATTCGTCGAGTTGCTGGCGCCATTTGTATACTTGGTCACCCAAGTCTACCTTCACCGGGCAGACCGTCTGGCAACTGAGACAGAGTGTACATGCCGACACGTTGCCGCTGTGTTTCTTCTCGTTGCGCAGCATACCCAGGTTGATGCCGAGGGGTCCGGGGATGAAATAAGAGTAAGAATAGCCACCACTGCGGCGGTAGACCGGACAAGTGTTCATACACGAGCCACAGCGGATGCACTTGAGCGTCTCCCAGTGTTCGGGGTTAGCGATCCAGTCGCTGCGCCCATTGTCCACGAGCACGATGTGCATCTTGTCTGCGGTGGGACGAGCCTTGCGGAAGTGGCTGGTGTAGGTGGTGGTGGGCTGTCCTGTACCAGCGCGACAGAGCATGCGCTGGAAGACGGCCAGACAGTCATAGTTGGGGATCACCTTCTCCAGTCCGATTGCGGCGATATGGAGTTTGGGGCACGAGGTACTCATATCAGCGTTGCCCTCATTGGTGCACACCACGATGTCGCCCGTCGCAGCGATGCCGAAGTTGGCGCCCGTCATTCCGGCGTCGGCGGTGAGGAACTCGTTGCGCAGGCTCAGACGTGCCTGATAGGTAAGATATGTGGGGTCGTGGTTGCCCTTCTCCGTATTGAGTTTCTCCTCGAAGAGTTCGCCCACGTCATCGTGGTCGAGGTGGATGGCAGGCATTACGATGTGGCTGGGTTTCTGGCCCTTGAGCTGGATGATGCGCTCGCCCAGGTCGGTCTCCACTACTTCTATGCCGTTTTTCTCCAGATAGGGGTTCATCTCACACTCCTCAGTGAGCATACTCTTGCTCTTGACGATTTTCTTCACCTTGTGGTCGCGGAGGATACCCAGCACAATCTCGTTGAACTCCTTAGCGTCCTTCGCCCAGTGTACGATACATCCGTTTTTCTCAGCGTTGGTGGCAAATTGGTCTAGATACTCATCGAGATGTGTCAGCGTATGGCGCTTGATGGCCGAAGCCTTGTCTCTGAGTTGCTCCCACTCCTTCAGGCCCATCGCCATATTGTCGCGCTTGGTGCGCACCGACCAGAACGTGGCATCGTGCCAGCTGGCGTATTTCTGGTTCTTCAAGAACTCTTTTGCTGCTTTTGAATGTGCTGTACTCATAGTCCTGCTGCTAAAATTTCTACTGCGTGAATAAACTTGATGCTCATGTCGCGCTTGTCGGCGACACCGGCCATGTGCATGAGGCAAGAGCAGTCGGGGCCGGTCACGTATTCCGCACCGGTGTCGATGTGCCGCTTCACCTTCTCGTAACCCATCTGCGCACAGATGTCAGTCTCCTCTACGGAGAACATGCCACCAAATCCGCAGCACTCATCAGGACGCTCCGGCTCTACCACCGTGATGCCCTCTTTCAGTTCAAGTAAGTCTTTGATTTTGTTAAATCTCGGCACGTTCATCTCGCTGGGCGAGCTAAGACCCAGTTCACGTACGCCATGGCAAGAGTTGTGCAGGCTCACCTTGTGAGGGAACTTGCCCGGCAGGCTCTTCACCTTGACCACGTCATGCAGAAACTCTATCACATCCATCGCCTTCTTGGCTGTCGTACATTCTTTCTTGCCTTTGAGTAGTTTTGGATAATTGACCCGTACGAAAGAGACGCAGCTCACCGAGGGAGCCACCACGTAGTCGAACTCACGAAACTTATCCTCGAATTTGGCGACAAGTTCAGAGCCCATCTTCTCAAAACCCGCATTACCCATCGGCTGGCCACAGCACGTCTGGTTGAGCGGATAAGTCACATCCAGTCCCAAATGCTTCAGAAGCTTATATGTCGCCACACCCACTTCAGGGTATACAGTGTCAACATAACAGGGAATAAATAAACCGATTTTCATGTATTATAATTTAAAATAAATGATGTTTCCAAGATTAGATGTTGCAAATATAGCAAAAATATGTGGTTTAGCAAGTTTCTTATGCAAAAAAATTATTTTTTTTGTTTCTTCGCCGATTATTTTGTCATTTCTCCCTTTTGAAGTAAATTTGCATACAAATTCAAACATCCGAATTATGACACCACAAGAGAAACGCAACGAGCGACTCGCGCAAAAAATGCTGCGCAGTCTGCAGCGGAGGCATTTCGAGGCCTACTACTGCCGCACCCGTGAAGATATCATCCAGCAAGTGAAAGCACTTATCCCCGAGGGAAGCAGCATCACCTGGGGAGGCACCATGACCGTGCGCGACCTGGGCCTGCCTGCCATCCTGAAGCAAGGCAACTACGAGGTGATCGACCGAGACGAGGCCACCACCGAGGCAGAGAAGATCGACGCCTACCGCCGCGCCTTCACTTGCGACTATTATCTGTCGAGCGTCAATGCCATCAGCGAAGACGGCGTCATCGTCAACATCGACGGCAACGGCAACCGTGTGGCAGCCATCACCTGGGGACCGAAGCGAGTCATCTTCATCGTAGGCCTCAACAAGGTGGCGCAGGATGTGCCGGCAGCCCTGCAGCGCGCCCGTTCCACAGCTTCGCCCATCAATGCCGCACGTTTTGACATCGACACCCCCTGTCAGAAAGACGGTGTCTGCCATAACTGCAACTCCCCCCAAAGCATCTGCAACTATATCCACTTCACCCGTAACTCACATCCCGCAGGCCGCCACATTGTAATCCTGACCGACCTGGCGCTGGGATATTAATTAGTTAGGGGCAAGAGGTGAGGAGTGAGAGGTGAGAGATATGCACTGCAAATTGTAATCCATTCTCACCTCTTACCTCTTACCTCTCACCTCTTACCTCTCACCTCTAAACCATGATCGTTTGCATCGCAGAGAAACCGAGTGTCGCTAAAGACATAGCAAGAATATTGGGAGCCAACCATTCCCACAATGGATATATGGAAGGCAACGGGTATCAAGTGACCTGGACCTTTGGTCACCTTTGTACCCTCAAAGAGCCTGACGACTACACCCCACTGTGGAAGAGATGGTCGCTCTCCGCACTGCCTATGGTGCCCGCTCGTTTTGGCATCAAACTCATCGATGACGATGGCATCAAAAAACAGTTTGCCGTCATCGAAAGTCTGATGCAGAAAGCCGACGGCATCATCAACTGCGGCGATGCCGGACAAGAAGGTGAACTGATACAGCGGTGGGTGATGCAGAAAGCACAGGCCACCTGCCCTGTGAAGCGACTATGGATCTCGTCGATGACCGACGAGGCCATAAAAGAAGGCTTCCGCACCCTGAGAGATCAGGCCGACTATCAGCCACTCTACATGGCCGGACTGTGCCGCGCCATCGGCGACTGGATCTTAGGCATGAACACCACACGCCTCTACACGTTGAAATACGGCCAGAACCGCCAGGTGCTCTCCATCGGTCGCGTGCAGACCCCTACCCTCGCTCTCATCGTCAACCGTCAGAAAGAGATCGACCAGTTTGTGCCTGAGCCCTACTGGGTGCTCTCCACCATCTACCGCGACACCCTTTTCACCGCCACCAAAGGCAAGTTCACCAGCCGGGAAGAGGGAGAGCAGTCGTTTGCCCTCATCAAGGACAAGCCTTTCACTGTGACCGACATCCAGCAGAAGAAAGGTACCGAGGCCCCACCGCGCCTCTACGACCTCACCTCACTGCAGGTAGACTGCAACAAGAAATTCAGTCTCAGTGCTGAGACCACCCTCAATATCATCCAGACACTCTATGAGCGCAAACTGACTACCTATCCGCGTGTGGATACCCAGTTTCTGAGCGATGACATCTATCCCAAATGTCCAGGCATCCTAAAGGGACTGCGCGGCTACGAACGCTACACTGCACCACTGGTCTCAGCCAAACTGCCCAAGAGCAAGAAAGTGTTCGACTCATCGAAAGTGACCGACCACCACGCCATCATCCCCACTGGTGTGGCCGCCACCCATCTCACCGACCTGGAGCGCCATGTCTACGACCTCGTGACGCGGCGGTTTATCGCCGTATTCTACCCCGACTGCAAATTCACTACCACCACCGTGATGGGAAAGGTGGACGAGGTGGAATTCAAGGCCACGGGCAAACAGATCCAGGAGCCCGGATGGAGAGTGGTATATGAAAAGGACGTGAAGATCAACGAAGAGGACGACAGTCAGAAAGACAATGAGGAGAAGACCCTGCCCTCCTTCGTCAAGGGAGAGAGCGGACCGCATACCCCCACGCTGACCGAGAAATGGACCACGCCACCGAAATACTACACCGAGGCCACCCTGTTGAGAGCCATGGAGACAGCAGGAAAATTTGTGGACGACGAGGAACTGCGCGCCGCACTGAAGGAAAACGGCATCGGCCGACCTTCGTCGCGGGCCGGCATCATCGAGACCCTCTTCAAGCGCCGTTATATACGTCGTGAGCGGAAAAACCTGATAGCCACGGCCACCGGCATCGAGTTGATCGACACAATCCGTGAAGACCTGCTGAAAAGTTGTGAGTTAACTGGTATCTGGGAGAAGAAACTGCGTGATATCGAGCACCAGAAATATGAGCCGCGCACCTTCATCGAAGAGTTGAAGCAACAGATACAAATGATTGTCACACAGGTGCTTACTGACAACAGCAACCGCCAGATCACCATCCTCAGCGAGGAGGACATGAAAAAGAAAAAGAAGAGCACCAAACCAGCAAAACCTGCTAGTCAATCTGCAAAATCCACCAGTCAGTCAGCGAAGACTACTAATCGCACTGTTCAGCCTGCTACTACGCAGGGTACACAAGGCAATCAGGGCATGGCGTCCGCCTCTTCTTCTTTAAATTTGGTGCCTGATGACTCACTGATCGGCAAGCCCTGCCCCATTTGTGGCCGTGGGGTCATCATCAAAGGCAAAACTGCCTACGGCTGCAGCCGCTGGCGTGAGGGATGCGGGTTTAGATTAGGAATCAGAAATTAGATAGGAATTAGGGAATTCTTTCATTCGAGAATTCTTGATAGTATTTTTTATCCAGGCTTTTAGAGTTCAAGAATTCAACACACTCCCCTTTACCTCTTTTCCCTGGCGTTGACACACTCCCCCCTAAACCTTTCCTTGGATGTTGACACACTTCCCCTACCCCCTCTAACTTAGAGGGGGAGAAATTACCACTGCGAATGGAGAAAGGTGTGCTAAAGGCCGACTTCAACTACTAACTACTAATTACTAACTACTAATTACTCACTACTAACTACAACAATGGGCTGGCCGTCAGTTTTTAGGATGTCGGCGAATTGTTGTGGGGAGATTTCAACCTTTCCTTTCATGAACTCAGGTATATTGTAGCATTTGAGGGACTTACGGTGCCAAGAAGGATCTTTCTGAGGCAGTTCGAAAGGTTTGCTTCCCACGCCATTTTTATCGATATGAGCGAAGAAGGGTCGAGTGTAGCCACCGTCATCCCTTCTAGAACTGAACATCACCCACCGTCCGTTGCTCGACCACGAATGATAGCTCTCCGTCTTGTCAGAGTTGATCTCGCTCATGGGTCGTGCCTGTCCGGTCTGTAGGTCAAGCGTCCACAAGTCGGCGTCGTAATGCCAGATATGGAAACACCCTGCCTCGGCTAGAGTAAACATCAGGTATCTGCCGTCGGGCGAAATTCTTGGCAAGGTGGCGCTCTTGCCCAGCGAGTCGGCATTGAACACCAGCGTGCGAGGTCCGAACTTGCCCGTCTGTGGATTGAACTGTTTGCGGTAGATATTATATTTTACCTCCTTGGCCCTGTGTATCACCTCCAAGCCATGGTCGATGGTGTCTTTAAACTCGAAATGTGCGCTGCAGTAGTAGAGACAGTCGCCAGAAGGAGCCCAAGCAGGGAACACCTCAAACTCCTGCGGGTCGTTCTCCAGATGGCGCACCTCGTTGTGCTCCACATCGTAGGTGATGAGGTCGCTGGCCATGTCAAACACCTCTATCTTATTGATGTCGCGGGTATGGAACGCCTGATGAGTGGAATTGGTGGAGTATACAATCAGATTGAGCCAAGGATGCCAAGCGGGATAGACTCCGGCAGAGAGGATAGAGTCGTTCTTCATGTTGATTTTACGCAACTGTCCATCGTAGGCGATGACCGTACCACCCAGATTCTGGCGGGCATGAAACTGCATTCGCGCAGGGTTGTACTGCTGGAAATGATGGCAGTTGACGCACTGCCCGTCACTCGGTGTCGTGCAGAGCATATTGTCGTAGATGACACTTTCCTCATCGTTCTCCAGGCACCGCTGGTTGATGGTCAGTTCTTCGTATGCCACATAAGAGGGCGAGATGAGACGATAGCTGATATAAGGGTCGATGCTGTCGGTCGACACCGTGATGTGAAAAGGCTTGTATCGTTTCCACTGACCCTGTTGGCTGGCATACACCTCCACCTGTATGTCGTGTCCCTTGGCTTGTGCGGTGAGTTGTCGCCACTCATCGAGAGCAGGCTGGGCGAAGTCGCCGCCCGTCACCAGTTCCTGTCCGTCATAAGTATATCTTGCCACCATCTCCTCACAGTCGTCGTCGAGCATAAAAGAGAGCGGTGCGATGTTGACCGGCACGGTCACATTGATGTAGTCGGGATAGATGTGCGGCAGTTGGTTGACTTCAGTATAAGTCTGTGGCACACGTGCTTTCCCACATGCCATAAGGAGCCCCATCAAACAGAGAGCCAGGAGTATATTTGTCTTTATTGTTTTCATCGTCAATACAATTGCTGGTCGCGGTTGAGGAAATAATCATAATAGAAAGTCTGTCCGAACTCATTTTTGAGAGCCTCACTCAGGTATTGTTCGCTCATTCCAGGATACTGCTGCACCCGTTCTGTGAAACGCTGGTAAGTGAGCGCCACACCCTCGTCGAGAGGCAACCGGCTGGTGTCCACCTGTCCCTCCAATTGTCCGTAGAGATAGGCCACCTCTTGATAATACAGGGGAATACGCTGTCCTGGGTGCAGACTGAGGTATTGGAAGAACTTGGGCCAAAACATGGATATGTTTTTTGTCCATATCGCCCCCCACAGCGAGAGTTCCTGCAGTTGTGGCTGTTTGGTGTTGATACGTGCGAGATGATTCATGAGGAAAGACTCAGCGATAGACAGGTCACTGTTGAGCGAGTTGTCATACCCCATGAGCGGGAAGACCGGTGCATAGGCAGGGTCTTTCTTCAATTGCTGTGGATGGCTGATCAGCTGCTCCTGCTGTTCAGCCCACTCCTTGTGATAACGAGTCTGCCTCAGCAAGGTCAGGTATTTTCTGGCCAACTGATACTCTCCATTGATGATGGAGCAGCGGGCCATCAGTTTGAGTGTCTCCACCCTCCAGCCATACTCCACACCATCCTCCATGCACCATCGGTAACAGTAGTTGACCAGTCCGTAATGGTAATACAATGATTTGCCCACTACCTGCATCATGCGGATAGGCAACTTTGTATTGCCATGCAGGGAGCCGTTGCCATAAAGAGACATCTCATCGCCCAGACGTCCCTGACGGAAGAGGGCCAGGTTTTTCACCATCATCATGGCGCGTGTGGGCTCTTCGTTGAGATGCTGAGCCCGTTGGATGATAGCATCCCAGTCACACTGTTCCAGGCTGCGTTTCATGGCCATCTCCTGGTGGAAGTTGCTGTCTTTGTACCAATAAGTGTAGACACCCCATGCCAGCAGGGCACAGAATGCGCCTTGGAGAGCCGACCAAACCATGATGCGTCGCACCCCGCTGTCCAGTGGCCTCTTCCGATAGCAGCAAGCGAGTGCCAGGTAGTAGACGGCCAGCAGGATATAAGGATAATCATAGCCATCATAATGCTCCGTCATAGTGAACACAGGCAGCCCTGCAAACCACATATCAGCGACATTTGTCTCATGGTAGACATAGCGATAACAAAAGAGGGGCACACCGACGACAGCGAGGAGCACAAGGATCGTGGCCACCGCCCTCTCCAGTCGGGTCATCCCGTCGAGACGCCATGAGAGCACACCCATCAGCACGAGGGCTGCCAGTCCGTACCAGCCCATCAGCGGATAGGCCGCCAAAGCAACCAATAGCAGGTAGAAGAGTCGCATATAACGGCGCTGAGGCACCCCCGTATAGCCCCACGTCAATGCGAGGGCCAACGTCCACCCTACGGTGGGCACAAAGAGAAATCCCCTGAGTTTGAGATAATAAATCCAGTAGTCGACGCCTACGATGGCGAGTAGCAGCAGTGCCACAGGGATGAACAGAAGAAACGCCCACTTGCAGGGTATGCGAAACACCTTGGCTGTGAGCGCCATCAGTGCAGCCCACCAAAGACAGAGGATGGTCACCCCCAACCAGGGGTGATAAAAAAACTGTGTGAGCCAAGCACCAATCCATGACAGACCCCCTGCCGGTTTCACCATCATTTGTCCCAGGAAATGGCAATCATATAGAAACAGGTTCTGCTCTTGCGCATTCCACAAATAATCGCCCTCGTATACCACAAGGCAGATACCTATCCCCACCAGAACTATCAAAATTCCCGCCAGTGGTCCATATTTCATTTTCTCTCTCATATTCTTGATTTAGGATGCGCAAATTTACAAAAAAAACGAGAAATAAGAGAAGAGTCAACATTTTTTGAGACATTTTCCTGTAGAGAAGGGTTTCTTCGTGTGTCGATGGCAATAAAACAGCAAAAAAAGCGTTATAATATAGATGCAAAAACATATCCATCATACGATTTTATGCTTGCTCGCCCTGCTGGTGTGTTCCTGCGGTGCGGACAAGAACCTCAAGCGGGGTGAGAAATACCTCGCGTTGGGAGAATATTACGACGCCGCCACAGAATTCAAGACAGCCTACTCGAAGACACCCGCCAAACAGCGAGACCGTCGTGGCCAGTGTGCCCGTAAGATGGCACTCTGCTATGAGAAGATCAACTCCACGCAGAAAGCCATCGCCGCCTACCGCAATGTGATCCGCTACAAGCAGGACGATGGCCAGACCCACCTCTCCTTCGCCCGTCAGCTGATGAAAAACGGTAATTATAAAGAGGCTGTGCTGGAGTATCAGATCGCTCTCGACTCAATGCCCGACAACCTCTTGGCCCGTAAGGGTTTAGAGGCTGCTATGGCTGCTCCGGGGCTGAAGGAACAAGGCTCACGCTACATGGTGAAGAAGATGGACATCTTCAACTCCCGTCGTGCCGACTACTCACCGATGCTCTTTGGCGAAGTGTTTGACCAACTGTTCTTCACCTCCACCCGAAACGAAGCGGAGGGTGATGAACTGAGCGGCATCACCGGTACGAAAAACGGCGACATCTTCTTCTCTCAGAAAGACGACAAAGGCAAATGGGGCAAACCCCAACGTATCGAGTCGGGTCTCAACACAGCATACGACGAGGGAGCCTGCAGCTTCACCCCCGACCAACGCGAGATGTACTACACCATGTGCTCCACCGACCCCTCTTATCCGCGCTATGCGAAAATCATGAAGTCAAGCCGTTCAGACGCTGCCTGGAGCAAAGGCAACGATGTGGAGCTGACCAAAGACACCCTCTCGAGCTATGCCCATCCTGCCATCTCACCCGATGGTGAATGGCTCTACTTCTGCTCCGACATGCCCGGCGGCGAGGGCGGCCTTGATATTTGGCGCATCCGCCTCACCTCCGACGGCTATGGCGGTGTAGAGAACCTCGGCAATGTGATCAACACGCCAGGCGACGAGATGTTTCCCGCCTTCCGGCCCAATGGCGACTTGTATTTCTCCTCCGACGGACATGGAGGCATGGGAGGACTCGATATCTACATCGCCGTGGTGAACGAACGCGGGCGTTGGCAACTGGAGCACCCGGGCTATCCACTCAACTCACAGGGCGACGACTTCGGCATGACCTTTGAGGGGCCGCACAACCGTGGCTATTTCTGTTCCAACCGTGGCGACGGCCGCGGCTGGGACCATATCTTCAGTTTTGAGAAGCCCGAAATCATCCAGACGGTGAAAGGATGGGTATATGAGAACGACGGTTACGAACTGACCGCCGCCCAGGTATACATGGTGGGCAATGACGGCACTAACCAAAAACTCAGTGTGCGCAGCGACGGTTCGTTCACCGAGGTGCTGAAGCCTGGTGTCGACTATGTGTTCTTGGCCACCTGCAAAGGTTTCCTCAATCACAAAGAAGAGTTGCATATTATGCCCACACAAGAGTCGGAGGAACATGTGCTGCAATTCCCCTTAGCATCCATCACCGCGCCTGTCATGATCGACAATATCTTCTATGACTACGACAAGGCCACCCTACGGCCAGAGTCGGAAGCCTCACTCGACGAGCTGGTGACACTCCTCAACGAGAACCCCAACGTGACCATTGAGTTGAGCGCCCACTGCGACTACAAGGGAAGTTCGCAATACAACATCGGTCTGGCTCAGCGCCGCGCCGAGTCGGTGGTCAACTATCTGATCGCCCATGGCATCGCCAGCGACCGTCTCACCCCGAAAGGTTACGGCAAGGAGAAGCCGAAAGTGGTGCGTAAGAAACTGGCCGCTCAGTATCCCTGGCTCAAGGAAAATGATGTGCTGACAGAAGACTTCATCACGGCCCTCGACGAGGAGAAACAAGCTATCTGCAACCAGCTCAACCGCCGCACCGAATTCATCGTGCTACGCACCACCTATGGTATGTTTGACAAGGACGGCAATCTGAAGAGCCAGCCCAAGACACCGAAGCAGGAGAAACCTGAGTTGGATGAGGGATTTGACTTTGATGAGTAAATACCTCATCAGGAGCGGACACTTAATACTTCCCCCTGACCTGACACCTCCCCCTGACCTAACACCTCCCCCTGATCCCTCCAAAGGAGGGGAGGTAGAAATTCAGACAGAATGTTAAAAAGGGAAGGCAAAAGACGAAAGGCGAAATAAACACACTCCCCCTGGCCCCCTCTAACTTAGAGGGGGAGTTGATTACCACTCCAAAAGCGAAAAAATGAACTTGCCAGAGGCATTTATATCATATACCCGTGAGATGATGGGAGAAGAACTGTTTGCTGCGTTCATGGAAGGAATGCAGCAACCGGCTTCTGTCAGTGTGCGGCTCAACCCCTTGAAAATAAAGGGAGGAAATATTCGTGAGGAGCAAACTGCAGAGGGTATTTGCACGGAGCAAACTGCGGAGGGTATTCGTGAGGAGCTGGGGCCAGAGCGAGTGCCTTGGTGCAGACATGGGTATTATCTGCAGGGGAGACCCCACTTCACGTTCGACCCTTTGTTGCATGCCGGTTGCTATTATGTGCAAGAGGCAGCATCGATGTTTGTCGACGAAGTGATCCGCCAGCATGTCCATGGTCCCGTGGTGGCATTGGATCTTTGTGCGGCTCCCGGCGGCAAGTCTACGGCATTGCTTGCAGCCCTTCCTACTGGCAGTGTTTTGGTGTCAAATGAACCCATTCGGCAGCGTGCCCATATCCTTTCAGAAAATCTACAGAAATGGGGGAACGCCGATGTTTTGGTGACCAACAACATGCCCTCCGATATCCGTCAGACAGGAGTTATCTTCGACCTGATCCTCACTGATGTGCCCTGCTCCGGCGAGGGCATGTTTCGCAAGGATGCAGAAGCCATCGGCGAATGGTCGGCACAACATGTGCTTGCCTGCCAGCGACTACAACGTGACATTGTGGAAGAGGCGTGGCAATGCCTCCGCCCCGGCGGCCTGCTCATCTACTCCACCTGCACGTTCAATCTCCATGAGGACGAAGAGAACATACTTTGGGCCGTCGAGACATTGGGAGCGGAGGTGCTGCCCGTGGCTACCCTTGAAGAGTGGCACGTCACCTCATCACTGTCAGACCAGTTGAAAGACTGTATCTGCCGCTTTATCCCAGGAATCACACTCGGCGAGGGCCTATTCATGGCCGTTCTGCGGAAACCGGAGGCAGCTGACGCATCACTATCACTCCAAAAACCTCAGCGAAAGAAAGAGAAGCATCTGAGACAGAGGGAGAAAAACAAAAAAAACGATCGGGCGAGCGCATCGTCCATCATGACCTGGCTCTCTCATCCAGAACTGTTCACCCTGAGGGAAAACGGCGATGACATCAGTGCCATCCCCACCCGATGGCTTAGCCTCTACGAGCAAATGAGCGGTTTGCGCCTTCTTCATGCCGGAGTGGGCATGGGCAGCAGGCGTGGCAAAGACCTCATCCCCGCTCAGTCACTGGCACTGTCTCCCCACCTCAACCCTGCGGCGTTCGCCACGTGTGAGATCGACCATGCTCAGGCGATGTCGTACCTGCGTAAAGAAGCCGTGGTGCTCCCCCACTCCATCCACCGAGGCTTTGTGCTTCTGACATACCGCGGTGTCGGGCTCGGCTTTGTCAAGAACATCGGCTCCCGCGCTAATAATCTTTATCCCCAGGAATGGAAAATACGCAGTGGTTACCAACCAGAGGGCCTCTGCGAAATCATGTGACCCAACCCATATAATAAAACACGATAAAATATAAGATAGACATGAGACAATATCTCGACCTGCTCGACCGCATCATGAAAGAAGGCGTGGTGAAGACCGACCGCACCGGAACGGGTACGAAAAGTATTTTCGGACATCAGATGCGATTCCACTTAGAAGATGGTTTCCCACTGCTGACCACCAAAAAACTGCATCTGAAGTCAATCATCTACGAACTGCTCTGGTTTCTCAAGGGCGACACCAATGTGAAATATTTGCAAGAACATGGTGTGAGAATCTGGAACGAATGGGCAGACGAGAACGGCGAGTTGGGTCCTGTCTACGGCCATCAGTGGCGCTCATGGCCCGACTACGACGGTGGCACTATCGACCAGATTGCCCAGGTGGTGGACCTCATCAAGCACCATCCCGACTCCCGCCGCATGATTGTGAGTGCCTGGAACGTGGCAGAGGTCAACCAGATGGCTTTGCCACCCTGCCATACCATGTTTCAGTTTTATGTCGCCGAAGGTCGCCTGAGTCTTCAACTCTATCAACGGTCTGCCGACACCTTCTTAGGAGTGCCTTTCAACATTGCCTCCTATGCCCTGTTGTTGCAGATGATGGCACAAGTGACAGGTCTTCAGGTTGGTGACTTCATCCATACCACCGGCGACACCCATGTTTATCTCAACCATCTGGAGCAAGTGCAACTGCAGTTGACACGCACTCCCCGTCCCTTGCCCAAGATGCACATCAATCCAGATGTGAAAGACCTCTTCAGTTTCAGATACGAAGATTTCGAACTGACCGACTACGCCCCCTGGCCCCATATTGCAGGGGTGGTGGCTGTGTGAGGGTTCGCTGTTCGGGATTCGCAGTTCGGGGTTCGCCATTGGGGCAAACAATTCGTTAACTCGTCAATTAAAAAAACCATGTCCATCAATATCATTGCAGCTGTGGCTAACAATCGCGCCATCGGCTATCAGAACAAGCTTATTTATTGGTTGCCTAATGACCTGAAGCGGTTTAAGGCACTGACCACCGGCCATACCATTATCATGGGGCGCCGCACCTTTGAGAGTCTGCCCAAAGGAGCACTGCCCCACCGTCGCAACATCGTGCTGAGTCGCAGTACGAAGCAGATAGAGGGATGCGAGGTGTATGAGAATATGGAGAAAGCTCTCCAACACTGTGGCGATGACGAGGAAATATACATCATCGGAGGAGCGTCGGTCTACAAACAAGCCATGCGTCTGGCAGACAGGCTATGCCTCACCGAGGTAGACGACACACCTGTGCAGGCAGACGCCTTTTTCCCTCCCTACGACGACTGGAAAGAGGCGTCGCGGGAGGAACATGGCATCGACGAGCGTCACCGCTATAACTATGCTTTTGTAGACTATGTGAGAGGCTGAGCCAACTCTTCCTCCTCATCATCGTCTTCTGGCACGTCGATGATGGGTAGCTGTCTGTTGATGGCGGCATTGAATGAGATGATGGTCTCGCTTCGCGAGAGACCAAGCGGCTGCAGTTTGTCGTGGATAATCTCCAGCAGATGGTGGTTGTTGAGCGCATAGATTTTGATAAACATATCAAAACCACCCGTTGTATAATGGCACTCTACCACTTCCGGCATTTTTTTCAGCTCCTCTACCACGTAATCAAACTTCTCTGGGTCTTTGAGAAACAAACCTATGTAAGCACAGGTCTCATATCCAATCTTCTCCGGGTCGATGATAAATCTTGACCCTTTCAGTATGCCAAGATTCGTGAGTTTCTGGATACGCTGGTGGATAGCGGCTCCACTGACATTACATACACGTGCCACTTCCAGGAAAGGCATCCTTGCATCATCGGCTATAAGGCTCAGAATTTTTTTGTCTAAAGCATCTAATCTGTGATGTCCCATTTTGTTTAATTATTTGTGCTTATTGATATAATTTGCTACAAAGATAAGCCAAATAAATGACATTTCCAACTTTTAAGTCAAAAAAGCGTTGGAATTATAACTCACCATCACGCTCAGGTGTAGCCGAATAGTGTATTTTCAGTGCGTGTGCTTTTCTCAGCGCCTGTTTCACGTCGTTGATGATTCCCATAGGCACATGTCGGTCAGCCTTGAGCGAGACGGTCATCTGCTCCAGTTCGTCGGGGGTCATTTGTTCACGTTTTTTGACGAGATAGTCCGTGAGCTGTGGTATGGACATCAGACGTTCGTCCACCTGTATGACGATGGTGTCTTTGCCTCCCTGCTGTGGGTGAACTGACAGCGGCCTGCCAACAAAGATATAAGTAGTGGTCGATGTCTTCGCCAGTTTAGCCAGTTCCGTTCCTTTTGGTGCCTCATAAGCCACTTTAACGGGCACAGACCTCATGTGTGTAACGATCATGAAGAAGAAAAGCACGGTGAAGATAAGGTCGGGCAGCGATGACGTGTTGAGTTCAGGTATTTGCCGCTCCTTTTTGCGTATGATGCTCATGACTCACCTCCTTTCCCCTCCGTATATTCTTCGGCCACTCTCTGTGGATAATACTCTCTCAGAGCCATCCGCTGTTCCTCCGAGCAGGTAGCGTAGGACTGATGGAAACGGCTTCGTGCCAATCGGTCACGCAACTGTATATAGGCGGCCACGATTTCATTTTGCACTTGGAAATAGGTGTCATAACTGGCCTCCCGGTCAGCGACGATTTGTATGACATGGCCGTCGGTGACTGCACACCGTCCCAGTCCGTATATTTCTATCAGATGTTTTTCTGGCAACTGAGGTGAGTTGTCGGGATTGTCGACAAAACGCATGACCTGCGACCTCACCTGCGAGACGTCAGTAGGCTCGCCATTGATGGTCAACTGATTGTCGGCAGCGATTTCCATTCGCATTACGTTTCTGTCCAGCATCTCTGTGGGAGTCTGCACCTCGTTGTTGACAGGAGGAAGATGCCGCGTCAGCCCCTTGTCCTCGTCCATCGAAGTGACGACGAGAAACAAGATGAGGAGCGTGAAAGAGATGTCGGCGATCGACGCAGTGTTGAGTCCCGGCACCTTGCGGCGGCGTCTTTTAATGATCATATGCCCTCCTGATTATCTGTTTTTCAAATAAGTGTGAATGGTACCATAGGCCACAACGCCTATGGCCAGGACGACCATCACCAACGACGAGGCGACGAACATATCAGCCACCTTGAGCGACCAGACGCTGTCGAACACCTTGCCATTGACACGAAGTGGCTGAGAGGAACCTGCGAGCAACGACACCAACATGGTAAGTATAGTGGCCACAGCCACCCCGATGGCCACGCGCAAGGCTGGCACCCCATTGACGATGGCCTCGCCCATCCCTTTTCGGCGCAGTGTGCTGACTACTGCCCATAGTGCGGTGCCGACAGCTATGACAAAGACGATGATGACATAGACCATCAGCACAGAAGTCAGTCGGGGATCGTTGAAGTTGGGGTCAGGCCTATAAGGGCGGTCGAAGCCTATCAAGAAGAAAGAGGCAAACAACAGCACTGCCGACGCCACGATGGCATAAAACATCAGTTGCGCCTGGCCTAAATGAGATGCCCACTTTAGAATCTTCCTCATCATTTGCCCGATTTATATTTAGCCAAGGCATCAAGGAGCGTCACTGCCGACTCTTCCATCTGCACCGTGAGCCTTTCAATCTTGTTGAGAATATAATTGTAGAACATCTGAAGGATCAGCGCGACGATGATACCGAAAATCGTCGTGATGAGGGCCACCTTCATACCCGATGCCACGATGGCGGGGTTGATGTCACGGGCCGCCTCTATCTGGTCGAAAGCCATCACCATACCAATCACGGTACCTAAGAAGCCCAGCGACGGTGCGATGGCGATAAAAAGCGTGATCCAAGAGCAGCCTTTCTCCAGGTTGGCGGCCTGAACGGCTCCATACGACTCCACAGAGCGTTCTATATTGTCGAGCGACTCATGCACACGCAGCAGTCCCTGATAACATATCGACGCCACGGGACCACGGGTCTCTCGGCAGATGTCTTTGGCACCCTCAATATCACCCTCACCGATTTTCCGGTCCACGTCTTCCATGAGTTTGCGTGCGTTGACCTCTGACAGGGTAAGATAGATGATACGCTCGATGCAGAAAGCAAGTCCTAGCACCAGTGCCAGCGCCACCAGCGACATAAAGCCAGCATTTCCCTCGATAAATTTCCGTTTGAGAGCCTGATATACATTCTCGTCCTCAGCAGGATCCACCAGGTCGTCTGCTGTCAGTGGGTCGGTGGCGATAGAGTCTTTCATGGCTTTGGCTATCTCCTCATCGCTGAGCAGGTCTGCGGCTATTTCGTCGCCTGTGTCGGGAGCAAAAGTGTCGGTAGTGACAGTTGTGTCCGTCTGTGCCCACACAGGGGTGGCCAAAGGCAAAGCAAGCACCACGACCAAGGAGAGACAAACTATTTTTCTTTTCATAACAATGTTTTTTGACGCAGGCCCGAAAAGGCCCATGTTTCGATTTTGCGAAGCAAAGGTACTACAAAGCATATAAATATCAAAAAAACCGTTCAAGTTTTAATATTTATTGCGACTTTATCATCCCACATATCGCCATCAGCGTCTCTTTGTCAGAGAAATGGAGATGCACACCATTGATTTCCTGATAGTCCTCGTGTCCTTTGCCAGCCAGGAGCACCACATCACCTCTTTGAGCCATCTCACATGCCTTGCGGACAGCCTCCCGCCGGTCTATGATACTGACCACTTTCTTTATCTGCGTTTCGTCTAGCCCTGCCAGCATATCGTTGATGATCTCCTGTGGATCCTCAAATCGTGGATTGTCGCTTGTCAGAATCACGTAGTCACTCTGCCTCACCGCTTCCTGCGCCATCAAAGGTCGTTTCCCTTTGTCGCGGTTACCACTTGCACCACACAACGTAATCAATCTTCCTTTGTCACCCATCACTTCATGTATAGCCGTCAAAACTTTTTGCAAAGCATCAGGCGTATGGGCATAATCGACCAGAGCGGTCCACCCTTGGGGTGTATGCACTGGCTGAAGTCTGCCTGGCACATTCCGCATCAAGGGCATGGCTGCGAGAATGTCGTCAGGTTTTTTCCCCAACAGAACAGCCGCAGCGTAAACCGCCAACAAATTACTGGCATTGAATCTCCCTATAAAATGCACATCCACTTCACGTCCGACTATCTCCAGCCTCATGCCCTCTTTGTCACATCTCAAGACATGAGCTGTGAAATCAGCCGGATACTGTATAGAATAAGTCTTCACCGTGGCTTTGCAGTCGCTTACGATACTGAGGCTGTTGTCATCATCGCTGTTGACAAGCGCGAAAGCCTGTGGTGGGAGCATATCGAAAAACGATTTCTTGGCATTGCGGTAGTTGGCAAAGGTGCGGTGGTAGTCGAGGTGGTCACGGGTCAGGTTGGTGAAGATACCACCCGCGAAGTGAAGTCCTCTGACCCGTTTGTGCACCAGTCCGTGGCTGGAGCACTCCATGAACACATACTCACAGCCCTCTTTCACCATCCTGTCAATCAGGCGGTTGAGCTCTACGGCTCCTGGTGTGGTGATGACAGCGGGTTGTTTCTCATCGTTGATACAGATACAGACAGTGGAAATCAGTCCACAGCGGTGCCCCATCTTGCGAAAGAGTTCATAGAGCACGGTGGCAGTTGTGGTCTTGCCGTTGGTACCAGTAACGCCTACGAGTTTTATTTTTTTTGAGGGATGACCATACCACCATGCGACGGCCTTGCTATGAGCGGTACGCAGCACCGGCACCACCTTTGCCATTATGCGCAGCGACAGGGGCACACTATGGATGTCCTCCCCTGCAAAATGGAGGTCACGTTCTATGTTGACACGCCTCATGTATTGGAGAAACAACATGCCGGTGGCGACAAGTGCCAGCATCGCCAAGAGGACAATGAGAAGGATGTTGAGCATTTTAGATGGTTAAGAAGTCAGTAGAGTAAGTGATGGCTGGGGACGGCGTTTATGAATCACCCATTATGAAGGAACCCAACTTTTTGAGAGGCTTTTTAGGAATATTGCTCCAAGTCTCACGGGGTTTTACCTTGTCGTCAAACATGTTGTATCTGACGATTTGTCTTTTATGGGTGAGGTAATTGTAGCTATAAGTCTCTGCCTCGCCAGTATTACGCATAAAGCTGTTGTTGTCTTCCCCTATCAGATAAAAGTCACCATTCTGAAAACGGTAGACATATGAAATGTTACTAGAACCATAAGAACCGGCGCTGGTAAAATATTCTAGACCGACTTTCAGCACCCCACGATCGTTGATATCGAGGCTGAAATAAATGAACACGAATACTCCCGGCTTCGGCGGCAGGGCGTTGTCATATTGTCTCCACGGGGCGTAGGAGCCGTCTTTCTTACCTTTGAAGACAGCCAAAATCGGCACGTTGGCATCGATGGTATCCCCGTCTTCGACAATGTAATTCTCTTTGAAGTCAGGTGTAGCGATGATGACAAGGTCTTTGATTCCGTCTTTGTCGAGGTCGCCCACAGCCTCGGTGCTGGACCATGCCCTCAGTTGGCTTAGGCTATACGTCTGTGCCACGGTGTGGAGGACACTACACCAGCATGCGATGAATATCAATGCAATATACTTTTTCATGTTCGGTTAAATAAAGATAAGGTTATCAAATAGTTTTTATGACATGGCATGGATTGCCCACTGCGATGACACCTGAAGGGATGTCGCTGACCACTACAGAACCTGCCCCGATGGTCACATTGTCGCCGATGGTGACCCCAGGCAGGATGGTGACACTGCCACCTATCCACACATTGTGACCGATGGTGACAGGTTTGGCCCACTCCTTGCGGCTGTTGCGCTCCTGAGGGTCAGTGCTATGGCAGGCGGTATAGATACTGACATTGGGGCCAATAAAGCAATCGTCGCCGATGGTGACAGTGGCTTCGTCGAGCACTGTGAAGTTGAAATTGGCGAAAAACCGTTTTCCGACACTGATTTGCCGGCCGTAGTCGCAATAGAACGGCTGGTTGATGATGATTTCGTCGTCGGCCACATGCCCGAGCATCATTTTGAGCATTTGCCGTTTGGCCACCATGTCTGTTGCTGGCAGCGCATTATACTGTTGCACCCATTGTTTGCCTCGATTCAATTCCTCCAGTAGTTGTGGGTCAACAGCGGAATAAACCTCACCGGCCAGCATTTTTTCTTTTTCTGTAGGCGTAGCCGATGTGGACGATGGGCTGCATGACGTCGACTTGTCAGGGTCGTTGGGTTGATACATATCCATATCTGTATGAAATGACTTTAGGCTGCAAATGTATAAAAAACAAATGAGAAAGAAAAGTCTTGATGGAAAAAGATTGAAGATGAAGATATATTTCCGTCATCATTTATCACTATTCCGAAGATTCAAAACATTTGTGTCCTCAAAACCATGTCCAAAAGCTTATGAACAAATTTTAGACCAAGAAAAATGTAAATAATAATTGCCATCTAATTATTTTTTTGTAATTTTACGCCCATGAAATCATCAAGATGAAAAAGCCGAACCAATAGATTTTTCTTTTGCAGAGCTTATCGTTTCCTGTCATACCGTTAATAACGGCCTCAATTCCAAGATAACCAATGTTTTGTCATACGGCAAACATTAGAATCAGCTCTGGATAGGCACAAATGAAAAAGTATCTACGTCCAGATAAAAGCTAACATACCTAAAACACTAACATACCTAAAACAATGAAAAAAACACTTATTTATTTGTTACTGTCATTACCACTGACAGTATTGCAAGTAGAAGCACAACCCATCACCGCGGGACAGCACACCCGCGTAGAGACCGTCTATGGCACTATCGAGGGTTATCAAGACGGTAGTATTTTCACCTTCAAGGGCATCCAGTATGCCAAGGCGGAGCGGTTCATGCCGCCCCAGGCGCCCGACAAGTTCGAGGGCATCAGACAATGCAAAGTTTATGGACCCCAAGCTCCGCAGAATGAGAGTCTGAAGTGGAATGGCCGCAACAGCCAGACAGATTATGGTTTCGGCAATCAGTTTGTGACGGAGCCGATGGACGAAAAGGAATGCCTGGTGTTGAACGTCTGGACCCCCAGTATCAATAATGGGAAGCAGCGTCCCGTCTTCGTGTGGATCCATGGTGGCGGCTATTCGGGTGGTTCCGGCCACGACCTGCCCTGCTATGAGGGGCGTGCGCTGGCCGAGGCTGGCAACATCGTGGTGGTGAACTTGAACCATCGGCTGAACATTCTTGGGTATGCAGACCTGACAGGACTGGGCGGCAAGTATGCACAGAGTGTCAACCTGGGCATGCAGGACATCGTGAAAGCCCTGGAATGGATACACGACAACATCGCCCGTTTCGGCGGCAACCCAGACGAGGTGACCATCGGCGGACAGTCGGGCGGCGGCGGCAAAGTATCGACACTGCTGGCTATGCCTTCGGCCAAGGGACTCTTCAAGCGGGCCATCGTCCAAAGCGGTTCCACGCTGCGGCAGGCACTTCCTGAGCAGACGCGCGCTTTCGGTATCGCCCTCGCCCAAGAATTGGGACAACCAGCCACAGCCGCGGCCGACTTCTCCAAATACACCTACGACGAGCTGAACTATGCCGTCAGCCGACTGGCACAACGCGGCATCAGAAGTGTTTTTTCGCCTGTGGTCGACGGCACCATCCTACCCCAGCATCCCTTCGAACCTGCCTCACCCGAGTCGAAAGATGTGCCTATGCTCATCGGCACCGATTTCAACGAGTTCACCTTCGACATCAGCCACAACATGACATGGGCTGAGGCTGAAGCCGCCGTGCGCCAGCGTCAAGGAGACAAGGCCGACCAGTACATTTCCGCCTTCAAGAAAGCATACCCCCATGCCGAGCCAAAGGAGATGACCTACGTAGATACAGGTTTCCGTGCTGGAGCCGTGAAGCAGGCTGCCGCCAAGGCAGCTCAGGGTGGAGCACCCGCCTACCTCTATCTATTCACTTGGAAGCCCGAGAGCAACGCCCTTGGAGCCTCACATGGCATGGAACTACCCTTCATGCTCCACAATGTCAGCCTACAGCGTGAGATGACAGGAGCTTCGCCCACAGCCTACAAATTTGAGAAACTCATCAGCAGCATCTGGCTCTCCTTCATCAAGACTGGCAACCCTAACACAAAAGGTCTGCCTAAATGGGAACCCTACACAGAGGAGACTGGTGTCACCATGATTCTCGACAACAAGTGCGAGCCACGCCAGCACCACGACCGCGAACTCATGCAAATGAGCCGCAGCATCTGGTAACAAATTGACAGGCATGAGCATTTCGCTGTTAGCCATTCGCGATATATGCCCTGCTGATATTCTTCTTTTCGACGGACAACAGACCTGGTCATCTCTCAAAAAGCGTATGGCAAACAGCCAACAGCCATTCAACTTGAACCTCCGAAAGTAGAGAAACTTGAAATTTTTATTATATTTGTAAAAAAGCATGACACACAAACTGATGATTACAATGGCATTCTTAGCAACATGCTTGACGAATGCAGCACAGGGACCGCGCCGTGGTTTTCCACGCGAGGCATTCACGACCGAGACGCCGATGGTTCATGACCCCGTGATGGCCAAAGAAGGCGACACTTATCATATCTATGCCACAGGCATGGGCATCCAGCAAATGACTTCCAAGGACCGCAAGACGTGGACAGTGCTTCCCCAGCCAGTGATGACCGTCATCCCTGGGTGGACCACCGACTCCGTAGCAGGCTTCGGCAGCCATGTCTGGGCCCCCGACGTCATCCACTGGCGTGGCAGATGGTGGATGGCATACAGCTGCTCCACCTTCGGCAAGAACGGGTCGGCCATCGGTCTGCTCAGCGGTCGCTCACTGGGCGCCAATATGTGGAAGGATGAAGGTTGCATCGTGACCTCACGAGAGAAGCGAGACAACTGGAACGCCATCGATCCCAATTTCGTCATCGACGACAAAGACACGCCTTGGCTCGTATGGGGATCATTCTGGGACGGTATCCAACTGGCACGTCTCGACTCCACCATGCACATAGCCCCGGGTGTGAAGCCACGCACCATCGCTCGCCGTTATGACTCCAACTACACTCCTACAGAGCCCAACCCAACTTCTAAGTTTGCTGGTACCAATGCCATTGAAGCACCGTTTATCTTCAAACATGCCGGCTACTATTATCTCTTTGTGTCTTGGGACTACTGCTGTCGTGGTGCCAAGAGCAACTACCGTGTGGCGGTGGGCCGCAGTAAGACCGTAGAAGGTCCTTATCTCGACCGTACTGGCAAGGACATGGCCAATGGCGGAGGCACCCTTTTCTTGGAGGGCGACAAAAAAGAATGGGAAGCTGCCGGCCACTGTGCCGCCTATACCTTCGATGGCGAGGACATCTTCATCTGTCACGGCTACAGTGCCACGCAAAATGGCGCCGCCTTGCTCATTCAGCGGCCCATCAGCTGGACAGCAGACGGCTGGCCAGAGTTGAAGCCAAAGCTTCTTGAGGTTAAAGGAGTAAAAGAGTTCAGAAGTTCAGGAGTTCAGAAGTTATAATTGAGTCACTATCTTTGAGATGCGTTTGGCCAAAGCCATGATGGTGAGTATGGGAGGGAGACCCAGCGCCTGTGGCAAAATCGTCGCATCACATACATAAAGATTGTCAGGCAGCAACGGCGAGTGAAGCGTTGCTGCCTCTTCTTTTATCAGAGGCAGCATGCCCCCTGGGTGGCCCGCATTGAGTGTGCCGAGCAAAAGATCCTGTTCTCTGACCCCCATCCTAAGGAGTACTTCACAACAGGGCACCAATATACGGTATGGTGTCCTATGAGTGATCATGTTAACCGTCAGTCAGAAAGAGAGCGGCGGAGCGTATAACGAATAAGAAGAAATCACTGGGCGGGTTCCCACTTGCAACGGACGGGTGAAACGATGGCACCCTCTTTCTTCAGCGCTGCGAATGCCTTGTCAACCACCTTCCGGTCGAGTCCTGTCATTTCAGCCACTTTTCCTGCGTTCACGGGCTGTCCTGCCTCGCGTATAGCCTGCAATACTTGTTCTTTTGCTTCCATAATTTTTCTTGTTTTTTAGTTTTACGATGGTTCAGATGCTTAGAGTTGCTGTTTTCAACCTAGTTAGAAAACTTGACTTTAGGTTCCTGACACTGCAAAGATACAAACCTATGACGAGAAAACGACAAAAAAGGCACATTTTTTAAAAACAATAGATAGTTTTAGGCAATAAATCGAAAAAAAAGAAATGAACTTCGTATCTTTGCAAAGAACAAAAACACAAAGGAAATGAGAATCTTATTAATTGGAGGAACAGGCACAATCAGTAGTGCCATCACACGACAACTTTCAGAGAGTGAGCATGAGACATGGTTGCTCAACCGCGGTACAAGAAAAACCGAAGTGCCATCCAACATCCGTCAGCTGACATGCGACATCAACGACGAGGAGGAGGTACTAAGGAAGATGGGCGATATGACTTTTGACGCTGTGTGTGAGTTCATTGGCTTCCTGCCTCAGCAGGTGGAGCGCGACTTCCGGCTGTTTTCCAGCCGCACACGTCAGTATGTCTACATCAGTTCGGCATCTGCCTATCACAAACCTGTGAAGAACTATGTCATCAATGAGGGAACCACACTAGCCAACCCCCATTGGCAATACTCGCGCGACAAAATAGCCTGCGAAGAACTGCTGATGCGGCATTACCGGGAAGACGGTTTTCCTGTCACCATCGTGCGCCCCAGCCATACCTACAGTGAGCGGAGTGTGCCTGTGGGTATCCATGGACTAAAAGGCAGTTGGCAAGTGCTCAAACGTATGAAGGAAGGCAAACCCGTCATCGTACATGGTGACGGCAACACACTCTGGACCATGACGTGGAATGAGGACTTCGCCCGTGGGTTTATCGGTCTGCTGGGCAATCCACATGCCATCGGCGAGGCCTTTCAGATTATGTCTGACGAATCACTCACATGGAACCAGATTTACGGAGCCATCGCCGACGCCCTTGGAGTGCCTTTCAAACCCTTCTACGTCTCGTCCTCTTTCATTGCGTCAGTGGCACCACCGTCTTACGACATGGAGGGCAATCTTCTGGGCGACAAAGCCTGCACCGTGGTGTTCGACTGCTCCAAACTGAAGCAGGCAGTTCCTAGCTATCAGGCTCACATACGGTTTGAGGAAGGTGTTAGGAAATGTCTCTCCTACATCGAAAGCCATCCAGAATGCCAAGTGGAAGACTCCGAGTTCGATCAATGGTGCGACCGAGTCATCTCTGCGTTGGAGGGAGTAGTTAAGGGGTTTAATTTTCAGTAGTTGAAGAAACGCAGAAGTTACAGGAGTTCAGACATTACCACAGCTAACAACCTTTGAACCTCATGAAATAAATGAGGGCTATTGTCTGCACTCCTCAACTCCTCAACTCCTCAACTCCTGAACTCCTGAACTCCTGAACTCCTAAACTCCTTTTTAGTCCAAGTTCATCCAGCGACGATGTCAAAAGCCTCTGTCATATAGATCCCCAATTTGACTGAATAGTCGAAATCGCCGACTTGATTCCAGGGAGCATTGTAATAGATGAGCTCTTTAATCACCACCTCGTCCTTGTCATAGTATTTCTTTGATATGATGCGATAGGTAAGCAGGTGCTCATCAAATTCATAGAGAACTTCCGCCCTTACCGGTTTACCGATCACGCCATCCCGCTTTGCATCCTTCTTGCAAGCTTTCTTGTTTTTGTAGTCATACCGTACCCAAAGCAGGTAGTTGTTGCGTGCGCGGTCCACACAGTTGCTGGCATTCACCACTACAGCCTCATCTTCCACCACCATCTGAAAGGTCTTCACCTGGGCAGATGCCACCGTGGAGAGCAACAACATCAAGAACAAAGAAACCATCATCTTTTTCATAAGCGCTTATTTACTATTGAGTTTGTTTATTTCGTTAAGGGATACCGTATGGGGTTATTTCAACAAACAGTATTTCGCAGAAATGTAAAACACGGTGCCATTGAACATCGTCTTGTAAAAACCATTTTCCTTGCCCAGATAGGGCAGTCGCGTACCCTTCGGAAGATAATAAGGCACCCACTCAGCCCTGAGTCCCCAGTCATCGGTTTTTGGCTTTTTGTTATCGCGGATAAACTGATTGTGGTACACCGAGGCAGAGTTTTCCTCATTGTAGCAATAATAGCCGTATTTGGTGGAGGGTCCTTGTCTTAACCTAACATTCGTCCCATTCACCTGGAGATAATGTTCACCATTGGAACCAGGCAGACGGGTTACTTCTTTTGGTATCTCGACATCGGCTACGGGGTATGGCCAATAGTTGTAAGAGGCGCTGCCATCACTCATCACTGTGATCGCTACACCTTTTTCCAAAGTAACAGGATGTGCCCAGCGGGGATCTTCATACGTGTAGTTGCTTTTCATCACTACGACGATTTCCTTTGGCGTATTTTGAGCCATTACATTGACAGTCTGACAGCAAAAAGCAATGACTGATAAAAGAAATACTTGTATTTTCGTCATCATTCAACTTAAGTTTGCGAAAGGTGAGTTATCATCTTAATAATGCGGCTAAATTAGGAAATTAATCTGAAACGACAAAGATATTCTGCGAATAATTTCCGAAAACTGTCAACCTCGCATCTCAGTTCTTGGAATCAGGGGAAGAAATCAGAGGGAGAAGTACTGATTGCAACTCAATCCTGCTATCTGATGTTACTATTCCATTTCCCCATATAACAAATGGTGTTATGGGGAGTCCGTTTACACGAGGCATCAGAGGCAGATTCTTTTGTCAAGATTTATTACTAATTGTTTTGTCATTCGCAAAAAAATGACGATCTTTGCTCTAAAGAAATGTTTTTCTTTATCTCTACTGGCTTACAAATCCGATTTTTTATCTAAATTTGCATCAAGATGTACAATTGAGAATACCATAAACCATATTTATGTTTACTTCTACTATGAAAAAAGTTACGACCACGGTCTTTTTCCTTGCACTGCTGATGCAGACACAAATGGCTGTGGGGCAGTCGGCGACCGGCAACGACACCCTGGCCACCGCCGCCCACTTCAGTGGAGGTTCTGCCGACAAGGTGACCCAAGAGCGCATGAACAAAGGACTTGTGACCAACTCGCTGAGTGCCCTGAGCGGTCAGGCTGCAGGCGTGCAGGTAACAAATGGCTCCAACCGCATGGCCATGCTGAGCAGTGTGCGCGTGCGTGGCACCACCTCGCTCACCGGTGGCAACGACCCCCTGGTCATCATCGACGGTGTATCGGCCGACCTGTCGGTGCTCTCCTCTATATACCCTGCCGACATCGAGAGTTTCACCATCCTGAAGAACGCCGCTGAGACCGCCCAATATGGTTCGCGTGGTGCCTCGGGCGTGATTCAAGTGACCACGAAAAAAGGCCATGGCGGCAAGTTCCGCATCTCATACGATGGCAATTTTGGTTTTGAGTCTGTATACAAGAATATCGAGGTGCTTGGCCGCAACAGCTATATCAACACCGCCCAATCACTGGGTTTGGTCTATAATGACGGCGGCCATTCCACCAATTTCCCCGACGCCATCACTCGCACGGGCACGGTGCACGGCCACCACGTAGCCTTTGGCGGTGGTAGTGACCAGAGCAACTACCGTGCCTCGGTAGGTTTCATTGACCACAAGACCGTTATCAAGGTAGAGGAATACAATAATTTCGTAGCCAAGCTCGACATCTCTCAAAAAGCCTTCGACAACCGTCTGTCAATCGACCTGGGCGTATTTGGTTCTACCCAAGGCAACAAGGACATTTTCGACGAACAGATGCTGTTCTACTCGGCCGCAGCGATGAACCCCACCTTCGGCAAGGGCATGAACGACCATGGCGGATGGGACAAGAACACCACCGCGTCGCAAGTGAACAACCCAATGGCTCTGCTGCACGAGCAAGACCACAGCAAGAACCTGAGTTTCAATACTCATATCAAGTTGGCCTACGACATCTGGCCCAACCTGAAGGTGAGTCTCTTTGGCTCCTACTCTTTCGCCAGCACCGAGCACTCCCAATACCTGCCCACATGGGTGTGGGCACAAGGCCAGGCCTACCGTGCTGAGAAGAAGAATGAGGAATGGCTTACCAACCTCATGGTAGATTACTGGTGGGACTTTGACTCTGAGAATCGTCTGGAACTGAGCGGACTGGGCGAATACCAAGTCAACACCGAGACAGGCTTCTGGACCACGGTGAGAGGATTCACCACCAATGCCTTCGGCTACGACAACCTCGAAGCCGGATCGCTTCGCCCCTATGGTGGAACGGGCTCGGGTTATGAGCGCCCCACCCTCGCCTCTGTCATGGGCTCGGCGAAATACCTGTTCAAACACCGCTATACTCTCTCGTTCACCATGCGTGCCGACGGCAGCAGCAAGGTGGGCAAGGACAACCACTGGGGACTGTTCCCCTCTCTTTCCTTCGACTGGGACGTGATGCGAGAGCGGTTCATGCATGGTGTGCCCTTCATCAGTCAACTGAAAATGCGTATGGGTTATGGCGCGTCGGGAAACCTCGGCGCCATCGACTCGTTCAACTCGCTCAGTATGTTCCAACCCATGGGCATCGTCCCTGTCTACGGCTCGCCTATGGTAACTCTGGGCATAGCGAGCAACACCAACCCCGACTTGAAATGGGAGACACGCACCACCTTCAACATCGGTATGGATATCGGTTTGTGGAACAACCGTATGGTGATGACCGCCGAATACTACCGTTCAAAGACCCGCGACATGCTCTATCTCTATGACGTGAGCATACCACCCTTCGCCTATAACAAACTGACCGGCAACCTGGGCAAGATGAGGAACGATGGCTTCGAGCTGGGTCTGGGCATCACACCGCTGGAGGCCCGCGACATGCAACTCAACATCAACATGAACCTGGCCTACCAGCGCAACAGGCTCATCTCACTTGAAGGCAATTACGAGGACATCTACATGACAGCCAAGAACATCACATCCATTGGCTCACTCAACGGAGCCGGTTTCCATGGAGGCAACAACGATATCGTCTACCAAATAGTGGGCCAGCCCCTTGGCGTGTTCTACCTGCCCCACTGCACAGGTGTGGTGGACGCTGGCGACGGCACCTACATGTATGAGATAGCCGACCTCAACGCCGATGGTGTGGCCGATGACGGCAGCGACCGCTACATTGCCGGCCAGGCCACCCCGAAGTGGACTTTGGGCTCGAACATCAGTTTCCGCTACAAGGACTTTGACATCTCGCTCCAGATGAACGGCGCCTTCGGCCACAAGATCTACAACGGCACATCCCTTACCTATATGAACATGGGATCGTTTCCCGACTACAACGTCATGCCCGAGGCCCCCTCAAGGAAGATCTACGACCAAGTGGCCACCGACTATTACCTGGAGCGAGGTGACTATCTGAACTTCGACTACCTGACAGTAGGATGGAACATTCCCATCCGGCGCTATACCCAGTTCATCAGTCAGCTCCGAGTGGCGCTGAGCATCAACAACCTGGGCACCATCACCTCATACAGCGGTCTCACCCCGATGATCAACAGTTATGTGGTGAACAACACCCTTGGCATCGACGACAAGCGCAGCTATCCCCCCTATCGTTCCTACTCACTCGGCGTGAGTATGTCATTCTAACCCCCAAACAGCCTACTTTATGAGAAAATATATCTTTATCACACTTACGGCACTCACCCTCGCCTCCTGTCTTGACGAGAATCCGCGTGACCGCCTGGCCGAAGACGAGGTGTTCACCACGGCCACCGATCTCTACCTGAACACCGTAGCCAATCTCTACAACTACATCGGAGGGCATGAGGACGGCCAGGGCCTACAGGGCACCACCCGTGGCATTTATGACCTGAACACCTTCACCACCGACGAGGCCATTCTTCCCACCCGCGGCGGTGACTGGTATGATGGAGGTCTGTGGCTCGAACTCTACAAGCATACCTTCCATGCTGGCACGGCCCCCATCGACAACTCATGGAACTATCTCTACAAAGTGATTGTGCTCTGCAACCAGTCGCTCGACTACCTGCAAAAATACAGTCATCTGATACCTGCCGACCAACAGGCACCACTCCAAGCCGAAGTGAGAGGTATACGGGCTCTGTGTTACTTCTACCTGCTCGACCTCTTTGGCCGTGTGCCCTGGATCAGTTCATCAGGAATCTCAATGAACGAGACTGACCAGCTCGCGCGCAACCGCTTTTTTTGGAAACTCTATGACGAAGTGAACGAGATACTGCCCGACCTCCCTTCAGTGCGGAGCAACACGCAGGGCAACTATTATGGACGCATCACAGCTCCCGTGATGTGGTTCATCCTTGCCAAGATGACACTCAACGCCGAAATCTGGACCGATGACATCTGGACCGACGGCAAGCGCCTGAAAGGCAACGACATTTTCTTTACCATTGCCGACGAACAAATGACAGCTTGGGAGGCATGTATCTACTATTGTGACCTGCTTACCAATTTTGGCTATAAACTGGAGCCCATCTACTCTTCAAATTTCAACACCAAGAACGAGTTTTCTTCGGAAAACATCTTCACCATCCCCATGGACAAGACCCTCTACACCAACCAATTCAAATACCTATTCCGCTCACGCCACAACAACCACGGAGCGGCATTGAGCATGGCATCAGAGAACGGCACCTGCGCTACGGTGAGCGCCGTGCGCACCTATGGCTACGGCACGGATGATGTGGACAACCGCTATTACATGAACTTCTTCTCTGACAGCGTGTATGTGGACAGAAACCTAGTGTTGCTCGACAATGGTGAGCCATTAGTGTATATGCCCCTTGCCGTGGAACCCGACCTCACGGGCTCGCCCTACGAGAAGACCGCCGGCGCACGAATGTTTAAATACGAGATTGACCGCACCGCCTACAACGACGGACTGCTGCAAAGCAACGACATTGTGCTATTCAGGTATGCCGACGTGCTGCTCATGGTCTCGGAGGCCAAGGTACGGGCTGGTCTGAATGGTGACAAGGAACTGAACATGGTGCGCAAACGGGTGGGTATGGACAGTCGTCCTGCCACGCTCGACAATATTCTCGACGAACGCCTGATGGAGCTGCAATGGGAAGGCTGGCGCCGCCAGGACCTCATCCGTTTCGATCGTTTCCATCTCGCCTATGACATGCGCGAGCAAGTGCCCAATGAGAACGACCGCCACACCATCGTATTCCCCATACCCGGCGGAGCCATCGACCTGAACACGAGGCTCACCCAAAACCCAGGCTATTGAACGACGGCTCATAGGGCAAACGCCATACAAACGAGGGTGTGTCAAAATGATTAAATTGGCGCACCCTCTTTGTATTTTTTGCAATTAGAACAAAACTGGGCTTATGCGGCCATTTTATGTGTTAAATGGAAAAAGTGCGCCGCATAGAGTCTCCAAAGCCGATTTTTAGGC
>JAEEGL010958534.1_pt1 | contig 39710 bp, 37 predicted proteins | sample 9134231 | NCBI WGS metagenome assembly JAEEGL01 (sample SAMN16246548, study PRJNA631951) | gut metagenome | biome: gut microbiome; feature: rumen; material: fiber-attached | host: Bos | place: Iran: Karaj | collected 2018-10
ATGATGCCACACGTGTTATGTTGAGTGCAGGCCGTCAGAGCGAAGGTGTGGTCTGCGTGGGCGGTGTGTGCCGCACCGTGCCCGCCTCCAGTGGCGTTTCATTGACTGTCTCAACAAGTTTTTAATGGATGTTTAAACCTAATGATTAGAACAATGAAAAGAATACTAAGAATAGGTATGGCTTTGCTGGCTGCCATGGTGTTCATGAATGCCTGCGATGTCGAAAAAGAACCTTATATTCAAGGTGCTGAAGACGAGAGATTTATTTTGGAATTTAGAGTGGACAGTGTTTCTGGCACTGTTGACGAGAGCAACAAGATGGTGAGGTTGGATTTCCCTGCAGGAACGGATGTGACCCATCTGACGCCGACCATCATCATTTCAAACTACGCCACCATTGAGCCTGCATCGGGTGTGGCTCAAGACTTTACTAATCCCGTCTATTATACTGTCACCGCTATGAGTGGCGCCACCGCACAGTATATGGTGGAAGCAGTAGTTCACGATGCCGACAACGAAAAAAGCATTCTTTCGTTCCGTTTTGATGCGTTGGACGATAGTGGTGTGATTGATCAAATCGCTCGTACGATTTCCTTTGTGCTTCCTGCTGAAACGGATGTCACGCAGTTGGTTCCCACCATTGAAGTGTCGGAAGGGGCTACGGTGGAACCTGCTTCAGGCGTGGCTCAAGACTTCACCAATCCCGTGACTTATACTGTGACTGCCCTTAATGGCACGACAGCAGTTTATACTGTGACGGTTTTTTTGGAAGGTGGCGATGTGGAGCCTACTGGCAAGACGGTGCTTATCAAAGACTTCACAGGTGCCCGTTGTGTCAATTGCCCTGCCGCTGCTGAGTATGCTCACAACCTGCAACATCAATTGGACGAAGACCATATCTTCATTTTGAGCGTTCATGCCGGATTTTTGGCCCAGCCTGTAGGCGATTTTCCCAATTTCCTCACCGATGAGGGTACAGAATGGTACAACAACCACAACGCCAACCCGCTGTTTGCCGTTGACCATGTGGCCTTGACCGAAGGAAACACGCTCAATGAGGGGCAAATCGACACCCCCGTGGCTTCAGCTTTGTTAGAAGAACAGTCGTTTGAGATTTTGGTCGGTTCCAATTATGACGAAACTAACCGCCATTTGCAGGTGGAGGTCCAAGCCATTGCATTGGATGATCTTGATGGACATTTCTACATCACAGTTTGTCTGGTTGAGGACAATATCGTGGGTTGGCAAACTGTCCCTGGTGGTATTGACAAGGAATACGTATTCCGTAATGTGTTCCGTGGCACACTCAATGGTGCCTATGGCGAATCGTTCGAAGACTTTCATTTGGATACCAACGACACTTCCTATTTCAGCTATAGCACTGAAATCAATGCCGACTATAACGCCGATGAGTGCTACCTGATGGTCTATGTGTACGATAAGAGTCAGGGTGACAAGATTTTGCAGACCTCAGTAAGGAAAATCAAATAGTTTTGAATTCCTAAATTATTGTGTCTCCGACGTTGTGATTTGTAATACAGTGAGGAGACCTCTATCGACCTTAAATTTCACTTCCACGTCCCCGAACGCCATACCATAAACGCGTTCGGGGTCGTTTTGGTATTGTGGTCTCGGATCGTGGGCGAGCACGTCGATGAGACTTTCCCTTTGGTTTTCATGAACTGATTGCAACATTGTATCAGAAATGTTGACCTCCAAAAGATATTCCGCAGGAATAGAAGCGAAGCCACTAGCAGCATCGGGATGGCTGTCGGTATAGGCGATGTAGGGCTTGATGTCGTAGATGGGAGTACCATCCATCATATCGGCCCCCGACACGTAAAGCACAGGGCCGAGCTTAGCGTCAATATCTACTTTTTCCAAACGAACCGAAGAAAGGCCGATGGGGTTGGGACGGAACGGCGAGCGTGTGGCAAATACGCCTTTCCGAATGTTGCCACCTAAGCGCGGCGGGCGTACCGTGGGAGACCATGTGTCGCGTACAGTCTTTGAGAATTCCCATAGAATCCAGATGTAAGAGAAATCCTCTAACCCTCGCACAGCCTCTGCGATACGGTATTCAGGCTCAAAAACGATGCGGCCTTGCAATGACGCGATGATGCCGCTTTGGCGTGGGATGCCGAACTTGGTGGGGAAGTCGGTGTGTATATGGGCAATGACTTTCATCGCTGCAAAAATAACGTAAATTGACGTGCAAGCGAAAAAAAACCTTACTTTTGCCGCCACAAAATCCGTTTGTTATGCAATGCAACGAAGAGATTTCAATTTTGGTGCTTTATACTGGCGGCACCATTGGTATGATGCAAGACCCCAAGACGGGAGCTCTTGTGCCTTTTGATTTTGATAATATCTATGCCCATCTGCCCGTGTTGAAAAACTTTGGCTATCAGATTGATTACTATAGTTTTGACCCGCTTATTGACTCCTCAAATATGTCGCCTGACTTTTGGATTCGCTTGGCGACCAAGATAGGAGAGGAATATGAGCATTACGACGGTTTTGTAGTGCTTCACGGCTCCGATACAATGGCTTATACAGCATCTGCCCTTAGCTTTATGCTCGAAAACTTGAACAAGCCTGTCGTGCTGACAGGTTCTCAATTACCTATGGGTATGGTCCGCAGTGATGGTCGTGAAAACTTTCTTGCAGCTATTGAGATTGCTGCCGCCAAGGACGACGAAACACCCATTGTCCCAGAAGTGAGCATTTTCTTCCAGAATCAGTTGCTGCGCGGTAATAGGGCCACTAAGTTCAACGCTGAGAATTTCAATGCCTTCATCTCGTCGAACTATCCCAACCTTGCCGATGTGGGTATACATATTAAATATAATAAGGAACGTATCCTGAAGCCCAATTTTAAGAAGCTGAAGGTGCATACCAAAATGGACCGCAATGTAGGCATTCTGAAGCTTTTCCCTGGCATTTCGCAAGACTTTGTACGCCATGTGTTTAAGACCCCCAACCTCAGTGCCTTAGTGTTAGAGACTTTTGGCTCGGGCAATGCCACCACAGCTGGTTGGTTCTTGGACGCGCTTAAGGAAGCCATCGATAGTGGACTCATCATCCTCAATATTACACAGTGCAAGGCTGGCTCAGTGGAGATGGGACGCTATGAAACTAGCTTGGATATGGCTCGCATTGGTGTCATCAGTGGCCATGACATGACCACTGAGGCAGCAGTCGCCAAACTTATGTATCTCATCGGAGAAGGCTTGCCAAAAGCAAGAATCCTTGAAATAATGCAAAATTCCATCCGTGGTGAAATGACGCTTTAAAGCTATAATTCAGGCAATTGAATTATTCATACAATAAAAAAACCATTTTTTTTGTTTGCCTAATGAAAAAATGTTGTACTTTTGGCAACGATTTCAGATTGGGTAGAGGGGTTGGCGAAGCATTGGAGAGATGTCCGAGTGGTTTAAGGAGCACGCCTGGAAAGTGTGTGTACTCCAAAAGGGTACCGCGGGTTCGAATCCCGCTCTCTCCGCAGAATAGTAATGAAGTAATGAATAATAGAACATAGTAATTCATAACAGTAATAATTAAACATTCAAACTAAACTATGAAAAAATTAATTGCTTTCCTTATGGTTGCTGGCCTTTTCACCTTTGGCGTCAGCAATCTTGTTGTTGCTCAAGACGAGCAAGCGCAAACTGAGCAGACGGAACAGACCGTTGCGCCCGAACAAACTCCAGCTCCTGTGGAGACGGTTGAAGAAGTCGCCCCCGTACAGACAAACGAGGCCGCTCCTACGACATTCCGCGAATCCATTAAGAAACAATTTATCGATGGTGGCCCAAGTTTTATGGGTATCGTGTTGGTCATCCTCCTTATCGGTATGGCTATCTCTATTGAGAGAATCATCTATTTGACCTTAGCCACTGCTAATTCGAAAAAACTTTTGGCCGGTGTTGAAGCCAAGATAAAGAACGGTGACGTTGAAGGTGCCAAGCAACTCTGCAAGAACACTCGCGGTCCTGTGGCAAGCATTTTCACCCAAGGTCTCATCCGCTATCAGGATGGTCAGTCTCTTGAAGAGGTTGAAAAAGCCCTCGTTTCTTACGGTTCAGTTGCCGGTGGTAAGCTTGAAAGCGGATTGAGCTGGATTGGTCTTTGCATCAGCTTGGCTCCTATGTTCGGTTTTATGGGTACTGTTATCGGTATGATCAAGGCCTTTGATGATATTGCCGCTGCTGGTGATATGAGCCCCACTGTTGTGGCCTCTGGTATGAAGGTCGCTCTGTTGACCACCGTGTTCGGTCTGATTGCAGCTATCATTCTTCAGATTTTCTTCAACTTCATCGCTTCTAAGATTGAAAACATCGTCAACGATATGGAAGACGCTTCTATCTCGTTCATGGACATCCTCGCTAAGTACAACAAATAAAAACAAGTATAGATCATGAATAGTAAGTCTAATATTTCAAGATGGGTATTTCTCGCCTTGGCATTGGTGACTGTCGTCATAACGGTTTTGTTCTACCGCGTTGTTGGTACGATTAAGCCGGATTTCGACAATGGGTTGCCTACGCCTCGTGCAGACTTATTCCTGAATTGGGGCTACATTTTGATTATACTTGGCATTGTCATCGCATTGATTTCTGTTGTCCTCACTGCTGCCATCAAAGGCGTCAAGGGAAAGACATTATTGATTGCGGTCATTGCGTTTGCTGTAATTGCAGTTGTAGCCTATGTTATGTCTAAAGGCTCATTCGACGTTCCTTATCAGACCCAAGATCTTACCTATTCTGGTAAGACCCATGGTTGGGTTGAAACGGGCCTCAATTTCTTTTATATCACCCTTGTGGTAGCTGTCCTCTCAATAGTGTTCTCAGTTGTCTACAAGGCAGTTAAAAAATAATTCATTTCATCATGGCAAGAAAAACTCCTGAAATCAATTCTAGTTCGCAGGCTGACATAGCATTCTTGCTGTTGTGTTTCTTCCTGATGACGACCTCAATGGATGTTGACTACGGTATCACTCGTCGTCTGCCTCCTCCCGTCGAACAAAACGACGAGGACGTCAAGGTTAAGGAGAGAAACGTGATGAATGTAATGGTAAACAAGAGCGACAGGTTGCTGGTCAATGGTCGTCCGATGGACATTAGTTTGCTCAAGGACGAAGCCAAGCACTTTATGACCCCGCGACCGGGCGACGAAACCGCTCCTGAAGTTGAGACCAAGTCTTTCGAATTGGTTGGCGATGTGCTCATGTCGAAGGGCGTCATCTCACTTCAGAACGACCGCGGTACTTCGTATGCTATGTATATCAGTGTGCAGAATGAGTTGGCTCGCGCCTTCAACGAAATGAAGGAAGAATTGGCATGGAAGAAATTCCACAAGAAACTAGACCAACTCAATGAAGATCAAACCAAGGCTATCAACGATGCTGTGCCTGTGCGTGTCAGTGAGGCTGAGCCCGTTGTGTACTAAAACATCAAGGAGGATAAAATATGGGAAAATTCAGAAAAGAAGGAAAGAAGGAAGTGCCACAAGTGAGCACCTCTTCATTGCCTGACATCGTTTACATGTTGATATTCTTCTTCATGATTACTACCACGATGCGTGATGTCGAATTGAAGGTGAAGACGGCTATGCCTAAGGCTTCAGAAATTCAAAAGCTGGAACATAAGGCTTTAGTCAGTTCCATCTACATCGGCCCCCCGCGTGATCCCAAACTCGGTACCGAATCACGTATCCAATTGGATGACGCTTTCGCTCGTACTACCGACATCGCCGACTGGATACAGAAGGAACGTGACTCTCGTAACGAGGCCGACAAACCTTTACTGACCACAGCTTTGAAGGTACACAAAGATACCCGTATGGGTGTCGTTACCGACGTGAAGCAAGAACTCCGTAAGGTCGGTGCTTTCCGTATCAACTACACAACATTGAAGGGTAGTGCCTTGGAGAACTAAGGTTCTCAGAATCGACAAGAAGAGCGGCAAACCATTGCCGCTCTTTTTTTATGTATTTACGTTGGCTATGTATACAAAATAATCCTTATTTTTGTCACCTATTTTTGAAATATGCTTATTTTAGTGTGTGAGCACAATTTGTTTACATAGAAGATGCCCAATTGAGCTGCTGGTTTTTAAAAGTCAACCAACATCTTTAAGCCGCATTGCTGCTAAGCTGATTGTGGCTGATTGCCTACTCTGCCAAATAAGCCTACATATTGAAGTTTAATTTTGAACATTTACTTATGAAAAAAACATTAGCGACCCTTCTCTTGCTTGCTTTGACAGGCGTGAGGTTAATGGCTCAAATCCCTAACGGTTACTACAATAGTGCCAATGGCAAAACCGGCGACGAGCTGAAGATTGCCTTGCATGATATCATCAAAGGCCACCATGTGGTCAGCTATGGCGGTCTCCTCAATGCTTTTGCTTATACTGACTGCAAGCCCAACGGCAAGATATGGGATATCTATTCCAATATCGAATATAGTCCAAGCACTGGATTATGTGGCGAATATCAACAGGAAGGCGACTGCTGGAATCGTGAGCACACTTGGCCCCAAAGCTGGTTCAACGAAAACGTAACACCTCGTAGCGACCTCTTTCATGTTTATCCCACTGATGGCTTCGTGAATGGACAACGCAGCAATTATCCTTACGGCGAAGTCAATAACCCTATCTATACTTCAGGCAATGGCTCGAAGCTAGGTCAATGCGTCACCTCTGGCTATACAGGGAAAGTGTTTGAACCTATTGATGAATACAAAGGCGACATTGCACGCAGCTATTTCTATATGAGTGTGCGTTATTATTCCGAAGATAGTGGTTGGGGTTCAAGTGGTATGACCAATAAATCCGAAATCAAGGAATGGGCAATGGAAATGTTACTCCGTTGGAGCGATGAAGACCCCGTCAGCCAAAAAGAAATCGATAGAAATAATGCCGTTTATGGTTATCAGAATAACCGTAACCCATTCATTGACCACCCTGAATATGCGCGTATGATATGGGATGAAAATTGGCAAGGGGGCGTTTCTTATAATATCATATGTACCACGGGTTTAATGCATGGAAGTATATCGGCTCCTGAAAGTGCAATGGAAGGTGCTACGGTTTCCATCACTGCAATACCTGATCCTGGATATATGGTGGGTACCTATTCCGTTTATAGGACGGGCGACCCTAACACTACAGTTACTGTAAGCAGCAATGGCACTTTTATTATGCCTGGCTATGCCGTTACGGTTAGTGCCACCTTTGTACAGAATAACAACTATTATGATATTACCCTTGGCACGGTCAGTCATGGCTCGATTGATGCCTCTGCAACAAGTGCCAAGTCGGGCACTACCATCGATTTGATAGCCAATCCCAATAATGGCTATAGTCTCTATTCGTGGTATGTCTTCAAGACGGGCGATATGAATACTACTGTCAATGTCAGCGGTAACAGCTTCATTATGCCAGCTTTTAATGTCACCGTGATGGCCACCTTCCTTGAAGGCTCTGGAAATAGTGGTGATTTTGTGAAAGTGACCTCTGCACCTTCAGATTGGAGTGGGGAATACATTCTGGTTTATGAACAGAGTGCCACTTCGGGTTATGTATGGACAGGTGTGGATGCCGTCAACAGCTATGTCTCGAAACCAATTTCAAGTAATACCATAGCTGACGAGGGGGTCGTCTCAATCACTATTGCCCCAATGACGGGTGGCTATTCCATTAAGGTAAATGGAGGTGCTAATAACGGAAAGTATATTTATGGCACATCAGGTAGTAATAAAATCAATTTTGGCAACAACCCTTCTTTGAATACGCTTTCTTTTGAGTCTAATAGCGTAAAGATAGTATCCAACACTTCTGTGATGCGCTTTAACAGTACTTCAGGTCAGAATCGTTTCCGTTATTTTCAGTCAAATACCTACACCAATCAGCAACCCATCCAGCTTTATGGGAAAATGTCTGGTTCGGCTTCCATTCCAACCCACACCATTCATTTTGATTCCAATGGCGGATTGGGAACGATGGACGATCAGAATGTCGACGAGTTTGAACCTACCGTGTTGAATGCAAATGCTTTTACGAAACCAGGTTTTGTCTTCGATGGTTGGAACACTGCAGTAGACGGCACTGGTGATTACTATGCTGATTGTGCTATGGTCACTCTGCTCGATGACCTGACACTTTATGCCCAATGGATTCAGTTGTATAACATCACTTTGGTTCAAGCAAGTCATGGCAACATTAATGCCAGTGCCTTGCAGGCTTTTGAAGAGACCGAAATCATTTTGACAGCAACGCCGGACCCTTGTTTTGCCTTGGCACAATGGATAGTGACTGATATGCAAGGCAATGCTGTAGTTGTTACTGAAAACCAGTTTGAGATGCCTGCAAGTGATGTAACTGTAAGCGCGGTGTTTAGCTATTCTCCCAATAGTTTCGAACAAGAGTATTATCTGGTCACCTCGACAGACCAACTTGTACCTGGTCGCACCTATCTGATTGTTAATGTGGCTAACGGAAAAGTCTTGGGTACGACACAAAACAATAACAACCGTTCCGCTTCCTCTATTACAATTGAGGATGGTGTCATTTCTTCTATTGACAATACCGTATGTGAATTGACTTTAGGTGTTGCTGGAAACAATTGGACTTTTTTCGATGCCAATTGGGGTAATAATGGAGGTTATCTCTATGCCGCCAGCAGTAGCAATAACCAATTAAAGACACAGGCTAATAACAATGCAAATGGACAATGGGATATTTCTATTGGCACAAATGGTGTTGCAACCATTCAAGCACAAGGTAATAATACGCACAATCTATTGAAATACAATAATTCAAGTAATATTTTTTCCTGTTACGCAGCTGGCTCCACGCAATTGGATGTATGTCTTTTCCGTCGAACCGAAATATACGATTATCCAGCAGAGCAAATCTTACCCCTTTCCATCGGCTGGAATTGGTGTTCGTTTAACGTCGATATCACCCTTGCCAGCCTTCAAGAAGCTCTCGTGGCAGCCTTGCCAAACACTTCAATTGTCATCCAATCCCAGAGCCAAAACACGAGCTTTAACAATGGTAGATGGGTTGGAAGATTGACTTCGCTGGACATTGCCTATATGTATAAGATTATGGTCAGCACAGCGTGTGAAGTTGCTTTGGAAGGTGCGCCTGTCATTCCAAGTGAACATCCGATTAGCATCGTAAATGGCATCAACTGGATGGCTTTTCCACTTAGTGAAAACAAGACTCTCACCAATGCGTTTGCTGGATTTGCTTCCGATGGTGACATAGTGCAATCCCAATCAATCAACTCCAGATTTGGTTCAGGCAGATGGTTGGGACAATTGAACACCCTTGAGTCTGGACATGGCTACATTTACAAGTCGAATGCAACAAATAGCAGGGTGTTCTTTTTTCATTATTGAGGACATCCTAACAATGGGGTCAGTCGACGTGTGTTATTTGGATAAAATAGACTTTATTTAAATAAGGTCAGTCCTCCTAAATCCTCTTCCAGGCAATGCTGCAATCAACTTTTTTGTGTAATCATTTTGGGGATGCTCAAACAACGCGTCGGCATCGTTCATCTCCACGGGCTTGCCGTTATACATCACTACCACACGGTCGCTCATAAATCTCACAACACTAAGGTCGTGCGAGATGAAGATATAAGTGAGATGCCGCTCCTCTTTCAGTCGGTTCAACAAATTCAAGACTTGGGCTTGAACCGAGACATCCAATGCAGACACCGACTCGTCACAAATGACTAATCGAGGGTTGACAGCCAAGGCACGGGCAATACAGATACGTTGCCTTTGTCCACCAGAGAATTCATGCGGGTAACGGTCATAGTGTTCGGCTTGCAATCCCACTTGCTCTAGCATATCACAAACTGCAGACCGTAGTCTGACTCTATCTGTTTCAATTCCATGTACGCGCATAGGCTCCGCAATGGCTTCACCAATGGTAAGACGAGGGTTGAGAGAAGAGTAGGGGTCTTGGAATACAATCTGAGCTTGCTTGCGGAAATCGCGCAAGGCTGTGCCTCTCAAAGCTGTGACTTCAATGCCGTCAAACCATATCTTGCCTCCAGTAGGCTCGGCTAAACGCAAGATACTTCTCCCCAACGTGGTCTTTCCACACCCCGATTCACCCACAAGTCCTAAAGTTTCCCCTCCGTAAACATCCAATGAGATGTCATCGACTGCTTTCACATAGCCATATATACGGCTAAAAATGCCTTTTCGTAGTGGATACCAAGTTTTCAAGCCTTCAACTTTTAGGAGAGGTTCTTTGCCGTAGAGTTGGTTCAGATGGGCTTGTCGCTCCATATCTGTGATTTGCAGGTCGTGCAGGATTTGCTCTTTGCCACCTTGCCAATGTCCATCGAGAAACTCTTTGACGATGGGTAGGCGTTTCAAACGTACTTCCATAGGTGGACGGCAAGCTAGCAGTCCTTGGGTGTATGGATGATTCGGATGGCTGAGGATTTGTTGCACCGTACCGCTTTCCAATATCTCACCATTATGCATCACGGCCACATCATCTGCGATTTCGGCCACCACGCCAAGGTCATGAGTGATGAAAATCATACCCATTCCTGTTTCAGCTTGCAGCTTGCGTAATAATTTCAAGATTTCCAATTGAACAGTCACATCCAAGGCCGTGGTTGGCTCATCTGCAATGAGAAGCTTAGGGTTACAGGCAATGGCCATTGCAATCATTACGCGTTGCTTCTGTCCGCCCGATAGTTCGTGAGGATAGCTGTCATAGATGGCTTCAGGACGAGGCAACATTACTTGTTTAAAAAGACTAATGACACGTTGTCTGGTTTCGGTTTTGCTCACGTCTTCATGTTGCAAGATCATCTCGCCAACTTGATAGCCGCATTTGTATACGGGATTGAGCGAGGTCATTGGCTCCTGAAAAACCATAGCGATGCGTTTGCCACGTACCTCTGCCATCTGTTTTTCGGTGAAATTCCTGATTTCCCCGCCTTCGATTTGTATGCTGTCAGCTTCGATACGGCTCTGCTTTTCGTTGAGCAAACGCATTACTGCCAATGAACTCACCGACTTACCTGATCCCGATTCACCAACGAGGCCTAAAGTTCGCCCTGCAAACACGTCAAGGTCAATGCCATGCACGGTTTCTACCCATTTTCCCTCATGGGTAAAAGAGACTTTGAGGTTTCGTATAGCTAATAGGGAAGTGGACATATCAACTAATTTGATGCAAAGGTATCAAAAAAAAGACTATTTTTGTGGAAAATTCTTATGATATGAAAAAGCCATTGTTTCTGTTCCTTGTTTTTATGCCGATAATGGTATGGGCTCAATTTGACAAGTATTTCACTGAAGCCTCTTTGCGCGTTGATTATTGCTTGACGGGCAACCACAATACGACCACTTTCTCTCTCAAGGAACTCATCCGTGAACCTTACTGGAGTGGGTCGAAGACCAACCTTGTCGACAATTTGGAATACGGAAGCTACATCGTTAAAGTGTACGAGGCTGGAACGGAGAATTTGTTGTTTTCAAAAGGCTACCAAAACCTCTACGGCGAGTGGCAGACCACTGACGAGGCCAATCAGGTTACAAAGACTTTCGACGAATCTGTTATTGTGCCTTTCCCAAAAGTGAAAATTGATATTGCCTTATGCTATAAGACCTGGGAAGGTCAACTCACAGAAGGAATGCGCTTCACGGTTAGCCCTGAAGACTATTTCATTCGTAATTACAACAACCTCAACCTGCCTGTTTATGAGGCTTGGATTGGTAACAAGGACATTACCAAAGCTGTTGACATCGTTATCTTGCCCGAGGGCTACACCCAATCCGAGATGGGCAAGTTTATCAAAGACTGTGACTTCTTTGTGAAGAGTATGTTCAGCTATGCACCATATGACCGTTACCGTGAGAGCTTCAACATCCGTGGTGTGATGGCTCCATCTACTGAGAGTGGATGTACTATGCCTGGCCATCACATTTATAAGAACACAGTTATGCATTTTAGTTTTTGGACGTTCGACTCTGAGCGTTATTGTATGAGCACTGATAACCGTGACATTCGCGATTTGGCGGGTCAAGTTCCTTACGACCAGATTTATATTTTGATCAACACGGAGAAATATGGTGGTGGTGGTATCTACAATTTTTATTGTTCTAGTGCGAGTAGCAATGGATTCTCAAGTGATGTCATCATTCATGAATTTGGACACGGTTTTGCAGGGCTGGCTGATGAGTATTATGACGATGACACATACGGTGATATGTATAACAACGACCTTGAACCTTGGGAACCGAACATCACTACGCTCGTTAATTTTGATGCAAAATGGAAGGATATGATGGACAAAAAAACACCCATCCCGACACCACGTGAGACGAAATACGAATATACTATAGGTGCTTTTGAGGGTGGCGGCTACGAACCCGAAGGAGTCTATAGTCCTCATATGGACTGTCTGATGAAGACCTTTAAAGGCCATGATTTCTGCCCTGTATGTCAACGTGCTATCGAAAGGATGATATTGTATTATTCGAAATGAATTATTTGGATATCATAGTCGCAATAATACTCTTCCTTTTTGGTTTTAAAGGTTTCCGAAAGGGTTTCATTATCGAAGTAGTCACCTTGCTAGCTTTTGGTGTTGGCATATATGGTGCAATGCATTTTTCTGATTTTACCGCAATGCACTTGCAAGACTTTATGGAAATCAACCCGAAGTACCTTAATACGGTCGCATTCATCCTGACTTTCATTCTGCTGGTTGTTTTGGTGAACGTCATCGGACAGCTTGTCTCTAATGCTGTGAAGGCAATGAATTTGGGATTCTTCAACAAATTGGGTGGATTTCTATTGGGCGTGGCCAAGGGATTATTGTTGTGTAGCACATTGGTGCTGGTACTTAATAATTTGCAATGGATGAGCCTGATTAAGGAGGAGGTGAAGCTAACCTCGTATTTGTATCCTTATGTGGAAAAAACTGTCCCATATCTCTACAAGGGTTTTGATTTAGTGAAGGATTATGCCAAAGAAATGATTCCAGAAGAGCAAGAGGAACAAGGGAAAGAAAAAAAGGAGCCATCGGGCTCCTTTGTAGAGACGCGATTTATCGTGTCTCCCAATTTTAGATTACCCCCCGTTCCAACAAGGTCATAATCGTTTCAATTTCATCATCCTCCGGGTTGTTGTGCGGGTCGTATTCCGTCTTCAGGTTATAGCCCCACAGGCGTGCGAAACCTTGGTAGAAAAAAGCGCGAACCTTGCCACGTAGTTCTTGCACGACTTGATAGGTGGTATTTCCCGTCTCCCGGTCGATAAGGCGGACAAGAATGAGCCCTTGGGTGATGGTGAGATTTTTCAATTCGTCGGTATATTGGTCGGTGATTTCCTTTTCTGCCTGTTTCATCAAACGGTTACGCTCTGCTTTGTTGGCTGTGTTTGCCAAAATGGAGTCGTATTCTTGCATCTTGGCACCAGCTAGTTTGGCATAGGGGAACACCTTCTTCACATTGTTGGCCAAGCGGCGCCCTCTGTGCGTGTCGGTGATTTGAAGGTAGCGTTGCATCAGGTCTATGTCAACCTCAGGAAGATAGACGATAAGAGTGGTGTCGCCATTTTCGTCGATGCGCCCATATACGACGCTTCCTTTGGCAGGATCAGGGGCATCGCTAAAATCAATCACAGCGGATTTTGGTTGACCGACTTCTTTCTTGACTGCTAATACCTTCTTTTTTGCTGCATTACCTTTGGCGAGCATTTGAGCAAAACCAGTGAAGCTCATCAAGACTATCAGTGTTGCTAAGACTATTCTTTTCATGGCGATGTGATTATTTATTGTTCAATACTGGAGACTATGCAAGTATTGTGCCAAAAAAAAGCATCGGACCGAAATCCGATGCTTTTTGATGAAGTTGGTTTGCAACTCAATCACCAACATGCAGTTTCTGCAAGCCCGATTTTTCCAGCTTAGCTTTGGCATAGGTGTAGTCGATGACCAATTCCGTGGCATTGATGTCGGAAGGCATTTCAAACATCGCGTCGTTGAGGATGGCTTCCAAAATGGAACGAAGTCCGCGTGCGCCCACCTTGAATTCGATGGCTTTCTCCACTACGAAATCAAGCACCTCATCCATAATGACCAAGTTGATGTGGTCCATTGCGAAGAGTTTTTGGAACTGTTTCACCAAAGCGTTCTTTGGCTCAGTAAGGATGCGTTTCAGCGCATCGGCATCCAAAGGATTAAGATGAGTGATGATGGGCAGACGGCCAACGATTTCTGGAATCAGGCCATATTTTTTCAAGTCGGCGGGGGAGAGGTATTGCAACATATTGTTTTTGTCCAAGGCTTCATTGCCGCCAGCCCCGTAACCAATGACATTGGTTCGCTTGCGTGCAGCGATGAGGCGTTCGATGCCGTCGAAGGCTCCGCCCGCGATGAAAAGAATGTCTTTTGTGTTGACAGCGATCATCTTCTGTTCGGGGTGTTTGCGCCCGCCTTGAGGCGGGACATTGACAATTGAACCTTCCAAGAGTTTCAGCATGGCTTGTTGTACACCTTCGCCTGAAACGTCACGGGTAATGCTGGGGTTGTCGCTCTTGCGGGCAATTTTGTCGATTTCGTCAATGAATACGATGCCGCGTTCAGTGGCAGCCACGTCATAGTCGGCGGCTTGCAGCAGTTTGACAAGGATGTTTTCCACATCTTCACCCACGTAGCCTGCTTCAGTAAGTACTGTGGCATCAGCAATGGCGAAAGGAACATTAAGCATTTTAGCGATAGTGCGGGCTAGCAAAGTTTTGCCCGTACCAGTCTCGCCAACGAGGATGATGTTCGACTTCTCAATCTCCACTTCGTCAGCCTCCACCTTTTGGCTGATGCGCTTATAGTGGTTGTAAACTGCCACAGCCAAAGTGCGTTTCGCTTCATCTTGTCCAATGACATACTGGTCGAGGAAACTTTTGATTTCGGCAGGTTTCTTCAATATCATTCCCTTATGGGAATAAGTTCTATTGCCATCACCAAATTGTTCCTTGACGATAAGATGAGCTTGTTCGGCGCAGTTATCGCAAATCTCGGCATCGATGCCCTGGATGAGCAACCGCACTTCAGAGGCTTTTCTCCCACAGAAAGCGCAGGTTCCTGACTTTTTTGCCATGGATTATGCTTGTTTGTTCTTGATGAGCACTTCGTCAATCATGCCGTATTCCTTGGCTTCTTCGGCGGTCATCCAATAGTCACGATCACTGTCGGCCCACACTTTGTCGTAAGTCTGACCAGAATGCTTGGCGATGATTTCGTATAGTTCTTTCTTCAGCTTCTGGATTTCGCGAGCCGTAATTTCAATTTCGGTGGCCTGACCTTCCACACCACCCATAGGTTGATGAATCATGATACGGGAGTGGGGGAGGGCAGAGCGTTTTCCAGCAGTCCCGGCGCACATCAGCACAGCGGCCATTGAAGCAGCCATACCGGTGCAAATGGTAGCCACATCAGGGCTGATAAACTGCATGGTGTCGTAGATGCCCAGGCCCGCATAAACGCTGCCACCAGGTGAGTTAAGGTAAATTTGGATGTCGCGCTTCGAGTCGGTCGATTCAAGGAAAAGCAGCTGGGCTTGGATGATGTTGGCCACGTAGTCGTCGATGGCGGTGCCGAGGAAGATAATGCGATCCATCATTAAGCGGCTGAAAACATCCATCTGGGCCACGTTGAGTTGGCGTTCCTCAATGACGGTGGGACTGATGTAGCCGCTGTTGTTGATTTTGGAAATATATTGCTCAAGACCGAGGGCGTTCAATCCCACGTGCTTGGTGGCGTATTTGAAAAATTCGTTGTTCATTTGTTAGGATAGTTATTGAGTTAATGAGTTATTGAAGGTGCCTACGGCCTATACGTAATGGCCTATGGACAGCCATTTCACAAGGGCACACCATAGGCCATCAGCTATAGGATATCTGCCATTATTTAGAATTCCGCTCTTCTTCCAGCTTCTTTATGAAGTCGGCAGAGGTGGTTTCAGTGTAGTTGATGTTCATCTTGTTCTTCAGGAGATGAGTCATCTTGATGTCAGCAAGTTGGTTCCTGAGGTTGTTCACCTGTTGTTCGTCTTTGAGGTAGTTGGCGGCAATTTTGTCCAAATTTGCCTTCATGTCGTCCTCAAGTGTAGCGTAGTCGGTACCTGGAAAGATTTGTTTCAGCACGAAGTCCTTTACTTCTTCATCTTTGATGATGAGTTCAGGGTTAGCATTCACAATGCTGTCTTCGATGAGTTGCCACCGCAGGCCTTTCACATAGTCTTTTTCATAGTTTTTTTCAATGTCATCAGCAGTAATCTTGCCTTGACTGTTGTCAACAATCCAACGTTTCATAAAAGCATCGGGAAGGTCGAATTTAACGGCGGCTACCAACTCGTCAATCATTTTATTGAAGAGGATGGGGTCGGTTTCTTTCTCGTGCTGCTTCTCCATCTCAGCTTTGACGGCCTTTTTAAAGGATTCAAGATCCTTGATTTCGTCATCAGGGAAGATTTTCTTGAAAAATTCTTCGTCAAGTTCTGGTTTTTCATCGTGAATGGCATCGTCAATGATGATGTTGTAGTCGCTGCCAGCTGGAGCCTCATTGCCCAACACTTTGGAAACGGCTTCTTCGCTGCCGAAGGCCTTGGACAGATTGATAATGAACTCGGAACCTACTTCTTTGCCAATGAGTTGCTCACGGCTTTCCGGGTCTTTGATTTGGTCCATATGGATATAGAGGCCATCCTTCTCGAAGCCACCTTCCACTTCTTTGCCATCTTTGGCTTCCCGAATTTTCAATTCAATTCGGTCGTTGTCCCCGACGTTCTCAGGATGGCTTGTGTTAGGATTGCGTTCTTGAAGGTCAACGATGACTTTGTCCACTTCCTCATCAGTAGGGACGATATGGTAAAAATCGACCATCGTATTGCTGAAGTCGACATTGATTTCAGGACGAAGGGCGGCTTCAAAATAGAAATCGAGGTTGTCTTCATTCTCAAGGTCGGCGGGCTGCTGCAACTCAGTGTCGCTGAGAGGGTAGCCAAGAAGGTTGAGCTTGTTTTCGACAATATGTTTGTTAAGGTTTTCAGAAACGAGCGTGTTTAGTGCTTCCATTTTTGCGCTGGCACCATACATTTTTTTCATCATACCCATTGGCACCATACCGGGACGGAAACCCGGAACATTGGCTTTATGTCTCATTTGCCTTAAGGTCTTTTCGACCATTTCTTCATAATCGGCTTTCTCAACATTAATCTTGATGGAGATAAGATTATCTCCTTTTGTGCTTTGTGTGATGTTCATTTTGAATGTTCTATTCTATTGATTTTCTTTAATTTGTGCGGATGAAGGGACTCGAACCCTTACTTCTTTCGAAACCAGATCCTAAGTCTGGCGCGTCTACCAATTCCGCCACACCCGCATATGTGGTATGTTTTTTTGAGGGTGCAAAGATACAACTTTTTTGTGAATGCGGAATTATGAATGCATAATTTAAGATGTAACTTCACATTCTACTTTCTGAATTAATTCTTCACGTCCAAGGCTTCGCGCAAAGCGTTCCCGATGAGCATAAACGCCAACACTAACAACATAATCGCTATACCTGGCAGGATGGCCAAAAATGCGGCATCCAAAATGATGAAGGCGTAGTTCTCCTTGATCATACTGCCCCAAGAGGGCATAGGAGGCTGAACGCCGATGCCCAAAAAGCTTAAGCCTGCTTCGAGTAGGATGGCAGAGGCGAAATTGGCTGTTGATACTACAATGATGGGATTCAAGATGTTGGGCAAAATATGTTTAAAGATGATTCGTAAATTCTTGAATCCCAATGCACGGCCCGCCTCAACGAAAGTGGTTTCTCGAATAGAAAGTATTTGCCCTCTGACGATGCGGGCCACCTCAACCCACATGGTTAGACCCACAGCGATAAATACTTGGGCGATGCCTTTACCCAAGGCAAAGGTGATGGCGATGACCAACAGAAGGGTTGGGATGGACCACACTACATTGATAAACCACACTACCGCATCATCGACTTTGCCACGGAAAAACCCGCCCAAACTACCCATCACGATGCCAATCATTAGGCTCAGAAGCACGGCTATGAAACCTACTGTAAGGCTGATTCTGCTACCCAATACTAATCGACTGAGGAAATCACGACCAAATTGGTCGGTGCCTAAGAGGAATTTTCGGTGCTTCAAGCAATGACTTCTTATATAGGTGTCAGCCTCTTCAGCCGAAGCAAAGACTCCTGAACTTGCCGAAGGGTCGGCACACATAAACTCATTGTTGTCAATTATTTTGGTTCTAATCGTCTGAGTTCCTTCGGCTTGATAAAGGAAGACGGTGGTGGTTTCTTTATCAATATGGATGCTGTCGAAAGGCAGGTAAATGCAATCGTCAGGACGGCCATTGAACAAGAATTGGACGAAAGATGTTCGTTGTGGAGGCGTTTCCTTGGGAATCATCAGCATATCAATTTCAAATCCTGGCTTTTTCGTGCTAATCTCAAGGATTTGTCGGTTGGCATTTGGTGTCTTGTCGGGGATGATGATGTAGGCAAACAAGGCCAATAATGCCCAAAGGATGACGAAACCGCACGAACCCATCCCAAGCTTGTTGCTACAGAAACGTTTCCAAGCCAGTGCCTTAGGTGATTGGACTTGATTCAATTTGCCTTTCATGACGAACCTTTCATTTGAGTCGTCAAAAATACGCAAATCCCATATGTTTTCGTGTCAAAAAAGAAAAAAATGAAAAATTTGGCACAAAAACATCGTCGTAATGGAAAAATGTTGTATCTTTGCAGCGTCTTTCCGCAGAAACGGAATCTGATGGTGGATTTAGCTCAGCTGGTTAGAGTACCGGATTGTGGTTCCGTGGGTCGTGGGTTCGAATCCCACATTCCACCCTCGAAAATGAAGAGGCTCTTAAGGGTCTCTTTTTTTTGTTTTAGTACGTGTTTATGTTTCCAGTCATTGGTTGGAGGCTTTAAGCAATCAATCCCTTTGAAGAAAAGTCAATGAGGGATTTGACGGTTTCAAATAATAAATGTTTGTAATCATACGTTCATCATTGGATTTTTCCTATCTTTGCAACCTATTTTGAATAGAATGAGAAACAACGCCATAAAACGAAATGCCTTAATGCTTCTTCTGGTCTTCACCTGCTCGTTTTACGCGAAGGCGCAAGAAGACCTTTGCGAAATCATTTGTAGTGCAGAAATGCCGATTTGTAGCGAATCTGAGGTGACGCTAAGCGTGCCCAACAATTATCAATATACATATCTTTGGTCGCCTGGCGGCAAGACCACCAACAGTATCACTGTAAAACCGTTCTCGACAACTACTTATCAGGTGGTTATCCGTGATCAGGACTCGGTGATTATTTGCGACCCTCAGATTACGGTAGAGGTGATGCCTCGTTTTGAAGTCAATTTCAGACAGCTGAAGCTGACTTGCAGCAACCGTGAGGAGGAGAATGGCCGCAATGCACAAGTGGTGGTCGCAGTTGATAGCCTTTCAAGTGTTTATGTGCCGCCTTTCGAATACCAATGGGAAATCAGTCCTTTGCACATAGCTCCAGGCGATCCATCATGGGCGATTGGCTTGGAGGCTTACAAATACTACTTCATCAAAGTGACCGATGGACGTGGCTGCATACAGCGCGACAGCATTAGCCCCAAGGCTTATCCTAATCCCGTGGTCGAAATTTCAACTGACCCAGGCGATACGGTCTATCTACAAAATCCACATGTGACTTATTCTTATGAGAATCTTTCTGCTGATACTCTTGATATCAGCAATTTCTACTGGGTTCTCAACCAACAATACAACATCACTTCAACTGAATTTGAACCGCGTTTTACTTATGTGGAAACTGGAGAATATAGCATAGAACTGAAAGTGTATAATCCTCAGGGGTGCGACACTACATATCTTCATAGCGTTAGGGTGGAGCCGGTGAAACTGAAAATTCCTAATGTGTTCACTCCCAATGGAGATGGCACCAACGACTTCTTTATCATAGCATTGGACGGGAATAGCGATATGCCTTCTGGTGGCGACGCGCAAAAAAATAGAGACGATGGCGGTACAACATACGAATATGATAATTATGAACCTCTGAGCCGCTATTATGAATCCACAGAGCTAACTATTTTCAACCGTTGGGGACGCGTCGTTTACCATTCAAAAGACTATCAGAACGATTGGGATGGCGGCGGTTTGGCGGATGGCACCTATTTCTATGTGCTGAAATGTCATGGGTTGAAAAATGATGCCACATATCAAGGCTCGGTCATGATAATTAAATCCCAAAGACAATGAGAAATTTACTGCATTTTAATTTTTTGGTCACTTTCCTCTTGGTTTTGTGCCTTATGTCGGCATGCAAAGAGAAAAGTGGAGGCAATCTTTCCACCGACTTGGTGACTAGCCCCAAATCGGCTACCGAAACTTCTAACAAGCAAGCTTCCATCAAGTTCGACAAGGAGGAACACGATTTCGGCACTTTGCTCCAAGGTGAGGTGGTGAGCTATTCCTTCCATTTTACCAACACGGGAAATATGCCATTGATTATCAGTGAGGTTGGATCGAGCTGTGGCTGCACGGTGGGCGATTATCCCCGCGAACCTATCGCTCCTGGCAAGACAGGCGATATCAAGGTGACTTACAACAGCGCAGGCCATCATGGCTTTCAAAGCCGTTTCCTGACAGTCATGTCGAACACCAATCCTGCTAAGACCATTTTGCGTATCAAAGGGACAGTACAAACTCCAGATCAATACTGAATTAGTTGATAGTTGTCTGTTAGCAGTTTGGAGTTTTCGGATATAAGAATTGTTTTGAATATTGAATATTGAATTTTTGAATATTGAATTTTAAATCTTTAAATTACACAAAATGAATAACTTATTTATTTTACTCCAAGACCAAACCCAACTTCAGCAAGGTGGCTCTATGTGGTCAAGTCTGGGTTTTATCCTTCTTCTCATCGTCGTTTTCTGGCTGTTCTTCATTCGTCCACAGTCGAAGAAAGCCAAAGAAGAACAAAAATTCCGCGATGGCCTTCAAAAAGGCGACAAAGTGGTTACCATTGGTGGATTCCATGGTAAAGTGATCGAAGTTAAAGACACTACGGTGATTATTTCGCTCGCTCCCAATACTGAAGTGGAGGTGGAGAAAACTGCCCTTGTTCAGAACGGCAACCGCGTCGGACAGGCCTAACTAAATGTTTCTCACTCATTGAAGGGAGCTGGTGGGGGCAAATTTCCCGCTATGCGCAAAACAAACCAAGCATCCAGATACTATGGACAAATTGGATGACATCAAGCAAAAGGTGGAACGCACAAATAAGCATTCCTTCTTCGTTTTTTTCGTGTTTTTGGTTATTTCCACGGCGGCATGGTTCTTGGTCAAATTGTCGGAGAATTATGTCACCCAAACCACATATCGTCTGCTTTTGGTGGAAGCACCTGCCGATAAGTGGGTGTCGTCGGATGCTCAGTCGGTAAAGATGTCATTGAACATTGACGGTTTCCATACACTTCGTTACAAGATGATACGTGAGCCAAACCGCGTTGTCACAATCTCCTTGAATGAGGTGCCATACCGCCTAGAAAATGGAAATACCTATTCTTTCAGTAGCCAGTATGTCGCAGAGAAATTGGCCGAGAGTCTAGGCATTACAGCAACCAACATCACTATGAATGATGCTAAGGTGTATTTCTCGATGGATGCGCTGAAGTCGAAGGTGGTACCCGTCGTTTTGCGGTCGGATATTAAAACCGTACGTCAATATGACCTCTATGGCATTCCTATGCTTGACCCCGCATCGGTGACGATTTTTGGTCCACAGGAGGTTATTGACTCTCTAAAAGTAGTGAAGACGGAGCTGCTGTCGATGTCCAATGTGAGCCAGAACTTTAATGCTACAGTACCACTTGACTTGTATGATGGGCGAATCCATTCCAACGTCAAAGAAGTGAAGGTTGAAGTGCAGGTGGAGAAGTTTACTGAGATGGATATTGAGGTGCCCATTAAGGTCAGTTCCGATGCGCGAGTGCGTTTTTTCCCAGAGGCTATGACAGTAAAATGTCTTGTGGCCGTTAGGGATTATGCCTCTATTACACCCGAGCATTTCAGTGCTGTGGTCGACAAACAGCAGCTGGAAGCTATGCAACCTTTGCTGGATGTGCGTCTTGACTTATGGCCTCCTACTGTCCAAATCTTGAGTACCCACCCCGATAAGGTGGAATACCTTATTGTACAATGAAGAAAGTCGCCATAACAGGCAATATTGGATGCGGCAAGTCGTGGGTCTGCGAGTTGTTCAAGCAACGGCTCTGTATTCCTGTTTACAATAGCGACGATGCCGCCAAGCAAATGTATTTCCTTCCAAAAGTGCGCGAACAACTTGAACATCGCTTTGGGAAGGCTTTTTATCTTTCTGACAAAGAGTTGAATAGAAAACTTATCGCAGATTTGGTTTTCCATAATGAAGAAGCCCAAAGCGATTTGGAAGGCATCCTCTATCCCGCCTTGTTCGTCGATTTTGAGCATTGGATGGAAAAACAAGAGGCTCCCTATGTTTTGTTTGAATCGGCATTGGTTTTCGAGAAACGCTTGGAAAAGCAATTTGATGCCATTGTAATGGTGTCTGCCTCTGAAGCGACCCGCTTGCGTCGTGCTATGGAACGCGACCATTGTGATGAAGCGACTATACGTGCCCGAATGGCTAAGCAATGGCCAGAAGAGGGTAAACGTCTGCTTGCTGATTATGTCATATGGCACGAGAAGGACGACGAGGACCAGTCGCTTATGGAACAAATTCTGCGCTTGGATAAATGCTTCAATATGGCTTAGCAGCCGTTATTGTAAAGTTTTTCTCGTTTGTATGCTTTTTTTGACTCACTTCGTATCGTCGAATCAAAAAAAACCGTATCTTTGCCCAAAATCATAGAATTCTTCCAGCCATCAACATCGGCTATCAGTATGGGCCGTGTCGGCTGATGTGAGTTGATTACAGGAAACTGAATCTTGAAATGTGAAGCATTCGATAGGATTAAATATTTGAAATATTTCAGAAATTTGAATTATACGATATGGAAAAATTATTGCTTTTAGGCGATGAGGCCATTGCACAGGGCTTCATCGATGCGGGCGGCTCGGCCATCAATAGTTATCCGGGCACGCCTTCAACCCAAATCACGGAGTATGTCATCAATTCCAAACAAGCCAAGGAACTTGGCGTAATTGCCAATTGGTGCGCCAATGAGAAGACGGCTCTTGAAGCCTCAATAGGCGTGGCATACGCTGGCAAACGCGCTATGACCTGTATGAAACATGTTGGTCTCAATGTCTGTGGCGACCCCTTTATGAACGCTGCCATCATCGGTACGAAGGGTGTCCTCATCGTGGTGGCCGACGATCCGAGTATGTTCTCGTCGCAAGACGAGCAGGACAGTCGCTTTTACGGTCACTGGGCTATGATACCTATGCTGGAACCATCCAACCAACAGGAAGCTTACGATATGGTACACTACGGCTATGAGCTGAGCGAGAAACTCGGCACCCCGGTGCTCTATCGCATTCCTACCCGTCTTGCTCACAGCCGTGCTGGCGTGGTGCGTAAACCTGTTCGCCCGCAAAATGAGTTGACAGAGCCTGCCGATGCCAAGTCGTTCGTGCTGTTGCCAGCTAATGCCAAGCGTCTCTATCGAGAACTCATCGACAAGCAACCCGCTTTTACTCAAGCTTCGGAAACCTCAGGCTTTAACAAATATATTGATGGCCCGAAGAAGAACATCGGTATCATCACCACGGGTATTGCCTATAACTATCTGATGGAAAACTTCCCGAACGGCCAGTGCCCCTATCCTGTCGTCAAGGTGACACAATACCCGTTGCCATACGATATGATTAGCAAGCTGTATGACGAGTGCGACGAAATCCTCGTCCTTGAAGACGGACAACCTTTTGTTGAGGAACATATTAAGGGCTTCCTTGGCAAGGGAAAAAATGTTATGGGACGTTTGGATGAGACCATCCGCCGCGATGGAGAACTGAACGCCGAAAAGGTGGCCAAAGCTCTCGGTATGGATGTGCCTGTGATGTTCAAGGTACCGGAGGTGGTTACTAACCGTCCCCCCGCGCTTTGTCAAGGCTGCCCGCATGTCGACAGTTACAATGCTTTGAATGAAGTAATGGCCAAGCATAAGAACGGTAAGGTGTTCGGTGACATTGGTTGCTACACATTGGGCTTCAATATGGGTGCCATCAATACCACTGTGTGTATGGGTGCCTCCATCACTATGGCAAAAGGTGCCAGCGAAGTGGGCATCTTCCCAAGCGTGGCTGTCATTGGTGATGGTACCTTCGGCCACAGTGGCCTGACAGGCCTTATGGACTGCGTCAATGAGAAGGCCAATGTCGTAGTTATGATCCTCGACAATGACATCACTGCTATGACGGGTGGTCAGCCTTCATCGGCACACAACAAGATTCGTCGCATTTGCGAAGGTCTCGGTGTAGAACCCGAGCACATCCGTGACATCATCCCGTTGCCCAAGAACCACGAGGAGAACGTTAAGATCATCGAGGAAGAGGTGAATTACAATGGTGTTTCTGTTATTATACCTCATCGCACTTGCATTGTGGAACTCAAAAAGCATATGAAGAAGTGATGGGGTTGGCCTACGGCCAAGAAATCTGAAGAAAATCGATTTATAAATCATTCAGAATCAGCAATGGGGATTTTTGATAGATTTTGAATCATTTTTGAAAGATGTCTTGCGAAGCAATCCCATAAAACAATAGTTAAACAGCAAAAACTTAAGCAAATGAAAAAAGATATAGTATTATGCGGCGTGGGTGGCGATGGCATCGTTTCGGTGGCCAAGATTATCTCTGACGCTGCCTTGAATATGGGTATGAACTTGAAACAGAGTGAAATCCACGGTATGTCGCAGCGTGGCGGTTCGGTGTTCTCTCACCTTCGCATCTCTGATGACGAGATCTTTGCCGATGTCATTCCTGAAGGCCAGGCCGACATCATCCTTTCTTCCGAGCCTATGGAGGCCTTGCGTTATCTGCCTTGGCTGAGCAAGGAAGGCTGGGTCATCACCAATAATGACCCGTTCATCAACATCAGCAATTATCCTGATATGGAGAAGATTAACGCTGAGTTGGGCAAGCTTGAGCATGTCGTTTCCTTCAATGCTAACGAAATCGCCAAGCAGCTGAAGGCTCGTTCCAATATGGTGTTGTTGGGTGCCACTGTGCCTTATCTTGGCATCTCTATGGAAAAGGTGGAAGAGGCTATTGCTCACATCTTCGGCAAAAAAGGTCAGGAGGTCGTCGACCTCAACATTCAGGCTGTGCGTGCTGGTTACGAGCAAGCCACAAAGTAATCCCTGCCGTTGAAACGAAAAATGCCCGATTGGTCAAATTCCTGTCGGGCATTTGTTGTTATTTTTCACCCCATTTAAGCGGGTAATTGGGACAGGTGCAATATGCAATTTCGCGAAGGTAAAACCTTATGGCATCTACCTGTCCTTCGCTACCTTTGGTGGAATAGCAATCCAACCATCCGAAACAATAGCCTTCATCGACGATGTGCCGGACGCAAAGGGGGGAAAGATGCCCCCAATATACACGATGCTCTCTGCCCCATCCATAGGCTTCGCTGATGTAACCATCATAGGCTACACTGATTTCCCAGTCTTTCGAGGCTATAATATTGGCCATATCATAAAAGAAGCAGGCTCTCAGGTCGGTTTCCCCGTCGCGATCGAGGTCGATTTTGAGAGTGTCCCAAGTTTGCTCTACATCATCCATAATGTAGTTGATGTTTAGCGCGGGGTCGTATTTATTATGCAGAATTTTACCTTTTTGCCCTCCGTATTCCACTTTGTGACAAGAAGAAAGAAAACAAAGTCCTAGAGTGATTGACAAAACCAAGGCAAACCTTCTCATTATGAAATACTTTTCTGACTTTTCTTTAGATATGCAGCGAATAGTATTAGTCCCAATAAGGTAATTGCTACGCCAATGCCATAACCAACAGGGCGGGGCAGGATGGATCCCAAACCGCCGTCGGCAGCCTTGGCTACAAAGAGGAAACATCCCGTTACCATAGTCATGAAGAGAGCCGGAATGAGTGTGATGAGATACCACATTTTACCTTTGTTCTTGGCAAGGTAGACCGAAATAGCCCAAAGTGTGACCGTGGCTAAAAGTTGGTTAGCCCATGCAAAATAACGCCAGATGACTTGGAAACCTTTGGCATCGGAAATGCTGTAGACGAGGATGGCTGCAGTGACGGCGAACATTGGCACGGCGATGAAGAGTCGGTTTTTGATAGGCTTTTGGTCGTAGTGCAGGAAGTCGGCGATGATGAGTCGGGCCGAGCGCATAGCAGTGTCGCCAGAAGTGACAGCTGCACTGATAACTCCGAGAATGGTAATGGTAGCAATGATGGGGGTAAACCAAGTGTCGGCGATGACACCCACGATGGCGGCTCCACTCTTGCCTGTCACATCGACTACGCTGTCGGGACCGAAGAAATAAGCGGCGGCGGCAGCCCAAATCAATGCAACGATGCCTTCAGTGATCATGGCTCCATAGAAAATCGGACGGCCTTGTTTTTCATTGACCATACATCGGGCCATTAGCGGTGATTGAGTAGCATGGAAACCTGATATGGCGCCACAGGCAATCGAGATGAACATCATAGGAAAGATGGGGTTATTGGCAGCATCGGGGTGGCGATTCTGCATTCCACTCCATAACTCTGGAATCTCGGGCTTGTAAATGAGAAATGCGATAAAAATGGCAACAGCCATACCTAAAAGTAGGATGCCGAAAATGGGGTAAATCTTTCCAATAAGTTTATCAATGGGTAACAAAGTGGCAATCAGATAATAAGCTATGATGATGATAACCCAGATGTAAGGGTTCCAGCTTTGGGTGAAATGGGCATTGAGCAGGGTTGCTGGGGTGTTGACAAACACCACACCGACCAAAATCATTAGGATGATGGTGAAGCCTCGCATAATTTGTTTGGCACCGTTGCCCAAGTATGTACCATGAATTTCAGGTAGGCTTGCTCCTTTGTCACGCAAGGAAATCATACCTGCGAGGTAGTCATGGACGGCACCAGCGAAGATGCTGCCCAACACAATCCAAAGGAATGAGGCCGTGCCGAACTGCGCACCCATAATAGCTCCAATGATGGGCCCGACACCTGCGATATTCAAAAACTGAATCAAAAAGATGCGCCAAGGCTTCATAGGTACATAGTCGACACCATCAGCCATAGTGGTGGCAGGTGTAGCGCGCTGCGGGTCGGCACCAAAGAGCTTCTCGACCAACTTTCCGTAAATGAAATAACCGAGGATAAGGACGGCCAATGCGATAAAGAAAGTAATCATAGGATTTTGCGTTTAATTGCCGCAAAATTACAGCTTTTGAAAAACAAAATGTACAGTTGTGGCCAAAAAAACATACAAAAAGCGGCCTGGAAAACTCCAAGCCGCTTGAATATCGGTATGTGACAACCCTTAATCGTCGATTTTGGTCACAACGAAGTTTTTGTTGAATTTGATTTCAAGTTCGCTATTCAGCTCAATCTCCCAACCTCTGCGCTTTTTCTCGATTTTGATGATGCTTTGGTTGGCGAAGTTAGTCTTCACGTATGAGGAAATTTGTTCGGGAACAAGTTCGGCAGGCACAGCGGTGTATGTGTTGGAGTGCTCACAGTCAATTTTCTTCCATTCGAAGTCGCGTGTGAACTCAAGTTGTGTGCCGTCGCTCAGCCTTACTTCGTATTCATCCCATTCAGGTTTCACTATGAGGACATTGGCTTTTGGGAAATAGGTTTTTACAAATTCAGTGATAGCTGGAGTAGGATCTTTGGTGATGGGATCGATTCCTTCAATGACTTGTTGCTTTTCAATGTTGTTAGCCATTACGTTGTGTGTTCCAAAACAAATCAACGCAACAAAAGCGGTAATAATAGTAAGTTTTTTCATTTTTTGTTTGTTGTTTATTATAAGTAAGTGTTCAAAATTAAACTATAATATCTTTTGATTCTGGACTTCGAGACAAGCCAATGTCCCCTAGTCTCGCGTCTCGCAGTCCTGTGGTCTTATGTCCAATATGTAAACTAAATATGCTCATCTACTTACAAAATGGTTATGATTCTTTCTTTCCACCAAATTCCATCAGCCATGCTTTCAAGAACGCATCAATATTGCCGTCCATGACGCTTTGAACATCGGAGGTCTGATAGTTAGTGCGGTGGTCTTTCACGCGGCGGTCGTCGAAGACATAGCTTCGAATTTGGCTGCCCCATTCAATCTTCAACTTGCCCGCCTCGATTTTGTTCTGCTCCTCCATACGGTGGCGCATTTCGCGGTCGTAGAGTTGTGATTTCAAGAGGCGCAAGGCATTCTCGCGGTTCTTGGGTTGGTCGCGGGTTTCGGTGTTTTCGATGAGGATTTCCTCTTCCTCGCCCGTGTAGGGGTCTTTGTATTGGTAGCGCAGGCGAACGCCCGATTCTACCTTGTTCACATTCTGTCCACCAGCACCGCCACTGCGGAAGGTGTCCCATGACAGGCGCGACTGTTCGATGACGATTTCAATGGTGTCGTCGACGAGGGGGGTGACAAACACCGAGGCGAATGAGGTCATGCGTTTGCCTTGGGCGTTGTAAGGGCTGACGCGCACCAAGCGGTGCACACCGTTCTCGCCTTTCAGGTAACCATAGGCATAGTCGCCTTCGATCTTCATAGTCACCTGCTTGATGCCGGCATCGTCGGCTTCCAGAAGGTTGGAAATGGTGAGTTTGTATTTGTGGTTTTCGGCGTAACGCATATACATTCGCATAAGCATCTGTGCCCAGTCTTGGGCTTCGGTGCCGCCTGCGCCCGCGTTGATTTTCAGCACCGCGCTCATAGGGTCGGCCTCCTCACGCAGCATATTCTTGAACTCCAGATTCTCCACGATTTGGAGGGTGGCGTTGTATTGCTCGTCCACTTCCTCTTCTGTGGCTTCGCCTTCCTTGGCGAAATCGAAGAGTACAGAGAGATCGTTACCAGCATCTTCGGCTTCCTTGTAGCCATTGAGCCAGCCTTTCACCTCACGCACTTTTTTCATAGTGGCCTCTGCAGCCTTGGGGTCGGCCCAAAACGCTGGGTCTTGGGTCTTCTCATCTAATTCTTGGGCTTCGATGGTACGTCTGTCGACGTCAAAGATACCTCCTCAAGGCATCAATCCTCTTACATAAGTCTTTAAGTTGGTCTTGGGTGATCATATTAATATAAGGTGTTTAATTTTCGGGGTGCAAAGGTAAGAAAAATTTTGAGTAACAATCTTGCAGCAAACCAATTGATTTCACTTTTTATGTAACACTTTTTGTGTAACATCTTTTGTGTAATTTCGTGTTTTTTGATGTTTTTTCAATAAAAACCACATAGAAATCATAGGGACAATATTTTGTCCATATGAAAATTATATCGTTGATTGTCAATAAAATAAATTTGGACAATCCAAAAAAACATGGACAAAACCGAGAGGCTCCCCAAAAACCTCTTGACAAGCGTTTTTTCTGCATATTTTTGCATCGACGGACATGGGACCGGGGTTTACGAAATCCCCCCTGAGACCGTCATTGCGGGCTTGACCCGCAAATCGAAGATTCGACGTAGTCAATCTCCTGAACGAGAGGGATACGTCTTCGCGTACAGGAGATGGCGGATGTTCCTCCGCCATGACGGTAAAGGGTGAAAGGTAGGACGACCCAGTCAATAGTCCCGAGTCAAGAAAAGAACGCCTATGAAAGCAACACTAAAATCACTCATCCTAACGACCCTCGCGCTCGGCGTGATGCTGCCCTCGTGCGACACACCCGCCAAACGCGTGCAGCAGGCGCGTGCCTTATATGAAGAAGGTGCCGAGCTGCGCCAGCAACGCCTCTCGGAAGAGGCCACCGAACGTTTTCTGCAAGCCCTCACGCTGATGCATGGCTGCGATCCAACCACCGAAAACCTCCGCCTCGAAGGCCAACTCAAGGACAACCTTGGCGCGATGTACAACAAACACGGCCTTTTCGACGACGCCCTCAAGATGCACTGCGAAGCTATCGAATGTTTCCGCCAAATCAACGACTCCACCGCTGTGATGACCACGATGCGCAACTGTGGCCGCGTGGCGAAGTCGCTGGAGCAGTTTGCCCAAGCCAAGCACTACTACGACACGGCCTTCAGCATTGCCACCTTGTTAAACGATAAGGCCATGCAGAGCGACATCTACCTTGAGATGGGCCGCGACTACTACCTGCCCGTGGGCAATTATCCCGAAGCCATGACTTGCGTTCGCCGCGCTTTGGAGGGCGAACTTGACGACAACAACACCGACATCGCCAACATGACAATGGGTGTATTATACTACTACACAGATAACTACGCTGAAGCTAAGTCTTACCTCGATGCCGCCCTCCGCAGCGAGCGCGCGGGACTGAAGATGTCGGTGTACCAAACGCTCTACGCCATCGCCTACAACGAGGGCCATCTTGAGCAAGCCATGGAATACCAAGACCTCTTCACGCAAAATATGATGCAGGCCGACAAGGAACACGCCTCCGACAACCTGCAACGCCTCAAGGCCGAGTACGAACTGAAGGCCCAAAAGAGCGAGATGGAAAGCTTGCTCCGCAACCGTAGCCTCAAGCTCTGGCTCATCATTGCGGCAGCGGTGATTGCGCTGTTGGTCATCGTGTTGATAGTGAGAAAGAAGGTGAGCGACCACAAGTTGGCCGTGGAGCAGTTCCGCAGCCAGGTGGAGCGCGACCAAAACCGCATCCACGAGTTGGTAAGCGATATGGAAAACCTCATCCGCACCAACGATGACCTGCGCCGAGACCGTCAGACGCTCTCGCAAAAAGACCTGCTGATGACGAGCAAGATCATGGGGCGCAACAAGGTCTACACCACGGCGCAGGGCCTCGGTGAACAGGTGACCGCCGACACGATGAACTTCGCCCTCAGCGATGACGACTGGGCCGACTTCATCAGTCTTACCGACTTGGTGTACGACGGCTTCTCGCAGCGCCTCCTCGAACTCTATCCCAAACTCGGCAAGTGGGATGTGCGTATCTGCTGCCTCTCCAAGAACGGTTTCTCCAACCAGGTGATTTCCATCCTCTTGGACACCCAGACCGAGTCGTACTACCGCCGCAAGACCCGCATCAAGCAAATGAAGATGAACCTCGGCGAAGACACGCGAAGTTTTGAGGAAATTGTCAATGCAGTATAGATTTTAAATTTTGAATTTTGAATTAAATAATGAACAATCAAATAATTAGAATCATGAAAAAAACATTACTAATGACAATGATGCTTGCGAGTTGCTTGCTCGTTAAAGCGCAAAACTACCTTCTAATGTACATCAATGATATTGAACCCGACCAAAGATTTGAGTTTTGCCTACAGGATTATGATAGCATTGTCATTGTTGACACAATTAATAACTTTTCATATAATGAACATTGGGAAGTGGATCCTGTTTCGGGTGTTGAAGGCTATCAGGTATTAGAACCAGTGCTTACTTTGATTCCAAATGATGATCATTTGTATTTCGGCTTAATTGTGCATTATCAATCCTATCCACCATTCGGGGGAAATTGGTTCAGGTTCCAGATTTGGTTTAAAGCTTTTTCTGCCCCCGATCCATGGTTCCCTGAACATGAATGGAAACATGCGGGAGAAACGATTACGCTTACAGCACCCCCAAATCCCAACAATCCTTATTATTGGGAATATGAATGGTCGACAGGAGAAAATCAGAGAGAGATTGAAGTGACGGATCCAGGAGTATATTGGGCGCGTTTGTTTAATAATTGTGGAGAAGCCGTCGATAGTGTCGAGGTTCGAAATGCTGTCGAAATTAGCCTTGCTACGACTGACCTCTCAACCAATTTGAATAAAATCAGTTGGTTGGTCGATGATGCGCAGGCCGTCTATATCACCGAAGTCAATATATACAGAAATAATCATCTTGTCGGCACTGTGCCCTATTTAGAAGGAAGTTTCCTTGACAATATTGGCAGCGAGGCGACGCAGTGGCAGTATCACTTGGTTGGTGTGACTGCGGATGGAGAGGAATGTCCTGTGCCAAGTTATTGGAATCGCCCCATCCATCTCGATCATTTGCAAGGCCAAAACAACCATATCTTGCAATGGACTTCCTTTGAGGCCGAAAATGGTGCCTCAATTGAGTCTTATCGTATCTACGATTGTGTTGACGGTGAGTTAACCCTTGTTGAAGAAGTTGGTAATTTCGTCAATATCTACAATTACAATCCTGACAGTTTCACTGGCGATGCGGTGGTGGCTGCTGTGTTTAGTTCTGGTGATTTTTCATACTCCAATCGCGTTCCTACACATCTTGGTTTGGGTGAACTGTCCGAATGTCAGTTTAACGTTTTCCCAAACCCAGCAAAAGACCGAGTAACTATCGAAGGAATTGGAATTCTGACTATCATCAACACTCTTGGCCAGACAATTTTGACTAGGGAGGTTGATGGGAAAGAAACCATAGAATTGCCTCAAGGTCTGTATTTCATTACGATGGGTGAGGCGACGCGGAAGTTTATGGTGCGTTAATCGTGGTCTTGTAGGGCTGTCACACCGTGGCAGCCGCCTTGGCAGCCATGACAACAAGCGGCTGCCGTGGTACGACCGCCCTACAGATTGAAAATGAATAGAATGAATAAACAATCAAATACTTAGAAAAATGAAAAAGGCTTTATTAACAACAGCAATCCTGCTCGCCTTTACCCTCGGCAGCGTGGCGCAGCAAGGTAGTTTCGCTCCCCAAGGTGCGGAGTGGTATTTCAGTGTTGACGGTATGATGTCGGTTTCGCCTAGTTATTATCACATGGAAGTGCTTGGTGACACGGTCATACAAGGTCACACTTGCAGCATTATTACTCGGCAGTATTACGGAAGCAATGGCAATCACCAATATGTCTATGAGGACAACGGCGTGGTGTATTGGTACAACCAGACTTTGCAAGCCTTTACCACACTTTATGATTTCAATGCGGAGGTAGGCGACACTTGGATTTGCGACATCGATTCTTGCTCCTTTGAGATTCAGGTGGAATCCGTTGAGGAGGTAACATGGGAAGTCCATACCTATCGGGTGCAGCTTGTCCTCTCGGAGAACAATGAGTGGGGTATAATGCCATTTCATGGTTATATCATTGATGGTATTGGGTATAGTAGGGGCTTGTTTCCTGATCCGATGGCCTGTTCTTCTGGCATTGTTTGTGGCCCTTATCCCGATTATTTGCGCTGTTATCTCATTGATGGCGAGATGCTTTACCATGAAGGTGAATATGATTGTGACGAATATGGTTCTTGCTGGGACGGCACTATAGCCGAAGCATACGCTGGTGGCGACGGCACAGCCGAGAATCCATATCAGATTAAGACCTCTAAACAGTTGGCGTTGCTTGCCCAGCAGACCAATGACGGCACGGGTGGCGATGCCTATTATGAGCTAATCGACAATATCAACTTGACAAATTGCCTTACTGGTGGAATGATTCCATGGGTTTCCATTGGCACCACAACACATGCGTTTACGGGTCATTTCAATGGAAATGGGCATAGCATTAATAACTTGCATCAAAACATCACCGATGGCGATGCACAGCCTGTAGGCGGTCTTTTCGGCTGCACCAACGGTGCCGAAATCAACAATGTCCATCTATCGCAGTGTTATGTCAGTGGAAGCGCCCAATATGTGGGCACTCTCGTAGGTTACGCCGGACTGACAAACATTTACAATTGCAGCATTTATGATGGATGTGCGGAGACTGACAATAGAGTGGCAGGTGGCTTGGTAGGTTTTGCGGGCTATACGTATGGCGAAAATGGAACGAGCGAAGAGACTTACACCATCGCCAACTGTGTCGTCAGGGAAGCAGTGAAGGTGCGGAGTACTGAATGTGCTGGTGGCGTTGTTGGATTGGTCAGCGATTTGTATGCCAATACGCAATATGAAATCATTAACTGCACCATGGAGGGAACTGCTGATCCTTTTTATGTGGGGGGAAGTGCGGCTGCAGGTGGAATCGTTGGCCACATGTGGTATGGTAAGGTGAGAGGTTGCACGAATCATCAGAAAGTGGTTGGTGGTACCTCCTCACTTGGCGGATGTGTAGGCGGCATAATAGGTTTGCTGGATTATGGTGCTTATGACGATATTTCGGATTGTGTTAATTATGGTCAGGTTTGTAGCGCAGATAGACGTCATAGTGTCAATGTTGGTGGCATTGCTGGTGGTACGCGAGGCGGAATGATTTACTCTGGCGGACATATCAGGAATTGTATGAACCATGCTGATGTTACAGGTTCGTTAATGTGTGGTGGGATTGTTGGTTGTTTATTCAGTGGTAGTCCCTCATTTGTCCAAAACTGTCATAATTATGGGCAAGTGACTTGCAACGGTTCGACGTCAGCAGGCGGTATTCTTGGCGGTAGTTGTGGTCGTATTAATGCTTGTTATATTGTGGAGTGTAGCAATTTTGGCGATGTGGTGGTTAACCATCAAGATGAAGGAAGTGCAGGAGGTATTTTGGGCGAAGTAAGGGATATCGACCAAGAAATCTATATTTTGAATGTATTTAATAGAGGTTCTGTGAGTGCCCCACAATATGCAGGAGGCATTCTTGGCGGCACCATGGACACTAGGAATTGCACCATACAGAATGTGTATAACACGGGAGAGGTAATAACGGGAGAAGAGACTAAGGGAGCCATCGCCTATATTCAGCAAGAAAATGACTATTTCAGCGATTGTTATTGGTTGGGTCATTTGGACAACCATGCTGGAGTAAGCGAAGGCGAACCACTACAGCACTCATGCGCTTTTTGGCCTACCACTTATTATGGTGAATGGAGTCTCGACAGCTTGCAATTTGGTCACGATTTGGCCCAAGCCTTGAATACAGGTGCGGAAGCCCTGGTGGAACAATATCCTGCAGTACTTGCCATGGTTCACCGTTGGGAATATGACAATGACCATGTCAATGATGGCTTCCCTGTCTTTAGCGGGATAGAGAAGGTCGGGTATCCTTTCATTGGCACGGAATGGTACTACGAAATCCAAAACGAGAACGGAACAATCACCTATCAGCATTTGGAATATGCCGGCGACACCACTGTCAACCACAAGGAAGTGGTCGTCATCATTCGCACCAACACGCTTTATGATAAGGGCGAACGAAACGAGGTGACACGCGAATATGTGTATGAGGAAAATGGCATAGTCTATTGGTGGAATGAGAGTTTACAGGAGTTTACCGTCCTCTACGACTTCGGTGCTGAGGTTGGGGACAAGTGGGAGATTAAAGTCGGTACTGAAAGCCTTACCATGCATGTAGATGCTGTAGAACACCGTGAATACGACGGCCGTATTTTTAAGATATTGCAAGTGAGCGACGACCAAGACCTATTCAGCGGCACCATTGTTTGCGGCATCGGTCACCTCAGCAGTTTCTTCCCCGAAAGGCTGATGACCCGAGGCAAGAATTACCGTGTGGAAGGCATCCGCTGCTTCTGGCGCGAAGGCGAATTGTTCTTCAAATACGGCGAAGAAGATTGCGATGCCGTTTACAAGGTTTATCACAACGGCCTCGAAGATCATGAGGATGATGTGTTTGCGGTTTATCCCAACCCGACCGACGGCGTTTTGTTTGTAGAGACGCGCCATGGCACGTCTCTACCGACACAAACCTACCGCATCACCAACCTGATGGGCCAAATCCTAATGTCAGGCCAAATCACCGCCGAAACCCAACAAATTGATGTTTCCAATTTGCAAAAGGGAATGTATTTCATTACCTTTGCAGGCGAAACACGAAAATTTGTGGTGCGTTAATCGCGGTTCTGTAGGGTTGTCGTATTACGGCAGCCGCTCATGGAAAACCAACGGAGGCTGCCACGGTGTGACAGCCCTACAGATCGAAACGGAAAACAGAACAATTAAATACCAAAGAAAATGAAGAAATTGATGCTTTTTGCAGTCTTGATGTGCTTCGTTGTGTCGCTTGGGGCACAACAAACCTACGGTGATCTTGAGGTTTTGAGAATCCAGCGGCTGAACCGGTATAATAATAATTACACTGTGAAGTTAGACAGCGCCACGGATGGATATGCCAGATATCTGTATGAATACGACGCCCGATTCCGCTGCACGCTCCAAAGCACATATACCTTAGGTATCATTGATACCATGGGATGGATTACGCGTTTTACCCGTGAGTATACTTATGACGACCTTGACCGCGTAACTTTAATAAGATTATACGATGATGGGGCAGTGAAAAAAAAGGAATACTTCTATAACGAACAAAGCCTGCTGTCGGAAGTCGTCCAATCCTATTTCAATGGTACCAATTGGCATCTCCAACATAAGTACAACTACGAGTATGATGGGGAAGGGAACCTGACGGTTTTCGTCCAATACAAATACGAAAATGACCATTGGGCGGAAGACGAAAAGAAGGTCTGGGAATATGAGGAAGGTCTGCCTCAATCCATGTTGCGTTATTTGGGTAGTTATGCCTTTGAGAAGACCCTATACAGTTATAACGCGCAAGGACTTTGCAACGAAATGACTCGTTGCTATCGCAACACTGAACCAGGTTGGACTGAGGAATGGGGCGCATATTATAAAGAACGCTACGAGTATGACGATGCAGGCAACCTGTTGTTCAGAGTTTCTCTTCGGCTGAGAACAAATTCCGATGAATGGTATTACTACGAAAAGACCGAATTGGAATACGATGAAAACAATAACTGTACCTACATCGGTGTTTACAAGCGTTATGATTACGATACGGAGCAATGGACGAATGTGAGTAACGCTTTTGATTTTACTTTCGACCGTACGATTAGCATCGACAACATATCGGGGTTCTCGTTGTTTTGGGAGCATTGGTTAGACGACTTAGATTTGAGTGTGCCGGTATTCAATCAGATGCAACACATCACATTCGATAATTTGGGGCAAATCACAGATTGGGATTTCTACTATTCCAATTTCAACGGTCTCGGCGAAACGAACGAGGATTATTCTGCTATCTATCCCAACCCGACCGATGGCATCTTGTTTGTACAGATGGTGCATGCACCGTCTCTACCGACACAAACCTACCGCATCACCAACCTTATGGGCCAGACCGTCCTAATGGGTAGCCTTACTGCTGAAACCCAACAGATTGGTGTAACGAATCTGCCCCAGGGCATGTATTTCATCACCGTAGGCGATATGACACGGAAATTTGTGGTGCGTTAATCGCGGTCCTGTAGGGCTGTCACACCGTGGCAGTCGCACGCTGAAACGGCACAGCAGCAGTCGTGGTACGACAGCCCTACAAACCGAAACGGAAAACAAACAAATAATCAAAACCTCAATACAATGAAAAACACACTGAAAATCATGGTCCTGCTGCTGGTGGTGGCAGCCATGGCAACGATGACATCCTGCAACAAACAACCCCAGGTCTATGGGAAATGGAGAATCACCGAGGTGTCGGTGACCATAGGTGGCGAGTCGTTCGATGATTTTGATGAGTTTTATAACGAGGCAGTGGTCGGCCACACCGTCGAATTCAGGAAGGATGGAACAGCGATCGCGGACGACAATGAAGAGGATGGCGGCTATTATACCTTGAAGGGAGACAAAATGATCATAAAAGACGGCATTCGTCACAAGGTCAACGATACAGTGATGTTATATGATATGACCGGCACCATCACAACTTTGACCGAAACAAATATGACCATCGACTTCCTCAATCCCGCCGAACTTAACGACATAGGACAGGACGTACATGCCATCATGGGATTCGTGAGAGAGTGATTTATGGCAATAATGCAGTCTAAAACGCCCGAGAAGAAATTCTTGGGCGTTTTTATTGTTAGGAACACCAAATTCAAGGAAAATATTTATTTTTGCATTTTCAAAGCAAGTGTTCTCGATTCGCGAACAGAGAACGTTTAAATTTAAATAATTGATATATAATATGATGTTGCCACAAGATATTGTAGTTTTATTAAAAAAAATGACCGCGCAAGGGAAGGCGTTGTCCTGTCGTGGAATAGCCGATTCGTTGGGTATGAGTGCGTCAAATGTGAGCAAGAGTTTAGAGCGTTGTAAGAAAGCGCAATTGATCGACCGCCATAAAAAAAAGGTGAATGTGTTGGCTTTGCAAGAGTTTTTGATTCATGGCATCGCATACGTGTTTCCTGTTGAAGCAGGGCGTGTCGGTCGGGGGGTGCCTACTTATGTGAGCGCTGCACCCATCAGTGATGCAATCAGCAATGGTTCTGAAAGTTATGTATGGCATTACGTAAGAGGGACTGCACGAGGTCAACACATTGAGCCGCTTTATCCCTCCGTACCAGAAGCAGCTTTGCGTGATGAGGAACTTTACCAATTACTGGTAATCGTGGATGCTTTGCGCATGGGCCGAGCAAGAGAAAAAAGTATTGCTATTGAAGAACTGACCAAAAGAATGAATTGCTATGCCGAAAACCAATAATGAATGGTCTGTGCAATCACTTCGAATACAATATGTCAGCGACTTGCATCTTGAGTTTCCGCAGAATAGGAAATGGCTTGAGGATCATCCTTTGGAAGTGACAGGAGATATTTTACTTGTTGCTGGCGATACGGCCTATCTCGACCTGCCTGATTCAAAGCAGGACACTTACTCGCAATACTCTTTTTGGGATTGGGCGTCAGAGCATTATCAAAAGGTGATTGTTTGCTTTGGCAATCACGACTTTTATGGCTATTACGATCTTTCCACCATGCAAGATGGTTATTGCAAGCAAATTCGCTCTAACATCCACGCCTATTACAATAGTGTGGTGCACTTGGGAGAGATTGACATCATTGTTTCCACACTTTGGTCGTATATTGAACCATATAATGTTTATTTTACTGAGCGAGGGGTGAGCGATTTCTATAGAATCAGATATAAGGGACATCGCCTCAATGCAGATAACTTCAATCACGAACATGACCGTTGCTTGCAGTTTGTGAAACAGGCGATTGCCGAGAGCAAGGCTAGAACGAAAATTGTGCTTACCCATCATGTGCCGACGCAACTTTGTACGGCAGAAGAGTTTCGCGACAGCAACATCAATGGCGCTTTTACTGTGGAATTGGGTGAATATATTGCTGATTCTGGTATCGACTATTGGATCTACGGCCATTCTCATCGTAATATCGATGCGCAGATAGGCAAAACAAAAATCACATCCAATCAGTTGGGTTACATCTCACAAGGAGAACACTTTGCCAACGGATTCGATTCGAAAAAAATGTTCGAAATATAGGCTTGTCTAGGTAATTTGATTACATAATGAAACAAGGCTGCCGCAACCCTGCGACAGCCTTAATTATCAATTATAAATTCTCAATTTTCAATTACTTGAACGCGTTCTCGCTCAGTCCGTGGCCAGAGAGGGCCAAATCCTTCATGTAGCCAGGCACCTCCTTGCCGAGGTACTTGTCCACATACAACTTGGCGAGGTATTGGCCGAGCATGAAGCCGTGGCCGCGCAAGCCGGTGAGGATACCGACCTCCGGGTCGACGATGTAACGC
>JAEEGL012098130.1_pt1 | contig 39708 bp, 29 predicted proteins | sample 9134231 | NCBI WGS metagenome assembly JAEEGL01 (sample SAMN16246548, study PRJNA631951) | gut metagenome | biome: gut microbiome; feature: rumen; material: fiber-attached | host: Bos | place: Iran: Karaj | collected 2018-10
AGATATGTATAAGCAATTTTATTCACGTTTATAGAGGAAATAGATGAAAGTACAAGTTATAACACGTCATACACCAATCAATTATGGATCATTATTACAGTCAATTGCTACTCAGAAGATTTTTGAGGCATGTGATTGCGATTGCCAGATTATAGATTATTTTAGAACTGACGAAGAGTATGGTGAAATTGAAAAAACAATATTAAGAAATAAGAAGAGTTGGAATTCCAATGCCTTCAAGAGAGGACTTTATCTTGCGCTCAGAGTACCTGCCAGCATTCATGCAGGTAACAAATTCAGAGCAATGCAGAATAAGTACCTTAATCTTACTCAGAGATACTCTTCAAATGCTGATCTTAGAGAAAACATTGGTGATGCAGATTACTATGTTACTGGTAGTGATCAGGTTTGGGGAAAGATAGCATGTGGTGAATACGATACCAGCTACTTCCTGGATTTTGTTAAGGATGATAGCAAGAAGATTGCCTTCGCCAGCAGTATGGGACATGCTACAAAGACTCCAGAAGAGGAGAAGCTTTTCGTAGACAGTATTCGTAAGTATAAGCATGTGGCTGTTAGAGAAGACAGTGTTGTTGAATACTTTAAGGGTCTTGGCATTGAGGCAAAGCAGGTTCTTGATCCAACACTTATGGTTGATGGAGATGAATGGCGTAAATACGAAGGAAAGAGTTCTTCAGGTAAGTATGTTTTAATTTACCAGATTCACAATGATAAGAAGCTTGGCAAATATGCTAAGGAATATGCAAAGAGAAAGGGATTACCTTTAATTCGTGTATCTCAGAACTTCCATCAGATATTACGCGAAGGTAAGTTTAATTATGTCCCAGACGTATGTGATTTCTTATCATTAATTGACAATGCAGATACATTAATCACAGATTCATTCCACGGAACAGCATTTGCGATTAATTTAAATACTGATTTTGTTGAGATATTACCTAATACAAATACAGGTAGCAGAAATCAGAGCATCTTAAGATTATTAGATCTTTCAGATAGAATTGTTAACGATATGAATGATTATTCTATCGCTGACACAAGAATAGATTACGCTCATGTGAATGAGATTCTCGAAAATGAAAGAAAGAAATCTTTTGAAGTATTGAGAAGTTTTTTAGGAAGATAATTTATGGATAATGAGATAAATCTTTTTAGTGATAAAAGTGAATGTTGCGGCTGTGGAGCATGTATGAACAAATGCCCCAAAGGTGCAATTTCTATGCAGGAGGATGAAAGCGGATTTTTATATCCAGTCATTGATAGAGAGCTTTGTGTAAGCTGTGGTGCCTGCGTTGCGACTTGTGGCTACAAGAAGAATAACATCTATGATAGCAAAGAACAGAAGGTGTATGCATTTGCTTCAAAGGATAAAGATGTTTTGATTAAATCAGCATCTGGTGGTGCATTCGCAGAAATTGCAAAGTACCATTTGAAAAAGAATGATTCGGTCGTTTATGGAGCAACTTCATCTGAACGAGATAATCAATGGAAAGTTAAGCATATTAGAATTGATAGTCTTGATGAACTTATAAAATTACAGGGTTCAAAATACGTTCAGAGTGAGATTGGAACAGTATATTCTGAAATTAAAAAAGATTTAATTGAACAAAAGAACGTACTGTTTTCAGGAACACCTTGTCAGGTGGACGGATTACGTTCGTTCCTTGGAAAGGAATATGATAATTTACTCACTGTAGATATTATTTGTCATGGAGTTCCTAGCTATAGAATGTTTGCTGATTTCTTGCGTAATAGAGAAAAAGCTCTCAAGAAAAACATAAACAAATTTGTTTTTAGAGATAAGAGCAAAGGTCAGGGAATGATATCCAGAATGGATATTATCTCAGATAATAAAGAAACAGCGTCAATTATTAGGAAGGGTGAGCTATATAGCTATTTTTACCTATTCTTAAAACAGCATATCTATAGAAGTAATTGCTATTCTTGTCCATATGCTAAGCGCGAACGAGTTTCAGATATGACATTAGGAGATTTCTGGGGATTTGGAGCATTGTATCCAAACGCAGAAGCTGAATATGGTTTAACTGACAAAGAAGGTGTTTCTTGTATTCTAGCTAACACAAAAAAGGGTATCGAAGTTGTGAATACTTTGGCTGAGTCTTGTGTTGTTATGGAGTCAGATTTTGAAAAGGCTTCAGCTAAAAATGGTCAGTTGAAGAGACCTAGCGAATTATCGCCAATACGAGATATTGTTATTAAAAAATATACAGAACATGGATATGATGCAGTTGATAAGTATTATCACACGCATTTTTATAAAGATAGATTGAAATACAATATTTCAGCTATTATTCCAATGGATTTTAAGAGAAAAATACGAGCGTTAGTGGGAGGCTTGAAGTGAAAAAAGTACTAGTGGTGATGCATTCATTATATAATGGAGGCGCTGAGCGAAGTCTGGTAAATATGTTCTGTGAGTTGCCGGCTGACAAGTATGAAATCGATCTTTTGCTTTTTGAAAAAAAAGGAATGTTTTTAGAACAGCTACCTCAATATGTAAATGTCTTAGATACTCCGGATGATATAGCTAGCTTATATGATAATACTTCATGTGGAGTAGTAAAGAAGGGCTGGAAGACATTTGCTAATGTTGTTTCCAAAATCATGACAAAAGATGACAGAGAGCGAAGAGCTTATAGATGGAAACATTTTTATGGACCATCTATCAAATCTACATTTGAAAACTATGATGTGGCTTTGGCATATATTGGTGGAGAGATTTTTTACTTTCTAGATGAAAAGGTCGGTGCAGAAAAAAAGGCAGTATGGATTCATAATGATTACCGTGCAGCAGGACACCCAAGAAAATATGATTACGACCATTTAAAAAACATGGATAACATAGTCTCAATCTCAGATAGATGTGTTGAAATACTAAAGGAAGAATTTCCAGAGTTTGCAGATAGAACGTTGATGATTGAAAATATTACTTCATCAACACTCATCAGAAGTAGAGCAGATGAATTTGTCCCAAAGGAATATGAAAAAGAGAAAATCAATATTCTTTCTATTGGAAGACTTTCTGAACAGAAGGGATTTGATATTGCTATTGATGCAGCTAAAATTCTTAAAGACAATGGTTACCATTTTCAGTGGTTTATCATTGGAAGTGGAGAATTAGAAAAACAGTTAAGTGAACAGATAATAAAAAATAATCTTGAAGATAGTTTTATTTTACTTGGTCCACGCGAGAATCCGTATCCGTATATTAAAAACGCAGATATTTTTGTACAGCCTTCAAGATACGAAGGCAAGTCAGTTGTTTTAGATGAAACAAAGATAATTGGAACTCCTATATTAGCGTCTAACTATCCAACAGTTGGAGATCAATTGATTAAAGATAAAGAGGGGATGATTGTGGAGTTAAATCCGGATAGTGTTGCAGACGGTATTGCGAAGATGATTAATAATCCTGCTATAAGGGAGAGTATTAATCAATATCTTTTGAGTAATGAATATGGTAACCAAGAAGAAATAAAAAAATATATAGATTTATTGGGATAAGGAGATGTAGAAAAATGAAAATTACAGTAGCAGGTACAGGTTATGTAGGATTGTCAATTGCGACATTATTAGCACAGAATAATGAGGTTGTTGCAATTGATGTATTAGAGGAAAAAGTAAATAAGATTAACAACAGAATTTCACCTATTCAGGATGAATATATTGAGAAGTATTTTGCAGAGAAGGAATTAAATTTAGTGGCGACTCTTGATGCTGAGATGGCATACAAGGATGCTGAGTATGTAGTTATTGCAGCACCTACAAATTATGATTCTCAGACACAGTATTTTGATACATCAGCTGTTGAGAACGTAATCGAATTAGTCATGAAGTATAATCCAAATGCTATCATGGTTATCAAATCGACAATTCCAGTAGGTTATACAAAGTCTATTAGAGAGAAGTTTAATTCTAAGAATATTATCTTTAGCCCAGAGTTCCTTAGAGAAAGCAAGGCTCTTTACGATAATTTATATCCATCAAGAATTATTGTTGGTACAGATATGGATGATGAGAGACTTGTTAAGGCTGCTAAGGGATTTGCAGAACTTTTAAAGGAAGGCGCTGTAAAAGAAGATATTGAGACTTTATTTATGGGATTCACAGAGGCTGAGGCAGTAAAACTTTTTGCTAATACTTACCTAGCACTTAGAGTTTCATATTTTAACGAGTTAGATACATATGCAGAGATGAAGGGGCTTGATACACAGGCAATTATTGATGGTGTATGTCTTGATCCTAGAATCGGTACACACTACAACAATCCATCATTTGGATATGGCGGATACTGCTTACCAAAGGATACAAAGCAGTTATTAGCTAACTATGGTGATGTTCCACAGAATATGATGAGTGCTATCGTAGAGTCTAATAGAACAAGAAAAGATTTTATTGCAGATAGAGTTTTAGCTAAGACAGGTTATTATAGAGAGAATAGCGCATTTGATAGTGCTTCAGAAAAGGAAGTTGTAGTTGGTGTATATCGTTTAACTATGAAGTCTAATTCAGATAACTTCCGCCAGAGTTCAATACAGGGTGTTATGAAGCGTGTAAAAGCTAAGGGAGCAAAGGTTATCATTTTTGAACCATCATTAGAGGATGGACAGACATTCTTTGGTAGCAAGATTGTAAATAATCTTGATGAGTTTAAGAAGATGAGTGATTGCATTGTTGCAAACAGATATGATAGCTGTCTTGACGATGTGGCTGACAAAGTGTATACAAGAGATATTTTCAAGAGGGATTAATAATGAAGAAGTATTGTTTTGTAATACCTAAGCTTTCATCAGGTGGAGCAGAAAGAGCAATAAGTGTATTTGCCAGTGGTATTGCGGAACTCGGTTATGATGTTTCGTTAATTATTTACAAGCGTACACCTGAGGAATATCCAGTATCTGATTTGGTTAAAAAATACTACAGATGTGATGAAGAATATAGTTCTAACAAAGTAATTATATTCCTTCAGAAACTCAGATATGTAAGAAGGTTTTTAAAAGATAACCAGATTGATGTAGTAGTTCCTTTCCTCGAAAATTGCGTGATTCACACATTTGTTGCAAGTAGAGGTTTGAAAATTAAATATGTTTCATCACTTCGAAACAATCCATACATGCTTAGCAAAAAGGAGCGTCGTAGAACAGATTTTATTACTGCATTAGCAGATGCCCATTTTGTTCAGAATCATATGCAGAAGGAATATTACTCTAAAGCCATCCAAAAGAAGACTTTTATAGTGACTAATCCTGTAAGTGATGCATTTATTGAGAATGAAAAGCAGTATAGAAATGATATAAAGAAAATCGTTGCAGTTGGTAGACTGAATGAGCAAAAGAATTATTATATGCTTATTGATGCAATGAAAATTGTTTTGAAAGAGTTCAGTGATATACAACTTGAAATATATGGTGAGGGTAGCGAAGAGGATAAGCTCAAGCAATATATTAATGACAATGGATTAGAAAATAATATTCATCTGATGGGTAGAAGCGAGGATATCAAGTCAGTTTATAATAACTCAGATGTATATGTCATGACTTCAGATTACGAAGGTATGCCAAATTCACTTCTTGAGGCTTTGACTTTTGGTATGCCGTCAATTTCAACAGATTGTCCTACTGGACCATCAGAGTTAATCGAGGATGGAGTTAATGGTTATCTGGTTCCAATGGGAGATTCTAAGGTTCTTGCAGAGCGTTTGATTGATTATATTAAAAATCCAAAGAAAGCTGAAGAATTTGGAAAAGCTGCCAGAAAGAGTTGTGGTAGCAGTCATTCCAAGGAAGCTGTATGTAAGAAACTAGTGCAATATTTAGATAGAGTATAAGATATGGAAAATATATTAATTAATTTGAATGATGTAAAGAATAGGCTGATGTACTTAGGTTGGTTTTTATTCTTTGTGGCTAAAACTGTGTTTTCAAAGTATATAGGACTTGGTATAGAAATACGTGCTATTGTTATACTGACTCTGACATATTTGTTTGTTCAGTTTTATCATAACGGCAATATTTTCATAAATTTTCGGAAAATAGATGTATTAAAGGGCACACTATTAGTTGCACCGTTTATTATTTATGCCAATTTATCGGTTCATTGGGGAACACAAGTAGTTAACGCATCATATGTTGTTAATAATATGCTGAAACAAAACCTTATTGTTTTTATTTGCTTAGAAATATTTTGGGGAAATAAAGACAGAATAAAGGATTTGCTAAAAATATATTGTGCTGCAATGTTTATCTATGGTTTTGTTGCTACATTTACTACACCTATTGGCTCATGGGGGTCTGAGTATAAGTATGGCGGATTTACTGCGATACATAGAAATGCAGCGTCAGTTATCTTTGTCGTTTGCTTTGGTATTTGTTATTACCTATATGAAATGTACAAAGATAAAAAGTATATTATAGCGATGTTTTCATTCTTATTCTTTAATTTGGTTACAGGTGCAAGAAAGGGTATTATTCAGACAATATTTATTATTGCAATGATAGTGCTATTACAGAATGGATTACAGAAAAAGTTTAGGCTCATGGGTGTACTCCTCGTAGTTGTATCAGTGCTAGCGATAATATTTATTAATAGTCCGTTTCTACAAGAGACGTATGGCGCACGTTTACTTGCGATTTTTGATGATTCTATACACGACGGAAGTAGAGATTTTAGAAAGATGTTCCGTATATGGGCTTTTGTAGCTTTCTTGTTAAGACCGATTATTGGACATGGTTCAGCTTTTACAGTTGTAGTTATCAGTACACTCACAGGTGAAGCGGTATATTCACATTGTAATTATACAGAGATGCTGGCAAATTACGGTCTGATTGGATTTGCTTTAAATTATATGGTTTATTTAGTCTGTTTAGTAAAAAGCTTTAAAAATAGAGTAAATTCGATGGGTAAGATGGTATTTACTCTGGTTTTATCAATTTTGATAATTGAGTATGGACAGGTAACATATCAGATTTTAAGTAGTTTAATACCGCTCTATATAGTTTTTTTAGCAGGATTATATGGTATGGACAATACAGAACTAACTAGAAAAGAGGTATAAAAAATGTTCGAGGGAAAAACAATATTTGTAACTGGAGCCGCAGGTTTCATCGGTTCAAATCTATGTAAGAGATTACTAGAGGATAGTAGTATCAAGCTTATTGGTATAGACAATATGAATGATTATTATGATGTTAACCTAAAAGAAAGTAGACTTAAGGATTTAATGCAGCATGATAACTTTGTATTCTACAGAGACAGTATTGCAAACAAGTCAATCATCGAAGAGATTTTTGCTAAATATGAGCCAGAGATTGTTGTAAATTTAGCAGCACAGGCTGGTGTTAGATACAGTATTACAAATCCTGATGTTTACATTGAATCTAATTTAATCGGTTTCTATAACATTTTAGAGGCTTGTAGACATTCTTATGATGATGGTAAGAAGGGTGTTGAGCACTTAGTTTATGCATCTAGCTCATCTGTATATGGTTCAAATAAAAAAGTTCCATATTCCACTGATGATAAGGTGGATAATCCAGTAAGTTTATATGCTGCAACTAAGAAGTCGAACGAATTGTTAGCTCACTCATATAGTAAGTTATATAACATTCCTTCAACAGGATTAAGATTCTTTACTGTTTATGGTCCAGCGGGAAGACCAGATATGGCATACTTCGGATTTACAAACAAGCTGGTAAATAACGAAACAATCAAGATTTTTAACTATGGAAACTGTAAGAGAGATTTTACATACGTAGATGATATCGTAGAGGGCGTAGTTCGTGTAATGAATGGCGCACCAGAGAAGAAGAATGGTGAAGATGGTTTACCAATTCCACCATACGCTGTTTACAATATTGGAAATAGTAATCCAGAGAATTTGCTTGATTTCGTTACTATTCTTCAAGAAGAATTGGTTAGAGCTGGAGTGCTTGCGGAGGATTATGATTTTGAATCTCATAAGGAACTTGTTGCTATGCAGCCAGGAGATGTTCCTGTAACATATGCAGACACATCTGCCCTTGAAGAAAAGTTTGGATTTAGACCAAATACACCATTACGTGATGGCTTACGTAGATTTGCTGAATGGTATAAAGAGTACTACTGCTAATAACTTTGTCATTGGATGGTATTGAAATGACAGCCAATAGAAAACAGTATGCTGCCCAAAATGCAATGGCAGCCACGTTAGGAAATGTAATAAATTCGGTATTAGCTTTTGCTACTAGGACGATTTTTATATATTCTCTTGGAACTGTATATAATGGAATTAATGGTCTGTACACTAATATCCTTGGCATGCTGTCTTTAGCTGAGTTGGGTGTTGGAGCAGCCATTAGTTTTTCATTATATAAACCGCTAGCTGAAAAAGAAATAAAAAAAATTCAGGCAATAATGAATTTTTATCGTATTGCCTACAGACTAATTGCTGGATTGATTTTTGTTATTGGAGTATGTTTAATACCATTTTTAAAATACATAATAAATGGAGCTGAAGGTGTTGATCATCTAATCCTTTACTATGTAGTATTTTTGTTTGATACTGTTACTTCGTATTTGCTAATTTATAAGACAACTTTGGTAGAGGCAGATCAGAGGTCATATCTGATCACATATATCAACACAGTAATAAAAGTAATAATCAGTATTGCGCAGATTATAGTTCTTCTAATATTTAAGAGTTTTTTAGTCTATCTATTAATTGGAGTGATTGTACAACTCATTGGGAATATCTATATTTGCTATTTCTGTAATAAAGAGTACCCATACTTAAAGGAGAAAAATAACGAAAAGCTTACAAAACAAGAGCTTAATATAATTCTGACTAAGATAAAAGCGCTGATGGTTCATAAGATTGGCGATAAGTTTGTAAATCAAACTGATAATATTATCATTTCATATTTTATTAATGTGACAGTGGTTGGAATGATTGCAAATTATACGATGATTGTTAGAGTCATCAATACATTTATCGTTTCTATTTTTCATAGTTCAACTGCGGCGATTGGGAATATAATTGCTACCGACAATGATGAACATAAATATAATGTGGCTTTACGATATGATTTTCTAGGCCACATTTTTTATGGATGGTCTTCATTATGCTTATATTTCCTATTAACACCATTTGTTACGATATGGATTGGAAAAGAAAAGCTGATTGATAATAATATTTGTTTTTTATTATGCCTAAATTACTATCTTAATGGAATAAGAACCCCATTTAATAATGTAAAAGGGGCAGCCGGTTTATATGAACAGGACAGATGGGTGCCGCTGCTACAGGCTATTATAAACGTGGTAGTTTCAATTGTAGCTGTCAAGTCATACGGTTTGTTAGGTGTTTATATAGGTACATTAGTTAGTAGTCTAATTCCACTTTTTATTAGACCGTTTGTGGTATATAAATATATTTTCAAAGAGAATGTAATTCCATATTTTAAGGAAGTGTTTTATAGGCTGTTACAAATGGCTATATGTCTTGAAATCTTATCATATGTATTTAGCATTTTAAGTGTTTCAAATATGGTATTTGCTTTAGGTATAAGGTTTTTGTTATGCACAATAGTGATGTGTATAATAGTAATAATTTTTTACAGAAAGCGTGATGAATTCATGTATGTAGAAGGTTTGATTAGTAACTACTTAAAAAAGAATCATAGCTAAAGGAAATAATTGGGAAAAGATTATGGGTATTAATAACACCATTAAAAAAAAGTTTGATATTTTAAAATACAAATGCTTTAAGGATTTGTATTTTAAGAATTCAACAATAGGAGTAGATAAAGCAAGAATTATTCTCAATGAAAAATGGGAAAAGAATGATGCTACATGTATAAGAAAGCATATATGTGAGACTCCTTACGAGTATGATTTACAGGTCGTTATTCCGGCGTACAATATGGAGAAATATATTGAAGAATGCGTTGATTCGGTAGTAAATCAAAAAACAGACTATAAGTATGTGGTCTACATTATTGATGATGGCTCAAAAGATGGCACATTAGAGATTTTAAAAAAGTACAATAAGTATTCCAATATAAAAGTAATATCAAAGTCTAATGGTGGTGTTTCTACAGCTAGAAATGCTGGTATAGATCGAATTGTTGCGAACTATATTATGTTTATAGATTCGGATGATTATTTGGCTGAAGGCTGCATACAAGCGTTGATGGAAAAGGCATATGAGACAGAAGCAGATATTGTATCCGGTGCTCATGAAAGACTTATAAATGGCAAAAAAGTGTTGTATACACATTATGATTGCGACAAATATGTTGATGACTATAGTAAAATCCCAGGAATGCCATGGGGAAAGGTATACAAGAGCGAGCTAGTATCCAATGTAATATATCCAGAAAAATATTGGTTTGAAGATACTATAATTAGATTCATGCTTATAGATAGAGCCAAATCTATTTACTACATAAATAAAAGTGTTTATGTGTACAGAATATTGGAAAGCAGTGCTAGTCATTCTAACTCCACAAATCCAAAGAATATAGATTCATATTGGGTTTCAGAAATAATTGTTGAGGATTATGCGAAAGCTGGTTATTCAATGAATGACGAAATACTCAATTCACTATTAAAACAGTCTGTCATAAATGCTCATAGAATAAGACCTTTAGGCAGAGATGTTGAAGAAGCTGCGTTCGTACTAACACGTTCGATGATAGTTAATCTTTTTACAGAGGATATTCTTTCAAATAATAAAAATGTTATTCTAGACTATTTTATTCATAATAATTTTGGTGGATATAAACTGTATTGTGATGCAAATTAAAAGTTTCATTTTAATATAGAACATTTAAGTATTTTAATATCTAACAAAGTGAAAAAACAAAGGGGATACTTATGATTAAGGATGATTTAAGAAATGCCGCACATTATGTAAAATCTTATTTTCGATTTAGAGAATATGTGCAAAATTATAATGATGGCATAAAAACTCTGGCAAACAAGAAGGGAAATAATATAGTATTTTTAATAAATTTCCCTGAGTCATGGAATTCTGTAAAAAGTGTGTATGAGGCTGCACTAGAAAATAAAAAATTAAATGTAACAGTACTTGCTGTTCCACAGATTAGTTCTGACATAGCAAAGTTAGATAGCGGAGTAGTGCTCCGAAGCGATGCTTACGAATTTTTTGAAAAAAATAATATAAAAGCAATTAATGCTGATAAGGGGAATGGTCAATGGGTAGATTTGAAGGATCTCAAACCAGATTATGTTATCTATACACGTCCATACAATGACAATTATCCCGAGATATACAGACCATACAATGTATGTAAATATGCGAAACTCTACTATATTCCATATGCTTACAGCATGCTCAGTGATTCGATGTTGTTGTCTGTTTTGCCTGAGAATTTTATCTTCTGTATGAGAAAGGTATATCTTGCCAATGAATCAAGGAAGATAGAATGTGAAAAGGTTCATCCTAGATACGGAAGAGCAGCACATGATAGATTTGAATATTTAGGTTTTCCTAGATTTGATTTATATCAATTCGATGATTCGAATGACATAAGTAATAAGAAATTTACAATTGCGTGGTTGCCAAGATGGACAGCAGGAAGTGCAGTTGATAAGCATAAAGGAAGTCATTTCCTACTTTATTACAAGCAGATAATTGAATTTGCAAAAGAAAATCCAAATGTTGAGGTTATTATACGTCCTCACCCAAAGATGTTCGGTCACTTTATTGCCAATGGGGTTATGTCTCAAGAAGAAGTCACAGAGTTTATGAATACTTGTGACAGCATGGACAATCTTAGCCTCGATAGCAATAAAGATTATATCAATACTATAAAAAAATCTGATTTGTTATTGGCAGATTATACGTCGCTTATTGCAGAGTTCTTCATGACAGGAAAACCAGTTGTGTTCTGTGATACGGTAGATGGACTTAATTTGGAAGGCCAAAAAATTTGTGGCAGTCTTTACTATGCAGATAACTTTGAAGAAATTAAAGAGAAGATTTTTAGAATTATTGATGGTAATGATGATGATTATGATAAGAGACAACAAATAATAAAAGAACTCTTACCAAGTCAGTCTGGCGGAATTGGAAGAAGTATATTAGAAAGTATTATTAATAGCTAAGGAAGGGAGCAATAAAGCAATGAAGAAGTACAAAGTAGGTTATACTCAGGGTGTTTATGATATGTTTCATATCGGTCACTTGAATTTGATTAATCATGCAAAGGAGTACTGTGACTATCTTATCGTAGGAGTCAACTCAGATAGATTAGTTGCAGAGTACAAGCATAAGAAAACAGTTATAAATGAGACAGAGAGAGCTCTTATTGTGAAAAATATAAAGGCTGTTGACGATGTAATTATAGCTGATACTTTGGATAAGGAAGAGACACTTGAAAAGGTACATTTTGATGCAATCTTTATCGGTGATGATTGGAAGGGGTCCGATAGATGGAATGCAACAGAAGAAGCGTTGGCTAAACATGGTGTTGATGTAGTATATTTACAGCATACCGATGGAATAAGCAGTACTATATTACGTGTTCAGGAAGAAAACAAAGTAGGGGAATAGTTAGATGAGAAATGGGGTTCGTAAACATGTCAGACATACAAAGGCATGGAAAAGAGTAGTGTGGGATGCAAAGACAGATTTTTCGTTACCATTGATAACAAGAATGAAATATGCATCTAAGGGTTTTTCAATTAATGAATATTATTGGTTTAACTTCGCAGAGAATGACTACAAAGAATATATCTCAGAATTTGAGAGATTAGAATCTAGAGAGATAAACGGGGATTATAAAATTGCCCTTGATGATAAGATCCTATTTGAGGAGATTGTTGGGCAGTATGTTAATGTTCCCCAAAATTATGCACTTATTAAGGATGGAATCATTTCTGGTCTGCATGGAAATGGAATAGACAATAACAACTACATAGAATTTTTATTTGAAGCAAAAAAGACTGTTCTTAAGTGGCTTTCGAGAGGAGGCGGAGAAGGAACGTATGTTATTTTTTGCGAGAATGATAGAATCTATGTCAATAATAAGCTGAGAGATGAAGAGTATATAGAGAATCTATTCGCTCGCGAGGGTAGTGCTCTTTTATGCGAATATATTACCCAGTCTGATTTTGCAGAAAGTCTATATCCTAACACCACAAACACTCTAAGAATTGTATGCGCGAAGAAGCGTGGAGAAGCTAAAGCAGAGTTTATTATTGCTGTTCAACGAGTTGGTTGTGATGACAGTATTCCTGTAGATAATTTAAGCAGTGGTGGAATTGTTGTATCTGTAAATGGTGAAACAGGTGAATTAGGAACTGGTTATGCTACTCATGGTAGGAAAGACAGAATAATGGTTCCATTCGAAAGTCATCCAGATACAGGAGAACCTTTTGTGGGAAAGGTTATACCAAATTGGCACCAGCTTGTGACAGAAATCGTGGATTTAACCAATAAATTGCCATATTTGAATTTTGTCGCTTGGGATATCTTACTAACAAATGACGGCTATTCTATTATCGAGGGAAATGCTTCAAGTGGCTGTGGATTATTTCAGGTAGAGCATGGAATTAGGAACTCAAAACTTGGTGACATTTATCGAAGTTATGGAATTATAAGAGATTAGGAATAATTATGGAAAAGAATAATAGTGTAAAAAGAAAAACGATAACAAATATGATTTGGCGATATGCTGAGAGATGTGGAGCACAGGGAATCAGTTTTATTGTTTCAATTGTGCTAGCTAGATTATTATCGCCTAGTGAATATGGAACAATTGCACTGGTTACTGTATTTCTATCAATTTTTCAAGTATTCGTTGATGGTGGACTTGCAACTGCTTTAATTCAAAAGAAAGATGCTGATGATTTAGATTTCTCTACAATATTTTTCTTTAATATTTTCATGTGTAGTGCTATCTATCTGTTGATGTTTTTTACATCACCTTTGCTAGCTTCATTTTATGGAAATAGTGATTTAACACCAGTAATTAGAGTACTTGGAATTACAATTCTGATTTCAGGTGTAAAGAACGTCCAGCAAGCTTATGTTTCAAAGAAACTTATTTTCAAGAAGTTTTTCTTTGCTACACTATTTGGAACTGTAACAGCAGGTGCTGTTGGTGTTATCCTGGCATATAAGGGATTTGGAGTGTGGGCTTTAGTAGCACAGCAGCTTGTAAACACATTTATTGATACAGTAATACTTTGGGCTACAGTTGACTGGAGACCTAAAAGAATGTTCTCATTTGAGAGACTTAAAGGTTTGTATTCATTTGGATGGAAGATGTTAGTATCTAACCTTGTTAATACTATATATAACGATGTAAGACAGCTGATTATCGGTAAGGTATATTCGGGCTCAGATCTTGCATATTACAATAGAGGAAAGACTTTCCCTAACTTTATTGTTCAGAATATTAATTCTTCTATAGATAGTGTTCTTCTTCCGGTTATGTCTGAGGTTCAGGATGATGCTGAACGTGTAAAACGAATGACAAGAAAAGCTATCATGACAAGTAGTTTTATTATGTGGCCATTTATGGCGGGTCTTTCGGCAATTGGAAAGAACTTTTTCACATTGGTACTTACAGAAAAATGGCTTCCAAGTTTACCATATCTTTACATCTTTTGTTTTGTAAGTGGTATGCAGCCTATTCATACTGCAAACTTAAATGCAATTAAGGCAAAAGGTAGAAGTGATATTTTCCTTAAGTTGGAAATTATAAAGAAAACAGTTGGAATTCTTATTATTTTAGGAACAATGAACATCAGCGTTTTAGCTATTGGTATTGGCTCTGGTCTTTATACAATATTTGCGAGCGTTGTTAATGCTTTCCCAAATAAGGATTTACTTAATTATAGATATCTCGAGCAGATTCGAGATGTTTTACCTTCATTCTTGTTGTCTGTAGCGATGGGGCTTATTGTTTATTTTCTTCCATTGCCAGCAAGTATGCCCATTATAATACAGCTTATAATTCAGATTATTGTAGGTGCAATTATTTATACCGTAGGGTCATTAGTTTTAAGACTTGAAGTAGCTTTATACTTTAAAGAAATAATCATTAAGATTATAAATAAAAAGAAGGCAGCTAAGAATTAATAAATAACGTTAGTGGAGAAAATGTTACTGTGCGTAAGTCATATGTTGATTATATAAAAGCAATTGGAATTATTTTGGTGATAATGGGGCATATAAACTTTGCTAATATGCATTTTGGAATCAAGGAATGGATATATGCATTTCACATGCCCGTATTTTTCTTTTCATCTGGTTTAGTACTAAGAGAAAGTGATCCAAATGTTACATTCCTAAAAAAGAAATTTAATGTTTTGATATTACCGTATATATTATGGGGATTGATATATTCATCATTAAGTGTTAAGAATATTTGTTATCTAATGTTTGGTAGCTATGAAACATTGAGTAGAGCTAATACACTTACATCACTTTGGTTTTTGCCTGCAATGTTTTTTGGTATATTACTTACACAATTGATTTTTAAATTCCTAAAAAAAGATTATCAACGTATTATAGCAATTATATTTTTTACAGTATGTGGCGTGCTTATTCCTAATATAGCAATAGGCTATCCGTTATGCATTGATGTAGCTATTTTAACAGTTCCATTTATACTATTTGGTTTTTATTTTGAAAAGATAATGGTGGGTAAATCTGATGCTATTATGATTATACTTACCATAGTTGGATTAGCTCTTACGATGCTATATAGACTTAATGATGTTCAACAGAGTTCAAATGTATTAATGGCTAGAAGATATATTGGTAATCCAATATTATTTTTTGTTGTAGCTGTAGGTGGATGTTTTATGGTTTATGGCATTTCAAGGCTACTAGACAGGGAAAATACCAGACCTATAATAAGTTTTATAGGAAAAAATACATTAGCTATTTTTGCTGTACATAAGCCTCTTATTGTGATTTGTGAAAAGATATTTAATCATGTGTATGCACCATGGTATTTAGCATTGTTATTAAGCGTAATTATTACTCTTAGCGCAAGTTGTGTGCTAGTGTTGTTTATAAATTCATTCATCCCTATTTTGAATGGTAGAAGTAAATAGCAATTAATGAAATGAGATCCAGTCACTGAGGCAACTGGATCTTTTTTACTAATAAAAAATCATCCCTATACCGTTGGTATAGGGATTTTAATAAAACCATTATTGATATCTGTTAATCATAGATACGTTCTTTCCTACAGAAGAACGTTTTGTAGTAGTATAGATATCTCTATTAGTATTCTTAGTGTTATTTGAATAGTAAACTATATCATTATTCTTAGTGCTAGATGTAACTGTTACAGCGTAATTTGATGCTTTTGAAAGATCGTTAAGCGTATTGTTTTTAATATTGTATTGACGTGCTGATGCTTGAGTTCCTTTTACTACCACTGATAAAGGCTGGCCATAAACGTTTATTGTATTTCCTGATAAATCACACCATAATTTTGAATTTCCATCCTGGTATTCTTCACTAGAATAAACAAGTACTCCTGCACATTTTAGTAGAGTAGAATTAATTGTATTGTTACGTATATATACATTCTTAGAAAAACCACCGACCTTGATTACAGACTCAAGCTTTCTATTTCCGCTACAGGTAATTTGATTGCCATCTATACGTGTTTCAGAGGAAGGCTTTGATACCTGGATTACGTTCTTTTTGTCAGTTGTCATATTTAGAAGGTCTAAGCCACATTCAATAACATTTTCAGTAATCAGTAGTCGATTGCATTCGGCATAATTTTTACCCATACAATTAATTGGAATTGAACAGTTTGTGATACTTATATGGTTATTTGCAATTTCAGCAGCACCATAGTTTTGTATACCTACGCCTTCGGTTCCGATTATTGTATTGTTGTTTATATGTGCATAAGCATCTGAAGCATTATAACCTTTATTGCAAATATAACCTTCGCCATGCCCACCATTTGTAATAGTATTTCCAAGGATGGAACAGTACCTTACTTTGGTATATATGGCTTCACGATCATTACCAAAGCCATTCAAGTTGGAAATAGTATTATTTTGAATAGTAGCTTTGAGTCCATATACTGTAATAAAGTTACAGTCTAGCACATGTTTAGCGCCAGAATAATCATCTCCACTAGTTAAGTTATCGAATGTGTTACCGTAAATTGTTGCGTCAAGAACACCTAAGGTGGAAGCGTTAGTTGTATCGCCGAGCTTAAGGGCTCCCAATCTACCAGTTGTAACATTTGTAGAACCAATATTTAAAAACTGATTATTTGAGTAATTAGTCTTATTTGAATTTAAACAATGATAGACTGCAATGTAAGATACATTTTGGAATATACAGTTGGTTACAGTGTCCGAGTTGAATTTTAAGTTTGTTTGATAAGGACCTACCATTGCAAAAGAACAGTAATCGGAGTTAGAAAAAACACAACTATCATATGAAACGGAACTTGTGCTGACTGGACTGACAATAGATTGAAACCTGCCTTCGAAAATTGCTCGTCCAGATATTATAAGTTTGTTATAGGCACCGCCATCAAAGTCTATACAAGAAAGGCTAACGCCATAAGGTGAAATAAAACATCCATTTTTAATAGTTGCATGTTTGTCTTTGTTACCATATATTTTTATATATTTTGGTAACTTAATACTGTTGTTGTTAAGATTGTATGTACCGGAACCTGCGTTAAATTCTGAGATTCCAGAGTTAAGTGCGTTATTCAGTTTGTCAAAATCATTTGTTGAACCATTTCCAGTAGCACCAAATTGCTGGAAGGTAGGAGCTTGTTCCTCTACTGAGACTGCAAATTTTGTGTCAGTTATCTGGATAACAGTACCTCCGTTATCGACGAAATTTCCCTCTTTAATGATAAATTCATTTCCTCCACCATCATATGGAGTGTAGTAACCTAATGTCTTTACGTATTCATTGACTTTGAAAGTCCCATTTTTTAGTTCATCAATATTAGATACTGAAATATAGACTGGAGAAGTTGTCTCTTGCTGAAATCCATATGTAGCTATATTTGATGAAAGAGTATTGAATAATGAGTGAGACGAAGAAGCTAATAAAAAATAAATCGATGCTGATATTGTAAATAGCATAGCCCTTCTGACATGTAACGACCTGTCCATTTTTTTTGTGATAATAGAAATCATGGTAATCACCTCCGGTAAAATAAGCTAGTTAAAAAATTACTTTGATTACTTGTAAATTGGCTACTTGCAAAGAATTTATACACACCTGTGTATTATAACTCATTTTTCTTAGTAAAGTGCATAAAAATTAGTATAAAAAGAAAGAGAAAATGCATCATATTAGCAGTGCTAAGTGTTGACATCAAATATGTGAAAACTAAAAAGTAATAATATCGCTTAAGTGAATTATTATTTGTCTTACGTATTGTTAAGAAAATAAAAACAAATAGTCCGCAGAAAGCAAAAAGTCCGATAAGTCCTTCGTCACATATTATTTCAACAAGTCCTACATCATAGGCATTGTGCCGATACCATTTTGAGGTTCTGAAACGATAATAATGAAAATCTTTTCTATCTTCTGCACCAGATCCGTACCCAAATAGAGGGTGGACGCTTAACGTATCATAGATACCTCCAAATTGCTCTATTCTCGAAGCAGAACCATAAGTGTTTTCTCCATAACCATCTACGCCTTCCGGCGCGCCTTTGCTTAAATCAAAATCAAATCCAACTTCGTTAAGAAAAGATTTTGCTGTTCCTTCATAGAAATATTTTAAGTAAGGACTGCAGAGAGATAAAACCGCCATTATAGATACTAAAGCTATACATATAATCGAGGTGTTTTTGATAAATTCTTTCAGTCTATTATTTCTATAAATAAATAGAATGGTGAAGATAAAAATACCTACCAAGTAGAATAAATCTGAACGAGAACCTGAATGTATGACTGCCATAATACATAAGCTAGCACATATTAAATATCTTTTTTGCTTGAATCTATCATATAGATACATGATGAGTGGTAATACTAAAATACACATGTTGCCATAAAAACCAGGCATATGCATAGTAGTTGTGGCTCTTAATAATCCAAGGCGAATAAAATGCTCATTTAGCATTTCTCTGGAAACGGTATGTAACTCATCAAAAGGCCTGAAGCGAGTTATGCTTTCTATTATACCCACAACAAATAGATAACTAGCTACAAAAACTACATATTTCAATAATTTAAGTATTTCATCACTTGTAGGTGATAATAGATAGAAAGCTATAAGTAAGAAAAGCTGTTCTAATATTATTAAGCCAATAGTTTTTGCTGCTTGACCATATGTAGTGATGTAATGAATGTTGGAAATAATTCTAAGGACAAAGTATGCAAATAAAAAGTAGTATTCTTTTGAAATTGAATTAGTCTTAATTTTTTTGATATTCAAATCTCTTCTGCGATGTATATAGGCATATATGTAAAATACTATGGCCATCATTCGCGAAACGGTGAGAATTGGAAGAGAACCAGAAAATTCTACACCATAATAATCTGGTAGAAAAAGCATACATGGTATAAATAAGTACATGTATTTGTTTGTAAAAAAATAGTAAAAATTGGCTATTAGTAAAAAAATTGAAAATGTCAAAAGAAACATAACATATCTCCTAAATTATAGTAATTCAAATTTTAATTAGTATACCAAAAAAATGAGCGGAAAATGTTACAAAAATATTTCAAAGAATAAAGTAAAATAGTAAACTTATACTCAATATTAAGAAAAAGATACCATACATATAGCTTATAATAAAAGCCACAGTACGATATACTCCGTACTGTGGCTTATGTTGATTTCAATTTACTGTTGCACAGTCTTTACATTAGAATATAGAACTTTTTTGGTATAGTTTGCATCTACGGTATTATTATCAAGTACAAGAGAATCGTTATTTTCTTTATTAACTGATACAAGGATGCAATATCCTAATGTTTTAGAACAAGCAATGTCATTATCTTGAATCGTAAATGCTCTGTCAGTGTTGGAATCAGATCCCTTAATAGAAATTGATATAGGAGTATCGGCGACATTGAAATCATTATCTATAATGTCGTATTCACCATCTTTGTGGTATTTTTCAGAATCCTGATTACCGCTGATTTCTACGCCAGTACATTTGCTGACATCACAATCAACTTCGTTTTCTGAAATTTCAAAATCTCCTTTTAGTTGTCCGACTCTGATAACTGACTTCATAGCAGAGTCGTCTTCACTAGTTATATCAATGGTATTATTGTTAATTACAACAGGGGTTAGATATCTTTCAGTCTGAATAACATATGTAGGACTAAATGTTGTAATACGTTCTGAATCAATGTAATAGTATGCTGTTGATGCAGTGATAGTGTTAGATTCAATTACTAAATCGTTTATTAAATTATCTGTACGACCATATGCCCCAATACCTTTTGATATGTGCTTAATCTGTATATTATTGTTCTTGATTACAGCAGCGCCGTAATTCTGGATTCCTGCACCATAATCACCTACAAAGGTATTATTTGTAATGGTACATAACGCATCGTTTGCGGCGTAGCCTTTATTACAAATATATCCTTCGCCAAAACCACCATTAGTAATATAGTTATTCGAAATAGTACAATATCTAACTTTTGTATAAATTGATTCTCGATCTTCGCCATAGCCATACAGGTTAGATATTTTATTTGCGGTAATTTCAGCATTATCACCAAATACAGTGATAAAATTACAGTTTAAAGAATGGCGTTCACGGGTAAGGTCGTCACCACTGTATAAGTTTCTAAAAATATTGTTTGCGATGATACATTTTTTAGAGCCCATGGTAGTAACATTAGTTGTATCACCAATTTTTAGTGCAGCTATAGTACCTGATGTGACATCGTAATCACCAATATCTTCGAATGTATTATTTCTATATTCTGATAGATTAGAATTTAGACAATGGTAAACGCCAATGAAACGTAAATTCTTGAATGTACACCCAGTAGCTTTATCTGATGTAAAGTATTTTGATTTTTCGCTATCGTCAACCATAGCAAAAGAACCAAAGTCGGCATTTTGGAATGTACAGTTTTCGTAATTTACAGAGGAAGAACTTTCTGGATTTACAAGAACCAGGAAGTTACCTATGTTATTAGCACGTCCTTGTAAATATAGCGCTTGCTTATTACCACCGTCCAAGGTGAGATTTCTCAAAGTGACACCATATGGCGCAACAATAGTTGTACGTGATAAAGTCGGACGAGAATCCTCTGTTCCTGACAATGTGAGACTTGAAGGTAAAGTCAGATTTCTATTGTTCATTTCATAGGTTCCGGCAGGAACAGTAACTCCAATACCTGCGGATACTATTGAATCAAAGTAACCGAAGTCATCATTATTTCCGTCACCTTTTGCACCTATTTGTTTAACATTAATAGAATCAGTAAATATAAGATTTGCGTATAATCCGCCAGCAATTTCTACTGAAGCATTAATGATATTAGTTGATGAAGGTGTTGAAGAAACTATATATTCAGCACCGCCGCCATCGTTTTCTTCATAGAAGCCAAGTGTTGTTATAGTACCATCTTCAGCAACCTTGGCAGACTGTAGGTCATAAAAGGTTGAAACGGTGAGAGTAGTTATAGATTCTTCTGCTTTTTCAGCTGATGCAGTAGTGATGGTACCATAAACTTTATATTCACCATCTTCATGTGTGATTGTATGCCATGCTATTGTAAGCTGATTACCAATAATGGCGCTGTAATCAGGTGCAGTAACAACGGCCTCAGCTGTTTGTGTTTTGTCATTTGTAATTTCGTCAACAGATTTAATCAAACCATCACCTATACAGGTTACGCTGCCTGATTCAGGGTTTTCTACATAGAACATGGCCTCTGTGTTTGACTCAGATAATGGTGTATCGTCTGGTGTAATTTCCTGTGTAATGTGAGTAGAGACAATAAAGCAAAAGCACACAAGACCACATAATATAAAGGATGATAGTATTTTTATTTTATGATCTAATAATTTCTTAATCATGCTAATACCTCACTAAATCTATTAGTGTTACAAATTTTCTGAAAAAAATGATAATGATTATAGCATATTGATTAGCTAAAACCAAATAGTTCTTTTATTCTCTCAACTACATTTTTTTCACTACTATTTTGAGAAGATTTAGAAGATGAATCTTGGGATTTTTTTATAATGATTTTATTGCCCTGATATGAATCATCTAATGTATCTGTTTCAAGTGAGTAATGAATAGTTTCTCCTGAAACGCTTCTTATATATAGTGAGCGAATAGAGTAGGTGCCTTCAGAGTAGTAATTTGTTATACACGGGCTTGCGTACCAGCCATCATCGGATGTATATACAAACTCACCGGATTTGTGATCAAAGTATTTACCCTGTGTTAAGCCAACATTGATGAACTTGTTTTGACTATAATTAGCGTAGCATATTTGAGCGTAATCAATGTTAAAGTCATCTTGCGAAATAAAAAGACAAATAACAGGGTCAGTTTCGCCTACTGTACATGTTTGACTATTGGAAGAAAAGGAGACTGACGGTTTGAATTCCTTTTCTAATTCATAACCACAGTTGTAACATTTGCCATCTTCATCGAATACACATTCTTCAATTATTTCATAATCACAATCAGTTTCAGTTATTTTACCGTCGTCTGAAATAGTTGTGATATGGCCAGTGCATTCTACTGTGTGTGTTCCGTCACCATTACTTGTATAAACAAATTCATGTACGTGGTCTTCTAATTCTTTATCCAATTCGTTTTCAGATTCTTCTGGTTCGGATTCTTCAGAATTTTCAATCACAATGGATTCGGATATAGGCTCACCTTCAGGCGGAATATCTGGCTCAATATCTGCCCATGGTTTTTCTGGCAGATGCTGGGATAATTCCTCGTAGGAGATTGTGTCGTTTTCAATCAGATTAATTGTGGATACCTGATAATCATTAATTAAGCTGTCTGATTCCAGTGAGTAGTGTACAAAGTCGCCATTTGAGCTCCTAATATAGATTGAGCGTACTGAATAACTTCCAGGCGGATATTCCTCAGTGATGTTAGGACTCGCATACCAATTGTTATCACCGATGTAAACAAATTCATTATTAATATGGTCGTAATATTTGCCCTGTGACAGGCCTACATTAATGAATTTATTTTTACCATAATCTGCGAAGCAAACTTGCGCATATGCAATGTCGTAATCTTCCTGAGATATATCGAGGCTTATAACAGGATTAGAATTGCCAATCTTACAAGTTTGAGTTGAGGCATTAAATGAAATGGCAGGCTTAAATATTTTTTCTTTTTCGTAACTGCAGTATATACATTTTCCATCTTCATCAAATACGCACTCCTCAATTTCCTCGTAGTCGCATTCAGTTTCAACTTCTTCACCATCACTTGAAATTGTTGTTATTGTGCCGTTACATTTTACAGCATGTGTACCATCGTTATTGTCAATATATTCAAATTCATGTATATGTTCTTCCTGGGTTTCTTCTAATTCCTCATCAATTTCTTCGAAATCTTCATCAGAAGGTTCTTCTTCAGGATTTTCTATTTCTGTAGATTCGCTTATAGGATCTCCCTCTGGCACATTTTCTGCAGTGTCTTCCTCAGACCACGGTCTTTCAGGTAAGGTTTCCCTTATTAAGTCATAGGTACTGGTATCACTGTCTAAAAGAGTTAAAGAAATATTCTGAAACTCCTCGCTAAGATTATTAGATTCGAGAGAGTAGTGCACTGTGTCGCCGTTAGTGCTTCTTATATACATTGCACGAACTGAATATTGACCAGCAGTAAATTCTGTACCAATATTAGGACTAGCGTACCAGCCGTCATCGGAGGTATAAATAAATTCATTATTAATATGGTCGTAATACTTGCCTTGCGACAGACCTACATTAATAAATTTATTATTGGCATAATTAGCAAAGCAAACCTGAGCATAAGCAATGTCGAAGAATTCCTGATTAATGAAAAGCCCAACTACAGGATTAGTATCATCTATTCTGCAGGTCGAATTTGTGATAGAGAAGGAAACAGAAGGCTCAAAAATCTTTTCCTGCTCATAATCACAATGAATACATATGCCATCATCGTTATATGTACATTCCTCGACGTCCTCGTAATCGCAAGGAACCTCAATTTCTTCACCATCATCAGAGATTGTCTTAATAGTTCCAGTACATTTTATAATGTGAGTGCCATCGCCATTACTAGTGTATTCCAACTCGTGTTCATGTTCTTCAGGCGTATTTTCTGAATCCTCATCAAGCTCTTCATCAAGTTCTTCAGTATCTTCATCAGAAGGTTCTTCTTCAGGATTCTCTATTTCTATCGATTCACTTACAGGCTCGCCTTCGACAGAGCTGCCATTGTCAGAATCTTCTTCCCATGGTCGCTCTGGTAAAAGTTCTTTTATTTCTTCATAAGTTGTTACATCTTCGCTAGAAAGATAAATTGAATAATTTTGATATTTATCTTCCAGACTGTCTGATTCGAGAGAATAATGTATGGTTTCGCCTGTAGTACTTCGTACATAGACAGAACGAAGAGTATAAGTTCCAGCTGATAACTCATCAGAAATAATAGGACTTGCATACCAACCTTCATCTGAGGTAAAAACAAAAGCGTTGGCAATGTGGTCGAAGTATTGTCCTTGTGAAAGTCCAACATTTATAAAGTTATTATTTGCATAATTAGCAAAGCTGGCCTGAGCATAAGCTATGTCATAATCTTCCTGCGTGATATTAAGACATATAATAGGATTACTTTCTCCAATTACACAGTGGTGATTATTGATAGAGAAGGAGATGGAAGGATTGAATTGTTTTTCTTCACCTTGTATATAGCCGCAGTAAATACATTTTCCATCTTTATCAAATGAACACTCCTCGATTTCCTCGTAATCACAGTTGGTTTCGATAGTTTCACCGTCTTCAGAAATAGATGTGATATGACCTGTACATATCACAGTATGGGTTCCGTCATTATTACTGAAATATTCAAATTTATGATCGTGGTCAATGTCTTTTTCGTTTAGTTCTTCTTTGCCAAGTTCTTCCTCATCAGACTCTTCTTCTGGATCGAGAATCTCAATTGCTTCACTTATTGGTTCACCAACAGGTGGCTCTTCAACTGGCACCTCCTCAGGTTCAGTATTGTTTGGTGTATTGTCAGATAATGAATTTAGAATTTTTGCAAAAGGACTATCATCGGATTCATATAAATCAACAGATGTGTTCATATATTGCTCTTCAAGTGTGCCAGATTCTAATGAATAATGTATAGACTCTCCTGTTGTGCTTCTTACATATATAGATCGAATTGTATAATGACCTTCTGTGTATTCTTCATCAATATTTGGACATGCATACCAACCATCATCAGATGTAAAAACAAATTCTTCTGTAAGGTGGTTAAAATATTTGCCTTGGGCGAGACCTACATTTATGAAATCATTATTACTATAGTTGGCAAAACATACCTGAGCATAGGCAATGTCAAAGTTATCATCATTTATATATGCACAGATTACAGGGTTGGATTTTCCAATCTCACAGCTTGAATTGGATATAGAAAATGAGATTGTGGGATTGAATTCTTGCTCCAACTCTTGGGTATATCCACAGTAAATACACATTCCATTTTCATCGAATGTACAAGGTTCTGTTTCTTCGTAATCACAATCCTTTTCAACATCTTTGCCATCATCATTTATTTCATGAATATGACCAGTGCACTTTATCGTGTGTGTACCATCATAATTGCATATGTAGGTAAAATTATGTTCATGCTCTTCTGTTATTTCGGCTGGTTCTTCAAGTGAATCCTCTGTTTGTTCTTCGGAAGCTTCATCAGATGATTCCTCATCTGCTTCATTATCTTCTACATGACCAGCATCTTCATCAGGAGTACTTTCTGGATTCGTATTTGTCAAACTTTCAGTATTATCGAAACTGGTTGTTGAGTTATCTGTATTGGGGAAGCTAGTATCTGGAACGTCGTTTGATATATCTGCAGCATTGTTGTCAAAACCAGCTGTATCTGGTTGTGTAGTAGGCTCAGAATGTGTTTCAACCACAGAAGTATCTTCAACAGAGTTAGAAGACTCTAATCCGCTTTCAGAAGTAGTCGGTTCTGCAGGGGATTCTGCCGCACAGACCAAAATAGGGTTAAAAATAAGAACTGTTATTAATAGAATAGAGAAATACCTTTTCATATCACAACAGCTCCTTTCATGTTAGAAATATCACTAAAAAAAGTGTAGATAACGTGTATGAATAAAGTGTGATAGTTTTGAAAAAAGATATTGAAAAAAGTTATAAAATAAATGAAATCTAAAAATATACTCCTATTTATAGTGGGTGTGGCGAATGACACACATGTTACCTAATATAATATGATGTGAAAAATTCTTAAAAAGGTTGTATTTGTTATGACGGATTGAAACGAATAAAGTATTAGAAATACGTTTGTGTATTTTTTGTGAAAATAAACAAAAAATAAAAATTATTGCCTGTTAATATAAAGAAAATATCAATATACAAATATTAGGTTTTGATGCTATAATCATTTACATTGCGAATAGTATCATTTTTATAAAACAGAGGAAGGATTTTTAAGTTATGTTTAAAAATGAGTTAGAAATTGATGTAGGAAGATGCATAGTAGCATTACTAAAAAAGAAAAAATTTATTGGGTTAATTACTATTTTGTTCTTTATCGCAGGATTGGGAATGACACTTAATGTTGGAGAAAATCAGTATACTGCAGTGGCTACAGTTTATGCGGCGGCAGATGGCTCTTATGTAGATGCTACAAATGCGGTTACAGCCATGAATGCATATCTTAATGTAGCTAGTTCATACAAGGTTAGTCAGAGAGCAGCTTTAATTATGGGACGTAGCGATGTTTCTGCTACAGATGTTCAGAATGCAGTATCTGTAAACTCATCATCAACAAAGAGCACAACAAGCTCAGCTATTTCGAGCTTTATGAATAGTTCGGCTACTATCATTTCATTTAGTGCTACTACAAATGATCCAGCACTTTCAATGGAAATGGCAGACGCTATGGCTCAGTCATACGCTATAGAAATGACAGATATCTTAAATAAGGATTCTGTTAAAACACTGGATAATGCATATACATATAATATGTCAAGAAATGCAACATTGGATGCATGGAAGAAACGTATCTTGGCAATGTTTGCAGGTTTTGTGTTTGCAAGTGTGATAGTTGTGGCTTGCGAAATTTTTGATAGAAAGGTTCGCACAGTTCGTGAGGCATCCGTTAGAGAGAATATTCCTGTAATAGGACTCATTCCAGATTACAAGGAATAGGAGGGGCAATAATGAAGAAGTTAGAGATATATAGAAATGATAATTATGTTTTAAATGATGCATTTGATCAGGCGGTTATGAATCTTCATATCCTTAAGACTCAGAATGGATATAAGAGCTTTGTTATCTGTGGCTGTGAAGCAGGTGATGGTACTACTACTGTAGCTATTAACCTCGCAGCAGCACTTGCTAGCTCAGGTTGGAAGACAGTCCTTATTGACGGTGATATGAGAAAGAAGAATCGTTATAAGAGATTAAATGAGAATGTATCAGAGGGGCTTTCTGATTACCTTATGGATAGAGTTACTCTTGACAGAATTGTATGCGAGACTACTACAGAGAATCTTTCATACATTCCATGCGGAGAGCTTATTGATAATCCAGTTAGACTTCTCTGCTCTAATAAGATGAATGTAGCTAGAGAAGAGCTTGCAAACACATATGATTACATTATTTACGATATGCCAGCTGTTAATGCAGCTATGGATGCCAAGGTAATTGCTGTAAATGTTGATGCAACTATTCTAGTATCTTCTATTGGCGAGACTACTAAGAGAGGTCTTGTTGACGCTGCAAATGCTCTTACAGAGGTAAAGGCTAATCTTATCGGAACGATTGTAAATAAGCTTGATATGGATCAGTATATTGATGTTAACGCCGATTATGATTACTTCCAGAATGAGCGTTATGCAAAAAATAATTCGAAGAAAAACTAGGAGGCAGTGATGAAAAACCTTAATAATATTTTAAAGAAAATTACAGTTTGCCTCTTTGCTATTATTTGCATAGGCACAAATATGAGTATGGTAGCTAATGCTACAGAACTTGGTGCGACAGCTGCAGAAATTGTTGAAGAGGCTGCCGCACAGGCTACAACAGTTTCAGAACCAGTTGAGGGGTCTGTTGCTGCTATTATCGAAGTTCAAGATTACACAATTGAAGGCGGTATGATTGAGGCTGGCAAGGAGATTACAGTTAATCTTACACTTCATAACACATCATCAACCATGGCTGCTACAAGTGTATTGATGACACTTTCTAACTCAACAGCCAGCTTATATCCAGCATATGGTAGTGATAATCAAGTTTATGTTGGAAACATTGGCGCAGATAAGACAAAGACTGTTTCAGTTCCAATGACTATCGGTGCAAATTTTATGGGCGATGCGGTTGATTTGATATGTCGCTTCGACTATGCAGCTCAAAATACAAGATTATCTAATACTGCAACAATTGTTATTCCAAGATCTGGTGGAAGCACAATTGGTGTTAAGTCTATTGATGTAAGTTCACATGCTATTGTTAATGGTAAGTCATTACTTGCAATCAGCTATGTTAATCAGAGTTCAGCTAACATTACGGATGCTAGACTTATAGTTGATGGTAATGTTTCAAATCCAAGCAAAGAGATTAAATTAGACACAGTATATGCTGGAAAGAGCTATACAGAAGATTTCTATGTAACATTCAAGGAGGCAGGTAATCAGCAGATTCAGGTATCTCTCGCATACACAGATATTGATGGACAGCAGAATGTTACTGATTTAGGTACATTCGATGTAACTGTTAGTAAGGAGAATGTTGACGACGGTGCAGAGTCTGGATTAACAGGAATTCTTACCTTAGTAGGAATGGGCGTGGCTGGCGTTGTTCTTTTACTTGCAGCAGCAACAGTATTTATTTATATCAAGAAGAGATAGTTTTAGATATTTAGTTAGGGAGATTTGGTGATGAAAATCGCAATGATTGGTCATAAGCGTATTCCTTCTCGTGAGGGAGGAATCGAGATAGTTGTAGAAGAGCTTGCAACTAAAATGGTGGCTGAAGGACATGATGTATATGTATACAACAGAGCAGGTCACCATGTTTCAGGAGCAGAGAATGATGTTGAAATTGGAAAAATGTACAAAGGTATTCACATTATTACAGTTCCTACATCTGAGAAAAAAAGTTTAAATGCTACAATCTATTCGGTGTTGGCTACATTGCATGCTGTATTCCATCATTATGATGTGATACATTTTCATGCGTCAGGCCCTTGCGCAATGTTGTGGCTCCCACATATTCTTGGCATTCGCACAGTGGCTACTATCCATGGTATTGATAGTCAGAGAGCTAAGTGGGGCGGATTTGCTACCAGATATTTGGAGTTTGGAGAGAAATGCGCTGCAAAATATGCAGATGAGTTAATTGTTCTTTCCGAAGGTAATAAAAAGTTCTTCAAAGATACTTATGGCAGAGAGGCAACACTTATTCCTAACGGAATTGGCAAGCCGGAGATTCTTGAGGCGAAGGAGATTACCGAACAATTTGGCTTAAAGAAGGATGACTACATTCTCTTCCTTGCAAGAATTGTACCTGAGAAGGGCCTTCATTATTTAATAAAGGCTTATAAGCAGATACATACAGATAAGAAACTTGTTATCGTTGGTGGTACCAGCCATAGCAACGATTATGTTTCAAAGATAAAAAAAGCTGCCAGAGAAGATGATAGAATCATGCTTTTAGGATTCCAGCAGGGACAGATTCTTGAAGAATTATATTCAAATGCATATTTATATGTTCTTCCAAGTGATGTTGAAGGAATGCCTATTTCTCTTCTCGAGGCAATGAGCTATGGCAACTGCTGTCTTGTTAGTGATATTAATGAGACTGCCGGGGTTGTTGCTGACAAGGGGATCACCTTTAAAAAGGGAGATGTTGATGACTTAAAGGATAAGCTTGTTCAGCTCCTAGATAACAAAAATGAAGTTTGTGCATACAAGGAGCAGGCTGCAGATTATGTTCTTAGTAAATATAACTGGGACGATGTTGTAGCCCGCACTATTAACCTCTATAAGTGTGGATTGAAAGCTTTATAGTGAGATTATGAAAAAGATAGCTATTATCGCACCTTGCATTCTTCCGGTCCCTGCCTCAAAAGGCGGGGCCGTTGAAGAGTTAATTACATGCATTGTTAATCAAAATGAAATATCCAAGAAATATGCGATTGATTTGTACACAGTCGCTGATCATTCTTATGAACTGAAAAAGTACTCATGTACTAATATTATTCAAATTTCACCAAAAGGTATTATCTCAAAACTGGATAGAGTTTGCGACAAATACTACAGAAGCATTAAGATTAAAAGTGCAAAGCGTATACTAGATAAGCAAATAATAGCCGCATTTATGGAAGAATCATCTGAAATGGATGGTTCTTATTCTGCTGTTATAGTGGAAAATCAGATGTCATTAGCAATTGAACTATTAAAAAGAACTGGTTTTTCCAGAGATTACCCAATTTATTTTCATATGCATAATGATGTTGATGTATACCGGACTCCGAAGTACATCTCTACTTTGGTAAGTAATGGCGTGCAGTTTATAGCTGTTAGCCAATATATAAAAACACAAATACTTAAATACTCAGAAGATGCAGTCGTTCATCTTTTGTATAACGGTATATCTTTAAATGAGTATTCAATGACAACAAGAATAGATGATGGAATGATACGATTCCTTTATGCAGGGAGGATTATTCCTAACAAAGGTGTTATGGAGGCTGTTGAGGCATTCATTCAAATGCTAATACGTGTTACACCCGAATTAAAAAATAGACTAATATTCGAAATCATAGGATTCTCAGACAGACTATGTTCTTATGAAAAAAAGATATTTAATATGGCTGAGAAATACCGTGAAAATATAATTTGCCATAAGCGTTTAGCTACGACCCAGATGGCAGGAAAGTACAATGAATTTGATGTGGTTGTTATGCCTACAGTGGACGAAGAACCATTCGGATTAGTTGCACTTGAGACTATTGCAAAAGGCATGGCACTTATTACTACAAATTCTGGAGCGATTCCTGAAGTAGTGGGTGATGGAGCTGTAATAGTTGATAAAAATTCTGATTTTATACAGAATTTATCTTTGGAAATGGAAAAACTGGCTGTTGATTCTGATTATAGAAAATTACTTGGCAAAAAAGCCTTTTCTGTGGCAAGAAGAGTAGTGGAGTTTGATATCAATAGCTATTATTATAGACTAGTGAATATTTTAGACACAGAATGTTCACAAAATAAAATTTCGGTAATTGTTCCAATTTATAATGCCAAAAATGAATTGGAGCGCTGCGTAAATTCCTTGCTCAATCAAACATATAGGGATTTAGAAATAATTCTTGTTAATGATGGTTCGACTGACGGTAGTGATATTATTTGCGATAATTATAAAAATGTTGATTCAAGAGTCAGAGTTATCCATCAAGAAAACAAGGGTTTATCAGGAGCAAGAAATGCAGGCATTGATGCATCAACTGGTAGCTATATTTTCTTTGTAGATAGTGATGACTACCTTGAAGCTGATACACTTGACAAATTGATGAAACAATTAATTGAGTGTAAGGCAGATGTCGCTGCATGTGGATTTATTCAGGTATTTGATGCATTACCGGATGAGCCTTTTACGAACGTAAAGCCTGGAATTTGGAGTGGTCGCGAAGCAGTTATGCAGATGATGAGCAATAATAATCTTTGCACCACAGCATGGAATAAATTATATAAGTCTGAGCTTTGGGAAGACATAAGATTCCCTGAAGGGAGATTACATGAGGATGAGGCTACAACTTATAAGGTTTTATATAAGGCAAAAATAGTAACTTATATGCCTGATTGCTTTTATAAATACTATCAACGTGATAATAGTATTATGAAATCAGGCTTGGAGAAGCGTTACGGTGATTATCTTCTGGCGATAGAGGAAAGAATCCAGTATTTTAAAAAGTTAAATGAACAGCACCTGGTTGATTACAGCATTTTGGTGTTGCTTCAATATATTAAATACGTTTACAGAAATGTAAATGGAACTACAAAAGGGAGAGCTAGAACGCAATATAATGAACTATTGGGGAAGTATGGTATTCCAAAGAGTATTACGTTTAAGAAAAAAATAGCTTTAATTGTGTTCAGATTTATTAAGGCATAAGGTATGGAAAAGAAGACACTATCGGTAGTAATACCGGTATACAACGGAGAGAATTGCATAAAAGACTGTCTTGATGCGCTATTAAATCAGACATACCAAGAACTAGAGATAATTGTTGTGGATGATGGCTCTAAGGATGGAACGCTTGATGTGATTAATGAATACGCTAAAAAAGATTTTAGAGTAAGCGTATATTCGCATCCTAATATGGGAGTTTCTGCTACTAGAAATGAAGGTATAAGTCATGCTACAGGAGATTATATTTTTTTCTGTGATGCAGATGATTACCCAGAACCAGATTTAGCTGAAAGATACATTCAAGCACTGAATGAGTGGGAAAACTCAGATATGAGTCTTATTTGCTGCGGTATGTTTTTTGATAACCGCTACAATAAAAATGTTAAAAATAAGAAATGTCTTTTGGAATCAGCATATGGTTTTGTTGAAGGTGAGAATTATCTTATCTCAAGAGCTGCGGCATCAACATTGGCGTGGCTTAAAATTTTTAATTTTGTTACTAACAAATGTTACGACCTAAATTTTATCAAAGAGAACCATATACAGTTTAACATTGATACAAATATAGGTGAGGATTTACGTTTTAATCTTGATTATTTAGATAAATGTCCTGGGAATATAGGCGTTATAAACAAGTGTCTTTATCACTATGTAAAGAGATGGGGAGAGAGCCTTTCTATTTCCTATCATATAAACGATTTGGAAGATACCAAATGTATATACAGGCGCTTCATTAATTGGATAATGTCTCAGAAGGGAGTTACTGAAGAGAATATTATGGTAGTGAAGGGCATTTATATAAATGATTGGGTATGTCGTTTGACAACGATGTACGAAGCTTCATTTAGTGGAGCGGTATACAATGCTAAAAAGAAATTGTCAAAGGAATTAAAATCAAAAGAATTTCAGACAACTCTCAAGGAAATATATACTGCAAAAAAAATAAGCACACTTAGATATGTGTGCTTAAGAACTGGAATATTCCAAATATTCTATTTCTTCCGTGGTATATATCAGCTCATGAAAGGATGAGTAGACCATAAATAATAGGTGCAACTATATATGCAAAGCGCCTTTTAGAATAATGAGTAGGATGAACTTTCGTTAGTTCATGCTGAAGGCCTCTTATCTGAGGTTTTACAGATTTATTGCCGCTTTTATATTCTTTTAACAAACGGTACATGCTGTATTCAAGAATTGAATTATAGCTATCTACAACATAGTCTTTTGAAATTAGTTTTTTGATTTCATTAAACGCAGGCTGATATTTAAATGTTGTACCATTGAATAGATTTAAGTTTGTAGTAGCAGAAGCATTGTTTTGTACATAATGATACAGAGGAAGATTTACAAATCCAAATTTCAAGTCATTATATCTTGATAAGAAAGTGCTTTGAAATAACAAATCTTCGCAGATACTAATATTTTCATCAAAGGAGATGCTCTTTAAATGCTCAGCTTTGAATAGGCGGGTTACTAAAAAGCCTCTGACATTGTCGTCAGAAAACATTGCTTTTAAGAGCGTTGATGAATCGATGACAGACGGATATGAGCCGGAATATGGTGTCGAAAGCCCATTTATTTCAGTGAAATAACCGCAGACGCTTCCACCAAAGGAATCGTCAGTAATGGCATCTATCATTTCCTTATAAAAATTTTTTTCGATATAGTCATCTGCATCCAGGAAGCTAATCCAATGGCATGTGGCATTTTTAAGCCCTAAGTTTCTAGCGGTAGATACGCCTGCATGATTTTGTTTTATATATTTGATAAAAGAATAGCGATTAGCATAATCAATGGCGATACTTGATGAGTTATCGGTGGAACCATCATCGATAAGAAGAATTTCATCGGGTAAAATTGTTCCTGACAAGATACTATCAAGCATGGTGCAAATATCATTGCCACCATTGAAAAATGGAATTATTGTTGTGATTGTTTTATTCATATATTGATTATATGTTAATTTAATCATCACTGCAATGAAGCATGAGGGATTATATGAGTGAACAACAGATACCTAAAAAAATACATTATTTTTGGTTTGGTGGGGCAGAGAAGCCTGCTAAAGTATTGCGTTGTATTGACTCTTGGAAAAAGAGTTGTCCAGATTTTGAAATCAAAGAGTGGAATGAGAATAATTATGATATTCACAAGCATCCTTTTATGGAAAAAGCTTTTAATGATAAAAAATGGGCATTTGTCTCAGACTATGCTCGCTTAGATATTTTGATTCAGTATGGTGGTATATACTTAGATACTGATGTGGAGGTTATAAAGGATTTAACACCATTGTGTGACAATCAGGCTTATTTCGGTTTTGAAACGCCATTTGTTATTGGAGATGGACAGGGATTTGGTGGAATTCCTGACTTTCCGATTTTCAAAGAAATGCTTTTAGAATATGACAATCTAAATGAGTATATAGAGAGTCCAAAACTCAGAACTAGAGTTTTGGAACGATATGGACTTAAGCTTGATGGAAGCCGTCAGCATGTGGCAGGAATTGAAATCTATCCGATAGATTTCTTTTGTCCTAAAAGTTGGTCAACAGGCAAGTTGAAAATTACAGATAATACGTTTTCAATTCATCATTTTAATGAAAGTTGGAAGGGAAAGGGAGCCTATAAATATACAGCGTTAATGCGTTTTTTAAATAGAATCCTTGGTAAAAAAAAGGGAGCCAGAGTATTTAGTCAGATAATATCTTTTAAAGATAAATTAAAAGGAGAAAAATGATTTGGAACAGCAGATTTACGACAAATTAATATCAGTAATTGTGCCAGTTTACAATGCAGAAAAATTTCTTGATTACTGCATTTCTTCGATAATAAAGCAGACATATCAGAATTTTGAATTGATACTTATAGATGACGGTTCGAAGGATTCCAGCGGTGCCATTTGTGACGAGTGGTATAAAAAGGATTCCAGAGTGAAGGTGGTGCATCAGTCTAATTCAGGAGTTGCTGCAACCAGAAATAAAGGGCTGGACATGGCAAAGGGCGATTATATCTGTTTCATAGACAATGATGATTTCGTAAAAGAAAATTATCTTGAAACATTTATTATAGCTATGAATAAGACTAATTCAGATATCGTCATGTGTGATATAGCTTCTGTAAAACTTAGTGAAGCTGAAACACCCTTGGACAAGGTGATTCAGTTGGACCCAAAGGGATGTTTAAGCTGGTTAACCAATCCTATTTCAAGAGAATATGTCATAATGGTTGTTCTATGGAATAAGATGTATAAAAGAAAGATATTTACTGATCTTCGATTTGAAAAAGGAAAATTTCACGAAGATGAGTTTATGATTAATAACATTCTTAGAACTGTTGAAAAGGTTACGTTTGTTCCTTTACAAAACTATGTATATAGAACTAATGAAACAAGTATTACTGGTGAGAAGAATAAAAGTGCATTATATCATCTGGAATTCGTAGATGCTTATATAGAGCGAATCAAGATTGCTAATGAGCTGGATGAGAATGGAGAAAAGGATTTTGTTCTTTCTCTGGTAAAGTGGATTTTCATTAAGCTTGCTCAATATTATAAAGATGGAAATGTAAACATGCAGAATGCTGTAAAGAAAAAGTATGTTGAGGTATATGCGGAATACTCTCACTTACTTAGTGATAAGCAGAAAGCAAAATATAAGATGTTTACAATTTCACCTGGGTTGTTTTGTAAAACATTTATAAAGTAATAGGAAGAGTGAAAAATGTGTAACACGAAAAAGCTGGTATCTATAATAGTTCCAGCATACAACGTGGAAAATTATATAGACAGATGCTTGGAATCAATCTTGGCTCAGACCTATTCTGAAATAGAGATATTGGTTGTTGATGATGGTTCTAAAGACAATACTTGGAATCACATCGAGTCCTTTATGAAAAAGGATGAAAGGGTCAAGGGCTTTCGTAGAGAAAATGTTGGAGTCTCTGCTACTAGAAACTTTGCCATTGAAATTGCCACAGGATATTATTTACAGTTTGTCGATGCGGACGACTACCTGAGAAATGATGCAGTGGAGATAATGGTAAATGCAATTGAGTCATCAGGTGCGAGCTGGGTTAATTGTCAATATAATCGTATAGACGAAGCTGACAGTTTACTTGAGCCATTTAATTTTACAAAAGGAATTAAGCACACAGAAACACCAGAGGCACGTTTTAAGCTTATTAGGGACGAGCTCCTTGAATACTTTATCGGATTCGAGGTATGGGACAAGCTCTTCATTACCTCAATCATTAAAGATAATCACCTCAGATTTGATGAGAACTGTCATCTTGGTGAGGATTTAGCTTTTAATATTTGCTATGGCTTTTATGCCTCATCTATTAATTGTATAGAGGACAGAATATATTATTATCTCATCAGAGAAAATTCGGCCATGGAAAATGCCAAATCCCTTGAAAAGAATTTTAGGGAGCATTTGGCTTTGGTGAAGGGAATAGAGCCAAGATTTAATCAGGTTTTTTCGGGAGAACTTAAAGATAAGTTTTATCAGCTTTTTTACAAGCTTATGCTTCATGGATTTTGGAGGCATAATGCAGAGGAAGCACTGCAGCTTGTAAAAGAGGTGAATGATGAATATTACTACAGATATCTAATTGAATCGTTAAAACACAAAGATGAGTTCAAAGACTTTTATTGTAAGGAAAAAGTTCGTCTTTATTACAGATATGGTTTATATATAGACGCTTATGTTAGAGATGACCTTTGTGAAAAGATATATCTGAGTATATATGATATTTATCGCAAATTGCGAAAATGGGATACTATCAGAGAGTGGCAGTTATCCTAAAGGAGATTTGTTGTGGAAAAGAAACATGCATATCTCATCATGGCACATAATGATTTCGAATCATTGCATTATTTACTGAAGGCTATTGATGATGATAGGAATGACATTTATTTGCATATCGATAAGAAAACCAGTCACGTGAATCATGACGAAATAAAGTCATGGGTAAAAAGCTCTGGCTTGGTTTTCGTTCCTAGAATGAATGTACGTTGGGGCCATTCGAGCTTCGTTAAGTGTGAGCTTAATCTGCTGGAATGTGCTACAAAAGCAGGACATTATCACTATTATCATTTCCTCTCAGGAATAGATTTTCCTTTAAAAAATCAAGATTACATACATGCTTTATTGAAAGATAAAGATTTAGAATACATTAATTACCATTTCGGGGGTGATGAAGGCGATGATTTCGCATGGAAAATACGTTATTATCACTACTTTATGCGTTGGATTGGACGTGGACATTTTGATGGTCCTGGCAAAAAGAATGCATTCTTTAGATGGTTAAAAAACATTAACTGGAAACTTGTTGGAAAGCAGGAATCAAGAGGCTTTGACAGGAGGAATAATTATCCTGATATAGATTTTGTTAAAGGCGATAACTGGGTTTCCATTACAGACGATTTTGCAAGATTTGTGCTATCAAAGAAAAGCAAAATCATGAAGCTTTCCACCTTTGCTAATACGCCGGATGAGTTTTTTATGGCCACATTGGCATACAATTCAGAATATAAAGATAGAATTGCCGGAGATGTTTTAAGACTAATAGATTGGAAACGCGGAGAACCTTATGAATTCGTATATACGGATTTAGATGAGTTGAAACAAAGCGATAAGTTATTTGCGAGAAAGATTTCTTACGTAAATGAGCCAGAGCTTGTAAGAGCTCTTGCAGAACACATCGGCGTACAGGAAGTTGTTAATCAATTGACAAATCCATTGGTTAGCCTGGTGGTTCCAATTTACAATGTTGAAGAATATCTTGTAGAATGTTTGGATTCATTGGCTAGTCAGACCTATAAAAATATTCAGGTAGTAATGGTTGATGATGGATCTAAAGATAGCTCAGGAGAAATAGCTAAGTCTTACTCAGAAAAAGATTCGAGATTTGTATATATTTATCAAGAAAATCAAGGTCTTTCCGCTGCAAGAAACACAGGAATAAATGCTTCCTCTGGAGAATACGTTGCGTTAATAGATTCAGATGACTGGGTTGATTCTGATTATGTAGAAGCCATGCTGAATGTAGCACTTAAAAAGAATGCAGATGTTATCATAAGTGGACTGATAAAAGAGTTGGATGTACCGCAGGAAATATGTATTCATGGAGATAAAGCCTATTCAAAAACTTCAGCCATGAAAGTGCTTGGAAATATCTTTACCGAGGATTATCTAGCATTTATAGTAGCTGTTAATAAGCTATATAAACGAGAAATTTTTGATGAGGTTCAATTCCAAACAGGTAGGCTTCATGAAGATGAATTTGCTATTCATAGGATTATAGATGCTTCAAATATAATCTGTACCGTTGATAAATCGTTGTATCACTACAGAATGAGAGCTAACAGTATTACTAGTTCAGAGCAATCCTCTAACTTGAGGCATTTCGACATTGTGGATGCCCATAGAGACAGGGTTGAGTGTTGTAAAAATCAGTTTTATACAGATTTTTATCGTTTAATTGTGTATTCATTATTTGAAGAAATAATTTGGCTGATGCCTACATATAATCACGAAACTTTCAAGAAATATGGATTAAATAATAGATTTAGGCAAATCATGATTAGCGAGTACATTAAGAATTTCGCTCAACTGGATAATCATCAACGTAAAGAATATCTGTTAGCAATACTGAATCCTGAGGGATACGACGAAAACAGAGCAAGTAAAGCATAGAAACGGAGAGTTGTTTTGGGAAAGTATAAGAATAAATTATTAAAATTTAAAGATGGAATAATAAACCGACTTTTTGTAAATCTTAAATGGGCTTATTCATTCTACAGAATGTATTTAGGACGAATTTTGTTTTATGCATTTGTTGAAATATTAAAGTTGGTTGTAGATTTCTTTATAACTTATAAAGTTGGAAACGTAGTAGACTTTGCGATTTCCAAGGATACAAATCAAGTTATCAGAATGGGATTGCTCTATGTGGTAATGTTTGTAGTAATGTCATTTTTAAGTATTTCAGCAAATCGTATTGCTGCATGGAACTTCAATTCAATGCAGGCTGATCTGGTAAAGAAGCTCTTTAAAAAGATATTAAAAGCGGATTGGGAAGAGCTTACTGCCTTTCACTCTGGAGATTTGATTTCAAGAATATCAAATGATGCAAAGATTATTTCACAGAATGCTGGTTCATTTTTGACTACAATCATCACACAGTCAGCGATGGTAATCGTGTGCCTTGCAGTTATCCTTGTTAATGATGCAAGTATGATTCTTGTTGTTATTATAGTAGCTCCAATCATCGTTCTTTCTTCTAGAATTTTCATGAAGAAGATGTATGATGCA
>JAEEGL017288359.1_pt1 | contig 39707 bp, 38 predicted proteins | sample 9134231 | NCBI WGS metagenome assembly JAEEGL01 (sample SAMN16246548, study PRJNA631951) | gut metagenome | biome: gut microbiome; feature: rumen; material: fiber-attached | host: Bos | place: Iran: Karaj | collected 2018-10
ACCCTTCTTGGCTTCCACAGGCACATGGCCGTTTACTATGCGGCTTTCAGGAGATGTAAGACCAAACTCACTCATGATCATGTTTATTGTTTCTTCATCGTCATACCAGCTGTAATAGGGATTTTTCTTCTCTTCATGAGTCTCCTTTTCTGCGATAAAGTAGCGCTCAAAGGTAGCCATTTTATTCTTGCCAAATACCGGAGAATTCTCATGGCACCAGGTGTACCACAGCATATCCATTCCAAGCTGCTTCTCGTCAGGGTCCAGAGCGTAGTAGCCCTTCCTTAGGATCTTCTCGAGCTCGTCATACAGAGCCTTGCCTTTATATTTGTGGCCGCAGAGCTCTATTTCCTTGAGTTTGCCATCTTCTGTAAGTGGAACACAGCCATGATACAAGAGATTATTGTTATATACCTTATATAAACTTCCCTTACGGAAAAGAAATCTCACGTGCTCCTGAAGCTTCTCGCACCTGATAAAGCCGTTTCGCAGCTTTTCCATAACATCTGCTTCTTCCGGAGACAGAGCATAAGGGTCCGCAGGATCAATTGTGGGGAAATTTGTGTCAAGGAGCTTGTATAGAGTTTCCCTAATTCTGACCACGCCTCTCTCAAGATCCATCTTATCCAAAAGAAGCCTGTCCTCCATGTGGAACTCGGGATGGGCCTTAATAAGCTGGCCTTCCACTTTAAACTGTATTACTGCAATTGCCTTGTGCATCTTACGGTCAATATCTGCATTGGAAAGATCATACTCACCTTCTCTGTAATGCAGTTTGAAACAGTCGCAGGGGTCATCTTTGTAGGTATCAAGAGCAAACTTGAAGAGTGGGAGAAGGTTTATACCATATCCATCCTCCAGAATATCAAGATTTCCATATCTTGCAGAGAAACGCAGAACCGTCGCGATGCAGGCAAGCTGACCTGTAGCTGCACCCATCCATACTACATCGTGATTGCCCCACTGAATATCAACGCTATGATGACGCATAAGAGTATCCATGCACAGGTGTGGCCCTGGGCCTCTGTCATAGATATCACCTACAATATGAAGATGATCAACAACAAAGCGGGTAATAGCGTTGGATAGCGCCACAATAAGCTCTGGCGCCTTGCCAATTCTGATGACTGTATGGATTATCTCGTTGTAATAGGCTTCCTGATTGCCCAAGTCCCTTCGCCCTGTGATAAGTTCCTCGATCACATAGGCAAAGTCCTTGGGAAGGGCCTTTCTAACCTTGGACCTTGTGTACTTGCTGGCTGCGCTCTTACACACCTGTATCAGGCGATTTATCATGACAACATACCACTCATCCATGTTCCAAGTGGTATTTTTGATCATTCTGATGCGCTCTTCCGGGTAATAGATTAAAGTCGCAAGATCTCTTTTCTCTTTTTCGGAGAGCATATTGCCAAACTCCTCGTCAATCTTGCGCTTGACTGCACCAGATCCGTTTCGAAGCACATGGGCAAACTGCTCATATTCTCCGTGAATATCAGACAGATAGTGCTCTGTGCCCTTTGGAAGGCTGAGTATTGACTGAAGATTTATGATCTCCGTTGCTGTCGTTGCTACATTTGGAAACTGATTAGATAAAATCCTAAGATATTTAGCTTCTAAATTACTTCCCATGTAATCGTCCTCCTCATCTGATGCGCAGTGGCCAAAAATCGGGCAGTGAATGATATTAGGCATTAGGCAAAAGTTAATGCTGTTTGCGATACCACGAAAAGAAATATGTCACCACATATTAATGGTAACATATCGCATGTGAAATAAAATGCAGGATTAATCCAAAAAATGGTTAATCCTGCATTGCCTGGACTTAAGAAGTTTTGTTCTTTGCTGCTCCGAAGTGATATAATAGCTGGATAATTATGAACTTGGGGAGGATATATGAAAAAGAGTTTGTATATTAAGCTATTTACTGTGGGCATGGCCGGGGCTTTACTTACAGGCTGTGGCCTTGATTTTTCATCAAAAGAGGATGGAGCGTCCGCAGAGATTTCAAAAGAGTATTTTGAGGAATCAGAAGATGTTCGTGAAGATGCATCAGAGGAGACAACTAATGTCCCTGAAGAGGAGAAAACCGGCCCAAGGGGCGAGGAACTCTACGAAGCCTTCATGAACGGAGATGTAAAGGTTGTCTATAATAATCTTTCTAATGAAATCGGCGATGCGCTAAAGGATTACCTTGAGGATGGTAAGGAGTATGATCTAGATGAGATCATAAAATGCACAGAAGACAAATCAATGACATCTGCTGGAGATCCTAAATATGTCTTTATTGACTGCGGAGAAGACGGCGTAAAAGAGCTATTAGTTAAACTTGAATTTGAAGGACGAACATCTCTTTCTATGATTCTTAAGGATATGGATGGAGACCTCAAAATCTGCTATTCAGGAGAGGAATGGGAGAGGAGTGATCTTAGTATCAGTGATACAGGCATGATCTCCTCATCAGGCTCGGGAGGAGCAGCGGTTCATGGATATGATGCTTCTTTTGTAAATGCTGAGGGCGAGTATAAGTTCTTTTACTCCTGCTATACAGATGGCAATCCATCTAATTACTACGCATATGTCTCAGATGAAAAATATGAAGAGATTTCGTTCGCAGATCTTGATACAGGCTTATTCATGATCAATCGTTATTGTATAAAAGACGATAATGGAAACTCTACTTATTACTACAGTTATGACATGCTGGATGAGGATTACAATGTTGTCACAACTGATGCTGACTATGATGCGTCCAATCCTTACAGAAAAAAGTTTACTGACGCAGGAATTACAGTTTATACACAGTCTGAAATCGATGATATTCTGGCTAAGGAGGCAAAGAGAATTGGCTATCCTGGAGGCTATGACCCAGTATCTGAGGCTGATGATCAGGAAGATAGACAGTATGGAATAGCTCTTTTGTCAAAAGAGCATGTGGGTGAATCAGGACTTAGTGCTGAGGATCAGACTAGCAACTATTCAATTGGCGATGTCACGATGGAAATTACCGATAGTGTGGATGGCTTGAAGGGTTCTTCTTTAGATGGTCATATGGAGGTGTCCAGGATTTATAATGACGACTATGAACCTGTCATTTTATTTGAGCTTGATGGTAAATATGTAGGAACCTTACATATGGAGTCCTACGATTTTGATACCTTCAACTATATTCAGTTCAAGGATATAGATGGCGATGGTATGGAAGAGATTTTGGTAGCTACGTATACAAGGAGCACAGGGCCACTTACTGCGGTTGATTTCTCTGTGTTGAAGTATACACCTGGCCATAATGCGGCAGATGGTTCTTCATATGGCGTTACCATTGACTATCATTTATCTGAAGATTTCTCATATGGAAACGGATACTATTTCATCGAGGCGGATGAGGAACTTGCTGGTGGAAAGGTTACGTACGTTGGCCTTGAAGATAATGGATTAAAGGTTGTTGTAGATAAGGGTACCAAGAATAACGATGTTTACGAGCCTGACGAATATGTTCTGGTAATAGGAGATTAAGTAGAATGATGCCAAATCCAAAAGAGGTAATAGAAAACAGTGATCCAGACATTTGCATTCAGATAAGGCATATCACAGCTAGGCAATTTCCCTATCCATCAGACCACATGATTAGAGTTTATCACAACGGACGCGAAAAAATAAAAAACTATACAGGAAGATATTCCGAAGAACCTGAGGACGGCGATATTTGTCCTGAATGTGGACGTGAGATCATTGTTTTTGATGAAATATGGTATATATAATCACAAAAAACGGAGTTTATAGGAGACAAATGAAAGAATATGAATACAAAGTTCACGAGCCGAAAATTGTTGCTATACTGGCTGGAGTATACCTTTTTGTGGGTTTGATCATTGTTTTAATTGGGGTGGATCAAATAATTACCGGATATATGACCCAGCCGGGATGGTTTTTGGGGTGTACTATAGCGTTTCTTTTGCCAGGAATACTGCTATTGGTGGATTACAAGCGCAGAGCACTTTACGTGATCAGATCTGGCCATGAATATTGTTATGTCCCATTAATTGGTAAAAAAAGATATTTTCGAAGAGAAGATATAGCATCGGCGAAGCTTCAAAGGGGAAATTTTTTTCATATGGGCTATAGCATCGTTGCAACGGATCATAATGGAAAAAAACTGTTTATTGTCGAAGACAATATGGTAAACGCAGAAAAAATTGTATGTATAGCTAATCAGGTCTGATATTGAAAAGGGCTGTAGCTACGTCTGCGAGAATGATCATGGAGATGTATGGAATTGAAGGAAAGATAGAGAAAATATACTGATAATAGCAATATCGCGAAAAAGGACGAATGGTGTAGATGTTAAAGTACAGAGAAATGTCAGTAATGGACAATGCGGCTGTTGCTAAGCTTATAAGGGACAATCTGAAAAAATATAAACTCGATATTCCGGGAACGGTGTATTTTGATGAGGGGCTGGATCATCTTAGTGACTATTACGGCGCTGATGAGAGAAAATATTTTGTAATAGAAGATGCCCACGGGAAAGTTATCGGCGGGATTGGCTTTGCAAAGCTGGAATGGATGGAAGAAACAGCGGAGCTTCAAAAGCTTTATCTTGATGATTCTGCAAAAGGTTCGGGGCTTGGTTATGAGCTGATCAGGATAATAGAGGACCGGATGCTGGCTTCGGGATATAAATATTCTTATCTTGAGACACATGATAACCTGCAGGCTGCAATCCATATCTATAAAAAGAGCGGATATACCGAGATAGCAAGACCTAAAGAAGTAGTACATAGTGCAATGAACAGATTTTTTAAGAAAAAACTGTAAAAATTGTTTCTAGAGATAACCTCAAAAAAGTGATATAATTGACGACGCTGTCGCAAATTTATCAAAGAATTTTTTAATGGGAGTCTTTAGTAACAAAATGAAAGAAGAAAAGAGATTGGGGCTTATGCCCCTTATACTGATGATTTTTACGTCAGTTTATGGTTTTAATAACATTCCAAGGTCATATTATTTGATGGGATATGCAGCGATTCCTTGGTTTGTTATAGCAGGTATTTTGTTTTTTATACCTTTTGCTTTTATGATCGCAGAATTTGGTTCTGCATTTAGAAATGAAACTGGTGGTATGTACTCCTGGATGTGCAAGTCTGTAGGTCCAAAGTATGCATTCGTCGGAACTCTTATGTGGTACACATCATATATACTTTGGATGGTAAACGTATCCTCAGGTATCTGGGTACCAGTATCAAATATCATTTTTGGTGAGGACAACACAGCAAACTGGTCACTTTTTGGATCACAGTTTTTATCTGGTTCAAGATTACTTGGACTGATGGCGGTAGCATTTTTCATTATTATTACTTATTTTGATTCAAAGGGAATAGATAAGATCAGTGCCGTAACATCTGTTGGTGGTACAGCTGTTCTTACGATCAATATTTTGGTTGTAGTTGGCTCAATTGTTATGATCATTGCCCGCCATGGACAGCTTGAGCAGCCATTTATAGGCTTTGAGTCTCTTAAGACTCCGCTTAACGCAGCTTACCAGGGGAGTCCTATCATGATCTTATCATTTATCGTTTATGCACTTTTTGCATATGGCGGAATTGAAGCTGTAGGTGGTTTTGTAGACAAAACAGAGAACCCCAAAAAGAACTTCCCTAAGGGAATTGTGTCAGCAGCACTTGTTATTGTTGTTGGTTATGCACTTTTGATCATGCTAGTTGGTTCTTTTACAAATTACAGTGAGATCCTTGGATCAGACAGCATTACACTTGGTAATGTTTCATATGTGATCATGTCAAATTTTGCTGCATCATTTGGTAAGGCTTTTGGCGCATCACAGGCTACGCAGGTAGCACTTGCTCACGGCTTTGCAAGAGTATATGCACTTATCATGCTTCTGGCACTTATGGGAGCTATGTTTACTCTCGTATACTCTCCGTTAAAACAGCTTATCGAGGGCACTCCCAAGGAGCTTTGGCCTGGAAAAATGGGCGAGATTTCTGAGGACGGCATGCCAAGGAATGCTATGTGGATACAGTGCACGATCGTTTGCATAATGGTACTTTTAGTATCATTTGGTGGCGACACAATGCAGCAGTTTTTCGTTATTTTGACAGCTATGGTTAATGTAGGAATGACAGTACCTTACATGTTTATATCATTTGCTTTTCCTAAGTTCAAAAAAATGAAGGACGTTGACAGAAGCTTTGTAATATATAAATCACAGGCTTCAGCTAATATCTGGGGCTATGTTGTAACACTTACACTTTTACTGGCTAATTTATTTGCTATTATCCAGCCAGCACTTGATGGCGACTTTAAGACTACATTCTGGTCACTTAGTGGTCCTGTAGTATTTGGCCTTGCAGCCTGGATCATATACACAAGCTACGAAAAGCGTCTAAAATCAAGTAAGGATACAGCAGAAGAAACTGTGGAAGCAGGAGTTACAACAAGCGCAAACGGCTAAAAGGGAATAAGAAGTCAATTATAAAACTGTATTTATCATCGCTCATTGGTTTTATTTATAACAAAAAAGTGATAATATTATAATATGATATAACATGGGAGTAGTATAATTGGATCCAGTGGTTGTGAGCTGGCCAATATGAGATTGAAAAGGGGATTGAGAAACGTGGTTTATACACGCTTTAAATCCCCCTTTTTGTATACTGGAAAGAATAACCATGAAAAGAAAAAATGAATTGGCTCGTTCAAGCATAGCTCTGATTGCTTGTATTGTAATCCCTTTACTTTTTATGCTTTTTTCTGTTGTTACAGGCAATCACGAATATAATACAGATACGGTCGTGCTTAAGGATATTAATGATGGATGGATTGATGGAGAGGGACAGGCGGTCAATCTTTATAGTCTTGCCCTGGGAAGTAAATCTGTTATATTGGATATCAGCAAGCTAAACGTTGATGGCATGGCGTTATGCTTCAAATCATATGATACTAATTTTACAGTATATGCATCTAATAGGGAAATTTACGATTATCATCCTATGATCCCAAGACATTTAGGCATTTCGTATGGTATGCAGTATCATACCATTCCAATTCCTGAAGGGAGCTCATTTATAAGACTGGATATCGAACCAGTATTCTTAAATACTTCTGCAGTTATACGAGATATAGCTATTAGTGATGCAGGGCAGTACATGACCAATGTATTTAAAAGAAATCTCTTTTCATTCGGACAAGGAATGACAACAATAATTCTCGGGATTCTTTTTATTATAGTAGGAGTAACTGGCCGAATTGTTATGAAATCAACAGGCATTGATTTCATATCTTTTGGTGTAACCTGTGTAATGATTGGCTTTATTGGGCTTAATGATACGCTTCTTCTTCAGGTTCTGACAGGTCGCCCAGACATCATCAGGGTTACGGAATACATGTGTTTTTCGTTTATAGCATTTCCTGCACTTTCATTTTTTTCCAGTACAACCAAAGAGTCACATTCAAAGCTTTTGCTTGGCGTTTTTGCAGCATGTCTTTTAAATTGTTTACTTCAAGTAGGGCTGACATTAAGCAGGTTATCAGATTATTACTATCTTGTTTATATTTCACAACTAATTATATTTGTAGGAATTTTGATAGCAGTAGTGATTGCTATTAGGGCGATGCGTCAGGGAGAAGTCAAACCTGCTCTGCTGCACGCTGTAGTTTGGGGATTAACAGCCTGTATTTTGGGGGCTGTAAATGATATTCTCCGTTATAATTTTTTTCAGAGTTACGGAAGCTTAACTTTTACACGAATTGGAGTGCAGTTGTTTACTACAGTTATGGGGATATATCTATATAGGGATCACATAGAATCTTTGAAGAAAAAGCAGCAGGAGAGTGCTGTATTTGCATCCGAGGTATCAGAGGCTTTTGCAAAAGTTATTGATATGAAGGATACCTATACCAACGGCCATTCAGAGAGAGTGGCCAAATATACAGCAATGATAGCCAAAGAGATGGGGTATGACGATGAGACTGTAGAAAAATATTATCGTATTGGCTTGTTGCATGATGTAGGCAAGGTTGGAATACCAAACGCTGTGCTTAATAAGCCGGGAAAACTAACAGATGAGGAATACGATGTGATAAAATCTCATACTATAAAGGGATACGAAGTTCTTAAAGATATCAGTGTTGTTCCTGAGCTAGCTGTAGGTGCCCTGGCCCATCATGAAAGACATGATGGAAAAGGCTACCCTAATGGACTTTCGGAAGATGAAATTCCACAGGTTGCACGTATTATTGCTGTAGCGGATAGTTTTGATGCAATGTATTCTGACAGGCAATATCGCAAGCGCATGGATTTTGAGAAGGTGCTATCAATAATTCGAGAAGTCTCCGGAACTCAGCTAAATCCCGAAGCTGTTGATGCATTTTTCAGACTTGTTGATAAAGGTGAAATAAAAGCTGTAGATGAGAAGAGAAGTTAGGAGTAAATGGCTTGATTATTTTCTGATTTGGCTGTATAATCCGATAGCGCAATAAACGACAGTTCATTTGTACCTTCCTGTCGCTAAACAAAACCAGGACTACATGGAATAACTATGTTTTTTATGTGGCTCTGCGTTTATACGCAGAGCCACTTTTTTCAGCTTTTTTGTAAGAATAGGTGAAGAGAATGAAGAAAATTATTATCGATTGCGATCCTGGAATTGATGATTCGCTTGCCATAATGCTGGCGCTTAATAGTCCTGAGGTTGAGGTTGTAGGAATAACAATAGTAGCTGGGAATTCTCCTGTTACTATGGGCTTTCATAATGCCAAAAAAATCCTAAGCTTCCTTGGAAGGCTTGATGTGCCAGTGTTTGTAGGAGCAGACAGACCAAGAGTAAGAGAATATGTAAACGCCCTTGATACGCATGGGGAAGATGGCCTTGGCGAGAGCTTTTTGCCTGAAGTCCCTGGGCAGGAGATACCGGATAAGACTGCGGTTTCATTCTTGAGGGAGACACTTAAAGAGGGCGGCATTTCAGTTGTAGCTCTTGGACCCCTTACTAATCTGGCAAGGCTTATTGATGAAGACTTGGAGGCATTTCTTTCTATAGAAAGGCTTGTGTCCATGGGTGGAAACTTTAGAAGCCATGGTAACTGCTCACCAGTTGCTGAATACAACTACTGGGAAGATCCTGACAGTGCCAAGGTTGTCTTTGATACGCTTTATGAGCACCATAGAATGATCGAGATGGTTGGCCTTGATGTAACCAGAGAAATCGTGCTAACACCAGAAATCCTCGAGCAGATGAAAAAAGTCAATTCAATAACAGGCGATTTTGTTGAGAAGATAACAGATTTCTATTTCAAGTTCCACTGGGAATGGGAGCATATAAGAGGATGTGTCATAAATGATCCTTTGGCTGTTGCGCAGTTTATAAATCCCAATATTCTTACAGGAATAGAGGCATTTACCGAGGTGGAAACTAGTGGAATCAGCATGGGACAAACCGTTGTAGATTCCATGGGTTTTTACCGCAAGGAGAGTAATGCTTGTATTTTTACTCAGGTCGACAAGAAGACTTTTTGGGAAATGTTTTTGACCAGGATATTGGGAATCACGCAATCTGAGTACAGGGAGAGATTTGCGCAATTTTATACATGAGATTGGAGAATTGAGATGAGTAACAATATTAAGAAACTAACATTTATGGCTTTAGCAGTTGCAATCAACATCGTTGGAAGTAAGATAGCTCTTTTTCTGCATCTGCCTATCTTTCTTGACAGTATAGGAACAATGCTTGCAGGAATTGCATTAGGACCTCTTGCAGGCGGGCTTACAGCGCTGGTCGGCGGACTTGTAAACGGCGTTCTGGGAGATATTTACGCTATTTATTTTTCTATCAGTGGAGTTCTAATGGGCGTGCTTGCGGGATTTCTTTTCCATAATAAAAAGAATTCCTGGGTTTTACTGCCACTTAAGACCCTTGTTGTAACACTTCCTGCATCTGCTCTGTCAGCCTGCATTGAGACCTTCCTTTTTGGTGGCATTACTTCTGCAGTTGTAACAACCTTCATTATTCAGGCCCTTTCACAGACAGCTCTTAAGCTTTTTGGCAGTGCATTCCTGACACAGGCTGTTACAGACTATGTGGACAAGCTCATTGCTATTATTCTTGTTGTAGTATCCATGAAACATCTGCCTTACGAGCTTACACATTTTGAAGATAATAAGAAGGCAAAAGAAAAGGTAGCAGCCTAAAGCTACTACCAGATAAAGTTTGATTTAAGCAGCTCGCCATTGTCGATGAGCAGATCCTGACCAGTCATACTCTTGTTTATATTGGTCAGATAGTAAGAAAGTTCAGCAATTTCCTCAGCTGATGCCCATCTGTGTAAAAGAGTTTCATTTAGACACTGCTCTAAGAGATTCGGATCATCAATAATATGGGCGTTTAGTGGTGTGTATACACCGCCGGCAGAGATGCTGTTAGAGGTTGCACCGTATTTCGCAAGGCGAAGTGCGGTGTTTTTCATATATGTAACTACTCCGCCCTTACTGGCTGCATATTCAGGAAATTCTGCGCCATTTGAAGCACTTGAAGAGGCCATAAAAAGAACCGAGTGAATATCCTCTTGAAAGGCATACTTCTCAGTAACTGCAATGGTGGCTCTTAGATTAGTATCTATAACGTCAGGCCCTTCCTGAATTCCTGCGTTGTTAATTAGTACGTTGATACAATCTATCGTAGGCAGCTCTTTGGTCACATCAACCTGCATATGAGTGTATAAAGGCGATTGCAGACCGCTTTTTTCAATGTCAAAGCCAATAACTTCATGGCCCATTTCTATGTATTTTTTTGCACACGCAAGCCCTATTCCGCGGCTTGTTCCAGTAATTAGTATTTTCATGGGTATAGTATAGCACAATAATGAAAATATGCTAAAATTAGTGGAAGTCAGGGGAAGGTTCTTTTGACTTATCCTAAAATTGGAGAGAAAAAGATAATGGATCATTTTTATTTTATAAGACATGGAGAGACCGTCTGGAACGTAGAGAACAAGATCTGCGGAGCAACTGATATTGAGCTTACTGAAAGGGGCCACGAGCAGGCTATAGAAACCGGGAAAATTCTATTGGAGAAGGGCATTCATGCAGATATTATACTGACTTCTCCGCTGGTAAGGGCCGCAGAAACAGCAAGGCATATTTCTGAAATGACAGGGATTCCCATGCAGGTGGAACCTAGGCTTATAGAGCAGAACTTTGGAAGATATGAATCTACTCCAAGGGATGGAAAAGAGTTTCATGAAGCCAAGAAAGAGCTTGCAAGCCGCTTCGGAACAGGCGAATCTATGCTGCAGGTGGCCCAGAGGATTTACAACCTTCTGGATGATATCAAAGCTGGAGATAGAGAAGTTATTCTGGTAGCTCACAATGGTATTGTGAGAATCATTGAATCTTACTTTAGAGAGATGGACAATGAAACCTTTTCCTCTTGTGGCATCAGGAACTGCGAGATAAAGAGATATGACTTTCCTGGTTGAGCGAAAAAGAGCAAGTGATGTTATTAAGTGATAAGAGTTTTTAGAAGAGAGATTTTAGGTGAGAAAGTATTATGAAAAAATACAGCAAGTTAGTTATGAGTATTGGACTCATGGTATGTCTTTGCGGATGTGGACATAGCCAGAGCGAAAAAAGTGATGATATCTGGCAAAAGGTAGATGAAGCAGAGGCTGTAAATAGCGGAGCAGAAGAGGGAGAGAGTAATAGCTCAGTTGCCGAAGCCAGTGTAGCTGAAGCAGATAGCTACAGCGATTTTCTTGATAGTAAGGCGCCTGCAATAATGATTTACGAAGGGCAGGAGAGCGAAGTCTGGTTTAAAGATCTTCCACAGGATCCACAGGAGTGGGACAGCTACAGCGTAAGCGATGAGAAGGTTGATCTTGATAATGACGGCAAGGCAGAGCTCATATTAAATGGCCCTTACGGAGGAATGTATCTGGATGAAAGAGCAGGCAAGTACTTTGCTCTTGCTCAGGGTGAGGGTACTACAGGAGAACTTAGTTATGTATATTATGAGGGTAAAACGTACATCATACATAGGGATACTTCTCATGGAGGCCGTCAATCATATCATTTTGACTGCTACAACGGTGATGGTGAGGTCACAGACTCTTTTGACCTGACTGCAGAATATTGGGATTCTGAATATGACTTCTACGACTCAGACAGTGACTTTACCTTTAGAGGCCAGAAGATCACTATGGATGAGTACGAAAAGCTCATGAAGGATATTTTTGATCAGCCCTCGAAAGCTGAATGGGGTGCAGAAACGGCTGCAACCGAGTTCGGCTATGACGATAACAGCGAAAAAATAGTTAATGATGCAAGCGACTCCTTTTATGATGCTATGGAAGCTTTTTATGGTGAATACACCTATAAGAAGGATGCTGATGGCTTGGAAGGTAGCTTGGCGATAATCCAGGAATTTGATAATAGCCGCGAGTACAGTATTTATGATAACAATACCAACGGATACAGATTCATTGCGCTAGGCTCTAATGTTGAGTACATAAAGGGTAACAAATTTTATATGAAATATCCTGAAACTGTTTATGAAGATGGCACGGAGGTTTTTAAGTATTATGTTTTTGCAAATCATGGAGCATATCTTATCATCTTTGAAACAGATGAAAACTATGAAAACCCAGAGTACATCTACACAGCATGGCACAAGTACTAATGTTGCAACTGAAAAAATCAATGATAAGCCCAAGGTAAAACAAATCTACATAGACAGGTGGCTTTATCATGCTCCCGATATGTCTCCAAACAAAGAGGGCAATCGTGTCCTCATATCTCAAGTGAGCTTTGGCCCTTTGGAGACCTGGGAATGGGGCATAGATTCGAATAATAAATTTTATGTTGATTATAAGTGGATTGAAAATGATTTCTATGCAGATGACAGTTTTCATGAGGAAAGGTCATTAGAAGAAGTAAAGGCTTCTTTAAATAGCTTCATAAAGACTTTTGCAGATAATGGATACCAGGATTGGGTTGAGATATATAATAATTTGTTGGTGGAATTGGAAGAGGAATTCCAGAAAATATAAAAAAGTTGGAGGATAATAAGATGTATTACTATGGAGGATTTTTTGTTGGCGCATTCCTGGTTGGATTGTTGCTATCATATCTAGGATTTGGGATAGTAGGAAAGATAGCGAAAATTCCGCAGAATAAAGGATTACGAATTGGTGTAGCCTTCTTGATTGCTGTAATCTGGACTATAAAAGAACTAAATGGTTGAGGAATGGGAATCAGCATTAGCGATGCTTTAGAAGGTTGGGGGGAAACTTGAATGAAAGAAGTACTTACGATAAGGGTTGCTATCACAGATTGCCTTGAGGTAAAGGGAAAAAGTGAGTGCGCAAGAATGATATTGTTTGATGGTACTAGTGACTGCGAATATTTCAAAGGAAAGGTTCTTCCCGGCGGAGTTGATACGCAAAAGGATTTTGCGGGGAAAGAAACTATGCTATCCGCGAGATATATCCTCGAGGGACAAGACAGCGAGGGTAGAAATTGCAGGATATTTATAGAGAACAATGGTCAGGTAGACAAGAATGGCCAGATATCTGCCATTCCCCACATCATTACTGATAGTAACATGCTGTCATTTCTTGAAAATGCAGAACTTAAGTCTACTGTTGAAGGCATCGAGGGCGGCGTTTTGGTCCACATATTTTTGATGCCCTGAACTAATGCAATAATATAATAGTGCATATATATTTATATTGTTTTTCGACATACATAAAATCTTAAGAAATTTCGATGGTATTTCTTAAGAATTTTGTGTTAGCATAGATTCCGGCTTAAATTTTCAGTCGACATATCTGTTGACACTTAGGCCTTCACATCTGGCAATTCGCCAGTACTTTCCTACAGTAGCTAGCAAGCATTGTAGAAAAAATAAAGAAAGGAATTTAAATTTTTGCAAATCGAAAATCAAAAGTATAAAGACACTGTCTTTAGAATGCTCTTCAACAATAAGCTCAACTTATTAGAGCTTTACAATGCCATAAATGGCACCAACTACACTAATCCAGATGATCTGACAATCACTACCCTCAGTGGTGAGACCTTCCTAAAAGTCAAAAATGATCTGTCATTTATCATCAATCTTGAACTAAATATCTTTGAGCACCAGTCAACTCCATGTCCAAACATTCCTCTTAGAGATCTGTACTATCTGGCAGCTACCCTTAAAGAAAAGTTTCCAACAGAAAAAATCTATAGTCCTACCATGATAAAAATTCCGGTGCCTAAGTTCATAGTGTTCTACAACGGCACTTCTCCAATGAACGACAAAGTAATCTATCGTCTATCAGATATGTTTATAAAGAAAGATGATAATCCTTCTGTGGAGCTAGTAGTTACTGCACTTAATGTTAACAACGGTCACAATACCGGGCTCATGGAGGCTTGTAAAACCTTAAAGGGCTATTCCATTTTCGTCTCAAAAGTGCGAAAATATAAGCAGTTAGTGGAAGATGAGTACGACTTGTCACACTCTACTCCACTCAAACTTTTAGCAGACAAAAGAGATGTAATGAACAATCTCATCAAAAAAGCAGTTACTCTAGCCATTGATGAGTGCATTCAGGAAAATGTCCTTAAATCTTTCTTTGAAGAGTACAGAGAGGAGATCATAATCGTGGGTGTTTTGGAATATTCCTATGAACGTCATATGCAAGTTCTTCAGGATGAAAGTTACAATAATGGGGTCAAGAATACAACCGAGTTATTCTCCTGGCTAAAATCTAATGGGCGAGCGTCAGACGTATTAGCCGCAATCGATGATTCTGACTTCCTCTCACAGCTTTTTACTGAATACGAGGTTTGGAAACGCTCCAATAAAGCTTCTGGTACAAATTCCTAAGGCTATTGATTATTGCATTGAGCATGACATTCTGCGTGACTTCTTGATAAAGGAAAGGAAGACCATTATCATGTATAGTTTATTTGAATATGATCAAGCGGCTCATCCGTGAGCTTGTTGACGAAAAATATGATGATTAATACAAAGGCCTGCAGTTTCTGCAGGCCTTTGACAACTTTATCATTCTATTTTGATAAGTTCGGGATCTTTGTAACAATCATACGAAGGGAGATGCTTAGTTAGATTTATAATGGCGTTAGTAATAGTCTTGATATCTTCATCAGATAAGCCGTTTAAATCTGTAAAGAAATCTTCTAGCATCGCCTTTGAATTACTAACATCTACCTTATCATATAAAGTAGTTGCATATTCGGTGGCGCGTATGATGACATTTTTCTTGTTATATGAAACTTGATAACGTTCTAGCAATTTATGCTCTTTTAAGGTCTTTACAATACGAGAAAAAGAACTTGGTGGTATGCCTAAAGCTCTGGAAACATCCGTCATGCTATAATTGGCATCATTATGCTCGACTAAAAACTCCATTGTTTGCCATTCTTGCACAGATAGTATAATTCCATCGCCAATATCATACTTGGCAGATAGCCCTTTACTTACGACGTTAGCATGTAAAACAAGAGCTGCAACCAGTTCTCTGTATCGACCCATCCAGGTAGTATTCATTGCATTTTTCCTCAACATTTTTATCTATAGTATCATAATTACAATCATGTGTTAAGGAAGTTACTGATAGGTCCTTGACCAAAATAAGTAGCATAGCCATTAATGCAAATCATTGTCCATGCAATCAAAAGCGCATTAAGTACTGCCCCAAGCCATACACTTTTTGTCAGTCGATATAGCTTTCTGTTAAGAAGAGTATGAAGTGGTAAAAGAACTAGCATACCATAACTACTGTTCCAGTTAACAAAGGCTCCTTTGCCGGAAGAAAGATATGCACAATTGACTAACCAGTTTAAATACATACCTGCTACACCAATTACAACGCAGATTGTGTCCTCAAGCCATACAGGAGTATCAAGACGCATTGTCAAATTGGTGATGACTCCCATGATCATGAGAGGAATAACAAATATCAGAGCACCTGTAATAACATAGAACCAGTATTCAGCCTTCATTATTGTGAATTCGACGGTCCAAAATTGGAAGGTTTCGCCAAGGAAATAACGCTGGATGCTGTCAAGAATATAGGCACTTGCCACTGCAATTGCAGCAAGTAAGATAGTCTTTATGACTTTGCGCCAACTGTAAAGTATATTAAGTGACTTTAAAGACACTATTCTTCCTTCCTTCTTTTTTTCAAGAAATGCAATAACTGCTATAAATACAATGCTTATTCCCGCCATCCATAGTACATAGAAAAGTGCCATGTACCAGTTTTGGAAGAATGGGAAGATTTTTATTGCTGGGAGAAATGGTGCCATGACTTTGTTTGTTTTATAGATTGCAAAAAATCCAGCGACAATCATCAATGCGTTGATTATCCAGTATTGTTCTTTAGACCATACTTTTGACGTTGTCTCAGAATTATCAACTATCTCATTAAAGAATGGAGTCTTTATGAGAAGTGCACAGAATGGAATAAAGGCGCATAGAAGAGCAATGATGCTTATAAGACCTAGAATTTCTCTCCATATAAAAATAGTATTAGTATAAGATATTCCATTAGCATTTTCAGAAAGATTACCACAGTTGTAGCCAAGTGTCTGCTCGAAATACTTTATAGCATCCTGAGTGCTAGCAGTTGACAACATGTTTCTGCCATGAGTTTCTCTTGGCATTGTTACCATTCGTAGAGTCCTATTATCAATAGACTGCTGTAAGTTTGAATCATTTCTAACGTCTGAACTAAAGAAGTTTCCAAGTGCCGTGCTACTCTGAGCTATATCATCCAAAGAATACCAAGTATCTAGATCTACAGGTTCTTGTCTATAATAGGCTTTTAATGTGTCTTCAGAACCTGGATATCCTATGTAGCTATCATATTGACCTATTACGAGACCAAGGTTGATCTGGCAATTTCTCTGAACCTCATAGCCGCCTACAGTGACGGTTTGAGCGGGCGATGCAAATGGAGCATCACCTCCAACAACGAGACAAGAGCGAACTCTCGTATTGTAGGTATTCCATTTTTCTTCACGAATTTTATTGTAGAAACCAAGAGCTTCAGAACTAAGCTTAGATGTTGCCAAATCATCGGCGCTTGCGTTGATTTCATCCTCTTTAAATACAATGCCAAAATCGTTGGCAAGGACATTTATCATGATGTCGTTAAAATTAAGGTATCCCGCATCAATACTAGCTGCATAGCAACTTCTTCGTGATCCTTGAGAGTGACCCATGATACCTATTCTGGTCTGATCTACGAATTTCATATTACGAACAAACTCAATTGCATCGTGAAGCCCGCCAGGTGTAGCGCGTGCGTTGTAATCGTCATCTCCCATACCAATCTCATCATTGGCTGGAAATTCGCTGGTTTCAGCACCATAAGCATTGACAGCCAGAACGACAAAGCCACGTCTAGCCAATTCAGTACTAAAGTTTTTCATATTCTCACTGTTAACGCCTGCACCATGCGTTACTATAATTGCTGGAATGTTAGATTCATCCGTAGTACCAACTGGGTAATACAATCTTGCCGTTTCAGTAGCACCTCTTGCATCAAGAGTTACTGTTTCAACTTTAACTTTTCCGCCGTTGGTGGTAATCAAATGCGATGTGAAACCGCACACCAAGATGATTGCTAATAGAATCGCCAATAGTTTTCCAGAACTTTTAGTTTCAGTCATTCCCCCAAATCCTCCTTTTTCCATACATTGATTACAATTGGTTACATATCAGCACGAACATTCCAAATAGAATAAATTATTCCATATGGAATAATTTAATTATACCACCACACGGAATAGCGTCAATTTATAATCTTAAGGGAAAAGCAAAAGAGTTATTGGAGGATTAGAGATGATAGGGCTGTTGAAGATAAGTTTGCTTTTGAAAGAAAGCCCAGCAACTACCCAGGATTTGTTGTTTCTCAAGAAATAATTAGTAAGCCAAAACTTGTTGACAGAACAAGATTAAAGTATGCACTTATTGGTGTTTTACTTGCTCTCGCCTTTTATCTTATCCCTCAGCTTATGTCAATCAAGTAGAAGACGGTCAGTCTTCCTACTCGCTTGCAAGCAGCTGGTCAGCATAGCTAACGTTGTTTATATCAGCGTCTTTGCAATAATAAACCAGGTACTGTAATGACAACATACTCACAGTACCTGGTTTATCATTTTTTATTTAAAGAGAAGTGAGCTTCTTCTGATCAGGCCGACGGCTGATAGAGCACCGAAGGATTCAAGCTTTTTTTCAAGTGCAATGCTGCTAAGCTGTGAAGCGCAGGAGTTTCCTCCCTCTACTGATTTTTCGTTCTTGATTTTTTCAACGTAGTTTTTCATCAAACTAACCCCCTTAATAAGTTTATTCATTTGTGGTACCTACATATATATACGAAGGAGAAATTACTGTGGCAATTTTTTCTAAAATGTGGTGGAATAAGTAAGTATGATTTACTTTAGCAAAATTAATAAGGCAGAAACGGAGACATAAATAATGACAGCAGAAGAGTTATGGGCAGAATTTTGTTCAAAGAAAAATGTAGATATTAACACCCCTTATGAAGCATGGGGATTTGGAGGATCAGGAGACGATGTTCCTGGCAGGCTTGCTAAGCTTGTTAGAGAAGGCATTAAATTTGGAACAGCAAGTAGCTACGACTTATATGAATTAGAAGATGCATTAGATGAGCTTCCCAAGGCTGGTGATTATAGTGTGATACTTGATGGAAACGATGAAGCAGTCTGCATTATCAGGGATTATGATGTATATGTCAGACCTTTTAAGGAAGTATCGCCTTTCCATGCATATTCAGAAGGTGAAGGGGATAAATCTTTAAAGTACTGGAGAGAGGTTCATAAGGAATTCTTTGAAGAGGAGCTTGAGGAAACAGATTTATCCTTTACTGAGGATTTAAAGGTTGTATGCGAGAAGTTCTCTCTAGAGTACGTTCCGGGCAAGGATTCCGAACAGGAATTGCTATTTGTGGAGCCTTCAATGGATTATGCGGACGAAATTGAAAGCTACAAAAAGGAAATGCTGGAAGCAGGCTCAAGCTTTGATGGATGCTTTTCTATGAAAAGACATGACAATGTAAGAGACTTTGTCGATGACTGCATAAATTGGTCCAATCCAAGCAGAGAGGCTGATGAGCACGGAGTCTGGGGAAATGTTATCCTTGTTATCAGAAAGGCTGACCACAAAATGGTAGGCTGCATGCAGGTTCACAATGTTTTGAATGACAGAATGAAAAATTATACAGGTCACGTGGGCTACAGCGTGCGACCATCAGAAAGAAGAAAGGGCTACGCAACCAAGATGCTATCCAAAGCCTGCGATTTCCTAAGGAGCTTTGGCATAGATGAGATTGGCGTGAGCTGTCTTCCAGATAATGAGGCCAGTAGAAAGACGATTCTTGCTAATGGCGGCGAATATGTTGAGACAGTATTCCTTGAGGAGGATAATGTTAATCTGGAACGGTATATCATCAGATGATATAATGCTGAAATGCTATCTAATGGTGGCTAATCAGTTCAGTATATTGGAGCTTTTTTAATGAATATATTAAATGTAGAAAACGTATCAAAAACATACATGTCTAAGCCTGTCCTGGAAGGCATTTCCGTTGGAATCAGCGATACAGACAAGATTGGAGTAGTTGGAACAAATGGAACAGGTAAGTCTACCTTGCTTTCTATTGTGGCAGGTGTCACAGAGCCAGATAGCGGGCAGGTTGTAGCAAGTAACGGACTTAGAATTTCATATCTTCCGCAGAATCCTGTCTTTGATAAGAGCAAGAATCTTCTCCAGAATATCACAGATACAATTTATGCAGGCGGCGAGAACTGGGATAAGATGGGGGAAATCAAGGCAACTCTTGCAAAGTTTGGCATAGATGACCCTGAGTGCGATCCATCAATCTTATCTGGCGGACAGAAGAAAAGAGCTGCGCTTGTAGCAGCTATCATGACTCCGTCAGATTTATTGATCCTGGACGAGCCTACTAACCATCTGGATTCTGAGATGATCGAGTGGCTGGAAGATTACCTGCAGCATTTTAGAGGAGCACTTCTTATGATCACTCACGACAGATATTTCCTGGATGAAGTGACCAATCAGATCCTGGAGATAGATAAGGGAAGTGTTTACCGCTACGAAGCTAATTATTCAGGCTTTTTGGAGCTAAAGCAGCAGCGCATGGACTATGAGCAGGCCGCTGAGAGAAAGGCGCAGTCTTTATATAGAAAAGATCTTGCCTGGATGCTTAGAGGTGCCAGAGCCCGTTCAACCAAACAAAAGGCCCATATCCAGAGATTTGAAGAGCTTCGTGACAGGCAAAAGCCCGAGGAAGAGCGATTTGTAGAACTCAGCTCTCTTCCTAGCAGAATGGGTAACAAGACCATAATACTTGAGCATATTTCCAAGGCTTATGAGAACAGAACTTTGTTTAGGGACTTTTCCTATACCTTTAATAAGCTTGACAGAATAGGAATAATTGGGCCCAATGGCTGCGGTAAGTCAACTCTTTTGAAGTGCATAATTGGGACTATTACGCCGGATCAAGGCACTGTTGAGATTGGTCAGACCATAAAGATAGGCTATTTTGGCCAGGAAAATGAAGCTCTCGATGAGAATAAAAGAGTCATAGATTACATCAAGGATACAGCTGAGTTCATCAGAACAGCAGAGGGCCTTGTGTCTGCATCAGTTATGTGCGAGAGATTTCTCTTTAGCCCGGATATGCAGTATGCACCTATTTCCAAGCTTTCAGGCGGGGAAAAGAGAAGGCTGTACCTCTTAAGAGTACTGATGGAGCAGCCAAATGTCATCATCCTGGACGAGCCCACCAATGATCTTGATATTCAGACTTTAAGGATTCTCGAGGATTACCTTGATGGATTTGCGGGAATAATCATAACTGTCAGCCACGACAGATATTTCCTGGACCGCGTGGTCACAAGGATTTTTGCATTTGAAGAGGGCGGAGAGCTATATCAGAGTGAGGGTGGCTACTCAGATTATGTTATACACAAAAAGAGCATGGAAAGCGCTGATGGTAACAGCAATTCAGGTGCTAGTTCCAAGAAAAATGCAGGCAATACCGGTGGGAAGGGAATACCATGCAGCGATAATGGTGCTGACCAATTGGAGAAGCCATCAAATGGCAAGTACCGTGCTCCTCGCGAAAAAACCAAGCTTTCTTACAAGGAACAAAAGGAGTACGATAGTATAGAAGAAGAGATTGAGAAGTTGGAGCAAAAAAGCGCAGAGCTCGAAGGGCAGATTGCTGAGGCAGCTACTGATTATCCAAGGCTTGTTGCTCTTACCAAGGAAAAAGAAGAAATAGACGCAGAAATTGAGCGTAAAATGGATAGATTTGTTGAACTACAGGAAATGGTGGATAGTTTTTCAAAATAAAAACTTTCGCGATATGTAAATAGGGAGGTTTTGCATATGTGGAACATTCTGATAATTCCTTTTTTAGGAACAACACTTGGAGCGGCCAGTGTCTTTTTGGTTAAAAGAGAAATAGGAAACAGGTTACAGCGAGGACTTACAGGATTTGCTTCTGGAGTAATGGTCTCGGCATCTTTCTTTAGCCTCCTGCTCCCAGCGCTTGAATTGTCTAATGATATGGGCAAATTGGGATTTATTCCTGCGTCCATTGGATTTGGAATTGGAATGTTGTTCTTATTATTTATGGACATGGTGATTCCGCATATGCATTTGGATAAATGCGAGGAAGGACCAAGAACCGGTCTTAAAAGAACTACAAAGCTGGTTCTTGCGGTAACTCTTCACAACCTACCTGAGGGAATGGCTGTTGGAATAGTTTGTGCCGGCTGGATGTATGGAAACAGCGCTATTTCTTTTGCTGGTGCACTTGCGCTGGCAATTGGTATAGCACTGCAGAACTTCCCTGAAGGTGCAATTGTGTCCATGCCCCTTTTAGGTGAGGGAGTTCCAAAAGGCAAGACCTTTTTGTACGGCATGCTATCAGGAATTGTTGAGCCTATAGGCGCACTTTTAGTTATCTTTGCCTCTGGCTTTTTTATTCCTCTTATGCCATACCTATTAAGTTTTGCGGCAGGAGCCATGATCTATGTTGTTGTGGAGGAACTTATCCCTGAGATGTCTGAGGGAGTCCACTCCAATGTAGGCACTATCTCTTTTGCCATGGGATTTATACTTATGATGGCTCTGGATATTGGTCTTGGTTAAATAAGAAAACTTAAATTGAATTACTGCAGAAAAGGTAAGTAAACCGGCAGATGATTGTATACATATCATCTGCCGGTTTTTGTAGATTAATAGGTACAGAAAAGCGAGGGAAAAGATAATGATCAGGAATCCTATTTTAAGAGGTTTTCATCCCGATCCTTCAATCATAAGAGTTGGGGAGGACTATTATATTGCAACTTCAACCTTTGAATGGTGGCCAGGAGTCAGGCTCCATCACTCAAGGGATTTGAAACACTGGGAACTAATCGAATATCCGCTAAACCGGGTTAGTCAGCTTGATCTAAGGGGCGTTGGCCCGTCGCAAGGAATATGGGCACCTTGCCTCACATATGAAAATGGAGTTTTTTATCTTGTTTACACTATCGTGCGCTCATTTTACTGCAATATGTATGATACAGAGAATTACCTGGTTACAGCCACGGATATTCATGGTCCGTGGAGTGAACCGGTAGCGCTTAGCAATTTTGGCTTTGATCCATCTCTTTTTCATGATACAGATGGTAAAAAGTACATGGTTTCGATGGTTACCGACCACAGAGTGCCTAAAAAGTATGCAGGAAGGATCATTCTTCAGGAGTATGATCCTGTGAACAGGTGTATGACTGGAGAGGCCAAAGAAATATTTACTGCGTCAGATATTTTTTTGGAAGGTCCCCATATTTTCAAAAGAAAGAACTGGTACTACCTCTTCTGCGCAGACACTGGGACAGGCGAGCTTCATGGACAGTCAATCCTAAGATCAAAGAGTATCTGGGGTCCCTACGAAATGAAGGAAGATAAGCCTGAAAAGTGGGAAAAAGGAGATGCTTATTCGATTATGACGTCAAGGCATTTTCCTGATATTCTTCTTCAGAAATCAGGGCATTGCGATCTGGTAGAAACGCCTGCAGGGGACTGGTATATGGTGCATCTCTGCGGGAGAGCGAGCAGAATGAAAAATCCAGATACAGCGCCTCGGTTTAAAAATTCCAGAAGATACATGATTGGGCGTGAAACTGCCATACAGAAAATTATATGGAAAGATGATTGGCCATATCTATTTAGCGAAAGGGATAAGAAGGTTACGTCGATCCCGCAGGATGAAATCCAGGAAAAATCAAATGAAGATGGTGCTGCTCAAAGAAAAACTAAATTTGAGAAAGATGATTTTGATAATAAGATTTTGAATCTAGATTATCAGTCGCTACGAATTCCTATGGACGAGAAATATCTTTCTCTTACTGCAAGGCCGGGGTATCTGCGGCTCTATGGAAGAAGTGGGCTTTCTTCACAGTTTTCCCAGAGCCTGATTGCCAGAAGGATGACTTCTTACCACATGGTGGTAGCTACAAGAGTTGAATATGAGCCGAAGGTTTTTAAACAAATGGCAGGCCTTATTTTTATGTATGATACCGAGAATTACCTGTATCTTCATGTGACAAATGATGAGGATATAGGCAAATGCATAACACTTCTTAAATACGAGAACAAGAAAGCTGAGTATTTAAGTGGTTATATTCCGATAAAAGAGAATGCGCCTGTAACTATGAAGTTACATATAAATGGGACAGATGCGGCCTTTGAATATTGCGTAGGAGGTTGTGACCTGGAGGATTGCAGGATGGTACAGATCGCACACTCTGTTGGTGCAAGCTTCTTATCGGATGAAGCATGTGATCAGGGGTGGTTTACTGGAGCGATGATTGGGCTTTGTACGCAGGATCTTACCGGAGCAGGACTTTATGCTGATTTTGATTATTTTGAAGTAAAAGATATATAGGTGAGGAAAAGAGATATGAATGAAAAGTATAGTGAGTGGGCCAAGAAGGAGCTTGTGAAGGTAAAAGAGAAGATAGCATGGACTTCCGAAAAAAATAAATATAAATTGCCTTACACAACGGATTCAAATGGAGTTTTCGACAATAGAGCGGACTCAGGAAAAGACTTTAGGATAGATGATGGCGTCAATTGGTGGACCAACGGATTTTGGGCAGGAATATTGTGGCTTATATATCATGACACAAAAGATGATAAATACCGCGATTATGCAAGGATTCAGGAAAATATGTTAACTCCTGCATTCGACATGTTCTATGGGCTCCATCATGATGTTGGATTTATGTTTGTACCTAGTGCTGTGGCTGATTACAGAATAACGAAAAATGCAGTATCAAGAAAAAATGCTCTTCATGCAGCAAACCTTCTGGCTGGAAGATTTAATGCCAAGGGAGGGTACATAAGGGCCTGGAATGACTTGGATGACAGCGATACAAGAGGATGGGCCATCATAGACTGCATGTTTAATATTTCTCTTTTATTCTGGGCCAGCAGAGAGACAAGAGATCCAAGATATGCACATATAGCCAAAGAGCATGCGACAACTGTAATGAATACTTTTGTAAGAGAAAATGGTTCGGTATGCCACATTGTGGAGTTTGATCCAGAGACAGGAAAGAGGATAAAGAGTCATGGCGGTCAGGGGTATGCCCACGGCAGTTCCTGGACTAGAGGGCAGGCTTGGGGGCTATATGGCTTTACCAGTGCCTATAGAAATTCCTGTGATGAGGCCTATTTAAAAACAGCAGAAAAAATTGCTGACTATTGTATATCAAAGATAGATGACACCGGGATCATTCCTATAGATTTTGATCAGCCCAAGGAGCCTTGTTATGAAGATTCCTGCGGGGCCTGCATCATGGCTGGAGGCCTTATTGATCTTTCAGAGCAGATAGAAGATGAAAGCAAAAAGGAAGTATATCTGGAAACGGCATATAAGATTATCAGGACTATAGCTGAGAAAAGAGCTGATTATACCAGGGAGTGCGAAGCAATAGTTCAGAACTGCTCAGCATCTTATCACAATAAAATACACCATGAAACCATGGTGTATGCGGATTATTTCTATATTGAGGCCCTTTATAAACTGACAGGATCAGGATTTATGATGTGGTAAGTCTATGCCCAGTGGCTATTTCTGTAGTCCGTGGGTGTATGACCTATAAATTTTTTAAACTGCCTCATGAAATGGAGTTCGTTCTCATAGCCACAGATATCAGAAACCTCCTTGATACTAAGGTCGGTAGTTGTCAGATAGTGCTGAGCAGAACGCAAACGGGCAGAAATAATATCTTTTTGACAAGAGGTTTCAAAGAACTCTTTGTATAAATGCTGAAAATGGGAAACGCTTATATAGAGCCCATCAGCAAGTTTGTTAACTGACCAGTTTTCAGCTGGAGAATTATAAATAGCTGTTCTGATCTGGGAAAGTTCCAGGTAGAGCTTGGGAGCACGTTCTGTCTGTACTGAGGAAAACTGCTCTTTTACAAGCAACAAAAAAAGATGCATATAATGGTTCACTAATGAATCTGTGTAGTCTGAATTCTTATGAAATGACTTGGACATTAGTTCTACCAGGTTAGTAAGGCTACGGAAATCATAGGGATAAAGAACCTTGGAAGTAGGAATGGCAAGCTCTTTGAAGAAGTCCACATCATCACCGTCAAGACGAAAGTGAATCCAATCGTCGTTATAGCCAATTTCCTCTCTTCCATATGCGATAGGTGATTTTGGAGGGTAGATTATGAGCATATTAGGTCTAGTTTCGATCTTCTCTCCATTTATTTCAAACCAAGCATCTGTCTTGACTAAAAGAACCAGATATTCGTCAGAAGTCAGATTATATGAGATGTTGCAAGGCTTCTTGTGATTGGAATCATAACCGCAGGTTGAAACGGATATCATTTTATGCCTCCTGATAATTGCATAATAAGTCAGTTAATAACCATATTAGGACATAGTTTTTACCATGTCAAAAAGATTAAACTAATAAAGGCTTTTAAAGGAAAGTAACAAGGGGGTTACGATGAGGAAGATAAAAAATATCTTTTTGGAACTACATAAAAACAGAGTTCTATATCTAATGATGTTTCCAACTATAATCTGGGTCACAGTATTTTGCTATGTTCCAATGTACGGGGTATTGATAGCATTTAAAGATTTCAGCTACAAAAAAGGAATATGGGGAAGTCCATTTGTTGGACTTAAGAATTTTGAATTTCTTTTCCATTATAAGGGTGTAGGCAGGATTTTCTTTAACACAATCTTTTTGAATGTTCTATTTATAGCAACTGGAACTATTCTATCCATTTTCTTTGCTTTGATATTTGCAGAGATAAAAAACAAAGTATACAGCAGAGTAGTGCAGACAATTGCTATTTTTCCGCACTTTGTATCATGGACTGTTGTTGCTATGTTTCTCGGAGGAATCATTGGGGGAAGCGGCAGATTTACACACTGGATCATTGAGCATGGCGGGAGTGATCCGCAGTTTTACAATCAAGCACTGTGGTGGCCCCTTATTCTGGCTATATTAAAAATCTGGCAGGGTGTTGGCTATGGAACAATTGTCTATGTGGCTGTAATAACAGGACTGGACAAAGAAATTTATGAAGCTGCAAAGGTTGATGGCGCAAGCAGGCTGCAGATAATCTTAAAGATCACGCTTCCGCAGCTTAAGGTTACCGCGATAATGCTCACTTTGATGAGCATAGGCAAGATCTTTAATGGAGATTTTGGAATGATTTATGCCATTGTCGGTGAAAACTCGCAGCTTTATGCCACAACTGATGTCATAGATACTTTTGTATACAGAGCACTTCGTGAGCTGAACAACCTGGGCATGAGTACAGCTACAAGCTTTTTCCAATCCATCGTCGGGCTTGTTATGGTATTTCTCACAAATGCTATTACCAAGAAAATAGAGCCGGATGCGGCAATTTTCTAAGGAGGCTACATATGAGTCAGAAATTGATAAAAAAGAAACCTACTGGAGACGTTTTTTTTGATATAGCAGTTTGGGTGATCGCAGCTGCGTTTTGCATCATGTGCCTTTATCCCTTTGCAATTATCATTGGGAGCAGCTTTGAGACTGAAAAGAACTTTGGCTTGTACGGATTTTCAATTATCCCGCGTGAATTTACAACCAAGGCCTACGGCATGGTCCTGGGGGATTCACAGATTTTTAAAGCCTATGCTGTAACTATAGGAACAACGGTATTTGGAACGTTATTATCTATGTTTTTAACTATCACAATGGCTTATCCTCTGTCACTTAAAAAGGTTAAATACCGCAATATCATAACATTTTACGTGTACTTCACAATGCTGTTCGGCGGTGGACTGGTGCCAACATATCTTTTGATCAGCAAAACTCTAAATATGAAAAACACACCTATTGTTCTTGTGCTTCCTGTAGCGTTTGTGGCTTGGAACATGTTTCTGATGAGAAACTTTTTTGCATCGCTACCAGCGGAACTTGCAGAATCTGCTTACATTGACGGGGCAAATGACATGCAAATACTTACCAAAATCATTTTACCTGTTTCTGTTCCGGGATTAGCGACAATTAGTTTATTCTACGCACTAAACTACTGGAATCAGTGGTTTAATGCAATGTTATACATAGAAAAGTCAGATTATTATCCATTGCAGTACTTGCTTATGCGAATGCTGCGAAGCGTGGATTCGATGCGAGAGATGGCAAGGAGCACTGGAATATCAATGGGTGACATTCCTCAGAATTCACTCAGGATGGCTACTACTGTAGTGGCAATTGGGCCAGTTGTTTTGCTTTATCCTTTTGCACAGAAGTATTTCACCAGTGGATTAACGGTGGGCGCAATTAAGGGATGATAGCCTGGACTAAAAAAGAGCTGTGTATTAGGGAAATCTTTCGCCATATACGGCGAACGATATATATAATGTTAGGAGGGTACTATGAAAGGGAAAAAGAAAAGTTTTGGAACAAAGGTAACTGCGATTATCATGGCAGCTGCAATGGCCATGGGGATTACAGCATGCGGGAGCGCAGAAGGCACAAGCGAGCCAGTAGTTGATACTACTCAAGCGGAAAGTGGCGCCGTAGCAGGGGCCAGCAAGGAAGAAGCAGCAGCTCCTATTACTGAAGATGTTACCATCAACATCCGTGTCATGAATGAAGTTAAGAACGTAGACAAGGTCATTGCAAAATATGAGGAGATGGTTGCAGATGACCCGGTAATGAGCAAGATCCATCCAAATATCGAGTATGTTATTGGAGCAGATTACAAGGATAAGCTTAACATGGCTTTGTCTGCTCAGGAAGACATAGACCTGATGTTCTGCGGATCATGGTTCGGCCTTACCAAATTTATTCAGGAAGGTGACTTTGCGGATCTGACTGGATATTTTAACAATGACGAATTCCCGGGATTAAAGAAAGCTTTTTCAGGACAGTTCCTGGATGCTATGACATCCTATGTTCGTCAGGAAGATGGCTCATACACAAAAGGTATCTACGGAATTAACATGGCTACATCTTATGAGGATAGCCGCGGCTTTATGTATCGTGAAGATTTGCGCCAGAAGTATGGTTGTGATGAGATTACAGATCGTGACAGCCTTATGGCTTTTGTAAAAACTGTCTCTGAAAATGAACCGGATATGATAGGTGTCAACCTTTGGAATTTCTTTTATCTTGACAGCCCTGTATATACTGGCAAGCATGACAATGTTTTCAGTCAGGATTCAACAGAGGTATTTGGAGATCAGACCAGAATTTATGTAGGACTTAGCGAAGACCAGAAAACCGTTTTGAATATAGTAGTTGCAGGCGACAGCGACGAAGAATTTGCCAAGATGCCTGAAGGCTATCAGTATGACTTTATCACTGAATATGCTGTAAAGCGTACAGAGTGGAACCCATATTTAAACCCAAGCCGCGGTGAGACTACACCAGTAGAAAAACCTGCAGCAATTTCCTACAGTGCGCTTAGTGAATTTGAGAACAGATCCAAGGAAGCTATGGAGAATGTTCCAGGCTCTGAGTGGAGATTTTATGTTATCGATGATGCGCAGCGAAACAAAGAGGAAGGGGCAGTAATTTGCGATATAGCAACTAATAACTGGCTTGTAGTGCCTGAATGGTCAGACAAGCAGCTTGCTACAATGTACTTTCTTGATTGGATGTTTGGCTCAAAAGAAGCTCATGATCTTTTCCAGTATGGAATAGAGGGCCAGGACTGGGAGGCAATTGGAGATGATGGTATGAAAAATACTGACATTTCCGATGAGGAAAAGTATGTTATGCCAGGATACTCTTTTACCTGGAATCCAAATTATGTAAGATATAGTGAGCTTGTATTGAATGATCCAGAACTTAAGGCAGATTTCGATTATGCATATTCTGATACAACCTATCAGCTCAGCCCGCTTGCAGGATTTGCATTTGATGCATCTAATGTTGAAACAGAGGTAGCCAATATATCTGCGCTGTCTAATGAGCTTAGATTAAACATATCTCTATATGATGCAGAAGAGGCTGTAGAAAAACTTCAGACCTGGCATGCTGATGCTGAGGCGGCTGGACTTGAGACTGTCCGCCAGGAACTTATAGTTCAGCTGCAGCAGTTCCTGGACGCAAAAAATAATCAGTAAAGAGACAAGGTAATGGAAATACGGAAGAATTTTTTGATAAATGGTGATATTTGGAAAGACACAAATGGCGATATGATTCATGCACATGGAGGTCACATTCTTTTTTGGAAGGGAATATATTATTGGTACGGGGAAAATCGCACTGGTAACAGATATGTAAGCGTGTATGCATCAAAAGACCTGATGAATTGGGAGTTTAAAAAGGATGTTTTGACGACATCTACAAAGTGCAGTCCACATCGGGTAAAGACAGATCTATCCCTTGTAACTTCAGATGGAAATAAGATAAATATCGAAAGACCCAAGGTTGTTTACAATAAGAAAACTAAAAAGTTTGTGATGTGGATGCATGTTGAAAATGGCGTGGATTATAGTCTGGCCGCTTGTGGGATTGCAGTTTCAGATACACCAGATGGTGAATTTGTATATCTTGGAGCTTTTAATCCATTTGGCTATATGTCCAGAGATTGTACACTGTTTGTGGATGATGATGAAACAGCGTATTTTATCTCAGCATCGAGAGATAATGCAGATCTTCATATGTATAGGCTGACAGATGACTATCTCAACGTAGACAAGCTGGTAAATAGGTTATGGCAGGGTGAATATAGGGAAGCTCCAGCAGTTGTAAAAAGAGAAGGGATTTATTACATGTTTAGCTCATACTGCACTGGGTGGGCACCAAATCAGTGCAAGTATGCAACTGCTAAAGAGATGGAAGGTTTGTGGTCAACTCTGACAGAGATAGGAGATGAAACCACATATCGTACACAGCCAGCTTTTATACTAACTGTAGCGGATACTGGGAACGTATATTATTTTTCTGATAGGTGGAATGGAAAAGATTATAATGATTCCCGCTACGTTGTGTTACCACTGCGGTTTGACAAAAGCGGAAGGTCAATACTTGATTATCAGGAGCAGATATGTTTTTAAAGAATGGCGCAGGGTTTCATTACCCTGCGCCATTGTTTTTAAGCTTTCTTGAGTTCTTTGTATCTGGAACCTGTAAGGATCTCTGAATCTCCACAGCAAGGGCAGATGATCAGACGCTTTGAAGTCCAGCCGATTACTGGGATGTAGAAAATAGTAAGAGCTGTCTTCTCTCTTGCAAGTGAACGATTAACATCGTGATGACAGTTAGGACATATGCATCTGCCAAGGTCCTTATCAACTTTTATCTTTTTTCTGCTACCATATAAAATAAACATTTTGTTCCTCCTCTTATGCTATAAGGCTGCCTGCATTCATGCGGCAACGTTCTGTTAAAGTGCTAAGTGTAGTATTGTAGTCAGCAACGTTCTGTGCCTTAGAGCACTTTGAGAAATAGAATATCTCATTCTGAGCAGTCTCAACGGCAATAGCCTTGAAGCTGTAGTCATAATTGCCATAGAAGCAATTTGAGCTGTAGACATTAGTGATATCCTTGATTGGAAGAATAACTAATGATCTTTTAAAGTCACCGTAGTGACATACATAGTTAGCAGTGATCATGATATGTGCCTTAGCCAGATTCATTGCGCCAGCGCCCTGAGCCTCTGCAAGAAATGCGTTCAAATGCTCAATGCCACGGCCATTTTCAAGAGCCTTAGTAACTGCGGCAACATTCTTTTCCTTTTCCATGTTAAATACTTTTTCAAATTTTAACATCTTTTTTCCTCCTCCGGTGAATAGCCACCAAGACGCAATTATAAACCTATTCGGAGGATTGTTCAACTTTTAACAATTAATTGTTTGCAATTAATTGGGCTCTATTTACCTACAAAGATAAGGTCTGTTGCAACGGCCATCCAGGTAAAGAACATGGAATTGAAGATTGCTGGCAAGTAGAAGTATACTATATAGCAGCTGGAATAAGTATCAGGGAGTAGTAGACATGAATTATTCAGTAGAAATTAACGGAATACAGGTTGACGCCACATACAGTGAAGGTGCTGTAAAAGAGATTTTTTTACCACTACTTAGGAAGTTGACTAAGATACAGAAGGAAAAGAAAAGACGGATATTGGTCTTGCTTGCAGCTCCTCCTGGAACTGGAAAGAGCACTCTTTGTAGCTTCCTTGAGAAGCTATCATCAGAATACGATGATATTACTAATGTTCAGGCCATAGGAATGGATGGATTTCACAGAAGGCAGGAATATCTTACATCACATACAACAATCAGAGATGGAAAAGAAATAAAAATGGTTGGGATCAAGGGAGCGCCTGTTACCTTTGATCTTGAGAAACTTACAAGTGCCATAGAAGAAGTGGCTTCTGGAGCAGATTGCTATTGGCCCACCTATGACAGACATTTGCACAATCCAATAGAAGATGCCATACATATAACAGAGCCAATAGTTCTTCTTGAGGGCAATTATCTTTTATTGGAAGAGGAAGGCTGGCAAAATCTTAGAAAATATGCGGATTACACAATTAGCCTTGCTGCTGATGAGCAAATGCTAAGGGACAGACTTATCGACAGGAAGATGAAGAGCGGAAATGACAGAGAGACCGCCACTTCTTTTGTTGACTACAGTGATATGGTAAATGTCAGGCTATGTCTTGAAAAGACCGCCCTAGCAGATTTGCGGCTATGGGTCGATGGTGACAGTAATTTTGTCATGTAAAATATAATACAATTTTATCCAAATTAGCACTCTCTATTGACGAGTGCTAATTATGGTGTTATATATAAAGTAGAACAAAGGAACAGAGAAGACCGTTAGGACTTACAGTTTCCTAAGATCCAAACCCTCCGTCCCAATGCTCAATAACAGTTAACAATTGTTCTTGTGCAAAGGAGGTATGTATTATGTTAGCACCTAGTATTTTTGAAGAGAATTTTATTGATGATCTGTTTGGCTTCCCTATGAAGGAATTTGATGACATGGAGCGTAAACTCTATGGCAGAAAAGCAAACCGTATGATGAAGACTGATATCAGGGAGAAGGATGACAACTATGAAGTATCAATCGACCTGCCAGGCTTCAAGAAGGAAGAGATAACAGTAGAACTTAATAACGGTTATCTTACAATCAGCGCTGCTAAGGGTCTTGATAAAGACCAGAATGACAAGAAGGGCAAACTCATCAGGCAGGAGAGATACGCAGGATCCATGACAAGGAGTTTCTACGTTGGCGATAATGTAGAGAAGGAAGACATTGAGGCTACCTACAGGCACGGTGTACTTACGCTGACACTGGCCAAGAAAGCCTTGGAGAAGAAGATTCCAGAAAAGAATCTGATAGCTATTGAGGGATAATATATAAAAATCAAACATAAATGATCGGAATAGCCCGGCACAGATGTGCCGGGCTATTTTATTTTCATAGAAAAAACATAAATATATGCTATAATAAACCGCGCAAAATGTTATAGCGTGCAATATTAAGAAAATTACAAGTGTTGACCGTAAAAAACCTATGCATTAAAATTTTAATGTGGGATTAATTATCGTTATTCAGATAGGAATAGCCATATGAAAGACGTAAGTTTTCATGAAATAATCATATCAAGAGATGATCAGAGGATAGTTTCCGCTGATTCGGAGGTCTATGATGCTCTTGGCAATTATGTTGTTAAGCCAATGTATGAGCTGATTGCCGTCGAGGATATGGAAATATATAAAAATAATATCAACAATTGCGATGGCACCTTTTATCCCAGTAAGATAATGGCACCTGACACTATGTACTACACATATATGAGGGCTAAGGCTGATAACGACCTGATAAGGCTTACTGTAGTCAATGCGCATGATCTTTTGAATGCACACTCTTCACTTATGAAGACAATCAATGCTTTTAGAACACAACTTGATCTGTATGAGGATGTTTTCTTCGAGTACGACAAGGACCTTGGAACGGTAGAGATATATAATACTGAGCGTGCATATTTCGATACAGGAACTTATTCCCTTAGTGAATTTGAGGAACTTTTGCTCGCCAAGGCAGATGAAGAGCAGAGGCACGCCATTAAGAGCTTTATAACCCAGGTTAAATCTGGTGTAGGCAGGAGTACTACTCTAATAGATGGCAATATTTTAAATGATGACACTAGTGTGACACATACTGTACTAGACGAGGCTTTTATTTTCTATGGAGCAAATAGTGAAGGCGTAGTAGGTCACATTCAGCTAAGAAGAGATAACGAATCAATCAAGGTTAATGATATCAAGCATGATTCCCTTACCGGACTTATTGACAAGACTGATATCATCAAAATTGCCAAAGAGAGGATAGACGATAGACGTCTTGAGGGAACTGCTGTAGCTATAATAGATGTGGACTTCTTTAAGAGCGTCAATGACAGCTATGGTCATCAGTTTGGCGACGAAGTTATCAAAAAAGTGGCAGATATAATATCCAATGAAGTAGGGACGCATGGTGTTTCCGGGCGCTTTGGCGGAGATGAGTTTTTTATTGTTTTATACAATATTATGTCAGAGGATCAGATAAGGCCTATACTAAAGGCCATCAAGAATAAGGTCAGCTCAACTTTTCCTGACAAGGGGCTGGACAAGGATACTCCTCTTTCTGTTTCAATTGGAGCAGCTGTGTTCCCCTATGATGCAGATTGCTACGATGATCTTTTTATGCTGGCGGATCACTGCCTGTATTTGGCCAAGAAAAAGGGCAGAAACAGATATATTGTTTACACACGGGAAAAGCATGGCACTTTAGAGGACATAAAGCTTAAAAATGGGTCTTCTGTCATGGTGAACGAAAGAGATGTTTCCTGTGGTGATGTAATTGTGAGGATGTTTGATACAGCTCTTCATAATAAAGATAACAATTATGAGAAATTCATGAATGAATTTGCGGAAACTTTTGAGTTTCAAAATGTCATGCTATTTGATGGAAATCCTTTTGAGTTTAGATATGCTGCCGGCAGTAGTGTCATCAATGATAAGGATGCGATTGAGTTCGTGCTCAAGATTCTTAATAGTGATGCAAAAGAGAAATATTTTTCTCTGGGTGATTTTGTTGTCATTAACCGACTTGAAATGTTACCACCACATGCACATGATATCAAGGAATTCCTTGTGAACAGAGGCATATATTCCATGATCATCATAAGATTCTTTGACATAAACCAAAAAGAGTGCATACTTATCATTTCAAGTGTTGGGAAAAAGAATCAGTGGAATCAGTATCAGTTCAAGTACTACAGGGCATTTACTGATCTGTTGTCACTTATTTCGATAAACAGTTGACTAATGTAGTACCATGAGGTATCATGTACACAATTAAATAGTATCTTCAGGGCAGGGTGTGATTCCCTACCGGTGGTATAGCCCACGAGCCGCAAGGCATGATTCGGTGTGATTCCGAAGCCGACAGTATAGTCTGGATGGAAGAAGATGGTTTTTTAGTAATGTATTGCTCTGAGATTTTATATCTCAGAGCTTTTCTTTTTACAAGGCCGCTGATATGAAGTATTTCAGCTATGTCTTTATATTACTGGAAAAAGAGTTTATTTTTGCCCCGGAGCTTAGGTTTCCGGGGCTTTTTTCAATATTTAAATCTATTTTGTTGGAGGAGAGGATGGAAGATAGAAAATACATGGAACGGGCCCTGGAACTTGCCAGAAAAGGTGCAGGCTTTGTCAGCCCAAATCCCATGGTGGGAGCAGTGATTGTCAAAGATGGGGAAATTATAGGCGAGGGCTACCACGAGAAATATGGCGAGCTCCATGCCGAGAGAAACGCACTGAAAAATTGTAGGAAATCCCCAAAGGGAGCAACAATGTATGTCACACTTGAGCCATGCTGCCATTACGGCAAAACGCCGCCCTGTACGGAGGCGATAATTGAGAGCGGGATAGAGAGAGTGGTCATAGGAACCTTGGATGTGAACCCTGTTGTGGCGGGGAAAGGGGCCAGAATTCTTGCAGAGACTGGCATCAGGGTAGAGGTTGGAGTGTTGGAAGCAGAATGTAAAAAGCTCAATAGAGTATTCAATAAATACATGACTTCAAGGCTTCCCTATGTGGTGATGAAGTACGCCATGACTGCAGATGGCAAGATAGCAACAGCAAGCGGCCAGTCCAAGTGGATCACAGGGGATGCGGCCAGAGAAAATGTTCACAGACTGCGTAAAAACCTCTCCGGGATCATGGTTGGGGTATCTACGGTTATAGCCGATGATCCAAGTCTTGATTGCAGGCTTGATGAACCCTCCCAAAATCCAGTCAGAATAATCTGTGACTCAAACCTCAGGACGCCTCTGGATTCCAAGGTTGTCACAACAGCTAGAGAAAACCAGACAATAATTGCTACATCCAGTGAAGATGTTCTGCGGAAAAAGAAATATGAGGAGCGAGGCTGTAAGATTTTGCAGGTTCCAAGGACCAGTAATGGCATTGATCTAAACATCCTTATGAAGGAACTTGGTGGAATGGGGATAGACAGCATACTTCTAGAGGGCGGTGGCACAATCAATTACAGTGCACTAGAGAGCAGGATTGTAGATGAAATTCACATTCATATAGCTCCAAAGATATTTGGGGGAAATGGCAAGTCACCAGTGGAAGGCCTTGGCATAAGTGACATTGGAAGCGCCATACAGTTAAAGCCCATTGTTACTACCTGGTGCGGAAATGACCTTGTCATAGAAAACGAGGTGGTCTATTGATGTTTACGGGGATAGTTGAGGAACTTGGAAAGATAAAGAGAATCACAAGAGGGAGCGACAAGCAGACTATTACTGTTAGTTGTAACAGGATTCTTGAGGACATCCATGTGGGGGATAGCATTGCTGTCAATGGCGTGTGCCTTACAGTAGTGGATTATGGGAAGGATTTTTTTATAGCAGATGTTATGAATGAAACTTTCTCCAGATCTGGGCTTGGGAGTCTTGCCATAGGAAGTTTGGTGGATCTTGAAAGGGCTATGCCTGCAAATGGCCGCTTTGGAGGGCACATAGTCAGCGGACATATTGATGGTACTGGGAAAATAAAGAGTATGCGTCAGGATGGAAATGCTATCTGGTTTGAAATTGGTGCTGCCAGAAATATCCTTGATGGAATTGTAGAAAAGGGCTCTATTGCCATAGACGGAATAAGCCTGACTGTAGCTTTGGTATCTGCAGATAGCTTTAAAGTATCGATAATTCCGCATACGCTGCAGGAAACAGTTTTAGGACACAGGAAAATAGGGGATGTTGTAAACCTTGAGAACGACGTTGTTGGAAAATATGTAAAGAAATTCATGGAGTGCCAGGATAGTACTGGTATAACCAGAGAGTTTCTCTTGGCAAACGGCTTTTGAGTCGCCCAGCTAGTTTATAAAGTTTATAAGAGCGGAAGTATCAGATAGGAATTATCAGAGAAAATCATAAGGAAAGGTTAAGATATGGAAAAAGAATTAATTGAAAAAGCCATAAGGGATTTGCAAAATGGAAAGATCATCCTGGTAATGGATGATGAGGGCAGAGAAAATGAGGGAGATTTTATCTGCGCTGCAGAATTTGCTACGACAGAAAATGTGAACTTTATGGCAACAGAGGGAAAAGGCCTCATTTGCATGCCTATGAGTGAAGAAATATCGGATAAATTAGCTCTTCTACCTATGGTTAGTCACAATACCGATAATCATGAGACTGCATTTATGACGTCAATTGACCATGTGGATACGACCACAGGTATTTCTGCGGCAGAAAGGGCGTTGACAGCTCGGAACTGCGTAAGAGACGATGCTACTCCTATTGAGTTTAGGCGCCCAGGGCATATGTTTCCTCTGGTAGCAAGAAAGGGCGGAGTGATCGAGCGTCCAGGGCATACAGAGGCAACAGTGGATCTTTTAAAGCTTGCAGGGCTTAAAGAGTGCGGCCTTTGCTGCGAAATAATGGCAGAGGATGGCTCTATGATGAGAGGAGATGAGCTTAGAAAACTGGCCAAGGAAAAGGGCATCACATTTATAACAATTCCGCAGCTTATTGAATACAGGAAGGTCTACGACAAACTTGTAGAATGTGTTGCAATAGCTAAGATGCCTACAAGATACGGTGAGTTCATGGCTCATTGCTATATCAATAAATTAAACGGAGAACATCACGTTGCCCTGGTTTTGGGAGATATAGATGATGGCAAGGAAGTTCTTTGCCGCGTCCATTCAGAGTGCCTAACAGGAGATGTTTTTGGTTCTATGAGGTGCGATTGCGGCCAGCAGTTCGATGCTGCAATGAAGGCAATTGCAGCAAAAGGCAGGGGAGTTCTTTTGTACATGAGACAGGAAGGTCGAGGAATCGGGCTTGTTAACAAGTTAAAGGCCTATAAGCTCCAGGATGGAGGAATGGATACCCTGGATGCCAATATTGCTCTGGGATTTCCTGGAGATATGCGTGAATACTACACTGGAGCCCAGATATTAAGGGATTTGGGCATACATTCATTAGAGCTCCTTACAAATAATCCTGACAAGGTTTATCAGCTTGAAGACTATGGAATTGAGATTTCTAAGAGAGTTCCAATAGAAATCAAGGCAAATAGCTATGACATTTTTTATTTAAGAACAAAAAAAGCCCGTATGGGACATTTATTGGAGGTATAAAGGTATGAATATTTATGAAGGAAAACTGGTATCAGAAGGTGTTAAGGTTGGAATCGTTGTGGCAAGATTTAACGAGTTCATCACATCAAAGCTTCTAGGGGGCGCCATTGATGGCCTTAAGCGTGAAAATGTCAAAGAGGAGGATATAGAGGTTGCATGGGTTCCAGGAGCCTTTGAAATCCCTCTTATTGCCAAGAAAATGGCAGAGTGTGGCAAATATGACGCAGTTATCTGCCTCGGCGCGGTTATTCGTGGTGCCACATCTCATTATGACTATGTTTGTTCAGAAGTTTCAAAGGGCATCGCCCAGGTTAGCCTGAATGCAGGTATTCCCGTAATGTTCGGAGTGCTCACCACAGATACTATCGAGCAGGCCGTTGAGCGTGCTGGCACCAAGGCTGGTAATAAGGGCTTTGAATGTGCACAGGGAGCAATAGAGATGGTAAATTTGATAAAGTCATTTGAAGTGACTAACTGATTGAAGTAAACTAGTTTTATAACAAAATAACATACGATTGTTATTGACAAAAGGTACTATATAATTTCTGAGGTGTGCGTGATAAGGTCAATGTAGGTACAGTGTTAGTTTCATTTTCGGGAGTATTGATGAGATTATCCAATAAGAAAACCATTATCGCCATAATTATAGCTAATGTCATGTTGGTTCTTTTTGCTATTGCCGGAAAAATGCTTACAAGATTTGACTATGAGGATCATCTGGATAATACGGTGATATCTGTTGACGGAACAGACATTACTCTTAGAGAATTTGGATATTACATTTACGAAGTAGAGAGCTTTGTACAAAACCAGGCACTCTTGTATGATCCTGAAAATCCGAAGCACTGGTGGAATACGCATTTTTCTGCCGGCCCTGATTCGCAGTTCGTCTGCGATTATGCTAAAAAGGTGGCCTTGAATACTTGTATATGTGATCAGATTTATTACAAGGAGGCAATTAAAACTGGAATAGGCCCCGAAGAAGCACTGACATCACAGACTATAGGAGAGGCAAGAGCTCTTTATCTAAACATGACTCCCCTGCAGCTTGAAGCTACAGGGCTGGATGAAGAACTTATCATTGAAATGCATAATAGGCATGTGATTGCTTCAAAATATGCGAAGAAGCTCTCTGGCGAGCAGAACTTTAGTAAGTACGATAAAGAGCCAGATGAGCTTCTAAACTGGGATGGAGAGTATTATCAGGAAGAAATCCTGCCCAAACATGAATTAATAATAAACGATGAGTTATTGCGCAAGATTACACTAGGAAAAATTACTGTGAATCATATTTCTACGGAGGACTCATTAAATAAGGAATGAACACGATTTTGGAATATGCTCTAAGGAATAAATCCTCTTGTGAGATGGGAGGAGTCTCATCCAATGAAATTCGTTTTTTTACATACGAGGGAAAAAGATATATTTTAAAGACTCCCTTAATGACAAGAGATGATTTTTCAC
>JAEEGL010796353.1_pt1 | contig 39706 bp, 33 predicted proteins | sample 9134231 | NCBI WGS metagenome assembly JAEEGL01 (sample SAMN16246548, study PRJNA631951) | gut metagenome | biome: gut microbiome; feature: rumen; material: fiber-attached | host: Bos | place: Iran: Karaj | collected 2018-10
CATTGCAGCATTTACACCAGCTTACACATCTAAGAAAGACGTTCCACAGAGCTACATTGATGAACAGAAGGAAATCTTTAAGGCTCAGATGGACCAGGATGAAAAGATGGCTTCTAAACCAGACAATGTTAAGGAAGGAATCTTACAGGGTAAGGTTAACAAGCACCTTGCAGAAATCTGTTTTGAAGATCAGATGTTCGTAAAGGACGACAAAAAGACTGTAACTGCAAAACTTGCAGAAGTTGGAAAAGAAGCAGGAGCTACTCTTGCATTCGTTACAGCTAAGTTGTTTGTACTTGGAAAATAAAAAACATACGTCATTGCGAGGATTGCAACGACGAAGCAAACTACAACGTTTACTAATGAAAAAGTCGTAGATTGCTTCGCTACACTCGCAATGACATAAGGAGTTGAAAATGGCAGAAAAAAACGAAGAGCGCATGGAAAAAACTATTGCGTCATTAAAAGATTCATTAAATACTATCAGAACTGGACGTGCAAACGCAGCTATTTTTGATAAGGTTCGCGTGGATTATTACGGAACAAAATCGCCTTTGAATCAGGTAGCAACAATTGCTATTCCAGAGGCTCGTTCTGTCATTATCACTCCGTTTGATAAGTCCCTTATCGGTGAAATTGAAAAAGCTATTCAGGTTGCAGATCTTGGCTTTAATCCTTCTAACGATGGTAAGGTAATCCGCATTACAATTCCAGCACTTACAGCAGATCGCCGTAAGGAGCTTGTAAAGCAGGCAAAAACTATTGCAGAAAACTCTAGAACAGCTATCCGCAATATCCGCCGCGATGGAAATGATGAACTTAAAAAGCAGCAGAAGGACGGAACTTTAACAGAAGACGGACTTAAGTCAGAAACAGACAAGCTGCAGAAGCTCACAGACAAATACATCGACGAAATCAACAAGATTTACGATGCTAAAGAAAAGGAAATCTTAAACTAGTAATGGCTCTGGATAAAAATAATCTTCCACTTCACGTAGCAATTACAATGGACGGAAACGGAAGATGGGCAACACAAAGAAAGCTTCCCCGTTCTGCCGGGCATGATAAGGGGCTTCATACTGTAAAAGAGATTGTTAAAGCAGCCTCCGAAATTGGTATTAAGCACCTTACTCTTTATATCTTTTCTACAGAAAACTGGAAACGTACCGAAGCAGAGGTTGGTTTTCTTATGAATCTGATTCATACGCATCTTAGACAGGAGCTCGATTTTTATAAAGAAAATGGAATCAGATTAAATCACATTGGTGATTTAAGTGCATTGCCCCAAAATATCCAGAATGACATTATACAAGCTATAGATGATACTAAAACTTTTCCAGGAATGACGCTTAACCTTGCCATTAATTATGGAGGAAGAGATGAGATCATTCGTGGAATTAAGAAAATTATTGGAGAGGGGCTTAGGCCTCAACAAATAACAGAGCAGATTGTATCAAAGAATCTTGATATGCCTGAAAGTCCAGATGTTGATTTACTTATAAGAACCGGTGGTGAAAAACGATTAAGTAATTTTTTACTCTGGCATGTTGCATATGCAGAACAAATTTATGAAAATACTCTCTGGCCTGATTATACTGTAGAACAATTTTATAAAGATATAGAAGAGTTCGGACATAGAAGCAGACGTTTTGGAGCTGAAAAGTCGGCAGGCAAGTAACAGGATTTATATGAATAAGGTAGCAAAACGACTATTAGTATTTTTTATCGGACTTCCAATCGTAATTGCGATTGTATCTCTTGATTATTATAATCATATAGCACTCAATATTATTACTGTTCTTGCATCTGCACTTGGCGCAAATGAATTTTATAAGATGGCATCTAAAAAATGCAAGCTCTTTCCAAAAACTGCTATAATTATTTTTACAACCGCACTCCCCTTCCTTGCCTATAATTTTGTTTTATTAGAAATTGATCTGTCTTTTTTAACCTGGGTTTTACTGTTTGAATTATTTTCATTTATGACAGTAGAATCATTATTTTCAAAATCCTTTGAACAATCAATTGAAAAAATTGCAATTACAACATTAATTATTTTCTACTGTGGATTTATGATCACTTTCATTCCACGCTTATGTTCTATTAAAGAAGATTCCACAATATTAATTTATTTATATTTTATTCTTGTATTCATGTGTGATTCGGGTGCCTGGTTCTTTGGTATCCTTTTTGGAAAATCTACACGTGGTGTATTTGCCGCAAGTCCAAACAAAAGTATTGTTGGATTTATTGGAGGTATAGTTACTTCCATTGCGTGCGGTATTTTATTTAAATTCATTTTTCCCGGAGTTTTTTACGGCTCCTTCTGGAAAATTGTCATAGTTTCGTCTACAACAGCAGTTGCAGCAATTATCGGAGATTTAATTGAATCAGTTTTTAAGCGATCTTGTGATGTAAAAGATAGTGGTACTCTTATTCCGGGACGTGGAGGTCTGCTTGACTGTATTGATTCTCTTCTTCTTGGAGCACCTATCTATTACATTGGAATTCATATTTTATATTTGACAGCAAGAGTATGAAAAGAGTATTAGTTTTAGGCTGTACCGGTTCTATTGGTACAAATGCAATAAATATTATCAATTACATGCCAGAAGAATTTGTTCTTTGTGGTGTTCAGGCGCATTCAAGCAAAGACAAGCTTGAAGAAATTTCTTCTAAATATAAATGCCCCTCTCTTTTAACAAGTGAAAAAAAATCCGAACAGGAGCTGAAGGATTTTATTGAGCAGTGCAAACCTGATATTGTTGTAAATGGAATTAGTGGAGCTGCAGGTCTTAATCCTTCTAAGCTTGTTCTTGAAAACGGAATAGACCTTGCCCTTGCAAACAAAGAAACTATTGTAATGGCCGGACCTCTTATTAAAAATCTGGCACAGGAAAATGGTGCAAAAATCCTCCCGGTAGATTCTGAGCACTCTGCAATATTTAATCTTATTCAATCAGTTGGTAAAGAAAATGTTAATAAAATTATTATTACCGCAAGCGGTGGCCCATTCAGAACTCTTACAAAAGCCGAGCTTGAACAGGTTACTGTTGAACAGGCATTAAATCATCCAACCTGGCAAATGGGAAAAAAGATTACGATTGACTCTGCAACCCTTGCAAACAAAGGTCTTGAAGTAATAGAAGCCGCACATCTTTTTGATGTCACAAGTGATAAGATTGAAGTTGTAGTTCATCCACAAAGTCTTGTTCATTCGTTTGTCAGAACTAACGATGGAATGCTTTATGCCCAGATTTCCGAACCAGATATGAAACATCCGATTTTAAACGCCCTTACCTGGCCGTTAAACAAACCTAACTATCTGGAACCATTTGATATTTTTGATAAGACAATGACTTTCTTCAGGCCAAGAATGCAGGACTTCCCTATGCTTAGTTATGCATTTGAATGTGTAAAATTTGGAAAAGCCTACCCTATTGCTTTTAACGCTGCAAATGAAGTTGCTGTAAATGCATTCCTTGAAGAAAAAATAAGCTTCCAGGCAATTTCCAGAATTGTACGTTCAGTTCTTGATAAAAACTGGAATCAGAAAATTTCAAACTTTAAAGATGTATTTAAAGCTGATGAAGCAGCGCGTAATTATACGGCGGAATTAATATGAAATGGGTTTATGGAATTCTCTGTCTTTTCTTTTTAATTCTTTTTCATGAATTTGGACATTTTGTAATTGCTAAAATTTTTAAAGTAAAGGTTGAATCTTTTTCAATTGGATTTGGTCCCATTCTGTTACATAAAACTTACAAAGGAACTGATTACAGATTATCTTTAATTCCTCTTGGCGGTTACTGTGGAATGAAAGGTGAAAAGGATTTTAGAAATGCTTTAGAGACAAATCAAAAATCCATACAGGCAGATCCAGATTCTCTTTATGGAGTACATCCTGTTAAAAGAGCGCTCATAGGTTTTGCAGGTCCATTTTTTAATTTTATTTTTGCCACCATCTGTTTTATTTTGATTAATGGAATTGGCTATGACTATTATGCCTATTCAAATAAAATTATTCTTGCAGATGAACTTTATGAAAACAGTTGTACAGCTGCAAGAGAGGCTGGACTTCTTACCAACGATATAATTACAAAAATCAATGATAAAGAAATTAATGATTTTAGTCAGATTATTGAAGAGGTTTCGTTAAGACCTGATGAAGATTTAACAATCACTGTGTTACGAGACGGCTCTCAAATGTTTTTTACAGTACATTCACAAATGGATAAGGAACAGGGAACCGGGAAAATTGGAGTTGCAGCCGATTCAGAAAGTCTGTTTAAAACCCATACTCCACATTATGGTTTCTTTGGTTCTATTGGCCAGGGATTTTTAGATACCTTTGAATATATTGGATTAACTTTTAAAAGCATAGGAATTCTTTTTAAAGGTGTGGATCTTAAAAATGCAATTGGAGGACCAGCCCGCGTAACTGATATGCTTGGAACTGTTGCAAAAGAAGGTTTTGCCGAAAGCTTTAAGATTGGATTTATAAGCCTTTCTAATATTATGGCAGTAATAAGTATTTCGTTATTTATAATGAATCTTTTGCCTATACCGGTGCTTGATGGAGGACTTATCCTTATTGCTGTTATAGAAGCTGTAAGCCGCCGCAAGGTACCTCCAAAAGTCCAGTATTATATTCAGTTTATAGGTTTTGCTTTTATTGCAGTTTTGTTTATAATAGGATTAATTGGTGATATAAATTATTTTGTATCTGGAGCTAAAAAATGAAAAAACTCACAAGATTTTTAATTTGTTTGATTATATTAACAGGAGCGACTGTACAGCTTTTTGCTCAGGCTCATATTTCTACACAATCTCATCAGGCACAGATTACAGGTGTTAAAGCTGTTCCAATTAAATCTGGGAACGAGCTTGAATATTTTACAGCCGGAGATGACGGGTTTTTGATTAAATGGACAGATAATAATGAAGGTGAACATTACCAGATTTCTGATGTTGGAATTAAAATGATAGCTGTTGCTCCAAACGGAAACTATGTTGCTGTTTATGAAAGTGACGGCGGTTCTGTAAATAAAGTAAGTGTCTGGGATTGGCGTACTCTTACAAGAAAATTTAATAAAAAATATACCGATTCAATTACTTCTCTGGAATTTTCTGCCAAGGGAACTTATCTTATTGTTGGAACAGCTTCTGTTGATGGTGCTGAATTTTACAATACTTCTAACTGGTCCAAGATAAATAAAATAAGAGCTAATACAAGTATTGTAAATTACATTCTTACTAGTGATACGGAAAAAACTGCAGTATTCTACTCCCCTGCCGGAAACCTTTCTTATTACAATATGCAAAATGGACAGCTCAAAGAAAAGTTTACTGTAATTCAGGGACTTTCACAGGTAGTTCTTTATAATTCAAATGTATTCTTAGCCGGTGTTCGTGATAATACAATTTATGTTTTAAATGCATATAAAGGAACTTCAATTACTTCGATTAAGGCTCAGAATCCTATAATTCTTTCTACCAGCAAAGATTCAAATTTATACTATCTTGAATATGACGGAAAAAATAATTATGACCTTAAGATGCTCGAAAATCTTGATGGCAATAAGGTCTCGAATCCGCGACTTGTAAAATCCTTCCGTGGTCCAAGAGGAAACGCTGCAATAAATACAGGTGTTAAACATTACACAGAAATTCTTCTTGGAAGTAAATCCGGGGCAGTCTATAAGATAGATACAGATCCTTCGTTAACTACAACTAACATGACCGAAATTACTGAAAACACTTATTCTAAAATTCTTGATATGTGCCAGGCTCCTACAGATTTCTACTTCCTTACAGATAAGGCAATATTTAAATCATCTTATGATTCCGGAATTGTTAATAAGATTGTTACTACAAATGGTCAGACTAATATAATCAATTATGATGAAAACAATGTTATTACATGGAGCGAAGCAACAAGATCAAAAGTAGAAATGATTAATCTTTCTACAAAAGCAGTTACAGAACTGTTTACTCCAACAGGAAACATTCAGTCATTAAAGCTTGGTAAGATTGGAGAAAAAAATTATCTTGTTGAAATTGAAAGTAACTCTCTTGTAAATCTTTATGACTTTACAAACAAATCATTTAAGCAGGTTTATTCCGGAACAGGTATTCAGGATGCCGTAATTTGTGATAATGGAAACGTTTATATTGCAAAATCAAGCGCCTCAAATCCTAAGGTTCCTTTAATCTGTGTAAACCCTGATACTTATGAAACCGTACCTCTTTCATTAAACGGCAATGTTTCATTTGGTTTGAGTACTGATGGTGTTTTGATTTACGGTATTGTATTACAGGTAACTGATAATGTACAAAACACTTATGTATATTCATTTAATACGACATCAGGAAAAGCTACAAATCTTTTAAAATTTAATGAAGAAGATGCCGAAGCCTTTACCTATATTTACGGAAATATACTTTATACAAATATTGGTAAAAATAAACTTTATTGTTACAACATGACAACAAAGAAAAACTTCTCTTATAACCGTTCTGCTTCCATTCCAAAGAGTGTTGCACAAAATGGAAACAGGGTTGTAATTTTGAATAATAATGGTAGCATTTCGTGGTGCGGACCAGGAAACTCAATATTACAGGCAGATTGGTATCTTACAACCGATGAACAATGGTATGAGTTTTAATCAGCGAAGCTGATTAAAACTCATACCGGCGAGATTTTTGCTTCGCAAAAACTCGTGGTATTAGATTCCTTTTGTCATTCCCGGGCTTGACCCGGGAATCTTTTATTTCCAATCATTTGTATTTATTCCGCAGCCGCGCATGAGGGCTTCGGAATAAACTCCCATGTAGCCGTCTACGCTGCGGTCCCAGCTAAAGTCTTTTTTCATGCCGGCAAGCTGCATCTTTTTGATATGGTCTTTTTTGTTGTAATAGGCATAAACTGCCCAGCCAACTGTATCATAAACAGCGCCTGGAGTAAGTGAATCAAACAAAAAGCCTGTTCCGTCTCCATTGGCTTCGTTATACTGCTGTACTGTATCTGCAAGTCCACCTGTACGTCTTACAATTGGTAAGGTTCCATAAAGCATTGAATACATCTGATTTAGTCCGCATGGTTCATAACGACTTGGCATTAAGAAAAAGTCAGAACCTGCTTCTATGAGGTGGCTGAGACTTTCATCATAACCAATATAAGCCCGTAGATTTGGAAGCTTTGCCTGTAGTGAATTAATTTCATCTTCACACCATTTTTCACCGCTTCCAAGAATTGCAAACTGAACATCCATATTTGTACAAATTGAAAAAATTGAACCATAGGTTGGAGCAAAAACTTCTGCGATACCCTTCTGGTCGGCAAGTCTTGTTACAATTCCTATGAGCGGAACATCCGGCTTTACAGGAAGCCCCATTCTCTTTTGTAATTCTGCTTTACAAACAGCCTTTCCGGACAAATCTTTGGTATCAAAATTTTTTGGCAAAAGCTTGTCTTTTTTTGGATTCCAGGTTTCAAGATCACAGCCATTTAAAACACCGCGGACACAATCACTGCGGACTCTTAAAAGTCCATCAAGTCCAAAGCCGCCTTCTACAGACTGCATTTCTCCTGCATAAGTTGGAGAAACTGTCGTAATCATATCTGCACAGGAGATTGCTGACTGCATAAGATTTATACTACCGTTTCTTTCAAGACCGGCTCCATAATAAAGATTCCAGTCAATTCCAAGAGCCGGGAAAGAGCTTTCGGGATACCAGCCCTGATAACCAAGATTATGAATTGTAAATACACTTGCAGTATGCGCAAAGTAGCCGTTACGGCAAACATGTTTAAGAAGAACAGGAACGAGTGCGCAGAACCAGTCATGTGCATGCATAATGTCCGGGTACCAGCCAAGAAAGCGACAGAGCTGAAAAGCTCCATGACACAAAACAGCAGAACGATAAGGGTTATCATGAAAATCCGGTTCAGCTTTTGTTCCGTAGATTCCGTCACGTCCAAAAGCCTGTTCGTGATCTATAAAATAAACAGGTACATCACTTCCCGGTAAATCTGCCTTATAAAACTTTACCCAGGTTTCTATCTGTCCAGCAGCAACTGCTACAGGTTCTTCAATAGGTGTAAGCTTTGCGCGGTCAATTTTATAAAAACGTGGCATTACAATTTTTACATCGTGTCCCTGCTTACGTAAAGCAATAGCAAGAGCACTAACTGCATCTGCAAGACCGCCGGTTTTTGCAAAAGGAACTGTTTCTGAGGTTACCATTAAAATTTTCATTTTGATTCTCCATGTGTTGCCTTATAAAAAGCTTCTCTACTATTAAGAATTGTCTGTTCCGAACAACAGTAAGCTATGCGGAACCAGCCCTTTCCGCCAAAGGCAGAGCCCGGGGCACAAAGGATGTTGTAATCTTTAAGATGATTTGTAAAGGCAAGATCATCATCATTCCAGCCATCTGGAACTTTTACAAACAGATAAAAAGCACCTTCCGGCATTGCATACTTTAATCCTGCATAATCCATAATTTCTACAATTTCATTACGGCGTTTTTCATAAAGTGAATAATCGCATTCACAATCCCAGCTTTTTGCAATAACCTTCTGGAAAAAGGCAGGTGCATTTACATAACCAAGAATTCTGGTTGCAAAAATTGCAGCCGCAATAAAATCCTTTTGTTCCGGGCAGGCAGGATTTACTGCAATATAACCTATTCTTTCACCCGGTACACTAAGATTTTTTGCAAAGCTTGTTACAATTACCGAATATTCATATTTTGGGAAAGAAGATGCTACTTTTTTCCCTCCATAAGTAATTGCACGATATGGTTCATCGCAGATAAGATATGGAGAACGTCCTGATTTTTGTGCATGTGCTTTAAGAACATCTGCCAATTGCTGCAATTCTTCATCACTATAGATTCTTCCACTTGGATTATTAGGAGAATTTATTATGACAGCAGCAGTTTTTTCGTTTAATGCAGCTTTAATTGCCTCGGGATCAAGTCCAAAGTCTGCTTTTGTAGACACTCTGATAATTTCTCCACCATGATTATGAATGTAATGATCATATTCTGTAAAATAAGGACAAGGAACTATTACTTCATCTCCCGGATTTAAGAGAGCTTTTAGGGTTGCATTCAGCGCACCTGCTGCACCTACAGCCATTATAACGCATTCTTTTGGTACAGGAATTCCCTGTTCTTTTGAAGTTTTATCGGCCATAGCCTGTCGTGCAAAAGGATAACCTGCATTTGGCATATAACCATGACAATTAGGAGAAGTATCTTTTGCATATTCTTGAATTGCTTCTATAACTTTTTGAGGAGGATCCAGATCCGGATTTCCAAGACTAAAATCATAGACTTTATCGGCCCCATATTTTTCTTTAAGGAGGGCGCCTTCTTCAAACATTTTGCGGATTACACCTGCTGTTGGACTTTTTACTAAAGAATCTATTTGTTTCGAAATCATGATTATATTATATCACATTTAATTAAAGTTTGAAACAAATATCAGTTTAAGGTGTTTATTGAATAGAACATTATTTTTAATTATAATGGAGGTATGTACAAAATGAAAAGCTTTTGCAGAAATATGATATTTATTCTTTGTTTTGGGATTTTTGCTCAGAACTTGTTTTGTACTGAATTATTTAACAATAAACTTACTTCAGAAGAAAAAGCTGTTCTTGATAAGGGAGAGGTTTTAATTAAAAATATAGCTTATCCCAAAAACATGAGCATAACTAAAGGCTATAACTCAACAATCGATACTGTTATTGATGAAATTAAGTCCTTAAATCCTAAATATCTTGCAGAAATCATCCAGATTAAACCTTATAAAGAAAATGAAAACCTTCCGGAAGTTTTGGAAGAACTGCTTTATAATGTTTCTGATTATGTTGGTATTCCTTACTGGTCAGAACGTAATAAAAGATATTATGATTTGTATGATTCTGCTACAATCACAAATGAAAAGATTTTAAGCCAGACTGCATCTATGAGCAATAAAGAGCTTAGTGTTACTTTCGAAATGGAGCCGTTTGGCACTGTTTATGAAACAATCAAGCTTTCAAGAACCCCCTCTTCTCTTTATTATTCTTCGATTAACTTAAACAAACTTCGTTATAAAGATGAATTTGATTGCGTATCGCCAAAAAAACTTAAGATTTGTATTGTACTTATACGCTATGGAGATAACTGGCTTTTATATGGTATTGGTGGCGTAAATGCTCCGCGAATTCCATTTTTTACCGAAAGAATTGAAACTTCTTTTATAAACAGAATTAAAAGCTTCTGTAATTTTATATTTACAAAATTTTAATTTGGAGACAAAGAAAAATGATTTGGCTTATCGGATGTAAAGGAATGCTCGGAAGCGAGGTTGGAAGACAGCTTGACGAGATTAAAGCACATTGGATTGGAACAGATAAGGAAGTTGATATCACAGATCCTCAGGCATTGATTGCTTTTGAAAAGTCTGTTGAAACTTCATCATATCTGGATGCTTCCAACACCGATAAGCATATCAAATGGATTATTAACTGCTCGGCTTATACAAATGTAGATAAAGCAGAAGAAGATGTTGAACTTGCCAATAAACTGAACAATGAAGGTGCTTTAAATATTGCCCGCACCGCCCGTTCTATTGGTGCAAAACTTATTCATATTTCGACTGATTATGTTTTTAATGGTCAGGGAAAATCTCCATATACAGAAGATATGGAAAAAGAACCTCTAGGTGTTTACGGCAAAACCAAGGCTTTAGGGGAAGATGCAATTCAAAAAGAAATGACTCAGTATTATATAATTCGTACAGCCTGGCTTTATGGTTATGATGGTAAGAATTTTGTATACACAATGACAAAGCTTATGAATTCTCATGATCAGATTCGTGTTGTAAATGATCAGAGAGGTACTCCAACCTGTGCAATTGACCTTGCTTCGATTATCTTAAAAATCATAGAAAAGTCAGATAATGCTACAGAAGCTTTTGGACGTCATAGTGCTCCAACCCCAGGAATCTATCATTTTACAAATGGCGGAGAAACAACCTGGTTTGATTTTGCTAAAGAAATCTATAAGCTAGGTCAGAAATATGAAAGGATTACACATAATTGTACTGTAAATCCTTGTACAACAGAAGAATACGGAGCAAATGTTCAGCGCCCGGCCTACTCCGTTTTAAGTAAAGATAAAATCTGTAAAGAGCTTAAGATAAAGCTTCCGGACTGGAAAGTTTCTTTGGAAAAATTTATTAAAGGTGATAGATTTAAAAGCGAGTAAAATATGAAAAAGTATCTTTTCTTTTTTTTAACATTTTCTTTTTTTGTTATAGTTCCTTCATTTTCTCAGGATGTATTAAAAAGCACAGAAGAAGATTATTACGATTTTCTTAGTCTCTTAGGAACTGCAGAACGCCCAACTCTTGGCTACAGAACTTTAAGTGACAGTGTTTGGAATATTGATGAAGAAGAAGACAATATCTGGAGCGACAACAATCTTGGAACAACTAATATTATATGGGAAAACTCATCTCCTTCAAATAACTGGTTTACCAACGGTATTTACCAGGGAGTAAAGTATAAAATTTTTGGACCTGACTGGTATAACAGCTACAACTCCGCTGCTCCTTATGGACAGAACGACGGAGCTTTATGGCAGGGAAAAGGCTATAACACAAGATTTACAGCAGGAATTGCATTCGAAGGTTATGGACTTAAAGCCGTAATTAAACCCCAGGTAAGCTTTACACAGAATCTTGCATTTGATTATACAAGTCCAATATATCACGGTACAGCTTTTGAAGGTAAAGCAGAACGTTTTGGAGATTATAGTTTAAGCTCTCTTGATGCACCTCAAAGATTTGGAGATAAACCTTTCTGGAACTTTGATTTAGGTGATACAGAAATACGATATACCTGGAATACACTTACAGTTGGTTTTGGAAATCAAAATATCTGGCTTGGTCCTGCCCTTATAAATCCAATCATGCATTCTAACGAAGCTGCCGGCTATCCACATGTAGATTTTGGTATTCAAAAACAGGCAATATCTATTTTGGGCTTTGACTTAGGAGAAGTTGAATTCCGTTACTGGATGGGAAAAACTACTGAATCAAAATATTTTGATAATGATAATACAAATAATGACACTTTAATAACAGGGCTTTTTGTTGCCTATAAGGTTCCGTTTTTTGACGGCTTAACTCTTGGTTTAAATCGAACAATGCTTACTAAATGGAATCAGAAAAATGCATATGCATTCTTTACCCTTTTAATTCCATTTATGAAAACCACAGCCGGCTATGATCAGAATGATCAGCGAGCCTCAATTTTTATGGACTATTATATTCCAAAAGGTGGCATTGATATTTATTTTGAATGGGGAAAAAATGATTATAATTCAGGATTTGATAACCTTATCCGTTACCCATTCCATACTCAGGCAATAACAGCTGGCTTTAAAAAAGCAATCCAATATAAAAACTCCTCAAACATTTATGGACAATTCATGTGTGAGATAGCCTTCCTTGAATCTTCTATGGATTATCATTTCTTTTATGACTGGGGGGGCATCGGTAACGATTTTTATACTCACGGTATTATAACACAAGGATATACAAATAAGGGACAATATCTTGGAGCTGGAATTGGAGCCGGTGGAAACGCACAATATGCTGCATATAAAGTATATTATCCTAAAGGTTCTACAGAATTATTCTTATATAGAATTAATCCGGATTTGAACTATTCATACTTTCTTGCTCCAAGAAATCCCGAATCCCCAAATCCAAATTCAGATATTAAAGCTACAATCCGTGTAATTTTAAATGTTGGAGTTTCATCTGTATATTATGTAACTAAGGATTTACAGTTATCTGGTTCTTTTGTATTCTCTGATGAACACAATCCTCTGAATAAGAATGATAAACCAACCTATGATTCAGAACACAGATTTAATATTGTAAGCCAATTAAATATTAAATACTTCTTCTAAAGTAATTGTAGGTTTTCTCACAGGCATCAAAATTATAATCTGTATACAAAAGCTCTTTTACTTTTTTTCTGTCGGCACTGTAATCTAATTTTTCTATCTGATTCAGATTATTTATAAAATCTGCAAAAGAATAATACTTTTTGCCCGGAGTAATTTCATCAAAAGAAAAATACAGTTCCCTGTTCTTTGTATAATTTTCTAAATCATATGGAATAAAAATAATTTCTTTGTCCAAAAGCAGATAATCAAAATAGATTGAAGAATAATCTGTAATAAGAAAATCTGTATATGTAAGGAAAGGATAAATATCTACGTCATTGTTAATCTGGAAAATATTTGAAAATTTATCTACCGGTGTAAATTTAGTAAGAGGATGCAGTTTTAAAAAGAATGCATAACCAAGCTTTTCCAACTGACTATTTAATGACTGAAAGTCTATATTGGCTTTTGAAAAATAATCAGGGTCGTCGTCACGCCAGGTTGGCATATATAAAATTATTTTTTTGAACTTGCTGCAGGTCTCTATGTATGGCAAAAGTTCATTTGCATATTTTTTGCAGAAATCTAAAGTTTCCTGTCGGTTCAGCTTCATTATATCAGTACGGGGATAACCAAAATTAATACACTGCTCTAAGGGTAAATCAAAGGCTTTTGCAAGAATTGTTTTTGAAAGATAATCTGATGTAGACGAAAGATATTCTGTCTTATTTACACCAACAAATCTTGCAAGAAAATTCATTTTTTTTGTTGACTTAGGAACTACATCATATCTGATTTTTTTAAGAGGTGTTCCATGCCAGAAATCAATCTGTGTTGAGTTTGCCTGAAGAATAGTATTTATCTGATTAATACCATAATGATGAAAAAAGAATTGAGCTCTTAATGTTGTAAAAAAGTATTTTGGAGTTCCGTATTTTATGTAAGGAAGATTATATTTTTTTAATAATTCAATTTCGTGTTTAGAAGAAGAAATCCAGTAAACCTTTTCATCTGTATTATTTACAAGGTATAAAAAGAAATATTTTGAATTATCAAAAAAAGCCGGTGGAGTAAAATCATTATAGCCCCACTCGCTTGTTTTTCCTGTAAGCCATAAATGCTTGTTTCTTGGAATAAAATGAAAAGTTATTGCTAAAGCATAATTAAACAGTTTCTTTAATTTCTTCATTCTTATTCCTCTTAAGAAATTTTGATAATATTAATTTTGCAGTTTTATCTCTAAAAATAATGAGTTCAAGAAAATAAATTAAAACACAGGCAAATATATAAGCAAAAAGAATTAAAACAGATGTTTCTATGTATTGTTTTAGAACAATATATAATACGATAAACGGAATTGTATAGACAAAATACAATAATAATTCTGGTGTAAATAAACTGAATTTAATAATTTTTCTTGTAAAGATATATCTGCATACAACGGCAATTATATAACATAAAACAGAAGCTACACAGGCTCCAATAATTCCATATAATGGGATTCCAATAAAATTAAAAATTATGTTACTTAAAGCAACAATTGTAGAACTTATTAAAAGCCATCGTTCTTTATTATGAACAAGTAACGTTTTGGAACCTAACAAATCACCTATAGGACAAAGTAAAATAATAATAGACATTATTCTTGAAACAATAATACTTCCTGTATATTGTTTTCCGGCAAAAAGCAGCATCAATTCCGGAGAAACTATAAACATTCCAATTGACATTGGAATACCAAGAAGTAATATAATCTTATAATTTAGTTTAAGATTTTCCAGATATTTTTCGGTATTATCTTTTGCAGAGATTGTAATTTTTGGGAATAACACTACCCCAACTGTTTCAATTACAGGAATTACCAGTAAAACAAATTTAACACCTGTGGAGTAAATTCCTACATCAGCATATGCAATAAAAAATCCCAGCATTAATTTATCAAGGTTAGAAGAAATGCCGTTTACAAGTCTGTATGAGAATAAAGTAAAAAGAGATTTTAGGTGAGCTTTAAAGTTTAGAAAAATTGGAGAAAGTTTGAGTTTAATAAATTTCTTCTTAGCATAATAAAGACTCGAAAATCTATTTCCCATTTCTGCAATACTTATAATAATCATATAAATGGTATAGTCATCTTCTTTATGTATTAAAACAAAAATTGAAATTATTGATAAAACCCTTATTACAATACTTCTTATAGTTGTAAAAGCATAATCATCATAAGCCTGAAAAAGCCAGTCTAAAATTAAAAAATTTGTAAATATTGTAGAAGAGTACAAAAGATAGATTAAAAAGTTTTCGCGGAATTTTGAAACTATGGCAGCAATTAAAAGATATAAGATTCCACTTGCAAAAGAAAAAAGAAAATTAATGTTGAATATTTCGTTTCCGATTTTTGCAACCTGTTCTTTATCTTCCCTTACCCTAGAAATTTCTCTTACGGCATAAGACATTATTCCAAAGCTTGCTATATGCATAAAATAATATGCATATGATTTTACAAAGTTTATTACACCAATTTTGTCAGGGCCCAAGGTACGAGAAATATATGGAAAGGTAATAATAGGAATAATTAATCCAATTACATTATTGGTAACACTTAAAATATAATTTTTTAGATATTTACTCGGCATAGTCTTAGAATCTTTTTAATAACTCTTGAAAATGCATTATTATAAAGTCTTAATAATGCACTGTTTTTATATTCATCAGTATCTTTAATATCATCCAAATCATGTACATATTCTGATTTTGGATCATAATGTAAGAAGTCTATATCTTCACCTGTATATCCACTTGGATTCTCTATTTTTGTGATATTTCCTATTGTTGTAACAATATCAATCATTGTGTAGCCAATGCAGATACCTGAATTGATTGAAAAAGAACCGTTGTACTCTTTTCCATTATTTGCAAACTTATATATCTTTTTTATCTCATCCATTAAAAGATATTTGTCATTATTAAAAATATTTAATACATCTTTTCTCAGTTTAAAAATTCCTAAGGAATAATAATAGTAATTGTCATGATAAAGTATAGATAATTTTCTTTTAGATGAAGCAATTCTTTCAAGGTTTTTATAGCTTATACTTTCATCACCGAATGTAAAAACTACATCGTCATCAACGTTTTCGATTGCTGTACGGAAAGAATAAATTGCAGGACCATTATATTTATGATTTACTTTGAGTTCAACCTTGGGATAATTTTCTTTTAAGAAGTTTTGAATGTATTTATATTTATAACCGCCAACAACAATTATGTCTTTTTCATCAACAATTTTTTTGGCGTTTTCGATTACACGTTTTAACTGGATTTCGCCATTTAAATGATAAAGACATTTTGGTTTAGCTATAAAAATAGGAAAATACTTGCTGTAACCTGCTGCTAAAATTGCAATTTTCATATTTCTACTCCATTCTTTCTTTTAGTAATTTATACCATGCATAAAAATGCGGAATGCTTAATTTAATATATTTTTTAAGTTTATATTGAAAAGAAAGGCCTGGTTCTGTTTTTAGATATTTCTTTTCCCAAACTACAAGTTCTTTTTTAATTTTTAATAAATCTTTGTTCTTAGATAAATAACAATAGAATCTATTGATAAGTAACATATAATGATCTGCAACAAATCTTTTTAAATACGGTAATATTTCATCATTATTCTGATAAGCAGAAATCATAAGTGCAATTGCATCATATTCATCCGTAAAATTTTTAGGTTTATAGGTTTTACAGATGCTGTTTTGATTTTTCTGAAAATAATAATAATAAGGTAAATCTATATATACAAAACAATGAGTCAAATTTAATAATTTATGTGTAATATACAAATCTTCATGTAACCGGCCTACAGAAAAACGTAATTCCTTGAACAATTCTTTTTTATACAGCTTCATACAAAGCCCATGTTCAATATAACGTTTGCCGTCTGGAACAAAATATTGTTTTAAAATATCTTTATCATAGATTAAGGTTTCTGTGGATTTATATTGTGCAGTATCAAAGGCTTTTATTTTTTCAAAATCATCAAATCTGATTATTCCTGTAGATACAATATCTGCATTATGTTTAGCCTGTAATTCTATAAGAACTTTACAAAAATCCGGATGCAAAGCATCATCACTATCTATAAAAAGATAAAAGTCTCCCCTTGAATGTTCAATACCAAAGTTTCTTGCATCAGAAAGGCCGCCATTTGCTTTGTGATAAACAGATATTCTTTCATCTTTGGATTTAAGTTCATCACAAAGCTTTCCTGAATTATCTTTTGAACCATCATCGATTAAAAGAATTTCAAAATCTTTATAGGTCTGGCGTAATAAACTGTCTACGCAATAATTAAGATAGTTTTCTACGTTATATACAGGAACAATAATACTTATTTTTGGATTGTCGGTTTTCATAGTCTTACCTGTTTACTGCTCAGAGGTTTTGTTATTTAAATCTGTTTTAATTTGAGTAGTACTAATTTCTGGTGTTCTTTCAAGATAAACAACTTCGCATGAATCTTTTAAAAAGTCAAATTTACCTTTCCAGTCATCTCCCATTACAAAGGTATCTATATGATATTCTTTTACATCTGTTTTTTTCTGTTCCCAGTTTTCTTCTGGGATTACAAGATCTACATAACGGATAGCTTCCAGAAGCTGCTTTCTTTTTTCATAACTGAAATAACATTTCTTGTGTTTCTCATTCCAGTTAAATTCATCTGTAGAAAGTGCAACAATCAGATAATCTCCCAAGGCCTTTGCCCTTTTTAAAAGATTAATATGACCATAATGTAATAAATCAAAAGTTCCGTATGTAATAACACGTTTCATATTTATATAATAATATTACAATAAATTCCTGTCAATGAATCAAAAATTACATAAAAAAAGAGCGCCTTTTAATCATATGACGCTCTTTTTAGTAAAATTATTTATACTTATTCAGTTTTTATATATTTTTTAGCATCTTTTATAAAGCTTGCAATAATCATAATTATAACGATTGCAATCGGGAATGCTGCAATAATTGATACAGACTGCAGGTTTGCCATACTGCTTTCATTAAAGATAAGTGCAATTGGCAGCATTATCAAAAGAATAGCCCAGAAAAGCTTCATTTTGTTGCTTGCTTCTTCCTGATCTCCAATCTGTTTATAGGAATATGCAGAAGCTACAAGAGTAATTGAATCAAAAGAAGTTGCATAGAATGAAATCATAGAAATGATAAGCAGAACAAGAACTATCTGATAGCATGGTAAAGTTTTGATTATTGCAATTGCAGCTTCGTAAAGATTTTCTGTTTCCAGATAAATTGAAACAGCGTCAACCTTGCCTGTAAGCTGCATTCCAAGTCCAAAGTTTCCAAGAACTACAAATGAAACAAGAGTTGCACTCATACCAAAAATATATGAACCAAGAATAACCTGTTTTACTGTACGTCCGCGTGAAACACTTCCCATAAAGAATGGAGAAGCAACACACCATACAAGCCAGTAGGCCCAATAGAAGATTGTCCAGTTTTGTGGGAAAGAATTTTCTCTTAACGGATCTGTGTAAGTACTAAGTCCTATGAAGTTCTGTACCATGTTTCCAAGTGCAGAAAATCCTGTTTCAAGAATATAAAAAGCTTTACCACCAAAAATAAGTACGTAAACAAGCAGAGCGCCGAATACCCACATACAGATTTTTGCCATATAGCTTACACCTTTCATACCAGTAATTACTGCAATTGTATAAGCAAGACAAATTACTACAAGAATAATGATGGTAAGCCATTTGCTGTCTGGGAATCCAAAAAGCTTTGTTATTGCTGTAGAAAGAAGAGGCATTGAAACACTAAAGGTTGTTGCAGTTCCGGCAATAAGTGCTATTACTGCAAGAACATCAATAATCTTTCCAGGTAATTTATCTGTTTTATCTCCGAGTAAAGGACGGCAGGCTTCGGAATATTTCTGCTTATTACAGCCGCGAACATGAAGCATAAAACCAAAGCAGGCAGCAAGGACAGCATAAAAGCTCCATGGGATTGGTCCCCAGTGGAACAATGGCATTGTAGAAGCCCATTCCTGAATAGAACCAAGGTCTGCAACATGGCTTTCCTGTGAATAATAAATCCATTCAACAAAAGAATAAAAAAGAATATCTGCAGCAAGACCACAGGTAAAAATCATAGAACCCCAGGTAAAAAAATTGTACTTAGGTTTTTCGTCTTTTCCACCAAGTCTAATTTTTCCAATATCGCTGAATGCAATCCAGAAAGAAACTATAAGAATTCCAAGTCCTATAATTAAATAGTAAAGGCCAAGGGTATCTCCTAAAAATCCTCTGATGATTCCTATTACATTTGTAGAACCTTCCGGTTTAATTACAAATAATGTACACAACGCAAGGATAATTATAAAAGGAATTATCGTGGTTGCCGGATCAATTTTTCTTTTTTGTGTGTTTTCCATTTTCACACTCCTCTTTTATTTTCATAGTCTTTGTAAGCCTTGTCTAACTGACAAAGTTCTTCAAAACTATCAATTTCCAAAATGTCCCCTTTTTTAATCGGGTAAACTGTAAGTTCAAAATCTTTGGGATGACAAAACATTGCAACATCATCCCAGTAAATCTGACGGTTATTATTCTGGTCAAATTCTAGTTCAAGAAAATGTTTAAGTTTTTTACCGTCTTCTTGAGTCCATCTTGAAACAGAAAAAAGCTGCCAGCCATTTTTACCGCCAGTTCTGCTGCAGCTTGTAACGATTCTTTGCTCATTCAAAGTCAATAGCCATTCGTCAGTCTGATCATCTGTCCAGATACAGCTGTAACCTGACTTTGAAATTTCGCTGTTTAGAATTGCCTTATTATAAATTATCTGATCTCCATCCAGTATGATGGAATTGCATATATATTCCCGGGCTGCATAAAGGGAAGAAATATTATTACAGGTATCATAAAGATTATTCTCAATGATTGTTATTCCAGCTTTACCTTTTGCCCATTCATAAAACTGTTCTTTTTTATAGCCGACAACTACATATATTTCAGTTATTCTGTTTTCATGTAGAGCATCAATAATAGAATCTATCATTCTTTTACCGTTAACCTTTATAAGTGGCTTTGGTATATCAAGAGTAACAGGCTTCATTCTGTTTCCTAAGCCAGCTGCCATAATAATTGCTTTTTGTATCCGACTCATTTATCTGCTCCAAGCTTTTTTATTTCTCCGGCTGCAAGCTTATAATAATCTTTTGCATATCTATACTGCATCAATGAATATTCACCAAACTCTACTCCAAGTTGTCTTTTGTATTCACACCAGTTACTCCATAAAAGACCGCACAAGGCAACATAGCAGTAAATTTTAATACGATTTTTTTGTGAACACCTATTTTCAAAATATAAATCTATAAGGCGGTCAATTTGTGAACGATCTTTATAAAGTGAATAAATACAGAACATGGCAATATCAACATGAGGATCCTGCATGCCGGCATATTCCCAGTCTATGAGCTGGATTTCTTCCTTGCCATCTTTTGAAGAAAAAAGAAAATTATCCGGCACTGCATCTATATGAGTAAGATAAAAATCGGGTTTACAGGAATCTATATATGTCTTTAAGCTTAAAGCATTTTTCTTAGTCTGTTCATAATCCTTAAAAATTGATTTTTCTGTCCACAAGGATTCGTAAAAATTTATTTTTTCATAAATGTTAAACTCATGTTTTACTTTAAGCTTGAGCTTATGAAATTCTCTAAGTTTTTTCATGCATTTTTTTAAGTCTTTTTCATCAAGAGAATCACAACATCGTGAATTTTCTACAAAGGCACTGATTTTCATTCCGTTGTCTGGATTAATATAAAAAAGTTCATCACAAACATTATAACCTTTTATGGTGTTGTAAACCTGAGCTTCTTCTTTTCTGTTTATAAGCTGTTCTGTTCCTTCTCCAGGAATACGCATAATGTAGCGTTTATCTTTTACCGTAAAAATATAGGAACGGTTTGTCATTCCTTTTTTGAGAGTTTTTATATCTTTGATATCTTCGTTTTTACATTTAAAAACTTTGCAGATTACAGAGATTGATTCATTCTGCAATTCTATAGAATAGCAGTCCAAATCGCGCAGCTGTTCATAAGAATTAATTTCTATAACTTCATTTGATCTTATGACTTTTGCTGCAACTTCAATATCCGATTTTTCGAATAAAGCAGTTTCCCAAAATTCATTGTCGTTTTCTTTTTGAGAACAAAGCAGTTTTATTTTATTTTTTAATTTTTTTGAATCTTCTGTAGTTATAAACGAAATGCCAGTCATGGTATTACCGGATTTTTGATTCTTTGAATAATCAAGATCTCCGGTTCTTGTAACCCTTACAGGGCTGTTCTCATCTATAAGCTCATTTACCATATACCAGGTAAAGTTTTCATATTCATTAAAAGGATTTTTTAAACAGAATAAATCACAGGGTACAATATAGGTATTTGAAATCTTATTAATCACACATGCAAGAGAATAAAGATTATTTTTTACAGCATATTCTTTATTATATACAAGCGTAACATTGAATTTATCTGTAAGATAATCAAATGCTTCTTTCATAAATCCAACTACAATTGTAATATCTGTAATGCCAACCTGTTGAAGCTGTTCTATCTGGCGTTCAATTAATGGTATGCCATCAACTGTCAGCAGTGCTTTTGGTTTATTTTGATTGATTGGTACCATTCTAAGTCCATAACCTGCAGCAAGAATAACAGCATTTTTTGGTTTTGTTTTATTTATATATTCATTGGCTTTATTTGTAAGCTTAAGCTCTTCTGTAATAAAACCTTCCTTCTTTAAACCTGTAATTGATTTATTAACCAGGCCAAGAGAAAAAGAAAGCTTTTCGGCAAGCTGGCGTTGATTATAATTTTTTTGTTTTTTTGAGAGTTCACGTAAAATTAAAAATTCATTTTTGTTCACGAAATCAATTATATCAAAGTTTTGTGAACAGGTCAAATTATAAGATTTTAATTGTAATTATTTGCATATTTTTTTGTTTAATTATAAAATATATAGAAAGGAATTTTGATAATGATTAATTTTACAGTCGGTCCAGTACAGATGGATGAAGAAACTAGAAAAATGGGTATGGACCAGATTCCCTATTTTAGAACTCCCGAATTTTCTGAAATCATGAAAGAAAACGAAAAGCTTCTCTGTAAGTTTTTTGATGCCCCACAGGATTCACGTGTAATTTTTATGACCGGATCAGGAACCGCAAGTATGGAAGGCGGAATCCTTAATTTCTTTACTCCCAGCGACAAGCTTCTTGTTGTAAATGGAGGCAGCTTTGGTCACCGCCTTGTTGAACTTTGTCAGATTCACGAAATCCCTTTTACAGAAATAAAACTTGAATATGGAAAAGCCCTTACTAAAGAAATCCTTTCTGAATACGAAAATTCCGGCTATACAGGAATGGCTTTACAGCTTTGCGAAACCTCTACAGGTGTCCTTTATGATATGAATCTTGTCGGAGATTTTTGTAATCGCAACGGATGTTTTCTTTTTGTTGATGCAGTAAGCGGTTTTCTGGCAGATAAAATCTCAATGAAGACAATGCACATAAATGCAGCAATTACAGGAAGTCAGAAAGCTCTTGCACTCCCCCCTTCTATGAGTTTTACAGTAATGGATGCAGAAGCACAAAAGCGCTGTTATAATAATAAGGTAAAAAGCATGTATTTTAATTATGCAGATTATCTTAAAAATGGCGAACGCGGACAAACTCCTTTTACACCTGCTGTAGGAACTCTTTTAATGCTCAATGAAAAACTTCGCCGCATAGAAACTAATGGCGGAATTGAAGCTATGAATAAAGCTGCTGCAGAACGTGCACAATATTTTAGAAGCAAAATCTCACAGCTTCCTTTTAAATTATTTACAGATAAAGACAGTACATCTAATTGTGTTACAGCTCTTATGCCTACAACCCCAGGTGTAAATGCACATAAAATCTTTGAAATAATTAAAGATGAATATGGAATCTGGATTTGCCCTAACGGCGGAGATATGGCCGAAAAAGTATTTCGTGTAGGTCATATTGGTTCAATTACAAATGAAGAAATAGACAAGCTTGTTCAGGTTTTTGAAGATCTGGCAAAACGAAAACTTATATAAGAGGTATTATAATGATTGCAGGAAAAACTGTTGTATATACAAGTGGAACCTTTGATATGCTTCACGCTAATCATATTAAAATGATTGAATACGCACGCTCCCTTGGAGACATTCTTATTGTTGGCGTAAATACAGACGAACTTGTAGAAAGCTATAAAAGCCAGCCTATAATTCCTTTTGATGAACGTATAGCATTAGTTAAAGCACTTAAATATCCTGATATTGTTATTCCACAGCATTCTCTGGATCACGCAGACAAGGTAAAAAAATTAAACTTTGATGTATTTGTTGTAGGAGATGACTGGGCCGGTAAATATGATTATTTAAAAGAACTTGGTGTAGATGTTGTATACTTCCCTTATGGGGCTGGTGTAAGCTCATCAAATCTTAAACAACGGATTTATGAAAACTATGAACAGATGAAAAAGAAGGCAGACAGCCATTTTTCAAATGATACAGATGTAAGAAGCAAATAAAGGAGCTTTCCTTCTAATGAATAACAACAACATTGATTTTGTTCTTCCATGGGTTGATGGAAATGATCCTGAATGGATAAAAGAATTCAATAAATGGTCTCCTGCTGCAAAAAAAAATCTTGATTTAAGGGCAGAACGTTACAGAGATTATGGACTTCTAAAATACTGGTTCAGGGGAATAGAAAAGTTTACACCCTGGGTAAACAAAATTCATTTTATTACCTGTGGACAAAAACCTGACTGGCTGAATGTTAGTTCCCCCAAACTTAACTGGGTTAAACATAGCGATTATATTCCTTCTGAATATTTACCTGTTTTTTCAAGTCATCCGATTGAATTATTTATAAATAAAATTCCGGGTCTGGCTGAAAAATTTGTTTATTTTAATGATGATATTTTCCTCACTTCACCATTAAAAGAATCTTATTTTTTTAAAAATAATTTGCCATGCGATTCAGCTTCTTTTACAGTGCTTGGACTTGGAAAAGGAAGAACAAGAACTCCTCATATTCAATTAAACAATATGATAGAAATTAACAAAAATTTTACCAAAAGTCAGGTTATAAAAAACGCTCCCTTAAAATGGTTTAATCCATTAATTGGAAAAGATTTTATAAAAAATATTGCATATACTTCATATAACACAATTGCATCAATTTCTATCCGTCATTCTGCACATTCTTTCCTTAAAAGCACCTTTGACGATGTTTGGAATAACTGCCAGGAAGCTCTTGAACGCACTGCAAATCATAAGTTTAGAAATGAACTGGAAGATGTAAATCAATGGCTTTTCAGATACTGGCAGCTATGCAAAGGAAACTTTACACCTGTAAACCATCGCAAAAATGAACCTATGATTAAAATAAGTGAATGGACTTTTAAAGATACCAACGCAATTATAAATCAAAAATATTCGGAGATTTGCATTGATGATGATACTGATGAAATTTCGGGTGTTGATTATGATAAAAAAATGTCTGAAATTGCAAAAGCCTTTGAAAAAATTCTTCCAAATAAATCTACTTTTGAATTATAATTACGAATCAGGAGAAACTATATGGACTGCATCATTAAGCATCAAAACGAGATTAATGCTGAACAATGGAATACTTTTATAACTTCTAATTCCATGGGCTGGGCTTATCATCTTTATGATATGATTGGTCTTGATAGAAGCGAAACCTATAAAAATCTTTCTTTTGCAATTGTTGATAAAGATAATAATGATGAAATACTTTTTGCAATTCAACTTCACAAAACAAATGATCACCCAGTCCTTTCTAAATTGAGAATAAAAAAAGAAAAGCTTCACTCAAGATGGGGATATGTCGTAAAAGATAATCTGCCAAAAAAACAGTTTAAAAAGGTTAAAGAATGTTTTGAAACTTACATAGATTCTTACATCAAAAAACATAATATTAAAACCTTTGATATTGATTTACCTCCACTAACCCAGGCAAACATTGAAAACAAAACAGCAATAAATCCTTTAATTTATTTTAATTTTACTCCAAAAATCCGTTATACCTATGTTGTGGATCTTTCAAAACCTGATGACAGAATGCTTGCTGATTGTGAAGAAACTACACGCCAGGCTATAAGAAAAATCGAAGCCGGTGATAAGTACGAAATAGTTGAAGGAAAATCCTGCGAGGAAGATTGCCAGACTTTTATAGATTTACACAAAGAAACATACACAAGAACAAATAATAAAAGAGGAATAATTGCAGATGATTATCATAAAGAGATGTTCTTCAATTTAATACCTAAAGGAATATGCCGGGTATTCTTCTTAAAACAAAAAGAAACTAATACAATAATTTGTAGTGTTGCAATTTTGATTTATAATAACACAGCCTACTACTGGTGGGGCGATTCTAAAAACAATAAAGAAGTTGGAGTTAATAAATATCTTTTATTTAAAGTAATTTGTATACTTCGTGAATCTTTTGGTAAAACCGGATATTTTGAAACAGGAGGAGCCTGGCTCAATCGCAGAAACGGCAAGACAAAAGGACTTAATGATTTTAAGAAATGCTTTGGTACTTATTTAGCTCCTATATGGGGAGGTGAATATTACAAGCTTCGCCCAGAATGGTTTTTAACTCTTAAAAAGATTTTACAAAGGTATTAAGAATGGAGACAGAAAAAAAAGTTCTTTTCACACCCGAAACACTTCGCAAACTCCAGCTGGTTGAATTAAAGGCTCTTGATGAAGTAAAACGCATCTGTGAATTGCATGACCTTAAATATTTTTTAATTGCAGGAAATCTTATTGGAGCCATCAGACACAAAGGTTTTATTCCCTGGGATGACGATATTGATATTGGAATGCTGCGCAGTGATTATGACAAGTTTATAGAATACTGCAAAACAGATCTGGACACAGAACACTTTTTCTTACAGACTCCTTCTACAGAAAAAGGCAATGCCGATTTTGAGCTTGCCAGAATCCGCATAAACGGAACCAGATTTGTAGAAAAACATCGTAAAGATTTAAATCTTCATAACGGCATTTTTGTAGAAGTGTTTCCGTATGATGATTTACCGGATAATGATTTTCACAGCATGCTTTATGGCAATACTTTTATTATGCTCAAAAAAGCTGCAGGGATGAGACTTGGATATCAATACGGACAAGACAGTAAAATCAAAAAACTCATTCTGGGGCTCATCACTTTCTTTTCCAAAATTATTCCATTGGATAAGCTTATAAAGAAACTTGACAATTATCACTTAAAGTATCAAAATCCCGCTTCCAAATGGGTATTTCTTATGGCAGGCGGTACTTCCTACAAAAAGGAAAGACACCTCCGTAAAACTGTAACAGAGCTTACAACAACAGAGTTTGAAGGCAAGCAATACCCTATTCCAAAAGATTATGATACCTTCCTTAGAGAACAGTATGGAGACTATATGACTCCGCCTCCAGAAGATAAGAGGGTAAATGATTATCACACAATAGTAGAACTTGATTTTGGACCATATGGAGATTAACAAAATGAATAAGCAGCAATCGGCAGAAAAAAATCAGCACCGCTATACTTCATCTCGACTTCATCATATTATATCAAGTCTTCCCTACGCTTTTCTTTCTTTAATTTCTAAACGCGATAAAAAACTGATTGTTTTTTGCGGAATGCACTGCGACTGCTTTAACTCCAACTCAAAACATCTGTTTTTACACTTTCTTAAAAATGAGCCCGACTACACTGTAAAATTTGTTGTAAATGATGATGAAAAACGTCATGCCCTGATTGAACAATATGGAAATCACTTTATAGATACCAGAACAAAAGAAGGAAAAAAGATTGCCATTCAGGCTGCAGCCTGGGTTGTATCCTGGCTTGATTTACCGCTTGGTGGATTGTTCTTAAGATTCCGCCGTTATGTACTTCACCTGGGACATGGCATTCTTTTAAAGGGACTTGGTTTTACAGAAAAAGATGGCCATTTAATTAAAAAGCTTTATTACTTTTTAAATAAATCAAACATTACCTGCTCGCTTGCAACTTCAGATTTTATGTCTAAGCTTGTTGCCAAATCAATGGGCACTTCTACAAGGCGTACAATTATTGCAGGACAACCCTACACAGATGCACTTTTTAACGAACCTGTAAAGCTGCCGGAAATTAATAAAAATGAATTTAAGATTCTTTATGCTCCAACCTGGAGAAAGCATTCAGAAGTAAAATTATTCCCATTTGCCGATTTTGATTTTACTGCTCTTGAAAATTATTTAATCCAAAATAATATTCATATATATGTACGCTTCCATCCGGCTTACGAAGAAACAATCCCCCAGAATATTCTTAAAATGAAAAACGTCTCATTATTTTCTGCAAAAAAATATACCGAAGTAATGGATTATATAAATATCTTTGATGCACTCATAACAGACTATTCTTCTATTTATCTTGATTACATGCCTTTGGAGCGGCCAATGCTTTTTCTACCTTATGATCTGGAAGAAGAACTTAAAACATCAGGCTTTGTTATGGATTATATGGAAAACACACCGGGCTTAAAGCCATCTACTCAAGCAGAGTTTATTGATGCGTTAGATAAAATTAAGAATTGTCCGCAGCAGTTTTATGATTCAATTCATGAATTAAATTTAAAACTGAATACTTATCCAAAAAACTGCTGTGTTCAGGTTGCCGCTAAAATTAAAGAAAAACTTAATTAGAAAGCAAATGCTCTGATTCCTACAGAAATTACAACACCTCTATTTTCTTTATATTCACTGCTGCTGTACTTTTTGTAAGAAGTTTTGGCAGATGGCTTTGAATTTCCAATACTTTTAAACCAGTTATGAACATAACCTACAGTGCCATAGAACTGAACAGGAATACCAAAATGCTTAAAGTTATAAGAAGCATCAAAGCCTACAATATTCATCCATTCATAAACACCATCTTTTAAAAAGTATTTATGAAGATTGCTTCTACCTGGTCCATATGTACCTGCAGGAAGTTCCGAATAAAGCGAAGAACCGCTGAAAATATCTGATTCACTACCCCAGTCTACTCCATGTCTGATTAACTGATAGCTTAATCCGACTGTTGTTGAAGCCAAAGGTGTTGTATTAAATTTTACATAAAGTTCATCAGAGTTTGGCGGAAGATAATAACCTAAACATTCTCCATTATTCGTATAATTTTCACTAATATAGTGCGGGTAATAAGGTTGATTTTTTTCCGGATCCAAAGCTTCATGAGTATAACAATATGGTTCAATTTTTGTATATCTTGTAGAAAGCGAAGCAAATGGTATCCATGGAATATTTAATTTTGCACCACCCTGATATGCAAACATACAGCGTGTGTTATGGAAAATATCAGTAAAGATGGCATTAATCTCATCTATGTAAACAGAACCCCAGATATAACCTATACCAGGATATTGGAATTTTAAATTTGAATATATTGCAATATTATCATAATCACCAACATTATTCTGATAAAACAAACGGTTAATTAACGGGAAAGCATAGCCTAACTCAAAACGGTTTGGATAAACTACAGTACTTCCAAAATCAAAATGAATATTTTTAAGATCAAAATCTATTTCTGCCATTGAAAATAAATTATGGAAGAAATAAGAATCTTTTAAAATATTATATTTGTTACCATTTTTATCAATTTTGTAACTTGTTATATTACCATGTCCATCAGTTGTAAACCAGGCTTTATCATTTATATGGTTTTGATTTGGGAACTCAAGGAAACCTGTTAACATAGATAACGAAAGCCAGTCAAATGGTTTTACGGAAGAATCAATTCCAAAGAATGGACGTGCATTCTGGTTTAATACAAGACTTGAGCCTGTATCCATTGCAGCCCATTCACGGTTATAGCGTCCAATTCCAAAATTGATTAAATCATTAAAAAAGGAACCTTTTATTTCTCCCTGAAATGCAAAGCCACCGGCTAATTCAAAAGGCCAGCCTTTAAGACCAGCAGAATTCATACCGCCTTTTGCATAATAAATTGAACCATCCCATTTCTTTTTATAACTGTACGGTAATACGGCATAGTTTCTGTAGGTCTTTATTGTTCGGTCACTAAAATGCTCTTCGCGAGAAAAATCATCTTTTGGTACACCATAGTCATCATACCACCACCAGCCGATATCATAATTACCAAGCTCTTTTAAATTCATTTTTGTAAGATCAAGAGTTGCCTGTGAACGGTAAGATATATTATTACCAAGGTCACCATAAATATTAAAGTTCTGAGTAATTTCATAACCCAGGCTGTTATTTTTTGAATCTGAATATATACCTTGCGAAAAGAAGGAATCATTATAGGTATCAATTATAAGACTTACAGGGATTGAAGCTTTTTGATCAGAAATTTTATAAGTAAAATCTTTTAGGGAAAGTCCGTCCTGTTTTTCAAAACGCTTAAGCTGTTCTTCTACTACTTCACGCATTATTGAGCTTTTTTTATCGTTTGAGTTTTCAAGATTTTCCAAGATTTTATTTAATTGACCGGCAATATATTTTTGTGTATATGGACGAATTGTAGAAAGAGTATCACAAAGATTCTGCACTTCTGCATTTTTTAATAAAGTATAAATTTCATCGCTTATATCAACAGTGTTGTTAGATTGAGCAAACATTGTTAGTGACAACAAACTGAAAATTAAAACTGCTGCAAACTTCTTAAATAAATTCTTACACATAAAAACCTCTATATTTTAAAATACCTTATATGAGATTGATAAATCAAATTCCACACCAAACTCATTTTTATTTGTTTTATGACTTTGATTAATATAATCAAATAATATTTTTCCATTAAACTCAAAATGTTCATTAAGATAATAAGCGCCTCTTAATGAAACAGAATTTGAAATCTGTTGTTTTCCGGAAGGCTTTAAGCTGATTGCCTTTTTATATAATTCATCATCAGTTAAGTTTTTATTTGTACTGTAGCCTTCTTTATGAAGCTTATATTCAACAGAAGGATAATAATCATAATATTCAGTTTCTGGAGCAAGGCTGTTAAAAATTGTAAAGTCATTTTCTCCTTTAACAAACAAAGAATAATTTAAACCTGCCGTAAATTTCTTCTGTTTATACTCAACATCAAAAACTCCTCCAATGCAGTCAGGACCATAAGGAGAACCAATCCATGAATAAACACTTTTTTTTGTCTGCATATCAATTCGCATTCTATAAAGAGAGGCAGAAGGTGTTTGTTTTATATACATAAAAGGTGAATTATAAATAAACTCTGTATTCAGACCGAGTGAAGAATTATCTGCAAAAAAGAAATTATAATTAACACCAAACTGAAAACCAATTGAGTTAGGATAGTATCTTCCCCAGGAGTTTCCCCGTTCATAAGGGAGCTGCATTTCTATCTGATTATAGATTCCATAAAGCCTGAGATTTTTTACAGGAGTGTACTCAAACATATAGGCAAAATCTGCACAAAAATTTGCTTCTCTATAAATCCTTGAAGTATCTGTAGTTATATAATTTGTCCAGCCACCGAATTGATGCATAAAAGGAATTGGATTTAAAAAGCGCAAAGAAAATGGATTTACAACTAAAGACGCTTCCATTAATGTAAGTTTAAGTTTTTTAAAAAACCGTATATCAAACTGATGAATATAAAGATAACGTTCTGTATTACTTCCTGTCTGAATATTATCATGACGATTTGAACTTACCTGAACAACGTCCATTGTAAATTTTAAAACGGGTGAATAAATATCAAATTCAAAATATGCATCGGTTTCGAAGGTTTTATTATAAATTATACTACCTGTTAATGTCTGACCTACACTTTTACCCTGTTTGCCTGAATGAAAATTAAAGCCCCAGTTATCAAAGGCTTTTCCAAAACTACAGTAAGCAAAGGTTGGAAAGTAAAACTCTACATCATTCGGGTCACCATCTTTATCTAATTTTAATGGATAGTTCCAGAAATTTTCCGGTTTTGAAGCTGCAATATAGTTCTTACCCAAAAAGAAGTTTCCACCCATGGCAAAGTTTTCGCCAAAGCCCATATCTATAGGTGAGGAAATAAAATTATCTTTAAAATAATAATTATAAGACCAGGGGATATTTTTATTTGTTTTGTAATAAAACTCCAGATTTAATTTTGGATGAAGAAAAATGCTAAAACCTGGAACATTTTTTAATAAGTCTTCTTTTTCATACAGTTCATTATAAATATTGTCGTATAAATAACGGCCATAATCATCCAGAGAATCATAATTGTATTGGTTAAGAAAAAATTTGAGTTCACTTACACTTAAAGGTGTATTATTAGTAAAACTTAAAACAGTTGTATTTGCCTGAAGATTTATAAAATCCTTATAAATTTGAGAATCCGGCGGCAATATCTGTCCATCATTTATTACTTTTGCGTGAAGAATACCGGTAAATAAAAGACTAACAGCAAAAATAAGCTTGATTTTCTTCATATTCATAATATACCAAAAATAACACTAACTGTTAATATAACCATCTTTATTATAGATTGTTTTTTAATTTAGGAGTATAATAGAATAATATGACAAAGGAACAGTTAAAAAGCTCTCTTAATGAACAGTTTCCACATACTTCGTCTTTTCTTTCGGGGTTTATCCTTTTCATTGTAGACATATTGGTTTTAATGCTCTGCATTGGAATCGGCTTTTTTATTGTTAATCTTATCCGCATTCATGATATCAACTTTAAATCCTTCGTAAATTACGCTGTTTATATTCCATTTATCATGATAATTTTTGGCTGTGTTGGTTTATATCCTGGAATTATGATTCCACCGACAGAAGAAGTTAAGAAATTCAGCGGTGCAACTTTTTTTTCTTTTGTAGCCATAAGCCTTACAATTTTTATTCCTAAAACCGAAAACCTTTTTACCACATATATCATTAAAGGAAGTAATGATTTTGCTCTTTGTGCAGCCTTTATGCTTGCCTTTATTTTTGCAACCTTCCTTCTGCCAAGCTTCCGCGAATTTGCAAAGCGCTGTATTCAGAATAAAAAATGGTGGGGAGTTCCAGCCGTTATTTACTGTACAGGCAACAGTGCAGAATTTATTGTAGAACGTCTTTTAAATAATAAATATCTTGGTTATAAACCTGCCATTATTATTGATTCAGGCCTTCCAAAGCCAAATAATGATGAAGATGTTATAAGTAATAATACTTTTCACGATATTCCGATTTTTCCGGAATCAAATAAAATTCTCGAAATTATTAAAGAAAAAAATATTAAAACTGCCATAATGTCTGACTACCATGGAGATTATTCTCTGGTAATGTCTTCTTACCGCTATACAATTAATGTTTCCAAAAGACAGAATTCTTTTACTTCAAATCAGCATATTAAAGATATTGCCGGAATTATAGGATTTGCAAGTACTCATAATTTAACATTCAAATCCAATCTGTTTTTAAAACGCCTTATCGACATTCTTTTGATTGTGCTTTTTTCTCCAATTCTTCTTCCAGTTTTTCTTATTCTTATGTTACTGACACGCCTTACCTCCCGGGGCCCGGTTTTTTACGGCCACAAACGTGTCGGTAAAAATGGAAAAGTATTTAAATGCTGGAAATTCCGTTCAATGTGCATAGATGCAGACAAAAAGCTGGAAGAAATTCTTGCAAACAATCCACAGATGCGCGAAGAATGGGAAAAGGAACGCAAATTTCAGAATGATCCTCGTGTTACAAAGTTTGGAAAATTCCTTAGAAAAACAAGTCTTGATGAGCTTCCACAGCTTATAAATATTCTTGCAGGTCAGATGAGCTTTGTTGGACCTCGTCCTGTTACAGCTCCAGAATTAGACCGTTATGGTGAATACAAAGATTATGTTCTTTCTGTTACACCAGGACTTTCTGGAATGTGGCAGACTTCGGGCCGCTCAGATACAGAATACGAAGAAAGAATTGCACTTGATCTTTATTATATTCAAAACTGGTCAATCTGGCTTGATATATGGATTTTGATAAAAACAGTTTATGTAGTTCTTAAGGGCCGGGGTGCATATTAATGAAAAAATCATTTCTTCTTACCCTTCTCCTTTTTCTTTTAATTTCATCTGGAATCTATTCACAGCAATACCAGATCTCGCAAGTTGAATACAGCATACAAGGCTGCGGCGCAAAGATTTTTGGAACTACTCAAGATTACGCACTTGCACAACAGGTTCCGGTAGATACAAAAAAAGTATTTAATTCCCAGGAAGAATTAGAGACTTATATTTTGGATTACAAAACAAAGCTTAATAACTTACGTGCCTTTGAAGAAATTGAAGTTAATTACGACTTTGAAGAAACTGATACTCTTATTCTTGTAAAGCTTAAAATTTTTGTAAAAGATTCCTTTCACCTTTTTGCAATTCCAGGTCCAAAATATGATTCAAATACAGGACTTATCTTAAAGCTTAAAATTAAAGATTCAAACTTTCTTGGTTCATTAAATACCCTTTCTTCTGATATTTATTTTATGATTCCTACAGATGAATCAGATGCAAAGCATTCAGAATTGGGATTCAACTTTACCTTTGATTATCCTTTCAAAGCCGGGATTTTTAATGCCTTGTGGGTTAATGATTTTGGTATTTCTTATACTTTTGGCAACAATATGCCTGAATGGGATGTTACAACAGGTTTACGTTTTGAATTACCTTTTGAAAAAACAAGTATTATTTTTGAATTGGATCAAAAGCTTGTAAATAACTTTGAATATAAAGAGTTTAAAGACAATATATATTTTGGAGACGTATTTAAAGTATCTTCTCCTCTAACTCTTTTAAAAATGAATTATTTTGGAAATCTTTATTATACCCCTTATACTTCTGCAAGTGTCTGCTGGGATTTTAATGGAATTTCAAAACAGAATTCTAATCTTTCAAGTCCTGTATTTACCTTTGGTCATAAGCTTTCTTTTGGAAGAATTGACTGGTCACAAAATCTTAGAACAGGCTTATCTGCATCTTTAGACAATCATTATACCTGGAACTTTCAGCGCCAGCGTTTTTACCCTGTTATAGAACTTAATGCCTGTGCATTTAAGAAAATAAATCTTTTTGAAGATTCTTACATTCTTCGTAATTTTGGAATTGCAGTTAATACAAAAACTTTCTTTTATATGTTTAATCCAAATAAAGACAAATACATAATGAATGACGGAAAACAGATTGGTCAATATTTAAGAGGAATTCGTGACTCTCAATTTTATACAGATACAGAAGTTTCTTCTTTAAATACAACAAGTGCTTTTATTCTTAATTTTGATTTACCAATCCATTTATTTTCTACCAACTTTACAAAATCTTTCTTAAAATATTTTAATTTTGATATGCAGCTTTCTCCATTTGTTGATGCGGCATTATGCTATAATAAAATCACAAAAACATTCTTTAATTTTAAAGATGGTTATTATGGCGGCGGACTTGAAGTAATTGTTTATCCACTTAAATGGTCGGGAATTACAATCCGTGGAAGTGTTGGTATTGATATAGGAAGACAAATCTTTGGAAAACAAATTCACACACAGTGGAGAGACAATGTTTCCAAAAAAGAATTTTCTATTGGCTTTGGTTTACACTATTAGTTTTCTGGATTTTTAATTCCATCAAGCTTATCAAGTTTAAGAACTGCATCCTGCTGCCAGTATTTTTCTGGTGAATGGAATGCAAGAATCTGTAAAAGTTCATAAGAAAAGATATCATAACCACATTCAGAACTTACTTCACACATTGTGTTAAAGCTTTTCCAAACCTGATTATTGCTGCCCCATTCAAGCAGATCACTATGATTTGGAATCATATCAAGAAAATCAGAAATATTTTTATATTCAAAATCTATGTCTCGTTTTTCAATGTAGTTATAAACCTTTGTAAAGCCTGTAATAACTGCCAGACAGCTGTAATCTAAAGCTTTATCTTTTTGACCAATAGAAAGATAATAATCTGCAAGCTGGCTGTATGCTTTTAATGAAAAATAATTATCGGAACGGTACATTGTAAAGAAGCGTTCAATAGCTCCCTTATCATTACGTGAAATAGTATTTTTAATTGAACGTGCAAGAATAAGATTTCTTTCGTTCTGTTCTTTTCCAATTATGTTTAAAAGTCTTATTTCCATTTTATCATAATCTTTTTCAAGCCTGCTAAGCTCTGCAAGAAGATAGATTATTTCATAACGCTCATCTGGAACGTCTAATACAGCAGCGTTTTCTAAAGCCATAAGATAGTACTGTTCGGCAAAGCTGTATTCTCCTTCAAGCTTATAAATATCACCTATGAGTTTTTGAGCTTCCGGATACTGCTCCTGACTTTGAATATAGCTCAAAACCTTAGAAATTGAATTTCCAAAATTACCCTTTCCATTGTAATAATTAATTAAGTCTATACAGTCATATTCATCACGAGATTGTAGCTTTTGAATTATTGAAGGAATATCATCTCCAGCTGATTTTACTTCTCTTGAAGAAAGACTTGTCTGAATTGTATTATAATCTTTTGTAATCTGTTCTTTTCTGTAAAGGATAGCATCTTCGGCAAATTTCAGAGCTTTGCCATATTCCTTACTTTCAAAAGCATTTACAGCATCTCTATACGCAATTGTACTTTTTGAATTTATTGCATGCTGAGCATAAATACCAGATAAAATAGAACTAAAAATTAAAACTAATAAAGCTTTTTTCATAAAATCCCTTATAATGAATTTAATTCTTCTTCAAATACTTTATCGGCATCTTTTGCCTCAACCGTTCGTACTATTTTGCCTTTTTTAAAAATAATTATTTTTTCGTTTGTACCTGCAATTCCAATGTCTGCATGGCGTCCTTCACCGGGTCCATTTACAACACAGCCCATAACTGCAACAGAAATATTTTTTTTCATTGCCATAAGACGATTCTGCCAGCGGTCAACAAAGCTGTGAACATCAAAACCAATTCTTCCGCAGCGGGGACAGCTTATAAGAGTAACACCCCCTTCCCTTAAACCACATTCTTTAAGAATGTTTACACCTGCCATTACTTCATTTTCGGGCGTTGAAGAAAGGCTTACTCTGATCGTATCTCCTATTCCCTGCTGTAAAAGATTTGAAAAAGCAATTGAAGACTTTACAAGACCACCTATAAGAGGACCTGCTTCGGTAACTCCAAGATGAAGTGGATTATTGTATTTTTGAGAATAGAATTTGTTGCACTCTATTGTTTCTTTAACATCACTGGATTTCATGCTTACAACATACTGATCAAATTTTAAATCTTCAAAAATCTGAGCTTCTCTAACAGCTGTTTCGCATAAGCCTTGTGCACGTGTAATTTTTCTATTTAAAATCTGTTTCTGAAGGTCCTGTGGAAGGCTTCCGCTGTTTATACCAATTCTTATTGCGACACCTTTGGAGCGGCAGGCTTCTACGACTGCTTTTGTATTTTCTATGGAACCAATATTCCCCGGATTAATTCTTATGGCAGCTACATTACCTTTAAGACATTCCAAAGCAAGCTTATAATCAAAATGAATATCGGCAACAAGTGGCATTGCTGTCCTTTCTGCAATAAGATTTAAACCTTGTGCACTTTCAATATCTGGAACTGCAAAACGTATAATATCGCAACCAATTAATGACAAATCATTTATCTGTTTGAGAATTCGTTCAAGCTTTTGATTATCCTGTGCAAGATCAGTAATTCCTTCCTTCCACATTGTCTGAACAGTTACAGGATTATTTCCACCAATTAAGAGCTTTTTTGTAATGCCAAGACCACCAATAGCCACAACTTTAGTATTCATAAATATAATTATATCAGCAAAAAGCTGTTTTCGCTATAGTGAAGCTATATTTAATAATACTAAAGTTTTTAATTGACACTTAATGTTTATAGTTTTATAATTAAAATTATTAAGAAAAGGTCAGTTCTATGGAAGTATCCGAAGCAATAGAAAGACTGCTGCACGCTTTTGAGCAGTATTATACTGTAGAAAAATACAACGTCCCAAATCCTTTCTGTGCTAAAGCAGAATTCCGATCTCATAATGAACAATATTTTTTAGTACGTTCCGCCCACATTGCAGACATTGATTCAAATGAATTTGTTTATTTTGCAACAATTCCAGCATTAGATTCACAAAAGCTTGAATCATTTGTATCCACTTCCTGGGAAAATGGACTTGGACTTGTAAAACCTTATAATGGTCATCGTAATTCAGATATCAGCCTTATTATTATTGCCAAAACAGTTGATGAACAAATTAAAAGGCAAATAAAGAAAACCAGATTATACAAATCTTATAAATTCAGTCTCTACGGCTGGAGCAATTTTAAGCTTGCAGTTGCAGAACTTGATACTCAGGGCATTTATTTCAACAGATTTGGTAAAGATTATCAAAAGCTGTTGAAAAAAAATATATTTCTCATGGAGGAATCTAGAAAATGACAGCATTATTAATCATTCTTGCTGCGGTTGCTTTGCTGGTCATCGGCTATATTGTATATGGCTCATGGCTTGCCAAGCAGTGGGGAATTGACCCTACTAAAAAAACTCCGGCCTTTGAAAAACAGGACGGTGTAGACTATGTACCAGCTAAACCAGCTGTATTGATGGGACACCATTTCTCATCTATTGCGGGAGCAGGACCAATCAACGGACCTATTCAGGCTGCCGTATTTGGATGGGTACCAGTATTCCTTTGGTGTGTAGTTGGAGGTATCTTCTTTGGTGGTCTTCAGGACTTTGGTTCACTTTTTGCTTCTATCCGTCATGATGGTAAGTCAGTTGGTGAAATCATTAAGGATTCAATGGGATCAAGAGCAAAGAAGCTCTTTATTATCTTTGCACTTCTTGTTCTTATTCTTGTAATTGCATCTTTTGTAAACGTTGTTGCAGGAACATTCTTTACAGCCGATAACGCTGACAAGACATTTGGTTTTGTAACAAATCCTACAGGTGCACAGTCAACTGCAATGATTTCTCTTTTGTTTATTGTTCTTGCCATTGTTTATGGAATTCTCACAAATAAATGCGGTCTCAAGACACTTCCTGCTACAATCATTGGTATTGTAGGAATTATACTTATTACAATTCTTGGATTGAAAGTTGGTTTTGCAATGACACGTACTGCATGGATTGTTGTAATCGGTATTTATATTGCTGTTGCATCGCTTGTACCAGTATGGATTCTTCTTCAACCACGTGATTATCTTTCATCATTCCTTCTCTATGCTATGATGATTCTTGCAATTGTCGGAATTGTAGGCTCTGCATTTACAGGAAGCGCTACATTCAATATTCCTGCATTTACAGGATGGAAGACTGGTCTTGGTACAATGTTCCCTGCTCTGTTCATTACAGTAGCTTGTGGTGCATGTTCTGGTTTCCACTCACTTATTTCTACAGGTACTTCTTCTAAACAGCTTGATAACGAAAGCCACGCTAAGGCAATTGGTTACGGTTCAATGCTTATTGAATCTGCACTTGGTATTATTTCGTTGATTGCTGTTGGTATGGTATTTGAAAAGTATAAGAACGGTGGATTTGGTTCTCCATCTGCTGCATTTGGTGCAGGTCTTGCAGTATTGTTCGGAAAAGAAGGAAGTGGAATCTATAATACAATTTACGCTCTTCTTACTCTTGCAGTTTCTGTATTTGCACTTACTTCTTTGGATACAGGTACACGTCTTAGCCGCTTTATGTTCTCTGAGCTTTTCCTTAAGGATGATGAAGCTACATGGAAGGATGCTAAGGGAATCCGTAAGCTTTTAGCTAACCCAATTTTTGGTACAGCTATCATGGTTTTGATAGGCTGTATTCTTGGTGGCCTTAAGCTTTCTGCAATCTGGGGATTATTTGGAGCCGCAAATCAGCTTCTCGCCGGTATTGCATTAATGGCTGTTGCTGCATGGCTTGGAAACGCTGGAAAGAATAATAAGATGTTCTTTATTCCAATGATTTTTATGCTTGCTGCAACTTTGACATCACTTATTCTTACAATCATCAATAAGATTAAGCCTATGGTAGCTGCTGCCGAAGGCGCTTTCTTCTGGGGTAACTGGTTCCAGTTAATCTTTGCCCTTGCAATGAGCGTTCTTGCAATAATTCTTGTTGTAGAAGGTGTTCAAACCTTTGCTAAACAGGCAAAAGCTAAATAAGCTCTAAGAAATCACTCTTAGAAAAAAAAAGGACTGTTCCATTAGAACAGTCCTTTTTTATACTCTGATATTACTTAAGCAATCATTGAGAATACCATTGCGAACAAAGCTACAGATTCACAAAGACCTACTACCATGATGTACTGAGCAAAACCCTTTCCTGTTTCACCAAGAGCATCTGAACCGGCAGCACCTGCTTTACCCTGTGCAATAGCAGAGAAACACATTGCAAGACCAGAAGCAATACCAAGACCAAGAGACATTCCTGGGTTTTCTGCACCCAATGCCTTAAGCTTAATAGACATAAGAAGGAAGCCGTAAATTGTCTGTGTCAGTGGAGCACCGGCAAATACAGTAAGAATGAATGGAGCCGGTTTGTTATTGATGTAACAGCGTTTCCATGCTCCAATTGCGCCCTGTCCGGCAATTCCAATACCAATTGCTGAACCAATAGCAGCAATACCCATTACAACAGCAGCACCAAGCATACCAAAA
>JAEEGL012294380.1_pt1 | contig 39706 bp, 27 predicted proteins | sample 9134231 | NCBI WGS metagenome assembly JAEEGL01 (sample SAMN16246548, study PRJNA631951) | gut metagenome | biome: gut microbiome; feature: rumen; material: fiber-attached | host: Bos | place: Iran: Karaj | collected 2018-10
ATCAGTCAAGGAGCGAACAAAACTTAATCAAGGTTTAAATCAGTCTGCAGAATCATTGGTAGAAAAAGTTAAAGGTCCAGCACAACCTCTTTCTGCAAAAAAAATAAAAACAGGTGCAATAGTAAAGGTATTATCACTTAATGCAAATGGCATAGTAGAGACATTGCCAGATAAAGATTATAACCTTTTTGTTAGAATTGGGATTATAAGAACTCTTGTAAACTTAAGAGATTTAGAATTAGTTGCTGATGACAATATAAAAATTGAAGGGACAAAAATAAAGAAAATTAAGAACAAAGATGGCAGTTCAAGAATTAAGCTTGAAAAATCTTATGAAGTGCAATCAGAAATCAATCTAATAGGTAAAACTACTGATGAAGCAATATTTGAACTTGATAAATATATAGATGATGCATATATAGCACATATTCCAGTAGTAAGAATTATTCATGGCAGAGGAACTGGTGCATTAAAAAAAGCTGTGGGTGATTTTTGTAAAAAATCTAACATAATAAAATCATATCGACTTGGTGATTTTGATGAAGGTGGAGATGGAGTTACAGTTATTACATTTAACTAATAAAACCTTATACATTCTACACCATCTGTTATGCCAATAAGGAGTTCTGTAAAAAACAGGCTCCTTTTTTTTGCAATATATTGAATTTCCATCTCTAGTTCTTTATTAAATATCATTCTTCCCTTAGAATCATAAATAATAGCTCTATTGCCATATAGAAAAATAATATAATTTTCACTTAGATAAAAATTTTCATATTCAAAATCTATTTTTCTCTTTGCAACTATGCTACCATCTTTACTTAAAACCATTAAATCATTGTTTTCAAATATAAATGCTATATACTCTTTATTATAAGCCACAGACTTAATTCTATATTCAAACTCTATATGATTAATTACCTTGGGATCTGATTTATTTGCAAGCGAAACAAAGTATATCCCGCTTTCATACAAAAGACAAGAAAATTTATTATCAAAGAAATGTGTCCTTGCAAGTAATTTGTCATTAAATTCATTAATTAATTCACCAACAATTCTTTTTGAATTAGCATTTTTACCGGCGTCTTCAAAATTATAGTATGTTGCCTTTGAGTATATATTATTATTTGACAAGCAAGTATAGGCTACCGACAATTGTGTACCATCATTTGATGTACTAATATCAATTGGCATGCCATCATTTGTTAGGTTTGTTTTGATACTTATATCAATTTCTTTTCCATTACTTCTAAATACATTTATAAAACTACTATCTTCATCTGTTTGAAGTATATATATGATACCATCATTAGATAAACTAATTTTTTGTATAGCATTTTTAAGAAAATTATTTCCAGTTAGACCATCTTTGTCAAATATATAAAATTCATAACCATTTTTATCAGCTATTACAAAATAATTATCATTATACTCATATATTGGCTCTTTCATATTATATGATGTAATATATTTTACTTCACCACTATCATTGATGTATGTAATACCATCATTGGATATTCTCATTAGACCATTATGAAAACTACTATATCTTACACTTTTATTATTAATAGAATCTGATCCTTTAGTTAAGCTTGTCTTCCAAAGCATCTCTACTACATCAAATCTAATAAACTTTATAAGAAATAAAATAGTAATAAATATTATAAAAATGAATGCAATGATTGATATTTTCTTTATATTTATTTTTTTATCATTTAATGTATTTAAAAGATTTGTCTTATGGCTCTTATTTATGCCTAAATTTTTTACTATATAATTATCTTCATTTATGTTTTTATCAAAATTTCGGAGAGCATTTTGCTCTCCGATTTCATTAATATTATTGATACTTTTTTTTCTTGACTTTTTAAACATTAAATTTTTATAGTTGACAATGCTTTTCTTACATATTCTTTATCGCTCGCATATGTCATTCCATACCATTTATCTTTTACGGGTAAAACTTTAACCTTTCCTTTTCCTTCTTTGATTAAATCATTTACCAATTGTGGCAATAGAAATTCCGACTTTATATTGTCATTATTATTGTCTAAGAATTTAATAAATCTTGTTTCTAACTCTGACAAAAATTCATATGGGAATCCAAACATATTCATTGATACAAGATCATCTTCATTGATAATTACTTCATTTTTATTATCGTCTTCTCCAGTTATTCTTCCATCTGCTTTTTTGCTAATTTCATATGTTTCGATAACATCTGTTAGAAATCCTTCATCATCTTTTTTACATAATCCACGAGTCACTGTTCCATTTTCCGATAATGTATTTCCAATTATATATCCAGCCATACACATATTATATTTATCACTCTTTGTGTTTGAAGACAAAAATTGATGCACCTTTACAAATCCTTCTTCACCATAATAATCATCAGCATTAATTACAATAAATGGGGAATCAATAATTTCCTTTGCACAATAAATTGCATGGGCAGTACCATATGGTTTTTTTCTATCGCAAAGTACTTTATAATTATTTGGCAACATATTTAGTTCTTGATAAGCATATTTAACTTTAATCTTTTTCTCTATTCTATTGCCTATCACATCTTTAAATTCTTTCTCAATATCTTTACGAATTATAATTACTACTTCATCAAACTTAGCATCAAGTGCAGCTTTAATACTATAATCCATAATAATCTCATTGTTTGGACCAATAGGTGCTAATTGTTTTATCCCTTCTCCAAATCTTGAACCTATACCTGCTGCCATTATTACTAATTGCGTTTTTATATTACTCATCTACTACTCCTGCTTTAGATGCATTCTTTCCTATTGAAGCTATGCCGTTTTTACAAGCTGCAAGTGACTTATATCCTTCACCCACCGCAATTATTTGAGCATTTCCAGCTTTTAATCTAAAACGAAATTCACCCTTTTTATCTTTATAAATCTCATACTTTGGGACATGAACTTTTTTTATTTCTTTTTGAGTTTGATCTTCAACTGCTGCTTTTGCATTCTTAATAACAGATTTAATTCCTCTTTTACAAGAATCTTTTGTGTTATAAACTTCTGAAGTTGCTATTGTTTCCTTATTACTTGCCTTCAAATTAAATGTAAAACCTGATTTTGTTTTTTTAATTACAAATTGTGCCATGATACCCTCCTATTTTTTTTCTTATAGTATATCATTTTTTCTTTTATCTTGCAATATAAAAACCCAGTATTACGGCATACTGGGTTCATAATTTACTCTATAACATATGGAAGTATTCCAACATGTCTAGCGCGATTAATTGCATTTACTAATTCTCTTTGATGAAGTGCACAAGTACCTGTTACTCTTCTTGGAAGTATTTTACCTCTCTCAGAAATAAACTTTCTAAGAACTTTCTCATCCTTATAATTTATTGGCTGTGCTCCCTTAGTACAAAACTGACAAGTTCTTTTCTTTTTTGGCTTAAATCCTGTCTTTTTGTCTTTTCTATCATCTTTATCAAATGCTTTTTTATTTTTATCAGCTGGCATAATTAATTCCTCCTACTAATTTCTAAGTAAATGGAAGTGCCTCATCGTCTGTCTCACCTTCAATATTCTCAAATCCTTCATCTACTGATGCAGAACTGCTTTCTGTACTACCAAGTGAAGATTGTCCACCTTTGACAGAATCTGCAAACTCTTGGTTGTCAACAATTACATCAGCAGTAGGTACCTTTTGACCATCCTTATTGGTAAATTCTCCAATTTGCAATCTTCCTTCAATCAAAACTCTTTGACCTTTATGGAAATATTTTGTAGCAAATTCTGCTCCTTTACCAAACACAACACATCTTATAAAATCTACTGTTGTATTTCCATCTTCTTTTTTTGCAAATCTTCTATCAACAGCTAAAGTATATCTAACAATTGCCATTGAAGTATCCTTTGAAGAATATTTTAAAACTGGTTCAGCGGTAAGTCTACCCATTAAAATAATTTTGTTCATAATTTTCCTCTTTCTTAATTAATTTAAGCATCTTGCTTTACAATTAAGAATCTAACTACATTTTCCATAATACGAACCGAATTTTCCAATTCACCTGGTGTTGATTTATTACCACTAAACTTAATGAAGTAATAATATCCTTCACTCATATGTTTAATTATATAAGCAAATTTTCTTTTACCCCATTCTTCAATAGGTTCTTCAACACTACCACCGAAACGACTTACATAAGCTTTGATTTTTTCAATCTCAGAATTTCTTTGTTCGTCTTCAAGCTTCGCATCAAGTACAACGCATAATTCATACTTGTTCATTTTTTTACCTCCTTTTGGACTAATGGCCACCAATAGGCATTGGTAGCAAGTGCCTAAACAAACAAGTTTTGTAAAACAATTACTCATTTGCTTATCCCTTTGGCAAAAGTAATTTTAACATATTAAATAGAAAAAAGCAAGATTTTTAAGAACAATATTGCATAAAAAAACCAGATTACCGTTAAAGCTTTATTGACACCTAGCATTGCTAGGTGGGTCACCTAATCGTTGCTTTTAGTATCCTGTGAAAGCTTAAAGCCCAGGCCCGCTAGCCACACCGATATCCGGATGCCCTTTAAAAAATTGTAGGTTCAATAAAATGAATTAACGAATAACCCAGTAAGCAGATTACGGGAGTCGAACCCGCCTCTTAGCCTTGGGAAGGCCACATAATACCGATATACTAAATCTGCAAATAAACTTAATTTCATGGTCCTATAACTAAAGGATAATTAGTATCTTCCACCAATGCATTATTTAGAAGATAAACTAAAAATTTATCATAATGAACGACATGAATATGTATATTATCAGTTGAATATTCCAATCTCAAATTTCCAAACTCATCATCATACATAGGATTTGCATCCAAATAAAAAATTTGAGCATTGTCAGCATAATTTTTAATAAAATTATTTACATCATCAATATTTTTATTTGTTAAAAATGGTTTAGTAAGATCTTCTACGTCGGTCACGTGGAAATTTGCAATTAAATAAATTATAGTTCCAGGTTGTAAGTCAGCAATAGTATCAAGCACTTCTTTATACTTTTGCTTATGATTATAAAAATTAGTTTGCAAATTATTAATTCCAAGCATTATATATATTTTATCATATTTATGAGCAGATAGCAAATCTAATAGTTTTACATTTCCAAAATTTTCAACTTTATCTTCTTTGTCAAATATATTAAATACAGATGCCGAACTATAGCAAAAATATGATGCTCCAGGTAGTTTTTTATAAATTTCAAAACCTGACATCCTTGAGTCACCTATAAATAACGAATTATTAAAGTAATCCAAGTCAGCAACTGAAAATTTTAATTTTTTATCTTTTATTGAAACTAACGTATTTTTATCAAAGCTTTTTTCGATGCTAGTTTCACTTTCAATAATGTCAATTGAACTCTCAGCTATATTTTCAATGATGTTTTGATTCTCTATCGGTGCAATACTTTGGTCACTTTGATTTAAGCTGTTATTTTCATTCTCATCATTATTACTTAAATTATTTATGAATTCTGAAGTATCTATTAAATTGTTATCTAAAGTACTATTATTAATTGTCATGCCTTTTTTTAAATCTTCAAATTTATTATATATATTATTTGGCAAATTATCAATTTGAGTTTTAAAATCTGATTTAAAAATAACATTAAAGTATAAACTCTCGCATACAATAAACAAAATTAGAATACTTAATGATAAAAAATTTCTTAATATATTTTGTTTTTTAATATTTCTACTACTCATCAAAATGTAAAATATTTGAAAGTATCTGCATTGTTGATATTAATCATAATACATGATAATACTAAAAGTATAATGGATATTATAATCATTAAAAATTTATATTTACTAATTTTAATAAACAAATAACGAGGTAAACTTGTCAAAAAAACAATACCAATTACAAAAATTTTCCAGTATGAATTTATAATACTAGTAAAATCTCTTATATTTTCAATACTATTAATATAAAATAATTTAGTAATATATATTTTGAGCATACTAATATTCTCAATTGAGAAAACTAAAAAAGTTAATGGTAAAAATATTATTACTAGAACTTTTCCTATAAAAATATTTTTTAAATATAGTTTATTTAAGAATATTTTTTCCATAATTATCACAAAGCATATTGACATTGCCCATATCATATAATTTAATTTAAAACCATGCCAAAGCCCTGTGACAATCCAAACTATAATTATATTAATTGTTTGTCTTAATATATTTTTATTATTACAATTTCCACCTAACGGTATATAAATATAATCTCTAAAAAATTGGCCAAGAGTAATATGCCATCTTCTCCAAAACTCAGATACTGATTTAGAACAAAATGGTAAATTGAAATTTTCTGGCAATTTAATTCTTATCATCTTTGCAATGCCAATAGCCATAAGGGAGTAACCAGCAAAATCAAAGTATAAATTCATAGTAAAGCTATATACTCCAAGCCAAGCTGTAAAAATTGAAATACTTTCATATCCATAAACATTGATCTGATTTATAATATAATAAATATTGTCAGATAACAAACATTTTAAAGCCAGTCCGACAGAAAAAAAATATATACCATTTATAAAATTATCGAATGAAACAGTTTTAGATTCATATTGTTCATTAAAAGACTCAAATCTTGTTATTGGACCAGACAATAATTTTGGAAAGAATACTATGTATTGCATAAATTTAGTAAAACTAATTCTAAAGTTACTTTTATTTTTATATGCGTCTACAAGAAATGATATAAAATGAAATGTATAAAAACTCAATCCATTTGGTATGCCATTAAAAATTAATCCAGTTTTAAATATACTAATAATTAATACATTAAATATTATTGATACAAACAACTTAATTCTTTTTAAACTGGAATTATTTTCATTGTATATAAGATAATATAATATATAGTTAATAATTATCAGTATAAAGAATATGAGAATATAAGCTTTATTATCAATATTTCCAAAAACATAATACAAGATACCATAAATAAGTAAAATATGATTCTTATAATACTTACTAGCTAAGAAATATGATAATAAAAATGCTGGTAGAAATATCATTATAAAATTTAAATCATTAAATATCATAACTTGCATTCTTTCCTGCCACATATCCAGTGGTAGCTGCTATTTGTATATTAAATCCACCAGTGAGTGCATCAATATCTATCACTTCACCTGCAAAATATAATCCTTTAATTTTTTTTGATTCCAATGTTTTAGGGTTAAGCTCTTTCACATCTATTCCGCCTTTTGTAATAATAGCTTCTTCATATCCTCTTTTACTTAATAATATAAATGTAAAATCTTTAAGAAGATTTATTATTGATTTCCTTACGTCCTTACTTAAGTCACATACAAAAATCTCTGCGATATTATCATCACCAGTCAAATGCACAAGTCTATTTATAAACACTTCTATCATTGAATTTGGCATTAAAGAGTTTAATACATTCTTCAACTTTTTATTATTATTTTCAAATTCTCTAATCAATCTCAAATCCAATTGTTTGACACTAAGTGACGGTTTCAAGTCAATTGACAATATATATTCATTGTTTGTTAAAAAACTACTCGCCGATAAAATTGTTGGTCCACTTACGCCGAAATGTGTAAATAATAACTCTCCAAAATCCTTATAAACTATTTTATTATCTTTGTTTAAAATTTTTATAGAAATATTTTTCAATGTAAGCCCCTGCATTAACTTACATTCTTCAACTTCTTTTACATTAAATGGTACAAGTGACTGAGTCAAATCTGTTACTTTTATATTAAATGCTCTTGCAAATTTATATCCATCGCCCGTTGAACCTGTGCTTTTGTATGACAATCCACCAGTAGCTATAATTAATTTATCTGCTATTATGTTTTTTTGATTTTTAATTATTAATTCAAAATTTTTATTGCTAATATTTTCATTGATTTGTATAAGTTCTGAATTTAGTTTAATTTCAACATTGTTTTTCTTAATGGCTTTCTTCAATGCATCAATTACATCATATGATTTATCACTTACTGGAAAAACCCGATTGCCTCTTTCAACTTTCAACAAACAACCATTATCTTCAACCAATTTTTTCAAATCCATATTGTCAAATTCAGTAAATGCCGAATATAAAAATTTTGGATTACTAACAATGTTTTTAAAAAATTCTTCTTTTCCACAATTATTAGTTAAGTTGCATCTACCTTTTCCTGTTATAAAAAGTTTTTTACACAACTTTTCATTTTTTTCTAATAAAATTATTTTATTCTTATTTGATTTTGAAGCAGCAATTGTTGCTAAAATGCCAGCTGGACCACCGCCAATTATTACTATATTCATACTATTAAATACTTGTATTTATTTCATTGTTTTGAATTAAATTTTGTTCTGTATTTGTTTCTTCATTTGCCTCATCCTCTTTAATAGGCACATGTAAAGTGCAAGCCATAAGTATTATTTTGTTATACTCATCTTCTGGGTTCAACTTCTTATCTTTTAGTTTTTCTTTATATTCTTTCCAATATTGTTTTCTTTCACTTTCTATCACTTCGGTTGCCTTTGAAAAATTAATATTTAATCTCATATCAATAGGTAATCTATAATGGAATACACATTTTCCAAAAACATCTAGACTATCTGACATATTTATTAGTTCTTCTATTCCTATTTTCTTGGCTTCTTTGATTAACTCTTCTGTAGTATTAGCTTCAGCATTTACACTTGTTGTAGCATAAAGCCTATCAATAAGTTTCTTGATATTATCCTTTCTTGCATTTAATTTTGCTATTTCTCTATCTTCCATATTTTTCTCCATTAAAAACATTATAATACATAATTTACTTTATCATCTTAAAACCTAATAAAGTTATATCGTCAAATTGTTCAGCAGAACCTACAAATGCTTGTACATCTTTACGTACTTTTGTGAGTAAACTTTCCATATTATCATTTTTATTAGAATTCAAAACATTAATTAATCTATCCATACCATATTGAATATTATCCTCATTTGTCGCCTCTGGCACACCATCTGTATATAAAAAGATTGTATCTCCCTTTTCAAATTTAATTTCATACTCCTTGCCTTTTGTTCCTGCCATAGCAGCAAGTGGCAGAGAGTGTTCATCCTTAAAAACTTTATACTGATCTTTATTCTTCATTAAAATTGGAAATTCATGACCATAATTTACACATTTCATAACTCGAGTATTTAAATTCAAAATACCAAGCCAGGCAGTAACAAACATTTCATTATCATTGCCTTCACAAAGTGAATTATTTGCTTTAAATAAAATATCTCCTGGGGACATACCTTTTTCTGCAAAATTTCTTATGTCTGTTTTTGCTCTCATCATAAACATTGCACCAGGAATTCCTTTGCCAGATACATCTGCAATAGCAAGAGCAATTTGATTCTTTCCTGCAAAGAAAAAATCATAAAAATCACCGCCAACACCTTTAGCTGCATCCATAATAGCAAATGCTTCAAATTCATCATGATTTGGAAAAACAAAATTCTTAGGTAAAGATGACATTTGAATAGAATTTGCTAATTCCATTTCTTCTTCATTTCTTAGTTTTTCTTTTTCTATATATGCCTTAAGAGAATCTACTGTTTCATTAATATCATCAGACAAAATGGCAAATTCTTTTGAATCCCTTACATTGACCACTTCATTTAAATCACCATTTGTTATCTTAGCAAGAGAATTATTAATTCTATCAATGTCAACTATTACTGTTTTATTTACAATCACTGATATAACAAAATAAACTACCGCTATCATTAATATAGCATAAAAAATTGATTCATATGTTTGAGCATTTCTATACCAAAATACATCATAGGATGATATACTTATAATCCCTGTATATTCACTACCAAGCGAAATAACTCTACATACTGAATCTACACCAAATAATTCATACTCAAAAATATTTCCATCAATTTGTTTCTTAAAAAAGAACAAATCATCAATTTTAATTACACTATTTTTATTAACACCATACATTATTCTTCCAGCATTATCATAAATTGCAAACAAACCATTATTACCAATATAATTACTAGTTCTTATTCTCTCTCTCTTTTCAAATCTGTCTCTCAGTTCTTCAGCCATTTGCTCCATCTCAAATTCAACACTTTGATTTGCACTTTGATTTTGAATAAAAAAAGTTCCAGCTATATTTGATATCATCAAAATACAAGTAACTATAAATAATCTTTTTTGGATTTTAGTCGAGATAGATATTTCCTCATCTGATTTCTTTTTTAGAAAATTATCCAATTCATTTGTGTATAATAATATTCCCAGTGATACACCAGCAAGTCCCAATGCAGAAAAAACAATCATAGGAATTGAACATGCATCCACAACATAAAATGCCATGGTCATATCATCTCTGTGAGTTATAAGCACTACATACATATGGAATACTTCCATAACTGCTCCAATAAAAAATGCAGATGCAGGGGATGGCCTTTTACCTTTATATACTTTTACATTTATAATATAGGCAAATAAACCTGCTAAAAGTGTAGATATAGAGCAAGCTACTCTTGTAAAGTATCCAACATTAAAATAAGTTCCAGCAATGTATCTTTCGACACCACCAATTATTCCAGATATTAAACCAGAAATAGGATCAAAGTATAATCCTGCAATAAGAGGTCCCAAATCTCTTACATTTAACATCATATGACCGTAGTCAATTCCAAAATGAGTAGAAACGATTGAACATATACCAAAAATCAATCCAATTAAAACTTTAATGGAATTCGTCATTTTCTTTCCATCTGTAACAATCCATATGCTCATTGAAATCAAAATATAAACTATAGTGACCAATGACATTTTAACAATCATATGTATCATAAATTTATCTAAAATTTAAATTTTAGTAAGTTTAGCAATAGTTTCTATATGCATAGTATGTGGAAACATATCAACATTTTTAATCCTTTCAAGTTTATAAAGTTTATCATCATAGCACAATATTTTTAAATCTCTTGAAAGTGTCGCAGGATCGCAGCTTACATATATTATTTTTTTAGGCTTTACATTTTTAATAAATGCTATTGTTTTACTATCTAATCCTTTTCTCGGAGGATCTACTATTATTGTATCATAAGATTCATTTTTTAACACTACTTTTTCACTATTAGCACTTATAAAATTTGCATTTTTTTTAGAATTTTCAACAATATTTGATGCAATTTGTTCATTTGAACCTATAGAAGACAAATCCTTACACAAAAAATTGACATTAGTAATATTATTTAAACTTGCATTTTCTTTTGCATTTTCAATAGCTTTTTCAACTATCTCAATGCCCAAAATATTTTTTACATGTTTTGCAATATACAATGAAATTGTGCCTATGCCACAATACAAATCAAGTACATTTTCTTCTCCAATAAAATCTGCAAAATCTATAATAGTATCATAAAGTAATTTAGTCATAAAAGAATTAACTTGATAAAAACTCTCTGGTGAAATACGAAATTTTATATCTCTTATTTTGTCCTCTATATAGCCGTTTCCCCTTAAAACAACATTTTTGTTTCCAAAAATAACATTATTTGAATTCGTATTTATATTTAGTGTTGATGTGACAGGTGTGCATTCAAAGTGATTTGTTATAGAATTTTCTTTCTCATATTCAATACTTGCTTCCTTTACATGATTCTTTTTAAATTCTTCAATAACATTATTATCAAACATTTTATACATAGCAATGTTTTTATTAAAATGTTCATCGTTAATAATATATGTAATGCTTACATCACTCAAGTTATTTGCTTTTCGTAACATAACTTCCCGAAAAATCCCTTTGTGAGTTTTTTCATCATAAACACTAATATTGTACTTTTCTAAAGAAAGTTTTATTGCTTTTAATATTTCATTTGCACCTTTAAATCCAACCTTGCATTTATCAAATTCTATAATATTATGAGTTCTACCAGCATAAAATCCATATATTATATTTCCATTTTTTATTGCAAAAGGGACTTGCATCTTGTTTCTATAATTATAAAAAGTTTCCATTTCAATGATTCCTTCATATCTAACAAATCCATCGTCCTTACCAACAGATGTTTTATAGTTATCGGAATCATTATCTATAATATTGTTAACATTTCCTATTTTCTTTAAACAATTAAGTACATAACTCTTTTTAATTTCTATTTGTTTTTTATAAGCAAGATTCAATAATTGACAGCCTCCACATGCATTTGAAATATCGCATGCTGAGTCAACTCTATACTTTGATTTTTCTAATATATTTATTACCTTGGCATATATTATATTCTTATCTACTTTTGTAATTATTGCTTCAACTTTATCGCCAACAAGTCCATCTTTCACAAAAAAAACTTGACCTAAAACTTTTGCAAGGCCAAGCCCCTCTTTTGTCATATCACTAATATCAAGTTTAATTGTATCATTTTTTTTCAATGCAGAACTCTCTTTATATTATTTAAATTCAAAACCAAGCATTGTAATATCATCAAATTGTGGTGCTTCACCAACAAATTTATCAATATCTGCTTTAATGGCTGGTAATAATTCTCTCATACTTTTATCCTTACATTGGTTCAAAATTTTTTCAAGCCTTTCCATACCATATAATTCATTATTTATATTAGTTGCTTCAGTTACACCATCAGTATATTGGAAAAATTTATCGCCTTTTTCAAGATAAAACTCTCCACCAGAAAATTTCATGTTTTCCATTCCAGCCAGTACAAACCCAGGTTTTATTTTTTCTACAGTCCATTTACCATTTTTATAAATAAATGGCATCTCATGACCAGCATTTACATATTTCATATGTCCAGTTTCTATATTCACAACCGCTTCAAATGCTGTTATAAATAAGTTCTCACTATTACTTTCACACAACATATTATTTACTTCATAAAATGTATCAATTAAATTAGTTTTAATATTTGTATGATCTTTTATTAAAGTTTTGCCTATAACCATAAATAATGCTGCAGGGATACCTTTACCTGATACATCAGCAACTACCATAGCAAGATGCTTCTCATCAATCTTAAAGAAATCATAGAAATCACCTCCTACTTCCTTAGCGGGGTTCATTGTTGCATATATATCAAATCTATCATCATGTGGAAATGCTGGAAAAATTGATGGAAGCATAGATGATTGTATATGTGTGGCAACATTTAATTCAGCGCCAATACGTTCTTTTTCTGCAGTCAATGCTGTCAAGTCATTAATATGATTTTTTAAAGAAGTCGTCATTTTGTTAAATGAATTAGCAAGATCACTTATTTCATCGTTGCCAATAACTCGCGCTTTATAATCAAAATTTCCTTTACTAATTATATCAACATCATTTTTTAATGCAAGTATTGGATTTGTTATTCTCTTTGAGATTATGGAAATAATTAAAAATGCAACTGTACTGATTAAAATCATTAAAACAGTAAATACTCTTATGACTTCTCTCATAGTCTTATCCAAGTTCTTTACTGGTTCAAGAATAATTTCTTGCGGTACATATACACATAATATCCAGTCTGCTATTTCAATAGGTGAATATACACAATAAAAATTATTTACTTGTTCTATTCCCTTTTTTTCTTTTAGGATTTTATCACTTATAGGATAAAATATGCTGCCTGGCATAGAAATATTTTCAAATTCCATTGTGTCTTTATCAACATATGGGCTTGCAATTATATCACCATTTTCGCTTACTAAGAATGCATAATCACTATCATATGCTTTTTCTACATCAATATCTACAATAGACTTTTGCAAGGTATCTACCAATATGTCCATTGATACAACACCTGCAAATTCCCCATCATAATAAAACGGTTTTGCACATGTGAGTGAAAGCCCCCTTCCAAAAAAGTCTTGTGTTAAATCTGTAAAAACTAATTTCCCTTCATTTTTAGCTTTATTGTACCAATTTCTTGATCTATGATCAAAATATACTTCTCCATCTTCTGAATATTCAGCAAGGCTAGCATTTTTATCATAACTAATCATAAAACCAGACTCAGTCCCAATATAAGTCGTCACAATGGTATTTCCATCCTTCATCATCATTGGGGACCAAATTGAATCCAAATTTGATAAATATGACAATTCATCACTTACTTGTTTTTTGTCAACTTCTTTATTTGCATAACTTCTTTGAAGCAAATACTTATCTGGAGCATTGGCATCTCTTTTTGGTATATCCTTTTTCATATACAAACTTGGATTATCATGTATTAATTCAACTAGCGAAGCAGACATATCAATATAATTAGAATAATAACTAAGCATTGTATTGGCATTATTAACTTTTTCTTCTGCAAATGAAGAAACTTTGTCTTTCATACCATTAATTACAGCAATTTCACTTCTTTGCTTTATATCCATTATAAATTTAAGTGCCACTATTCCAGCAATAATTATAGAAATCATAGTAATATTGATAACTACAAATCTTAATTTTGTACTTATTGAATGCTTCTTCTTCATAATTTCTCCTAAATGACTATATTAACTTTGTTAAGCCCATAATTGTAACTATATCTAGCAAGCAAGGCTCTATGTTTTATAATATTTAATCCAACTATATCAAATTTGTCTTCTTCTTTACTAACAATAAATGGGTTGCATTTTTCTCCAATATATATATATTCTATAGAAAAAGTAATATCTATGTTTACTATAATGTCAATAACCGCTTTGGGATACTTTTTTATAATTCTCAGATACATTTCTTCTACAACGTTTTGCATCTCAAAAACTCTTTTCATATCTACATTCCTTTTTAAAAGAAGTTCTTCCAATTTTTCGTTAAATGATGCAAATGTTAAAGAGTCACTATCAACCGTATATTCAATATCATTCTTTATTTCTATTGGTTTTCCATTGACAGTTATAGGAGGAAGTATTGGGTCTATATTCATAAGACTACTATATATTATTTCTACTGGTATACCCACTAATATACTCATTGAAATATTCCATCCCATTATATCTTCAAATGCATAAAAATTTATTAATTTCAAACTTATTATTGCACAAATAAAACTTAAAAATACAATAATCAATATATATCTAATATAATTACTTGCATATCTTAACCTAATTCTATGTGTTCGTGATTGAAGGTGCCATAAAAACCATGTTCCTATTCCTATTATAATCACTATAATACATTCCATTATATAAAAAGTATTACTTGTGTTTATCAGCTTTGCTTTTACACTAATTGCAATTAATTCTCCTATTACACCATATGGTCCAAAATTCAGTCCTACTACCATTGGCATAAAGCTCTTTAAGCCTACAAAAGAATAACATTTTAAAAATGAGGTCCTTAAAATAAAATAATCTAAACAAAAATAAACTAGTGCAGTAGTCAAAATAAAAATTATACGTATTTTTATTGTTCGCAATCTATTCAATTACTTTAGTCCTTTTTTTGTTAAAAATGCTATCTGTAAAATCTATTTCTGACATCAATATTCCTACAAGCATAAATATGACCCCTATAATTTTTGTCAATGTAATCTCTTCATAGTATGGCTCTTCAAAAATAAATCTGTAAACTAGGCCTGACAACAATAATGTCATAATAATTTCACTTGAAAATATCAGCGCAGCGTTTACAGGACTTACATATCTTTGTGCATATATTTGCACAACGGTATATAAACCTCTTATAAAGAAACTTATAAATATAACACTTCCCCAAAACATTGGTTCCCTTGGAAGCATAATTGCAGTGTTATTGATCTTTGACTCTACAAGCCAGCAAAAAAGTGAAATAAGCGAAGTGAAAAACAATTGTCCCATAGCAAGAATTGCAGGATTTGAACCACTCGCAAAGCGACCAATAGTTATTATATTTAACGCAATCATAATATCAGCTAGTAGCAAAAAGAACATTGCCTTGTTACTAAAGTTTTCTAATTTAAAACCTACAATTAGAGGAATTCCAATAAGAACGAATATAATAGATATTATAATGTTTGGTTTCGGTAATGTTCTAAATAAAATATATTCAATAAGTGGTATAAATACAAAATAAGATGAGACAACACTTGATACAGTTGTTGAATCCATCCCCTTAGAACCCAAAAGCAAAAACATATTGAATAAAAAACTTTCAACAGACAAAACAAAACTTTGTAATATGTGCTTTTTATTAACTCTAAATAGTTCGCCAAAAAATATAAAAAATAGCAAAATAAAACCAATAAATGATGTGAGAAACAAAAACTCAAATGTGCTTATATTATCTGGCACACCTCTTAGAAACATATATTGAATACTTGCAAAAAAAGTAATTATTACAAGTGAAACGTTTGCCTCAATCTTGCTTATATTATTTCTCCTTTGCAATATATTTTTCAATCATATAATCTGGGTGATACATTAGTTTTGCTTTTCTTAAGCCTTCCACTCCAAGATCTTCTTCGAAATTCATATATCTTATCAGATTTTGATACATTTTTGCAGTTTCTCTATTTAATATCTCATAGATTCCTTCATATTTTATGTTTCCTTTTTGAACCATACCATCATATGTATCGCCACTTACTAATGCTCCGAAATTAAACCCTACAATAACATTATCAACATAAACACTTAATCCTATAAGTCCTAATTTATCATAATTATCAATTGCGATTTCAAACTCTTTGATTTCATTGTTAATTAACGATTGATTCAAATTTTGTCGATTATATAGCCATTCTTCATATACTTTCTTTAATTCATGCACTGATGTCTTATCAATTTCTTTTACAATAACTTCGCTATATGTTTTATAAAATTTATTAATTATGTTTCTCTTAGACTGAAACAAACTACCTTGTAAAGTAGCTATTTTTTTTACATCATATATATACTCATACAAATCTCTACTATCTTCTATCATAAATATATCGGGGAAAAATTTCGTTAAAATATCTTTACTACTTTTAGTAATAGTTTTAAATACAGCCTTTTTCTTTCTCAAATGTGCATCATTTAATACATTATTAATCGCATTAATAATTAAATCCTTGTTTGACTTATCACACATCGGAAACAAATATACTCGTTCATTATCATCGCTAATACCTTCCCTGCAAATATAAAGAACTCCGTCCTTTTCGACAAACATATCATTATATTTGTTTTTCAAACAAAAACTTGTGGCAAAAGAATGTTGACATGATCTCTCACCATATTTATTATAATAACTATCAGCAATATTCTTAAATTCTAATCCCACACTATTAAATTCTAGCATATAATTATTATATCACATTTAATATATTTTAAAAAGTATTCATTAAATTTCATCAAATTCATCTCTTATTTCACCTACAACTTCTTCCAGTATATCCTCAAGAGTTGCTATGCCAATGGTTTTACAATTATCACTTCTAACAATTACCATGTTAGCATATACTTTTTGCATTCTTCTAAATGCAGATGATATTTTAACATTTTCATTTAAAAAAAATGGTTCTCTCATTAACTCTTCTATGTCAAAATCTCCTCTCTTAGAAGATATTGCTTTTTCAACTATTCCTTGGTTAATACCTATAGCCTTTATCAAATCTTTTACATTCAATATTCCAACTATATTATCCAAACTTCCATCCACTACAGGATACCTTGTATATTCATTATTTATAAAAGTCGCCATAACTTGTTCATAAGTTGATGTGATACTTATAAATTTTACCTTATCATTTGGAATCATAACTTGACTTAAAGTTTTTTCTCCAAATTCCATTGCATTTTGAATAATATCTTTTTCTTCAGTTTCTAAGACCCCTTGTTCATGTGACAAATCCACTAGTGTTTTAAGTTCATCTTCAGAATATGTATCCACTTCTTCATCAAGATTAACTCCTATGATATTTGCTATCCCATCTGACAAAGCATTTAACAATGATACAACCGGAAATAAAACAATCAATATGGAATTAATAAAATCTGCAAAAAAGAGAATTATATTCTCTGGATTTTTATTTGCAATTCTTTTGGGAGTTATTTCACAAAATATCAAAACTATAAAAGTTAATATAGCAGTAGCCACCGCTAGTGGAATATTTTTTATATAAAAAGTAACAAGAAGTGTAGTAATTGTAGTAGCAACAATATTAACAACATTATTTAAAAATAACATTGTTGAAATAATTCTTTGCTGCTTATCTTGTAACTCCAAAACCTTTTTTGCTCTTTTATCTTTTTTATCAGCCAATGTCTCAATTTTTACAAAATCTGTGCCAGTTATTGCTGTTTCTATAGCTGAAACAAGAGCTGAAATTAACAGCATTAAAAATAGCATTATAAACATAATTATCATTATAAGATTATCATCCATAACATATATTATAACAAATATTCAAATATTTTTCACTTTTTTTATTTTTAATATCTTGATATTATATTAAAAAAAATGCCTTATATATTGACATTTTTTATATGTTTTGATATTATTTATACTATAGGTAGAGGCGCGGTGAGAATATAGGCTTAAATAATAGAGGCATCTAAAGCCAAAGGTCAAACCGCCGAATAGATATGTAAGGGCACTTAATATCTATGGGGCATATGAGAATATCATATGCACTGTCGCGATATTCGCGGAGGGCTATCATAATTTTCACTTTTTTATTATAAGTGTTAATTGTGAAGTCCACAATTAACACTTTTTTATTGTAGCACTCTCCCTAAAAAATGGAGGTAATATGAATTTTGTAGGAACATTTTGGGCACTAGTACCAGCAGTTGTTGCTATTGTGCTCGCACTTATCACTAAAGAAGTTTATTCTTCTTTGTTTGTCGGCATAGTCATGGGTGCCTTATTCTTTACTGGATTTAATCCTGTTGCTTCATTTGAACAAGTTATAAATGGCGGTCTAATAAAAGTTTTATCAGACTCTTATAATGTAGGAATACTAATATTCCTTGTTGTTCTTGGAGCAATGGTTGCACTTTTAAATAAAAGTGGCGGTTCAAAAGCTTTTGGAGAATGGGCAGCAAAAAATATTAAATCTAAAAAGGGCGCTATCCTTGCAACTTGGTTCTTCGGAGTTTTAATATTTGTTGATGATTATTTTAACTGTTTAACTGTAGGAAGTGTTATGAGACCTGTCACAGATAAATATAAAGTGTCAAGAGCAAAACTTGCTTACATAATTGATGCAACAGCAGCTCCTGTATGTATTATTGCTCCTATCTCATCTTGGGCAGCTGCAGTTACAGGATTTGTAGAAGGCGAAGATGGACTAGGACTTTTTATGAAAGCGATTCCTTTTAACTATTATGCAATTATGACAATGATATTTATAGTTACCACTACTATTCTTGGTATTAATTTCGGCAAAATGAAAAAATGTGAGGAAGCTGCAGAAAATGGTGATTTGTTTTATGGTCAGCAAGTAATTAACAGAGAAACTTCATATAAAGAAGAATCAATTCTTGGTCCTGGTAAAGTTATAGATTTAGTCATTCCTATCATAATGCTTGTAGTTTTTTGTGTTATAGGTTTAATATATAGCGGTGGATTTTATGCAGCTGATAATGAAGCATATGGTAATTTTATAGCAGCATTTTCAAATGCTGATGCATCAGTAGGACTTGCAATGGGATCTATGCTTGCACTTATACTTACCATATTTTATTATTTAATTAAAAGAGTATTATCATTTACTGATACCATGTCTTCACTTACCGAAGGATTTAAAAATATGGTCCCTGCTATTTTAATACTTACATTTGCATGGACATTAAAGGAAATGACAGATGTTCTTGGTGCCAAGACATTTGTAAACAATGTAATCAGTGGTAATCTTGCAAATTTCCAAATTATGATTCCAGCTATTATCTTCTTACTTGGTGCAGGAATATCTTTTGCCACTGGAACATCTTGGGGAACATTTGGAATACTTATTCCTATAGTTGTCACTATACTTAAAGATTATGATTATCAATTAATGATTATATCTATATCTTCTGCTATGGCAGGCTCAGTATTTGGAGATCACTGCTCACCAATATCAGATACTACTATTATGTCAAGTGCAGGAGCGCAGTGTGAACATGTACTTCATGTATCAACTCAGTTACTATATGCCAGTTATGTAGCAGCCGTATCATTCATATGTTATATAGTAGCTGGTATTACAAAAAATCCTGTCCTTCCACTTATAGTTGGTGTAATAGTGCTTATCGGAGGGCTCCTTGTAATAAAAAACATTAGTTCAAGGGCAAAAGCATAATATAATCAAACAAATAAAAAAGTAGAGGTATGAACTTTCCTCTACTTTTTTTGTTTTATTTTTTAATTTTTCTTTTAACAGAACTAATTAAGTATATAAATAAATATATTATTAACGAAATACCAATAGATATTAATGACGAATATATAACTTTACTTGATAACGACCATTTATTCTCAAATAGTTTTTGAATCGCTTCTTGCACATAAAAATGATTCATATAGATAATCATTGACATGCTACTTATAATACCAATTTTTGTATTACTATATCTTAAAATCTGATATTTCATCTGTATAAAAATAAGAATCATAAATATAAATGGTATAATAAAAAATGATAGTTCATACATAGAATTATAAATCCATTTTCTATTAATATGAAAAAGAATGAAACTATAAAAAAACAAAGCAATCATATTAATAAACAAGTATTTTTTTTCTTTATTTACATTTGATTGAAATTCTAATTTTAAAACAGAACTATAATAGTATGTCGAAATACCAATACATATTGCTGCAATTGCCCTCAAATTCCCTTTATAACCAAGAGACATCCATTCATCAGGGTGATACATATAGCCACATTCTTTATAAATATAATAATAAATCAAAATTGCAATCAATATACTAACTCTTGCAAACCATTTTCTATATTTTACTAAAAGGGGAACAAGAATAATCATAGCAATCCACATAGATGATAAAAACCACTCAGTTCCTAGTAAAGTAGCACAAGATATTCCAGTCATCTGCAAAAATAAAAAGCAATGAACAATTTTGTAGATATCCCAAGTATCTTTTATTGCAATTGCACCAGTATGAAGTTTTACTATCAAGGCTATAGTGCAAGATAAAAAGTAGTAAGGGAAAATCCGCATAATTCGTTTCCATATTATCTCAAACGAAGTTTTTGCAATATCCGTTGTTTCATTTTGTGACAATATTTTTTTGCTCAAGGTATAGCCAGAAAATATAAAAAACCATTCTACCAAAATAAATGCGCCTTGAAAATATGGTATATTTTGCTCACCAAAATTTGAACTTGAATGTGCAAACATTATATTTATTGAAAAAACTAATTTTAATACATCTATTATTAGGTTCATACTTTTCCTTAACTACACATAAATTACTTTCCATTATCATATATTTCATTTGAAAGTTTTCTCATAGCTTTAGCATATTCTGGTCTCTTAAAATAATCAAATGATGGAGCAATTTTACTTAGAATAAAAGCAAAATTTCCATCTCTAACTATCATATTTGATGTTATATACTTTATAGACTCATCAAGCAAGCTTTCCACTTTCTCATAGGTAGAATCATCAGGTTTTTCAATTTTATCAAAACTAATATGTGCAAGCATCACAAGTGACAAAGCTATCTCACCATCATGATTACCAATCTTTTTTAATATTTTAATGGCTTCACGATAGTTTTTTTCTGCTTCTTCATATTTCTTTTGAGTATTTAAAACCCCTGCACTATTATTAAGCAAACTTGCATATTCATAGGTTTCTTTTTGATTTGATTCTATATAGCACTTTTTTGCTTTATCATAAAGTGCTAATGCTTCTTCTGAATTACCAAAGTGTGCAGAGCTTGTTGCAGCATTTATAAGTATTGTTGCAGCACTAATAGAATTTGAAATCTCAAGTTTTTCAATAAGTAGCTTACATTCATTAATTGTAGAAATTGCTTTTTCTTTATTGTTCACTCTTCTACAATATCCAAGAAACTCATTTAATATAGTTAGCAATGCTCGTTCATCACCTATATTTCTAGCTTCATTTTCCCAAAAAGAAAGGAATTCTCCAGCACCAAGCAAATCATTCTTGTTAAAATATTCATCTAACTTTTTTAAAAATCTTTCAATATTTATTTTATCATTCATCATATCCAAGTATTTTATTTAAATACTATTTAGTTCAAAACTTAAATAACTTGTCTCTTCGCTCTTTCTGCTGCCTCTTTTTCATCATCGGCAGGATACCACATAGGTGATATAAATTTAATGTAGCATTCCTCATTTTTTTCGAATTGAATTCTATGTGGTGTTTGAACTTTAACTATTTGATTGCCAACTTCAACTAAATACTCTATTCTATCTGTCAAAAATGTTCTTGATTCTATATGAGTTTTATATCCACTTGTGTCACTCTTAGATATATCAATTTCATTTGGACGAGTTGCTACAACCATCTCACTATTGGCATCAGATGGTATAGAAATGTTAATTGCTTGATCCATACTACCTTTTGGATAAACTTTTCCATCTTTAATAACTACATTTATAAACGTGCTCTCTCCAAGGAAATTATGAACAAATCTATTAACTGGTTTATTATATAAGTTTTCTGGAGTATCAATTTGCATTATCTTCCCCATATCGCAAACCATCATTCTATCAGAAATTGCCATAGCTTCAGATTGGTCATGAGTGACAAATATGATAGTAAAGTTGAATTTCTTTTGAAGTGCCTTTATTTCAAACCTCATGCTCTCACGAAGTTTTGGATCAAGATTTGAAAGTGGCTCATCAAGTAGCATAACTTTAGGACTTGTAACTATAGCACGAGCAAGTGCTATACGTTGTTGTTGCCCACCAGATAAATCTCCTGGAAATGATTTTTCAAGACCTGTAAGACTTGTGTGTTTAAGTGCTTCTGCAACCTTTTTATCAATATCAGTTTTATTCATTTTCTTTATTCTAAGTGGAAATGCTACATTTTCAAAAACATTCATATGTGGCCAAACTGCGAATGCTTGGAATACCATGCCAAGTCCTCTCTCTTCAGGTGGCACATATAATTTTTTCTTGCTACTTGAAACAAGTTTTCCACAAAGTTCTATCTCACCTTCTGTTAAATCTTCAAAACCAGCTATCATTCTTAGTGTAGTTGATTTCCCACAGCCTGATGGTCCAAGAAATGAAAAGCATTCACCTTCATGAACATTTATATTAAAATTATCTACTGCAACTATATCTCCAAGTGTTTTAGTTGTAAATTTTTTAGTTACATTTCTTAATACAATATGATCAGCCATAATTACACCCCTTTCCTATCTTTAGTAATCTGAGTTACTACGACATTTAAAATCATAATAAGTCCTATAGCAACAACAGCTAATGCTGCTGCTTGAGGAATGTATCCAGCATCACGAAGCGAATAAATATGAACTCCTAATGTTCTTGTATATGGTCCATAAAGTAAAATTGATGTTGTAACTTCTCTCATAGCAGGAAGGAAAATCAGGAAGAATCCAGATACCATAGCAGGTCTTATAAGCGGTAAAGTTACATCCGAAAGACTTTCAGAGTGTGATGCACCACAAGCACGTGACGCTTCTTCAAGTGATGATGAAACTTGCATAAGTGCAGCCGACGAAGTCTTCATAGAGAATGATAAATACCTAGCAATATAAGCAACAAGTATTATCCAAAGTGTATTATATAGTGTAATTCCAAAAATTGCTCCGCTCCATGCAAGAATAACGCCTATAGATAAAACTGTTCCTGGAATAGAATATGGTAGCATAGATGTAATTTCAAGAACCGCACTTCCTTTTGGTTTAATTTTTTGCACAACATAAGCAACAAGTGTACCAAGAAACATTGATATAACACCTGCTGATACAGAAAGAATAAGTGAGTTTTTAATTGAGTCAATAGTTCCTTTATTTGCAAACACTTTTTGATATTGTATGATCGAGAAGTTCTCTGGCACAAGTGGTAAACCATATGCCTTTACAAATGATACTAAGATAATCATAGCAAGCGGAACAATAACTATCATAAATAGTGTAAAAATTGATAATATCAATAGTGGCAATTTAGCAGCACGAAGTTTTATGAGAGTAGGTCTCATACTCTTTCCTTTTATAATATCATAATTACCTGCTGACAAAATTCTATTTTGTATAAGAAGTGCGATAGCAACAACGCCAACAAGCATAACTGAAAGTGCCGCACCTTGTCTTATACCTTCAAAGCTTCCACCAGAATTATATATTACTGCATATATACGAGTTGGAAGTGTATATATCTCTTGGCTAAATCCTAATATTGATGGAACACCAAAGTGAGCAAGAGATGATATAAGAATAAGAAGTGCTCCTGCTGAAATTGCTGGTTTAACAAGTGGTAATGTTATTTTTCGTATGACTGTACTTTGTTTTGCCCCTGCAATTCTTGCACACTCTTCAAGTGTTGGATCCATTCTTTCAAGAGCAGATACAACTTGCATAAATACAAATGGGAAATAATAACTAACTTCAACAAAAACAATTCCCCAAATAGAATTTATATTAAATGGCATTTTTTGTAAATGAAATGTTTCAACTAAAAATCTATTTAAATATCCACTTCTATCATTCAATAATAAATCCCATGCCATAGCACCGAGAAATGGCGGAAACATATATGGAATATTAAATAGTGCTCTCATAACGCCTTTTGCTGGTATATCAGATCTTCCAAGAAGCCATGCATAAAACACACCCATAATGGTTCCAAACAATGTTGCAAATAATGCAATCTTTACAGTATTCCACATAGCTTCAAGGTTTTTCGGATCCGCAAATTGCTCAGTTATAAGATTTAAACTAAAGCCTTTTGAATCAAAGAATGCATTATATATAATCATAAAAATTGGTACAATTACTACAATAAATAAAAGGATAAAACAAACAATAGTAAGTAATTTATCCATGCTAAAACGTTTCTTACCATCTATTGCAGCCATTGCATTATTATCAATGCTAAACATATTATCTACCCTCCTTATATAATAATTTATCATAGAAATGAGGATTGATAAATCTAATTCCTATTTTTTCGCCTATTTCAACTACACCAAAACTTTTAGCATCAAGCATACTTTGTTGTAATCTAATTTCTCTGCCACCTAAATCCAAGAAATAATTATATTCACTTCCCAAAAATACTCTGCTTAATACTGTTGCTTTTATATTTGAATTTTTATCAAATACTACATCGTTAAGACGAACTAACATATCCTTCCCATGAATATCATTGTTTCCTATATCAATACCATCAGCAGGCATATTTACTTCTAAATCAAAATAAGGTTTGCCGTTTTCTAAAGTCATAGGTATTACATTTGAATTACCAATGAATTCAAAAGTAAATCGATTTACTGGATTTGTAATGATTTCTTCATCTGTTCCAACTTGGCAGAGTTTACCATCTATTTCCATAACTGCCATTCTATCGCAAAGCTCTAGTGCTGACTGTTGATCATGTGTAATATAAAGAATTGTTGCACCAAGATTCTTTTGAATCATACGAATCTCAAGTAACATTTCTTCTCTTAGTTTTGCATCTAAATTTGTTATAGGTTCATCCATAACTACTACTTCTGCCCCGACAACTAAGGCTCTTGCTATAGCAACTCTTTGTTGTTGCCCACCAGAAAGTTGACTTGGTAAATGATTCGCATATTGAGTCATACGAACTTGCTCAAGTGCTTTCATAGCTCTCTCATTAATTTCTTCTTTTTTCACTTTTCTCTTCTTAAGTGGATATGATACATTCTCAATAACAGTCATATGAGGCCAAACTGCATAATCTTGAAATACAATACCAATATTTCTTTTTTCTACAGGAACATTTATCTTTTTTTCAGCATCAAATAAAACTTTATCTCCAATAGAAATTTTCCCTTCATCAGGTTTTGTAAGTCCCAAGAGACATCGAACCAAAGTAGTTTTTCCACAACCCGAAGGACCTACTAAACACATTATCTCACCACTTTTTACTTCTAAAGAAAAATTACTGAATATTACATTTTTGCCATATTTTGCTGTAAGATTTTGGAAACTAACATTTGACATATTTTTCTCCTATAAAAAAAGACACGAAAATATTTCGTGTCTTTTAATAATTTAATTATAAAATACCTTAAATGTCATTTTATTTTCCCCAAATTGCATTAAAATCATTTAAGTAATTTGGAGTGTTCTCTGCCAAGTCATTAAAATCAACAGGCATATTAACTGCTGCGATTTTACTTGTATCTACATCCATCTTGACATCAGTTCTAACTGATACAAGGTTATTTGCTACAAGAACTTCTTGACCCTCTTTTGAAAGAATAAAATCATATAACAATTTTCCATTATCACCATTTGGGTTGTTCTTTACAAGACCTACAGGGCTTGTCATAGTAACTACATCATTTTCTGTATAATGGAACTTAAGTGGTGAGCCTTCCTTAATAAGGCTAGCTGATACATAATCAAGGCATACACCAACTTTATAAGAACCATCAGCTACTTTATTATGAGTTGCTGTAGTTCCACTTTCAAGTTTCACACCATTATCACGAAGTTTTTGGAAAAATTCTTTTCCATATTTGCTTGATTGCATCATAGCAGCCATCCAATACTTAGTAGTAGAAGCTTGAGTAGGATCTGTCATAACTATAGCATCTTTCCATTTTGGATCAGTTAAATCATCCCAATTCTTTGGTGCTTCCTCATCAGTTATACCCACACCCGGAAGTGTACACCATGCAATACCCATAGTTACTAATCTTGCTGCAGTATAATAACCATCTTTGTCAACATATGTGCTAGCGATATTTGCAGTTTCTCCCGATGAGTACTGTTGTAAATATCCAAGTTTCTTAAATCCTTCATAATCAGAAGGATCACCAAGCCAAATTATATCAGCATCAATTTGACCAGCTTGCGCTTCAGTAGTCATTTTAGTAATAACTTTTCCACCTGATGCAAAATAATAATCCATAGTTATTCCAGGATATTTTTTTTCAAAAGCCTCTTTTACAGCCTGGAGCTGACCTTCTTGCATTGAAGAATAAAGCATTACTTTTCCTGAATAGGTTTGTCCTGCACCGCCTGCTGATGCATTCTCAGCTGGAGCTGTTGCAGCTGCTTGCTTGTTGCCGCCACAAGACAAAAGTGTTGCTGCTACAAGTAACATAGCAAGTGTTAAAGAAAATACTTTTTTCATAACCGTGTTAGACATAATTAATATGCCTTTACCTCCATTTATTATTATATTTTTTATTATTATAAAAGGACTCTAAAAGAGTCCTTAAAACTAAATATTATCCACCAGCTAATTTTAAGAAAAGTGGTGCAAATACAAGTGAAACAATTGTCATAAGTTTTATAAGTATATTTATTGATGGACCAGATGTGTCTTTAAATGGATCACCAACTGTGTCACCAACAACTGCAGCTTTATGAGTATCTGATCCTTTACCACCAAAGGCACCTTGCTCAATATATTTTTTTGCATTATCCCAAGCACCACCTGCATTACTCATGAATATAGCCATACAAACTCCTGATACAAGTGCACCTGCAAGAAGTCCACCAAGTGCTTCTACTCCAAGGAATGGTGTGCACCCAACTGCAAGTGGAACAATAACTGCAAGGAGACCTGGAACAACCATTTCTCTAAGCGATGCATGAGTTGATATTTCTACACATCTCTTATAGTCAGCTTTTGCATTTCCTTCTTTAAGCCCAGGTATTTCTTTCATTTGACGAACAACTTCTTCTACCATATCGCCTGCTGCTTTACTTACAGACTCCATGGTAAATGCAGAAAATAAGAATGGAAGCATAGCTCCAATAAGAAGCCCAACAACAGTAGTTGGTTTCAATATATCTATAGCTGAAAGATTTACTTTGTTTGCATAAGAAACAAAAAGTGCAAGTGCAGTAAGCGCTGCAGAGCCTATAGCAAAACCTTTTCCCATAGCTGCAGTAGTATTACCAACTGAATCAAGAGTATCAGTTATTTCTCTAACTGATTCTGGAAGTTCTGACATTTCTGCTATACCACCAGCATTATCCGCTATTGGTCCATATGCGTCAACAGCTACTGTAATTCCTGTAGTTGAAAGCATACCAACTGCAGCAAGTGCTATACCATAAAGTCCACCACCATCAACTGCTTGTTCTCCAAAATTATATGCAATAATGGTAGCTAAACATATAAGTAATATGCTTACCCAAGTAGATTTCATACCAACAGCAATACCTGATATTATGGTAGTTGCTGCCCCACCTTTATTTGATTGTTCAGCAATGTGCTTAACTGACTTATAATCTGCAGAAGTATATACTTCTGTAATCTTTCCTATAATTACTCCAACAAGGAGCCCGGCTATAATAGCAATTCCATATTTAATGTTTCCAAGAATTGTGTTTGAAAATATAATTGCTGCTATCACAACAAATATAGAAGCAACATATGTTCCAAGGTTAAGTGCTTTTTGTGGGTTACCATTTCCGCGAACAAATTGAGCACCAACAATAGCTGCAATTACACCACAGGCTGCTAATATAAATGTAAATAATACTCCTCTATAACCTATAGAAGGATTTACAACAGCTAAAGTTACAGCTGAAACTATAGCACCTACATAAGACTCAAATAAGTCTGCTCCCATACCAGCAACATCCCCAACATTATCTCCTACATTATCTGCTATAACAGCTGGATTTCTTGGATCGTCTTCTGGCAAATCCTCAATAGTCTTACCCGCTATATCAGCACCAACATCTGCTGCTTTTGTATATATACCACCACCAACTCTCGCGAACAGTGCAATAGTTGATGCACCTAATGAATATCCTGTTAAAATCTCTGCATTGCCAGTTTTAAAATATACTAAAGAACATCCAAGCAAACCAAAACCAACAACAGACATACCCATAACCGAACCACCGCGGAATGCAATAAGAAGTGCTTTATTCATACCCCCCTCTTTTGCACCATTAGCAGTTCTAACATTTGCTTTTGTAGCAATGTTCATTCCAAAATATCCAGCAGCTATTGAAAAAATTGCTCCTAATAAGAAACTAAAAGCTGATTGGATTCCTGGAGCTGTATCAGTATTAGTAAATATAGCAATGGCAATAAATAATAAAACTATAACAACAGCAAGTATTTTATATTCAGCAAACAAGAATGCTTTTGCACCCTCTCTTATACTCGCTGATATTTCTTTCATCTTATCAGTACCTTCTGATTCCTTTGATACAAGGTTTGTGAGAATAAATGCAAAAACCAGTGCAAAAACTGCAACAACAATAGTAATAAAAAGTGGTGGCTTAATCATATCTAATGTTGCAGAATTTCCATTGAAATTAAATATACTCATATTTCCTCCATATGCTTAAAATAAAGACTAGTATAGCATAATTTGTCTAATTTTAATTATGATTAATTATAACAAAGTTATAATTATATGTCAATTTTAATATAAAAAATGAATAAAAAGCAGGGCTTTTACCCTGCCATTTAGACGAATGTTATTCGTTCTACTTGATATATTTACCATCAGTACCTACTTTGTAGCCATCAGGTGTAATAGTATCTACCAACATAGCACCATCAGTGTCAAAATAGTACCAAGAGTTTTCAATTAATTTCCAGCCAAATACCATTTTTCCTTCATTCATGTTTTTAGCATTTTCAAAGAAGTACCATTTATTGTCTGAAGTCCTAATCCAGCCCGTAAGCATATAACCACTCACATCAAAATAATATGTATCAGTAATCTTTACTTGGACTGGCATATTATTAACTATAGACTCTTCAATTCTATCTATGGCATAGAATCCATTAATTGCAGGAACTTCCTGACCATTATACTTAATATTAAGTTTAAACTTATTTGATAAAGGATCATAAATCCAAGTAGAATTTGAACTATCAACCCAACCTTGTATCGTCTTAATTCCAGGAACTTGAGTAATACTAGGTGCTTGAGTCATAAGTGGTCCACTAGTACCACCGCCACCACCACTGCCTCCACCACCTGGAGGAGTTGGTTTTGGACTAGGTTTTGACTTAGGTACAACATCTACTTCTATTTCCTTTGTGCCACCAAACTCAGTAGTTGTTAATTTAAGTGTAGTTGTTCCTTGTCTAATTCCATAAAGAGAATTTCCTTTAGTTCTAGCAATACTTCCGTCTTTAATTGAATAATTAATACTAGCATTTATATATTTTCCACTTGGTTCATATGTTGTAGTAAGTGTTAAACTACCACCTTCTTCTACAGTCAATTTATCAGCACCACCATTTACTTTAATGTCATAAGGTACTCTTGCATTTACTGTAGCTATTTCATATGGTGAAAGTTTTTCACCCTTATCATTTGTTACAAATAATACTAAATCTTTAATTCCATATTTTGTATCATTAACAACATCATTATTAACGTGAATCTTAAAATGTTCTTGGTTTCCTACTTGTAGATTAATAGGTTCACTACTTGCAATTGGATTTTCCCAATCATTTTGATCTATGACATATATTCTCTCATTTCCAAATGAATCTATATTTCCATTATTAACAAGTATACCTCTTATATCAAATCCATCATCAACTTGATATACTTTTAAGTATTTATAATCAGGTACATATCCATTTAAATCTTTTTGAACTACAAAATCAAAACTTTCACAAACATCAAATACATTTCTGCTTGAAGATATACCACTATCTCCCACATTTGTTTCAGTTATATTCAAATTAACTTTTACTTTATCAAGATGATGCTGCTGATCTCTTGTTAAAGTAAAAAATATATCAGGCGTTATAACAGGTGTTTCTCCTGGTACAGATGTTGCACCTCCAATAATTGTTGTCTGACCAGGTAAAACTTTATCTATACTTGTAGTGTTATTAATTACTGCAATAGTTTTACCATCATAAGTGATATTTCCACTATAAGTAAATCCATCCGCCATAAACAATCCAGTATTTTGAGCTCCAATTGTCAGTTTATAACGAACCGAACCATCAGCATTAGTAGAGTCTATATCTGTTGCAAGGCTTGAAATTTCCAAAGAACTTGCTGGTTTATATTTAATTGCCTGAAGATTACTATTTGTTATATCATAACTATCACCAGAACTCTTTAAATTATATTGGTTATTTACAAGCAATAATCTATTGTTAAAACTTGTTGCAGTAGGCAAATCATTAACTTTACCATTATTTGTAAATCTAACAGGATTTGACCATGACTTAGATACAACCCCTGTTGCTGGATCAACAGTAGATGTAAGTCCTGCAACATATAAATCTTGTTTGAATTCCATTTCTGAATTATATTCAGATAAATCATTTTCATTTGAATTTTGTTGCCAAGCTATATATAAGTTATTACTATCATCCGTAAATGGATATACAGCACTAATCTTATCTCCTAGTAATACCTTATCTAATGTTTCTATATTAACATCACTTGCCTTTACTCCATTATTTACATGATCATCTTGAATAGATTTGATAACTAAATCATTTAATGGAAGCATCTTTATCATAGCTTCATTTTGAATCCAGAACAAATATACTTTATTATCATTAGTCTCAATAAGTTTAGGAGCAGTATCTGGAACACTATTATTAGTAATTCTTATAGTCTTTATTTCAGATTCTGTAGCACTTTGCACTTTAAAGTATAAATCTGTATCATCTGTTGTATTAGGGTCTCCATCATTATCAACTACATATGCTAATAAATTAAATGTTTTAATCTTATCTACATTAGAATTATTGAAAGCATCTATTTGTGTTCTAACTTCTGGTATATTACTTGCAGAAGCATTAGGATAATTATCTTGAATAAATTGTCTTATGGTATCTATTTGATCTGTAATCTCACTTACGTCCATTATTCTAGCACAAATAGTTGCATAATCACTTATGTTAGGATCATTATTTGGGAAACCTCCCATATTTATTCCAAGGTTTTTAAACCTTTGTCCTCCAAAATTGTTAATATAATTTGCTTTTTGCTCATTTGTAAATCCATATGGTAATTCAAAATCATAATAATAATCTCTAAGCCATCGTTTGCCTTGACCATCACCTGCATCTGCGTATACCATATACATAAGATATGCACCATTAACTTCAGTTTGAACTTCATTAAGGATATCATTTGCAGTATTTATGTTACCAACATTCGCATTTTTCAAATAATATAAAACTGCAATATCATTGACTGGGTCATAAGATGCTTGTGGATGATAGTCAAAATATTCATCTGTAGTAATTCTTTCCACCTGACTAAATGTTTCTGTAGTTTTATCAAAGAATGCTACCCATATTTCCATTTTTTTAAGCAAATCACTCTTTGTAGCTATATCTTCGCCAACTTCAAAAGGTCTTGATGCAAAAGACAAAAGTATCCTATCACCCATATCACAAACATTAGGATAAAAATCAGCAGTACGATTACCCGCCCATATATTTTGTGGCGTAGACCAATCTCCTGTAGAATCATCATATTTCATATATCTAAGAACTGTTCTATCATAATCAGGTCTATTTTTATCATCATCAAGATATACAAGAAGTGCCTTATCATTAGCATATTTTATAAGTTTAGGTTCTGAAGCATCATATACATCCCTTATCAACGTTCTCGTACTATCTTCAACATATGTTCCACCAAATATATTACCAGTCAAGCTTTCATTTGCAGTAAACGTAGATCCATTTCCAAATCTAGGTCTCGGTTTTAATGTATTATCATAATCACCACTATTAAGTGAACTACTATTTCCACTTGGGAATAAATTCTTTACATCATCAAAGTATCCTAAATTAAGTGGGTTAGGCCAATCATATACTGGTATAGGTATACTTACCAATACTGCGTCTATCCATATTCTTATTCCACCTGTTACTGAGAATCCAACAGGGTGTTCAACCTGTGGATATTTTTTCTTAACAAATGGATTATATATAAATAGAAGTTGAAGCTGGAATCCACCTCTAACACCAATTGTTCCTGCTATACCAGCACCAACATAGGCACTTCCTGTAAGTATTCCTCTAAACAAAAACTCAAAATGTGTTTTTGTAAACATATCATTAAAGAAATTTTGAGTTGGGTCATTCAATACTATTTTAACACCATCATCAACAGCAACACCAAACTCTGCGACTAATGAAATAACTACCTCTCCACCTACATAACATGGAATTCCAACCACAAGGAAATAGAAAGTGTATCTCAAATCAAGCACTACACCAAAGTATCCGCCACCGCCAGTATAAATAAACTGGTCAGTAACCTTAGCAGAAGGGTCATGATATAGCATAAATTCAAAATATACACCTATTATAGGCTCAAATGTCCAAGTAGGTATACCAAGTGTCATCGTTCTAAGTCTCTTAGTTCCAGCTTCGTTTATAAAGTCTGTCATCTCAGAGAAAGCATCCTTAAAATTAGAAAGACCTATATCATAACCTGCATCACTTACTGTCTTTCCATTTCCATCATAACGGTTACCACCACCATTGAATTTCTTTCCTATATAGAGTCTTGTTCTATCACCATCTGAAGTAATTCCAAATGACATTCCCATAGCATTTATCATAGTAGAAAGATCACCAATAATTGGAAGTTCGATTGGATGTGCTGGATCTCCAGGGAATGGGAAATCAACTGGAAAATCATCTTGACTTGATTGTTCTATAAATGCATATGATGTTGATATTGCTTGATATGTAGTTTCATTAAATATAGGTATATCAGACCTTCCACCGCTTGTTGGATCTATATCTGAACCCTTTCCATCTCCAACTTTTCTATCAGTAACTATACGAACATATAACTTATCATCGCTCATATATAAAGCAGGATTGCCTCTTTCAAATGTATAGTAAGCTTCCCATTCTGTCTTATCAGCATTTGATTTTGTAGCTTCTATTACTGTTTTGATAGAATGGTCTGTTTTATCAATAACCACATACTCTATTCTCTTTACATGTTCTTCTTCTGTGACTTCATTTCCATTTTCATCAATATATGTATATGTGTAATATGTACCATCTGACTTGGTAGCAGTCACAGCTGCCTTCAATATTGTGACTTTGTCATTAATATATACCGCATCAAAAGATGCTCCCGTTGACATATCAAATACTTGAACACCATCAACATGAGGATGTTCGTCTTGAACATTACTTATAAGAACATCATCTGGATGAACTTCATATGTTTTTACTATAATAGTTTGTGGTCCAGTATCATACTCAATAGTATAGGTTCTTGTCACAAGGTTATCATTAGTAAGAACCACATCTTGATATTTATCAGTTCCATCACTTATAATTTTAAATTTGTTGTAGTATCCAACTTTTCCACTACCTGGAATAGTTGAAAATGTTCCTACCATATCACTATACCCATAGTGAGTTTCATCTACCATAACGCCTATATTAGTAGCTGCTTGCCAATACTTATCTGCAGTCTTTCCACCTATAGGAACTTCCTCATAATATGCATTACCTACAAGTGAATAAGGAATAGCATCTGCCTTATCGCAACTCAAATATATTATATTATTCATTGCAAATTCTGATCCAAGGAAATAGTATTCATTTTGAGTAAACTTAACCTTATCATTGTTAACATCATACCATATAGGAGTCATGGTATCGTCATTACATCTTGCTTTTATATCAAAATACCTACCAGTGATTTTGCTTGCATCACTTTCAATTATGTACTCGTAATTATCTCCTGCATCTTCTGGTGATCTATTAACAAAGAATCCATAACTTGTATCAAACTTATCTAGCATATTTTTAGGTAAACTTACTTTAACACTATTTTGATTTTCCGATACTTCAGGAATTACTTTTATCTCAGTTATCTCTGCATCATATGGGAAGTAATCTTTTCCATCTGGTCTTCTTATTGTATCCCAGTCAGAAGAATATGGTTCAACATGATAAATATCTAAACCATCACATAAATAAGTTACATCGTTTGTAGTGGCAGTAAAATGTAAAACATCACCAATATTAAATGAATAATCTTTAGTTTCTGTTGTCTCAGTTGGAGCATACTCGTCATTCCATATCTTTACATCAACTCTATTATCTTTTTGGATTTTAACTGTAGCTGGTTTAGTTCCAAGTTCGGCTTGTACAGTAAATTCTCCAATATGACCACCACCTGTACCTGGCCTATCTATTGTATTTATATACCAATCGTAAGTCTCAATAAAAGATGCATCCATTTTAAATGATAGGCTAGTTGCACTTGTATCATCATTACTTGCTATCTGAGTCTTGGTGCCATCATCTTTTACTATATATATACTTTTTATATAGAAAGGATTGTTTATAGCATTATCAAATTTAACTGTAATAGTTTTATCTAAAAAACCTACTGCACTATGATCTGTCTTAGCACCATCAAGTGAGGTGACAGTATATTTTGTATATTTATGATTAGTAGTCTTATGCCCATCATCATCAATTAACTCTGGAACATCTGCGGCAGTTAGATTAATCTTATACATTTTAAGTATAGGTTTTAAAGATTCTATACGAAGTTTTGGGCTTATCCTATATGCGCCATCATATCTTGCTACATAGAAATAAAGCCAATGGAGCTGATGATTATCTGTAAAAAAGTTTGTTGTCTTTTTATCCCATTCTTCTCCATATTTTGAATATAAATCATGCCATCCGAAAGTCCCATCACCTTCTATAGCCTCTGAAATTGTTATATCTGCATTTGTGCTATCACATGACCATTCAAGTTGAAAACCATTATACTGTAAAAATTGTTTATTTGGATCTTCCGCAGGATATAAACTCCAGTTGGCATCACAATCTTCACCCCATACGGAATGATTCTCTAGATACATCTCTATTCCTTGATCATTATTTATATAATGTAAATATGAATCATCATTAGCATTATCGAATTTAAAATTTTGAATGGCGTTATGAATATTTATTGGATCTGCTAGAATTATTGAATCTAAATCATAATCTTTGCCATCAGTAACTTTGTGTATACTTATTCCATTTGCAGGATTTGGAGCTCCAAATAATTTGTCTTTATTAGCACCATTATCTGCATTTAATTCATCACTACTAATTTTATATGCATATTCAAAGCTTTTATCAGATTTTTTAATTGAGCAGGTTGCGGTTGCATTATCTCCTATAAGTGCACCCTGTGGCACTTGGAGTTTAAGTTTGAATTTAAGAGGATTATTTTCAACAAAGTTTGATACTACTGGTATCTTTATTGTTCTCTTATTAACGCCCATTCCAAATACAATTTTTGCATGAACTTTTGAAAAATCACGTCCACCTATTGCTGTTATGTTTTCACTATCAATCATACAAGCAGAAAGTCCTGATGCTGCGCCTGTTCTCTCTACTTCAACCGTTACATAACCATCTTTTGGCTCATAATGAGTTTTTGTAAAATTAATATAAGAAGGTACCATTTCTTCATCATCATGTATTATAAGTGTAAGGCTTGAATACATACCTGCAATTTTACTTTCATCAACGCTTGATAAGTTAAATCCAATTTCCCTATCACCTTTATATTTGTTATCATTTAACAAAGTAAGCTCTATTATTTTTTCAGTTTGACTAGCCATAAACTCAAGTACTACATATGCAGACTTAAGCTCTTCTTGAACAACTTCAATACCTTCTTGCATAAACGCACTATCTTCAAGTGAATTTTTATTTAGATTCAGATAATCAGGATTTCTAAATAATGTTACTTGTTTTCTATCAGAAGCAAGTCCTGTAGCAAGTTCATAGCCATCAGAAAGAGACATCTCGCCTTTTTCAATATCAAATTGTATATCTTCACTACCATAAATAATTTCTGATTGAGATGCAAAATCTGCACCCTCATTTAGGTTGTTAGTCTCTTCATTAGTAATCTGTTTTATTGTTGTTGACTCTTCTGTAGTTTGCTCTTTAGTAGTAGTTACTTCTGTACTTGATTCTTCACTTGTTTGTTCTTCAGTAGTAGTCTCTTTTGTTGTTGATTCTTCTGTTGTCTTATCTACCTTTGTTGTTTCTTCTACGCTTGATTCTTCACTTGTGCTTTCTTCTGTTGTTGACTCTTTAGTAGTTGATTCTTCTGTTGTTTGTTCTTCAGTAGTAGTTTCTTCTGTTGTTGACTCCTCAGTAGTTGATTCTTCAGTAGTTGATTCTTCAGTAGTCTGTTCCTCAGTAGTAGTTTCCTCTGTTGTTGACTCCTCAGTTGTTTGTTCCTCGCTAGTAGTTTTAGTATCAGTATTTATAAAACCACTTACTGTCTCATTTACAGTTGTTTCTTCTTCATTATTATTTTCATTTTTTTCTACATCATCTTCCTTTTCTATTTCATTATTTTCTGTCTCTTTGTTTTCAGTTTCATTATTTTCTACAGCATCACTCTTAGTTTCACTTTCATCGCCCTCTGGCTCAGTGTTATTCGCATCACTATTTTCAGTTTTCACTTCACTCTCTACTGCCTTATGTGCATTCTTATCTTCTTCACTTAAAGTTTCAGCATCATTTTTCTCATCTTCAGATAATATCATATCACTTGTGACTGATCCATCTACTACAGCATCAGAAAAATTATACTCCTCATAATCTGCTTCATTCATAAACTCTTCTACAGATTTTGAAATATTTGCATTTTTAACATTTTCTGAAAAAAATGCTTTATCTACGACTTTAATTCTATAATCTTTATCATACTTACCTGAAAAATCAGTCATAGTTAGCTTTACTTTTTCTGCAACCTCAGCATTACCTTTTCTTTTAACTTTAAAATAATACTTAGTCTTATAATCTTTTTCAGACACTTCAATAGAACTATATGGTATATAAAACATACCATCATCAATATATGTTTCATCAACTTCAACTTCTTCAACAAAATTGTACATTAACTCTTTCGCATACACTTGATTAAAACTTGTATGCGTAAAACTTGGCAATATCATACTGCAAATCAGTACAGCACTAATCTTTTTTCTTAATAAATACCAGATTTTGTTTTTAAATACACTTTCCATAATAATCATTCTCCTTTTCAATTTTTTCTATATCTATCAATCTAAATATCTTATTAAAACTGCATCTTAATCAATTATTTTATACACTTTTCTGTTTTTTGTTTATATTATAATTTTAGCATTATTTTTATTTTATATCAATAAAAAACAGGGTTCATAAGAGAATTAGCCCCTGTTTACAATAGTGTTACTATTATGCAATAATAATTACCACCAATTTAAATATTTTATTTCTAAGTATATTCACTCTCATACATTATACTTTCAATATATAGTTGTTGCCTAGATGATGGCAAATATTTTATCCACACATTGAATTTTTGTTTATTCTCCAATGTTTTTAAATCTATAGAAAATGTCTGGGTTGATGTACTAACTGTGAAGATTTTAGTAGATCCTAATTGTGATGTATTATCAACATTAAATATTCTTACTTCTAGATTTCCAGCGGCTGACCCAAAACATTTTATCTTTAAAGTTCCTGGACCTTCACCTTCACTTACCATTAGTCCTGCTTTTATAGGAAATCTAACACCTGTAATAGTTGAAATTCGTGAATCATATAATTCGTTATACGTGTATTGTGTGTGGCACCAAGGGAATTTAGCTGTTCCTTGTGTAGTATATCCTACAATATTAAGTGTTCCACTATAGGCCTGAGGAGCTGCAGTAGATGTTCCAGACCAATTACCATTATTTATAAGAGATGGTACAGCCACACTACTGTCCTGACCAGTACTATTTGCGGTATCTGATTCATTCCAACAATATGTATCTTTAGCTCCTGCATTTGGATAAATAAAAATGCTTTTAGTATCTCTGTTTTGTGCTTTTGTGGAATATGCGCCCCAGATGGACATCGCCCAGCTACCCCACGTACTTGATGCTTGTATATCCCACCATTGGTCTTGTCTTGCAAAAATATTATTTGTATTTGGATTGAAACCATTTGTTGAAAATATTCCATTAATTCTTCCTGACATAAACCCATCTACATTTGTCCTGTTTGCTATAAAAAAACCACAATAACTTATCCAAGGTTTTCTCTCTTCCCAATATGAAATATCATAACCACCTGCACTATTACTTGACATTATCGGGAACTTAACAAACGAACCGCTAACTTCAGCAGTTGCTTGTGCTTGTCGTGCATCTGAGGGATTTAACGTATTACCTCTAGCACCCACTTGAATAACATATGAGCTACCATAATTAACACGTGTTGTGACAAGTCCTCCTGTTTGATTGCTCCAAAATACATCATAACTATTTTGCAGTTTAGTCAAATTATTAACGAGTTCTATAGTTTTAGAAACTCTTATACCAGCAAGATAAGCTGCAATTGCACCGTCAATTTTACTATCTATACTTGTGTTATATTGATCAATTTGATTTTGAAAATTATTTTTTAATGAATCAAATTCTGCCTTTGTTATGAAGGCCGAACCATCATTATCACTCACTATTGCCGCAAAACTCTCTATACTTAAAAGGAGCACCAAAAAAAGTGCCATCACTCTCTTAATCAAACTTATACTTTTTCTCATTATTATTTTCTACGACCTTGCGCTCG